>Ga0075424_100006560_pt1 | contig 11211 bp, 9 predicted proteins | sample SoiMethybrSBSTD3_FD_75301 | JGI IMG/M metagenome (GOLD analysis project Ga0075424, IMG submission 75301) | Bulk soil microbial communities from a Populus tree surrounding site in Tennessee, USA - Soil MetaG P. TD hybrid SBSTD3 | ecosystem: Environmental > Terrestrial > Soil > Tree plantation...
GATTGCGATCACTTGATCGTGACGCGCACTTCGGCGCCGAAGAGCATCGTGCGGTCGTTGTCGCGGGCGGCCCACTTCATCAGCGTCGCCAGCGACGGCTCGTGACGCTCTTCCGAGACGACGCGGCCGTTGGCGGTCACGCGGATTGGCTGGGTGAAATCGAACGCACGCGGTGAGAGCAGCAGCGTCAGCTCCGAGACGCCGCGCGTCGTCAGGTCGATCGTGTTGCCGCGGCGCACGGCGTCGACGCGGCCCGACGGCCGCGAGCGGCCGAACAGATCGCGGCCGTGGTTCGGCCCCGCGCCGGAGAAGACGTTCAGATCCGGCTCGAGGCGGGGCTCCGCCGCCGCCGGCCTGAGACGCTCGATCACGATCCAGTGCGCGCGGCTGGGGAGATCGCGATCCGACGCTTCCCACGTCAGCTTCGGCGGGTACGGATCGCGCGGATGATCGCGCACGAACGCCTCGAACTCGTCCTTCAGCTCGGGCCACCACGCCGTGTTGTGCGCCGCTTCCGGACGCGGGTGGTAATCGACCGCCACGCCGCTGCCGCGCAGATGTCCGATGTAGGGCTCGACGGACCGGATCGGGTAGAGCGGATCGTGGCCGCCGTTGACCACGAACAGCGGCTTGTCGAGGAGATTGGTCGGAAAGAGATCCGTGTCGACGCCGACGCGATCGTTGGCGAGCACCATCATGAAGCCGTTCAGCGGCAGGAAGCTCGCGAACGGCGTCGTGTCGCGCATCGCGAAATAGTAGAGGCCGGTGGCGCCGTCGGAGACGCCCGCCATCGCGACGCGGTTCTCGTCGACGTTGTAGGTGCGCTTCACGGCGTCCAGAATCGCGTCGACGTTCTCGATCTGCGTGCGGCTCCACCACGGCGCGTCGCGCCAGCCGGCCGGCAGCACGTAGATCTGCTCGGCGCCGGCGAGGGCGCCGATGCCGCCGTTGCCGCGCGGCTGGCTCGTCTCGCGCATCATGATGCCGCCGTGCAGCTGCACGCGCACCTGATACTTGCGCGCGGGATCGTAGGTCTCGGGGACGCTCAGGTCGTAGAAGAACTCGCCGAGAATCGATCGGCGCTGCAGGCGCACGACGCCGCGCTTCACCTGCTTCGAGTAGTCGCGGCCGCGCTCGAGCCGCGCGAGCGCCTCGTCGAAGGCGACGCCGGAGGCGGCGATCGCCTGCGCGGCCTTCGCGGCAGCGTCCGGGTTCCTGGCCTCCCAGAACGACGTGAACGCCGTGTCGATGGTTGGCGGCGCCGCGGACGGCGACACGGCGAGCGCGGCGGCGAGCGCGGCGCACGCGGCAGCGCGCGGGATCGATCGAAGCACGCGTGGACTATACCGTGGCAACACGCTCGGGATGCGCGTAGATGTTGAACGCGTGGCCGCGCACGAAGCCGACGAGCGTGACGCCGAACGCCTCGGCAAGCTCGATCGCCAGCGTCGACGGCGCCGACACGGCGGCGACGATCGGTACGCCGGCATAGATGGCCTTCTGCACGATCTCGAACGAGGTACGGCCGCTCACGAACAGCAGATCGTCGGCGAGCGGCAGCTCGTCGCGCATGAGCCTCCGCCCGACGATCTTGTCGACCGCGTTGTGGCGCCCGACGTCTTCCGCGACGTCGACCAGTGTTCCGCCGCGCGCGAAGAGGCCGGCGGCGTGCAGACCGCCGGTGCCGTCGAACACTTCCTGCCGTTCGCGCAGCCGCGCCGGCAGCGACGTGATCGCGGACGCCGCCACGGTCCACGACGCGCCGATCGGCGCCGCGTGCGCGGCGAGCGAGGCGATCGTCCGCCGGCCGCACACGCCGCAGGACGACGAGGCCGTCACCTGGCGGCGATCGGCCATGAGCCGATCGATGGCGGCCGCCGATCCGTTCGCCAGCGTGACGTTGACGACGTTCTCCGCGCGCGCGTCCGCATCGGCGCCCTCGCCGCCGGTCGGAGTCCACGCCCGGCCGGACCCGCGATCGGCGCAGTACGCGATCGTCCCGAGATCGTCGGCGCCGCGGATGACGCCTTCCGCGAGCAGGAACCCGGCGGCGAGCTCGCGGTCCGCGCCCGGCGTGCGCATGATCACCGCAAACGACTGCCCGTGCAGCCGGATCTCCAGCGGTTCCTCGGTCGCGGCCTGATCGCGGCCGGCCTCCCGCGCGCCGCCGCGCACTCTGACGACGTCGACCCGCCGTTGCGCCTCTGGAGTCACGATCGGATCTTACCGTTGCTGGATCGCTCGTGCGCGGTGATGAGCGAAGACGCGCGAGAGGAACCGGTCGCGCGTGTCCGGATCCGCGAGCTGCCGCTCGTCGGCAACCGGCAAATCCGGAAACCGCGAGGTCAGCGCGGCGGCGAAAAGGCCCATCGCGCGGTCGGCGCCGGCCGGCCGGGACGCCGGGTCGCCGGGCAGTGCGTGGACGGCGACGTCGAGGCCGCAGCTCGGCGATCCGGCCTTCAGCACGTAACCGTCGAGACGGCTCGCGGCTAGCGCGTCGACCTCGCGCGCCGCATAGGTCGCCATCGTGTCGGTGAGATCGTCTCTGACGCGATCGGTGATGAGCACGATGCGGCCGTCGGCGCGGCGGCCGAGGTCCATCGGCTCGCGCGGCGTGCCCAGCCCCGCTTCGACTTCCGGACAGACCGCGACCCATTCCACCCGCGGCCCGAGGATGCCGACGAGCCACGCATCGCGCTTGTCGCCGCCGTCGTAGCGCACGCGCTCACCGAGCAGGCACGCGGAGATGCCGATGCGCGGCCGATCGCTCACGCTATGATTCTACGCATGAGGAAGCGCAAACCGGTGTCGCTCGGCGCGCGGCTCGAGGGCTTCTCGGCCGCGGTCACCAGGTGGACCGGCACGAGCACCGCGTTCGCGTTCGCGCTCCTGATCGTCGTCGTCTGGGCGATCCTCGGTCCGGTCTTTCGTTTCTCCGACACGTGGCAGCTCGTGGTGAACACCGGCACGACGATCATCACGTTCCTGATGGTCTTTCTGATTCAGCGGTCCCAGAACAAGGACTCGCTCGCGATTCACCTGAAGCTCAACGAGCTCGTCGCGGCGAAGAAGGGCGCGAGCAACCGGCTCATCGAAGTCGAAGCGCTCACCGAGGAGGATCTCGAGGCGCTCGGCCGCCACTACAAGGAACTGGCAAAGCTCGCCCGATCGGAGGGCGACATCACCGAATCCCACTCGGTCGAGGAAGCGCGCGAGCGTCATTCGGTGAAGTTCGGCGCTTCAGCGCGACCCAAACGGGCAGGGGCGGACGCGAAGCGCGCGGGAGATTGACCGATGCCGTCGACCTCGTCATTCGACATCACCTCGACGATCGACTTCCAGGAAGTGGACAACGCGCTGAACCAGGCGCGCAAGGAAGTCGGGCAGCGCTACGACTTCAAGGGCGCGAAAGCCGACGTCGATCTCAGCACGGCCGAGAAGACGCTGACGCTCACGACCGACGACGAGATGAAGATGAACGCGCTCTGGGAGATCGTGCAGACGCGCCTCGTGCGGCGCGGCGTCCCGGTCAAAAACTTCACGGTGGGCGATTCGGAGCCCGCCGCCGGCGGCACGGTCCGCCGCGTCATCGCCATTCAGCAGGGCATTCCGATCGAGGCGGCGCGCGAGATCGTGAAATACATCAAGGACAAGAAACTGAAGAAGGTCCAGGCCGCCATTCAGGCCGACCAGGTCCGCATCTCGTCGCCGTCGAAGGACGAGCTGCAGGAGGCGATGCGCGCGCTGCGCGAGCACGATTTCGGCGTCGCGCTGCAGTTCGGCAACTACCGCTGACGCGCGCTACTTCTTCTCCTTCTTCTCTTCCAGCTCCGCCGCCGTCGCGTTCTGCGGATCGATCGCCAGAATCGCGTCGGTCAGCCGATCGGCGCGGTGATCGATCGGCACGCGCACCTCGTAGTGGAGCTCCTCTTTCGACGTGCCGCGCAGCGCGAACTTGACGTGGCTGCGTCCGAGGATCTTCTCCACCTCAGGCTTGAGCGCTGCCGGATCCTTCGCCTTCACCTTCAGGTTGAACACCAGCTTCGCCTTCGGCTCGAACGATTCCACGACCCACAGCACGACGAGGATGAACCCGGTCGCGAACGCCGCGAGGATGTACACGCCGACGCCGGACGCGAGGCCGACCGCCAGCGTCGACAGCATCACGCCGGCGTCCTTCGGGTCCTCGATCTTCGCGCGATACCGGACGAGCCCGGCCGCGCCGACGATGCCGAAGGCGCGCGCCAGGCTCGAACCGACGACGAGCATCACGACGGCGCCGACGATCGCGAGGATGATCTGCGTCTGGATGACGGGCGGCTGGCGCTGCGGCGTGCCGCGGCGCCGCGGGCGAAGCGCGAGCACGCACGCAAGCCCCGCCGCGATCGGCAAACGGACGAGCGCATGGCGGAACTGCGCCAGCTGCATCTCGACGTCCGGCGTCTCCGAAAGGACATCGGCGCGCTTCGAGGCTTTCTCGGGCGGCTCGGAGGGCAACTCCTGCGCCGACGCCACGCGCGGGTGCGCGCACACGAGCGTGACCGCCAGCGCCGCGGCCAATGCGAACCGATCGAGCGTGCGCCGCATCAGCTGCGTCGATGAGCAAGGATGCTGCCAGATGAGCTGATCTCATCCGTCGCAGCTCGGCCGCGCCAATCGGCCTCTGGCTGCGCACTTGCTATGCTCACCGTGGAGGCGTCCGACGCGCGTTCCCCTCGCGACTTACCGTCTGCAATTCAATAGCGGATTCACGTTCCGGCAGGCACACGCCATCGTGGATTACCTGCACGACCTCGGAATCAGCGACTGCTACGCCTCGTCTTACCTCAAGGCGGTGCCGGGCAGCTCGCACGGCTACGACGTCGCGGATCCGACACGGCTCAACCCGGAGATCGGCAGCGACGAGGATCACGCCGGATGGACCGAGGCGCTGCGCGAACGCGGCATGGGCCACGTGATGGACATCGTGCCGAACCACATGGGGATCGCGAAGTCGGCGAACCCGTGGTGGCTCGACGTCCTCGAGAACGGGCCGAGCTCGCGCTTCGCGCGGTTCTTCGACATCGAGTGGCATCCGGTGAAAGACGAGCTCGCCGAGAAACTACTGATTCCGATCCTCGGCGATCAGTACGGCGAGGTGCTCGAGAACCAGGAGCTGAAGCTCGCGTATCGCGACGGCGCGTTCTCGGTGCGCTACTACGAGGAGACGCTGCCGCTCGCTCCCGACACCTACGACATGGTCGTCGCCGACGATCTCGAGGACTGGCTCTCGGAGCATCGCGGCGCCGACGCCGACGAGCTGCTCAGCATCCTGACGTCGAGCAACAACCTGCCGCCGCGGACGGAGCGCGGCGCGGAGGCGATCGCGACCCGCGCGCGCGAGAAGGAAGTGATCAAGCGGCGGCTCGCGGCGCTGACCGGCCGGAGCGCCGCCGTCCGCGAGCTGATCGACGGGAGCCTTGCGCGGCTCAACGGCACGCGGGGCGAGCCGCGGAGCTTCGACAAGCTCGATCGGCTGCTGAACGCGCAGTCGTACCGCCTCGCGCACTGGCGCGTGGCGTCGGAGGAGATCAACTACCGCCGCTTCTTCGACGTGAACCAGCTCGCGGCGCTGCGGATGGAAGATCCGGCGGTGTTCGACGAAGTCCACCATTTCGTGTTCACGCTCGTGGCGCGCGGCGCCGTCACCGGCCTTCGCATCGATCACGTCGACGGCTTGTTCAATCCGGGCGACTATCTTCAGCGTCTCCAGGATCGCGCGCGCGACGCCCGCCGGAACGGCCGCGAGTCGGACGCCACGCCGCCCTTCTTCATCGTCGTCGAGAAGATTCTCGGTCCGGGCGAGCAGCTGGCGACCGATTGGCCGGTGGCGGGCACGACCGGTTACGAGTTCGCGGGGGCCGTCAACAGCCTGTTCGTGGACAGCCGCAACGAGCGCGCGTTCGACGACATCTACCGGCGCGTCACGCACGAGCGCGTCTCCTTTCCCGACCTCGCGTACCGCAGCAAGAAGCAGGTGGTGCACGAGACGATGTCGGGCGACATCAACTCGCTCGGCCATCAGCTGAACCGCTTCTCGGAGCGGAACCGCCACTTCCGCGACTTCACGCTCTACAGCCTCATCTCCACGCTGAAGGAGGTCATCGCCTGCTTCCCGGTGTACCGCACCTACGTGACGAGCAGCGATCCGATCAGCGACCACGATCGCCGCTACATCACCGAAGCGGTGCAGCGCGCGAAGCGGCGCGTGCCCGGCGTGACCGGCGTCGTCTTCGATTTCATCCAGAAGCTGCTGCTGAAGCAGATCGGGGCGGCGACGCCGGAAGCGTGCGAGGAGCGCACGCGCTTCACCGGCAAGTTCCAGCAGATCACGAGTCCGGTCGCGGCGAAGGGCATCGAGGACACGGCGCTGTACGTCCACAACCGGCTCGTGTCGCTCAACGAGGTGGGATCGGATCCGACGCAGTTCGGCGCGGATCCCGCGATCGTGCACGCGTGGATGGCCGATCGGCAGGCGCGCTGGCCGCACGCGCTCTCGGCGACGTCGACGCACGATACCAAGCGCGGCGAAGACGTGCGCGCGCGGCTGAACGTCGTGTCGGAGATTCCCGGCGCGTGGAAGACGGCCGTCACGAAATGGCGCGGCGTCAACCGCCGCTTCAAGCGCGACATCAAGGGGCAGCTCGCCCCCGACGCGAACGAAGAGTACCTGATCTACCAGACGCTCGTCGGCGCGTGGCCGTTCGAGACCGACGAGGCGACGCGCGCGTCGTTCCTCGAGCGCCTGCTCGCCTACACGACGAAGGCGCTCCGCGAAGCGAAGGTGCACACCAGCTGGCTGAGCCCGGACGAGGAGTACGAGCAGGGCGTGGCCGGTTTTCTGCGCGCGATCCTCGATCGCGGGCGCACGAACCTCTTCCTGCAGTCGTTCGAGCCGTTCCAGGCGCGCATCGCGGAGATCGGCATCTACAACAGCCTCGCGCAGCTGCTCGTCAAGATCACGGCGCCGGGCGTTCCTGATTTCTACCAGGGGACGGAGCTCTGGGACTTGAACCTGGTCGATCCCGACAACCGGCGGCAGGTGGATTACGATCGCCGCCGCCGCGCGCTCGCCGACGCCGCGCGCTGCCGGCCGGCCCAGCTCCTCGCGCACCGCGCCGACGGCCGGATCAAGATGTTCGTGATGAACCGCGCGCTCGCGGCGCGCGCCGGGCTGCGCGACGTGTACGAGGACGGCGCGTATCGCGCGCTGTCGGCCGCCGGCTACCGCCGCGAGTGCCTCTTCGCGTTCGCGCGCGGCGGCCGCGCGATCACCTGCGTGCCGCGGCTCCTCGCGACGCTGACGCCCGAATCCGGACCGCCGCTCGGGCGCGCCGTCTGGGGCGACACGCGCATCGAGCTGCCCGACGCGGTGGCGGCCCGATCGTTCCGCGAGGTCTTCACCGGCGCGACGATCGACGCAGACGAGGCCGACGGGGTACGCTCGCTCGCCGCGGCGGCGATGTTCGAGCAGTTCCCCGTCGCGCTGCTCGTTCCATGCTCTACCTGACGATCATCGGCGGCGCGTTCGTCGCCTGGCTCATCGTGGCGCTGCTGTTCACGCCGCACATCCCCTATCACATCGAAGCGGACATCGACGCGGAGAGCGATCACTTCATCCACGTGCTCGAGTCGACGTGCCAGACGCGCCTCGAGCACGGCAACCGCGCCGAGCTGCTCTCGAACGGCGACCGCTTCTACCCGGCGATGCTCGACGCGATCCGATCGGCGCGCGAGACGATCAACATGGAGTGCTACATCTTCAAGAAAGGGGGGATCGGCGACGCATTCGTCGAGGCGTTGAGCGAGCGCGCGCGCGCCGGCGTCCGCGTGACGCTCGTCATGGACGCGATCGGCAGCTTCGGCGCGTTCCGGCGGCTGCGCAAACCGCTGCGCGCCGCAGGCGCGCGCGTCGAGTCGTACCAGCGCTTCACGTGGTACGGTCTCTCGCGCCTGAACAACCGGACGCACCGCGAGCTCCTGCTCGTCGACGGCACCGTCGCGTTCATCGGCGGCGCGGGCATCGCCGACTGGTGGGCGAAGCCGATGCACCGCAAGCCGATGTGGCGCGACCTGATGGTCCGGCTCGAAGGGCCCGTCGTCTCGGACATCGCGGGCATCCTCGCCGAGAACTGGATGGAGTGCTGCGGCGAGATCCTCACGGGACCCGAGACCTACAAACCGCATCGAACCGTCGGCGACGTTTCGGCGTTCGCGATCAAGAGCTCGCCGGCGGATCGCGCGACCACGTCGCGCGCGCTCTTCCAGACGCTGATCGAGGCGGCGGAGGAGAAAGTCGTGCTCGCGACGCCGTACTTCCTTCCCGACAAGGCGTTCCGCCGCGCGATCCGGCGCACGGTCGCGCGCGGCGTGAAGATGACCGTCGTCGTGCCGGGCCGCCACACCGATCAGCGGTGGGTGCGGCTGGCGAGCCGGCGCATGTACGGGCAGGTGCTCGAGGCGGGCGTGCGGATATTCGAGTACGAGGCCGGCATGACGCACGTGAAGGCGCTGCTCGTCGACGATCTGTGGGCCGTCGTCGGCACCACGAACCTCGACAATCGGTCGTTCGAGCACAACGACGAGGTGAACCTGGCGGTTCGCGATCGCGATTTCGCCGCGCGCGTCCGCTGCGATCTGAACGCCGACATGGCGAGCAGCCGCGAGATACGCCTCGACGCGTGGCGGCGGCGGCCGCTGTGGGAGAAGCTCATCGGCACCGTCGCGTGGATCCTCGAGCGGCAGCAATAGGCGTGCTCCTTGCACGACTGCGCCGCGGGAGAACACCCACATGGCAAAGACTACGGCCGACGTGCTCGTCGAACGGCTGATCGACTGGGGTGTGCGCGTCGTCTTCGGCCTGCCCGGCGACGGCATCAACGGCATCATGGAAGCGCTTCGCACGCGGCAGGAGCGCATCACGTTCGTACAGGTGCGTCACGAGGAAGCCGCCGCGTTCATGGCGACCGGCTACGCGAAGTACACCGGCGAGCTCGGCGTTTGCCTGGCGACGTCCGGCCCGGGCGCCATCCACCTCCTCAACGGCCTCTACGACGCGAAGCTCGATGGCGCGCCGGTGCTCGCGATCACCGGGCAGACCTATCACGACCTGATAGGCATGCGCTATCAGCAGGAAGTGGATCTGCTGTCGCTGTTCAAGGACGTCGCCGCGTACAACCAGCAGGTGCTCGGCGCCGCGCACGTGCACGGGCTCGTCGATGCCGCATGCCGCACTGCGCTCTCCTCCCGCGCCGTCGCCCACATCACGTGTCCCGTCGATCTGCAGGAGCAGGAGGTCAAGGCCGACCAGCCGTCGAAGAAGAACGTCGCGGGCCATACGTCGAAGGCGTGGCGGCCGCCGATCGTCGTCCCGCGCGCCGAGGATCTGCGCGCCGCCGCCGACGTGCTGAACGCCGGCAAGAAGACCGTGATCCTCGCGGGACAGGGGGCGCTCGGCGCCGCCGACGAGCTCGAGCAGCTCGCCGACCGGCTCGCCGCGCCGATCGTGAAGCCGCTGCTCGGCAAGGCCGCCGTCCCCGACGACTCGCCGTTCACCACCGGCGGCATCGGACTGCTCGGGACCGCGCCGTCAGAAGAAGCGATGGAGCAGGCCGACACGCTGCTGATGGTCGGGACGAGCTTCCCGTACATGGAGTACTACCCGAAGCACGACCGCTGCCGCGGCGTGCAGATCGATCGCGATCCGACGCGCATCGGGCTGCGCTTCCCCGTCGAAGTGGGCCTGTGCGGCGACGCGAAGGCGACGCTGCAGGCGCTGCTGCCGCTCGTGGCGCCGCGCGGCGATCGGTCGTTCCTGCAGCGCGCGCAGGACGGAATGAACGCGTGGCGCGAGCTGATGCACACGCGCACGCACCGCGACGACATGCCGCTCAAGCCGCAGGTCGTCGCCGACGCGCTGAACGATCTCCTCGCCGACGACGCGATCATCTCCACCGATTCGGGGACGATCACGACGTGGGTCGCGCGGCACATCTCGATCAAGCGCGGGCAGATGTTCTCCTGCTCCGGCAATCTCGCGACGATGGCGCCGGGGTTGCCGTACGCGATCGCGGCGAAGATCGCGTACCCGAACCGCCAGTCGGTCGCGTTCGTCGGTGACGGCGGGTTCACGATGCTGATGGGCGAGTTCGCGACCGCCGTGAAGTACCGGCTCCCGATCAAGGTCGTCATCATCAAGAACAACACGCTCGGGATGATCAAGTGGGAGCAGATGGTCTTTCTCGGCAACCCGGAGTACGGCGTGTCGCTCGAACCGATCGACTTCGTGCGCTTCGCGGAGGCGTGCGGCGCGATCGGCTTCCGCTGCGAGCGCCCCGACGAGACGCACAGCGCGCTCGAGGCGATGATGCTCGCCGACGGCCCGGCGCTCTGCGAAGCGATCGTCGATCCGTTCGAGCCGCCGATGCCGGCGAAGGTCAAGACCGATCAGGCGCTGCACATGGCGGAGGCGCTCGCGCGCGGCGAGCCGAACCGCGGCCGCATCGCGCTCACGCTGTTCCGCGACAAAGTGACCGACTTGAAGGGCAAGTAGTCAGGTCGGTCAGACAGGTCAGGCAGGCCACGTAGAGGTGAGGTCATGGTAGTCGTCGTCACCGGCGCGTCGGCAGGACTCGGGCGTGCGGTGGTGCGCGCGTTCGCGCGGCAGGGCGCCGACATCGGGTTGATCGCGCGCGGCGTCGACGGCCTCGAGGGGGCGCGGCGCGAGGTGGAGGCCGACGGCGGACGCGCGCTCGTGCTGCCGCTCGACGTCGCCGACGCCGACGCGGTCGACGAGGCCGCCGATCGCGTCGAGCGCGAGCTCGGCCCCATCGACGTGTGGGTGAACAACGCGATGGTGTCGGTCCTGTCGCCGGTCAAGGAAACGCCCGCGAGCGAATTCCGCCGCGTCACCGACGTCACCTATCTCGGCGTGGTCCACGGCACGCTCGCCGCGCTGAAGCGGATGCTGGCGCGCAATCACGGCGCGATCGTGCAGGTGGGATCGGCGCTCGCCTACCGCGGCATCCCGCTCCAGGCCGCCTACTGCGCCGCCAAGCACGCGATCCAGGGCTTCACCGAATCGCTGCGCTGCGAGCTGCTGCACGACGGCAGCCGCGTCCATGTGTCGATGGTGCAGCTGCCGGCGATGAACACGCCGCAGTTCGACTGGGT
>Ga0075424_100006562_pt1 | contig 11211 bp, 10 predicted proteins | sample SoiMethybrSBSTD3_FD_75301 | JGI IMG/M metagenome (GOLD analysis project Ga0075424, IMG submission 75301) | Bulk soil microbial communities from a Populus tree surrounding site in Tennessee, USA - Soil MetaG P. TD hybrid SBSTD3 | ecosystem: Environmental > Terrestrial > Soil > Tree plantation...
TCTTCGGCGATCCTCGTGAACACCAGCCGCGCCGGCCTGATCGAGCCGAACGCACTGGTCAATGCGCTACGCGCCGGACGGCCGGGCTTTGCCGCGGTCGACGTGTTCGAGAAGGAACCCCTGCGCGACACCGAAGATCCGCTCCTGAACATGGACAACGTCGTTGCGACGCCGCATATTGGCTATGTCTCGCGCGATGAGTACGAAATCCAGTTCACCGATATCTTTGACCAGATCGTCGCTTACGCCGCGGGAACACCGATCAATGTGGTCAATCCGGAGGTTCTGTCGAAGCGGCGTTAAATGGAACTCTGAGGTGCTTGCGATGGCTGACTCACCCCATCCCGCCAACGATCATTCACATCATGCCGACGAGCGCTGGAAGCACGACGGCGTCCGTGTCATTCCCGGCACTCAACTCGATCCCAACGTGCCGTCGACGCCCGGGATGGACCGAAAGGCTGCGATCAATTTCGCCCGCGCCGGCGCGCAAAAACTCTGGGCCGGTACGGTGACGATTAGGCCGGACGCCAAGACCGGCGCGCATCATCACGGGCACCTCGAAAGCGTCATCTACGTGGTCAAGGGCAAGGCACGGATGCGCTGGGGCGAGCGATTGCAATTCACAGCAGAAGCCGGTCCCGGAGATTTCATTTTCGTGCCGCCTTACGTGCCCCACCAGGAAATTAATGCCAGTCGCAACGAAGTGCTGGAATGCGTGCTGGTGCGGTCCGACGGCGAAGCGGTCGCGATCAATCTTGACATCGAGCCGGTCGAGAAGCCCGAGACAGTTTTGTGGGTGGATCCCGTGCACCGCGATCCCGCAGCGAAGACGTGACGTCAGAGCCAGGGCAGATCTTAGAGCCGCGGCTGAGCTGGTGATCCGCGAAACGAGCGGACGAGATCGTCGTCACGCACGTTCTCGAACTTGCCGGGCCAAACCGTGGCGTGGCGTTGCGGAGAGCCGCGCGTCGGCCATTGCACGATAGGCCGAAAAAAATTCCCGCACCTGTCGGGAGGCGCTCCCGTCATCCGTCCTTGAGAACATAACCTCAAAGGGAACTCATGATGACCAAGCTGATCTTCGTTAACCTGCCGGTGAGCGATCTTGTCCGCGCCACGAGCTTTTATCAGGCGATCGGCGCGACAAGGAATGACCGGTTCTCCGACAACACTGCGTGCTGCATGGTGCTCTCCGACACCATCCACGTCATGCTGCTCACCCACGACAAGTTCCGACAATTCACGCCGAAGAAGATTTCCGACGCGAGAACGTCGAGTGAGGTGTTGATCTGCATCTCCGCCGACAACCGTCAATCCGTCGATGACATCGTTGCGACTGCCGCGCGCGCTGGAGGAAACGCCGATCCCGGCCCCAAACAGGATTTCGGCTTCATGTACGGCCGGAGTTTCGAGGATCCCGATGGTCACATCTGGGAGGTCATGTGGATGGATGCCGAGGCTGCGACGAAAGCGCAGTCGCAGTCCGCCTCCGTTGACGCCTGATCCGGTTTCCCAAGTAGTAAGGAGATTTGCAGATGTCCAAGGTTTCCCCATGCCTGTGGTTCGACGGTGAGGCGGAAGAAGCCGCAAGGTTCTATGTGTCGCTGCTGCCGGGCTCCAAAATCGAGACGATCCAGAAGAACACCGTAGACGGTCCCGCCGGCAAAGCCGGGACGGTTCTGGTGGTGGAATTCACGCTCGCCGGACAACGCTTCGTGGCGCTGAACGGCGGGATGCGCATGGAATATACCCATGCGGTTTCCTTCATGATCGATTGCGCCGATCAGGCAGAGGTCGATCGCCTTTGGGAAGCTCTGACCGCTGATGGTGGGCAGCCGGAGCGTTGCGGTTGGCTCCGCGACCGTTTTGGTGTGTCCTGGCAGATCGTACCGACGGCGCTGCCCAAATATCTCGGCGGGTCGGACCGGGCCGGCGCGCAACGCGCGATGCAGGCCATGCTCGGCATGGTGAAGCTCGACATCGCCGGGCTCAAGAAGGCGTATGAGGGCGCGTAGCCTCAATGCCGCTCAATAGTTGATCCGCAGTCCGGCGCCGCCGTGGATCGTATTGCCAACCGGCTGAGGCCCCAGCGTGCCGTTCACGAAGAAGTCCGCGACCCAGCCTTGGGCGAGGCGGAATCCGAGGCGTCCGCCATATTCGAACCAGCCTTGGTCGCCCATGGCCGCCACAATCGGGCCTTCGCCGGTGACGGTCGCAGCGATACCTGAATGCGTGGCAAAAGATTGCACGTAGAATCCATTGATGTTGCCTTCGATGTTTGAGGCCAACAAATGGGTCCATTGTCCGCCGATCTTGACCAGGCTGGTGCGGTCGGTTCCAGTCGCGATCGTCGCATCGAACGGATTGAGCGCGACCGTCGGATCGGCGTAGCCGGAGACGCGCTGCCAGAGCTGCCAGATTTCGATCGAGGCGGCAACCTCGTCACGCGGAGACACCCGGTTGATCCAGCCCGCGCGCCCGTAAATTGCATAGTCGGACGCAATCGTGGAGGAGTCTAGCGCCACAGTTCCTAGGCTCGTTGCGTAGCTCCGGGCGTAGCGCACCTTCTCGAACGGCGACAAAATCGTGCCGATATCGAAGAACGGCCGCGACGATCCCCAATCGGTGAAATCGTAACGGAGCGCGAAGGCGCCGATTGGGGAGCTTGTGACATGATAACCGTTCTCGCCGTATTGCGTGTAGGCGAGGCCCGCGAGCAGCGAGAGATTGTCAGTGAGTTCCTTGCGGCCATGCACGCCGGCCGAGAACGAGCCGGCCGAACCGAAGAAGCTGACGCAATCGCTGCAATTGACCTGCTCGTTGACGCCGAGCAACACCGAGCCGAGCACTTGGTTGGTGATCGTCTGGTTGAACCGCTGGCCGGCAAGTCTGTTGATCGAGTCACCGCTGCTGCCGGCGCCTGTCGGACTCGAAGTTGGACCTGGTGCGAGCGGCCCACAGAACGAGGTGCAGAAGGATTGCGCCTTCGCCGGACCGGGCGCCGCGATGCTCAGCATGAGGGAGATTGTCGCTGCAAGCGCGATCGATGCGGTGAGGAAGAACGCCCTTCCCGTCATCGTCAGCGTCCACAGAGAATGCCGGTGATGTCTTGGCCGGACGAAGCGGTGGCGAAATCACTGACAGTGCAAAGGCCGGCGGCCGCGGCGCAAGTCTGCGCGAAGGTCCATGGCGGATTATTGGTTTTCTTGATTGTCACTTTGCCGCCGGCCAGGGTTACGATGGCGGTGTCGCCTGGCTGGCTCAACTGCGTACATTGGAAGCTCAGTGTGCAGACAGTTGCCGCACCCTCCTGCAGCACCACCGTGGTCTGACCGCGTTGCGACAAGATATCCAGAATCGTGCCGCGCACGCCGATGTTGGTGAGCGGCGTCGTGATCTTGTAGGCACTTTTTTCCGAATGTCCGGTGACAAAACGGAACGCGCCCGTTGCCAGCCGGATGGCGATGTCGCGATAGCTGTGCTCGTCGTTGAAGACTGTGCGATCGAGCCGGATCGAAGCGTTCGGTCCGAGAGACAGGTTCGTGGAATCGGCCATGACGAAGCGCGCCGCGCTCTCGACGCCGGTCCTTACGGTTTCGTCGCGGAGGACGGCGTCGCCGATATTGATTCGGGTGGTTGCGCGCGTTGCAACGCGCAGCACTTCATTGTCGATGACGACCACTTCTCCTACGCGCGCCTGCGCGTACGCCCTCGGCAGCTCAATTCCAGTCCATAGAAAAAGCGCAAGCGCGAAGAAGAGAAAGCCGCGGCGCCAACTCATTTCGTCACTGATCAATTGCCTATCGTACCTGATGACGCATACCCACGCGACGCGGCAGGTGTACGGACGCGGCGTATTCCGGCCAAATGTTCAGTGAGCGCGAATTGGAATGCGTTCACTCGACCGATTCAAAAGTTGAAATAAACGAGGCTGACCGCTGCCGCAACGTCGACGATTCCGACAGAATCCGATTGTGATCCTGCCACGCATATTTAGCGTCGTCGCGCGACCCCTCACTTCGCTGCAGTCTTGGTATCCATGTTGACGACCTGAACGCGCCGGTTGATCGGGTCGGTCGGATTCTGCGCGTTCTTCAGCTTGGTTTTGCCGTATCCGACCGTGATGAGGTCGCCGTTGGAAATGTTATACTTTTCGACCAGATAGCGCTTGATGGTATCGGCGCGACGCTCCGAGAGATCCTGGTTGAAGGCGTCGCTGCCGATGGCATCGGTGTGGCCGGCGACCACGAAGGTTGAACCCTTCAGTTTCGAATCCGAGAGCGCCTGGCCCAGCGCCTGCACCGAGGGCATCGAAGCCCTGCTGATCGCGGCCGAGTTGTAGTCAAACTGGATTTCCAGATCGATCTTTGGCTTCGTCGCCGCGATCTGCGCGATCTCTTCGCGCTCGCCGAGGGACAACGACCGCGTCTTGCGGTTGCGAATGCTCGCAATGAAGGTCGCCTCCTTGGCCTTGAGCTCCGGATCGACTTGCGGCGCGCCAGTCGAAAGGCTGCGGGTCACCGGTTTCGCCTCGAGTGCATTGAGGATTTGATCCTTGGAGACGTTGTTATCGGCGGCAAGCGCCACGCTCGCCGTGATCGACAGCGCGGCGCAGATGGTCGTCGCCTTCAACGCGGAAAACCTGCCAAAGCTGGTCATTGTCGAAATCCTCGCTTTTACTTGCCTCATGGTGCCTGATGTTACGACGCTAGGACCGGTTCGAATGCCTGAATGTGATGTAGATCACAGGAAAAATCGACCTGCGTCGGCATCTCGCTTGCGCGTTCAACACCTGCCAAGTCGGAATCCGGGGGGCGACGATTTCCATGCAGGTGGTGGTGAGTTCGCCCGCCGTTCCGCCACATGATCGAGGCTTGTTAGCGCGGAGATAAAAATCTCTGTGGATCGAAAAGCAATTCGGGATCGTCCCACACTTGGGGCGTTCTTTTTGTTCAATCATCAGACTGGCGTCCCAAAGCCGTCGCTCAAGCGCCGAGCTGCGAACAACAAATCGGCCAGATGAACTCATAGACACCGCCGGCCTACGCGACAAGAAGAGCCAAGATGAAGGCGAAGCAGGGACCGTGATCCCGACCGTCAAACGACAAAATGAATACCAGGGCTATCGGTCAGGCACACCGGACCGAATAGCAGTCTCCAGCAATTCGATGCCGATCCTGATCGGCGCCGCGATCATCGCGGCGGCAATCTTGCTCTCGGCGCTTATATCGGCCCTCGGAACTCGTTACGTGGGCATCGAAGGTCCGACCGAAGAAAACGCTTGGCTCATCGACCGCCTCACCGGGCAGGTCTACCGATGCGAAGCAGCGCGGCACGGCAGGGCCAATTGCGACACCGAGATCGCAACCGGTAGTCTGCCCGACCGGCCGAAACCATAGAACAAATCGGTAGCCTTCCGCCGGGCGAAGGGGCCTGTGTTTGCTGTTGTCGCTTGCGTTTGCGCGAATCCCGTTACATTGCGGCGTGATGTCCGCGACCAGACCTTATTCGCTAGGCAAACGTGAAGCTCGGCGCATCTGGCTTGCTGCCCAGCGCCTCGACGTATCCGAGCCCTTCGGCGAAGGAGCGCAAGCGGTCACCGATGCGGTTGCGCATCTGGGTTATGTGCAGATCGACACGATCAACGTCATCGAGCGCTGCCACCACCACATCCTCTTTACCCGCATCCCCAAATATCGGCGCGCGGATCTGCGGCAGGCCCAGAGCGTCGATAAGAGCGTGTTCGAATACTGGACTCACGCTTTGTCCTACGTTCCGTCGAGGGATTTCCGCTTTTTCGTTTCGGATATGAGGTTGCATCGGCGCGAGGGCCACAAATGGTTCGCCTCCGTCAATCCTGCCGACTCGCGCAAGGTGATGCGGCTGCTCAGGCAGGGTGCGCTGACCATTCGTGACATCGAGGACGATGTCCTGACGGAAAAGGAACATCTGTGGGCGAGCCGGAAGCCGTCCAAACGCGCGCTCCAGCTTGCGTTCTATTGTGGTGCGGTGACCATCTCCGAGCGCAACGGCATGCTGAAAACCTATGACCTTGTCGGGCGTCATTTCGGCTGGGAGCGCCCGCCGAAGGCGGCTTCCACAGCCGAAGTCACGAATTACGTGCTTGACCGCGCCTTGCGGTCGCAAGGGGTGGTTTCGCTCGAGTCGGTCTGCCATCTCGACGCACAGCGGAAGAAAGCCGTGCGGCGGCTCATCGAGCACCGGGTCCGGCGCGGCGATTTGCTGCCGGTCGCGGTCGAAGGCGCAGGCAAACAGGAGCACTGGGCCGCTCCCGGCGTGCTGCAAAGGGGTTACGAGACCGCGGGCGAGCTCGTCCACATCCTCTCGCCGTTCGATCCTCTGATCATCCAGCGCAGGCGCACGCATTTGTTCTTCGACTACGAGCACCGCTTTGAGGCCTACGTGCCGAAGGAGAAGCGCAAGTTCGGCTATTTCGCGCTTCCTGTGCTGGTTGGCGAGGCGATCGTCGCCGCCATCGACCTCAAGGCGGATAGGCAGAAGAAAAAGCTCCTGGTGCAGAAATGGAGTTGGGTCGGTGAGGGCAAGGCTGCCAAGGGCGACCCGCGGAAGGATCTGAAGCGCCGCATCGAAGACGAGCTGCACCGATTCGAGCGATTTCAATTCGGGGAATGAGCGGCAGAATATTACTTGATGTTCACGAAATCATGATGACTGACGATTATTGACTTTTATCAATAAACAAACGACACTTCTCTCTATGTTTAAGGCAAGAGGAGTGTTCGATGTTGCTTCGATACATTTTCTCCAGCTATTCAAGGCTCTTAGCAGGAATTTCCTTGGCAGCTTTGGCCGTTGCACTCGCCGGGTGCGACAACACCGTGGCCAAGAAGGCCGAGCCGGTCCGGCCCGTTTTGGTTGCGACCGCCCATTATAAGGCCGAGACCCCCGAGCGCAGCTTTGTCGGCACCGTAAGACCGCGGATCGAAGCCGACATGGGCTTTCGGGTCCCGGGAAAAGTAGCAAAGCGCCTGGTCGAGGTCGGTCAGACGGTCGAAATCGGCCAACCGCTCGCCGTGCTGGATGAAGTCGATCTGAAGCTGCAGGCCGAGCAGGCGGTCGCCGAATTCAATGCCGCGACCGGCGTGTTGGCACAGGCCGCCGCCGCCGAGACCCGTGCCAAGGATCTCCGCGGCAAGGGCTGGACGACGGATGCCCAGCTCGATTCTGCGAAAGCGGCGGCGGACGAGGCGCGTGCGCGGCTCAATCGGGCAGAGCGCTCCGTCGATCTGACCAGGAACTCGCTCTCCTATGCGACGCTCGAAGCGGATGCCCGGGGCGTCGTCACCGCAACCCTGGTCGAGCCGGGCCAGGTTGTGGCAGCAGGGCAGACCGCGATCCGCGTCGCTCGCTTTGCCGAGAAGGAAGCCTGGGTCGCGATCCCGGAGACACTCGTTGACCGCGCCCGGACGGGCACCGCTGCAGTGACGCTGTGGTCCGCTCCGGACAGAAAGTATGCGGCGCGCTTGCGCGAGATCGCGCCCGCCGCCGACCCTGCGACACGGACCTATCTCGCGAAATTCTCGCTGCCGGATGCTGGCGACAACGTCGAACTCGGCATGACTGCAACGCTTACGCTCGCCGATGCCGCGACCGAGCGCGTCGCCCGGCTTCCGCTGTCGGCACTATTCGATCAGGGCGACAAGCCGTCCTTCTATGTCGTCGACGAGAGAGGCGACGTGATGCTGAAGCCTGTCGCCGTGAAGTCCTATGAGAGCAACGACGTCGTCATCACCGGCGGCGTGGACGAGGGTGCAAAGGTCGTGGCCCTCGGTGTGCAGAAGATCGACCCCACTCAGAAGGTCCGGGTGGTTTCGTCGCTGTCGTTCTAGTCCTTGGAGACGGAACGCGTCGAACCCGGAATGACCGAGGTTGAACTGGAAGCCGGTTTTCGAATCGGAGGACAAAGATGAAACGCTTCAATCTTTCCGCCTGGGCCGTCAGCCATCCCGCGCTTGTCCTGTTTCTGGTGGTGGCGCTCGGAGTTGCCGGCTTCTTCTCCTATCAGCGGCTGGGCCGGGCCGAGGATCCCTTCTTCACTGTCAAAGTGGTCAATGTCTCGGCGATATGGCCGGGCGCGACGGCAGAAGAGATGCAAACCCAAGTCGCCGACCCCATCGAGAAGAAACTGCAGGAGCTGCCGTATTTCGAGAAGGTGCAGACTTATTCAAAGCCGTCGTTCACGGCGATGCAGGTTACTTTCCGCGATTCGACGCCGCCGAAGGACGTGCCGTACCTGTTCTACTTGCTGCGCAAAAAGCTGGTCGACGTGCAGGACCAGTTGCCGGCCGGCCTGCTCGGCCCGGTTGTCAATGACGAGTTTTCCGACGTCGATTCCATGCTCTACATGATGACCGGCGATGGGGCCGACTACAAGCAGCTGAAGAAAGTCGCTGAAGCGTTTCGGCAGCGGCTACTGAAGGTCAACGGGGTTACCAAGGTCGACCTTTACGGCACGCAGGACGAGCGCATCTTCGTCGAGTTCTCGCACGCCAAGCTCGCGACCTTGGGCATTACCCCACAAGCGTTGTTCGATTCTCTCGCGAAGCAGAATAGTGTTGTGCCGGCGGGTACGGTCGAAACCTCCGCCCAGCGCGTGCCGCTGCGCGTCACCGGCGCGCTCGACGGTGCCGCGGCGGTAGCTGAGACGCCGGTCGAAAGCAACGGCCGCGTGTTCCGTCTCGGCGATATCGCGACTGTCACGCATGGCTATGTCGATCCGCCGACTTTCAAAGTGCGGCAGGAAGGCAAGCCCGCGATCGGCATCGGCATTGTTACGGCAAAGGGCGCCAATATTCTGGAGCTCGGCAAGGATGTTTCCGCCGCAACCGCAGATTTCATGAAGGCCGTGCCGCAGGGCATCAGCGTCGACATGGTCGCTGACCAGCCGAAAGTCGTCGAGCACGCCGTCGGCGAGTTCGTGCACTCCTTCATCGAGGCCTTGGCGATCGTGCTGTTTGTCTCCTTCCTCGCACTGGGTTGGCGAACCGGCATCGTGGTCGCGGCTTCCGTTCCGTTGGTGCTTGCGATCGTCTTTATTGTCATGAATGCGATGGGGCTCGACCTGCACCGCATCACGCTGGGGGCGCTGATCATCGCGCTTGGCCTGTTGGTCGACGATGCCATTATCGCCGTAGAGATGATGGTGGTGAAGATGGAGCAGGGCTGGGACCGCATCAAGGCGGCGTCCTTTGCCTGGGAATCGACCGCTTTTCCGATGCTGACAGGAACGCTTGTGACCGCGGCGGGCTTTTTGCCGATCGGCTTTGCCAATTCAGCGGTCGGGGAATATGCCGGAGGCATCTTCTGGATCGTGGCGATCGCGCTCGTCGCCTCCTGGTTCGTGGCCGTAATCTTCACGCCCTATCTCGGCGTGAAGCTCCTGCCGAATGTCAAGGTCCATCAGAACCATGATCCGCACGCGATCTATGAGACCCGCATCTACCGGATGCTGCGCAGTGTGATTCAGTGGTGCGTGGACCACCGCGTCAAGACCGTGCTTGCGACCGTCGGCGTCTTCGTTATCTCGATTGTTGCGTTCGGCCATGTCCAGCAGCAGTTCTTTCCGCTGTCCGAGCGACCCGAATTGTTCCTGCAGCTGAGACTGCCGGAAGGCACTGCCTTCAACGTCACCGAAAGCGCAGTGAAGAAGGCTGAGTCGCTTTTGAAGGACGACAAGGATCTGAACACCTATACGGCCTATGTCGGCCAGGGTTCGCCGCGCTTCTGGCTCGGTCTCAATCCACAGCTGCCGAACGAGGCCTTTGCGGAGATCGTGATCGTCGCCAAGGACGTCAAAGCGCGCGAACGCATCAAGTCGAAGATCGAGGACGCGGTCGCCCAAGGTGCGTTGCCGGAAGCGCGCGTCCGCGTTGACCGCTTCAACTTCGGCCCGCCGGTCGGTTTTCCGGTTCAGTTTCGCGTCATCGGCCCGGACACCGGGAAGGTTCGCGAGATTGCCTATCAAGTACGCGATATCGTCAAGGAAAATCCAAACATCAAGGACCCTCAGCTTGATTGGAATGAGCAGTCACCGTACCTGAAGCTCGCTGTCGATCAGGACCGCGCTCGTGCGCTTGGGCTGACACCCGAGGACGTATCGCAGGCGCTTGCCATGCTGATCTCGGGCGTCCAGGTCACGACCGTGCGAGACGGCATCGAGAAGGTCGGCGTCCTCGCGCGCGCCGTTCCCTCCGAGCGGCTCGACCTCGCCCATGTCGGCGATCTCACAGTGACATCACGCAATGGAGTGGCGGTGCCGCTGCGGCAGATCGCGAACATCGAGTATTCCCATGAGGAGCCGATCCTGTGGCGGCGCAACCGAGACATGGCGATCACGGTTCGCGCAGACGTCAATGACGGCGTGCAGGCGCCCGATGTGACCAATCAGATCTGGCCAAAACTTCAGGACATCCGCGACCGTCTCGAGCCTGCCTATCGGATTGAGGCGGGCGGCGCGTTCGAGGAATCGGCCAAGGGCAATGCCTCCATCTTCGCGCTGTTCCCGGTCATGATCATCGTGATGCTCTTGCTGCTGATGATCCAGCTGCAAAACTTCTCGCGGCTGCTCCTGGTGTTCTTGACCGCGCCGCTCGGCATCGTCGGCGCGTCGCTGGGGCTCAATGTCGCCAACCAGCCGTTTGGTTTCGTGGCTCTGCTAGGGCTGATCGCGCTCGCCGGCATGATCATGCGCAATACCGTGATCCTGGTCGACCAGATCGAGACCGATGTCGCTCATGGCCTGACACGAAAGGAGGCGATCGTCGAAGCTACGGTTCGCCGTGCCCGTCCAGTGGTGCTGACGGCGCTGGCAGCAATCCTTGCCATGATCCCACTGTCGCGCTCGGCGTTCTGGGGACCGATGGCGATCACCATCATGGGTGGATTGTTTGTTGCAACTTTCCTGACGTTGCTTTACTTGCCGGGTCTCTACGCGCTGTGGTTCCGCAAGAGCCTGGACGAGAGGCATGGGGATGCCGCCGATCTCGCGCCGCAGCATCAGGGACGGCTCGCATTTCCGCTTGCTGAAGCGGCCGAATAACTGAACATTGGACGTGACATGTCGCTGGTTTCTGAACACATCGAGCCGGACACGCGAGAACGGATTCTCGTAGTTGCGGAGCGTTTGTTCCGGCAGATCGGCTACCAGAAGACCACGGTGGCCGACAT
>Ga0075424_100006563_pt1 | contig 11210 bp, 11 predicted proteins | sample SoiMethybrSBSTD3_FD_75301 | JGI IMG/M metagenome (GOLD analysis project Ga0075424, IMG submission 75301) | Bulk soil microbial communities from a Populus tree surrounding site in Tennessee, USA - Soil MetaG P. TD hybrid SBSTD3 | ecosystem: Environmental > Terrestrial > Soil > Tree plantation...
AAAGGGGGAGTAGCACATGGCGGACAGCTTTGATCGATACGACAACGAACCGGGCGGCGGTGGCGGGTTCATGATGGGCCTGCTGACCGGCACGGTGCTCGGCGCCGGCCTCGGGATGCTGCTCGCGCCGAAGGCGGGCTCGGAGCTGCGCGGCGCAATCGGCGAGCAGGCGCGCAACCTGGGCAACGCCGCGTCGGAGCAGTACAAGAAGGCGAGCGAAGTGGCCGGCACGTGGGCCGAACGTGGACGCGAGGTCGTGGACAAGGCCCGCGAAGCGGTCAACCGCGGCGCCGATGAAGCGCGCAGCTACGCGAGCGGCACGAGCGGCAGCAGCTACGGCTCCGGTTCGGGCACGACCGGCAGCACCTATGGCGGCGGCAACAGCGGCAGCTCGTTCGGCTCGGGACCTGCCGGCAGCACGGGCGGATCGGATTTCGGCCGTTCGTAGGTTCGCGGGTTCGGAGGTTCGCCGGTTCATCGGCGAACCTGCGAACCGCCCGCAAGCCTGCATAATGTCGGCGTGAGCCCATCGAAGGAGCTGCGCCTGACAGGCCGCGCCGCATGGCGCGGGCTCGTCGAGCTCGTCAACAGCAACGACCTGACACACGCCGCGTCGATCGCCTATTACGCGCTCCTGTCGCTCTTCCCGTTCCTGCTGCTGATCATCTCGCTGCTCGGTTCGATCACGGCGAGCGAGGATCAACGGCTTGCGGTCCTCACGTTCGTCTTCCGCTATTTCCCCACACGCCTTGACTTCGTCGCCTCCCAGCTCGACGCGTTCCGCCAGACGCGCATCCAGGTCGGGGTCGCCGGCAGCCTCGCGCTGATCTGGTCGTCGCTCGGCGTATTCGGCGCGATTACAAGCGCGGTGAACGAGGCGTGGGGCGTCGAGAAGCAGCGCAGCTTTCTCAAGCACCGGATGGTGTCGTTCCTGATGCTCGTCGCCGCCGGCCTGGTGATGGTCGTTGGCCTGATCCTCGTCACGGCGATTCAGGTCGCCGAAGCGTCATGGTTCGGCGTGATGCTGCTGCGCTTCCACTGGCTGCAGGCGATCCAGACGTGGACATTCAGGTATGCGGCGACCATCATTCTCATCTTCGGCGTCGGTCTCGTCTTCTACTTCATCCCGAACGCGAAGACGCGGTTCCGGGACGTCTGGGTCGGCGCGGCGCTGACGGGTGTACTGTGGCGTCTCGCGTTCGACGGCTTCTCGTGGTACATCGCGAGCAACTCGCGCCTCGCGTTCATTCAGGGGTCAATCGCCGCGGTTGTCGTCTTTCTGCTCTGGATCTATGTGTCGTCCGTTATCCTCATGTACGGCGTTGAATTCACCGCTGCATACGCGCGTCTTCGCCGTCATCGGCCGGATGAAATGGCCGCCGCGCCGACCCCTCGCGTGTAGCCTCGTCGCTCTCGCCGGAATCACCTTTATCTCCGTCCCGCAGGAAATCGAGATCGGCCGCGAGGAGAACAGACAGGTTCGAAAGCGGACCGCCGAGCTCCACGACGCACAGGTGACGGCCTACATCACGCGCATCGGACGGCGTCTCGCCAAAGCGGCGCCCGGCGCGAAGTACCCGTATTCATTTCAGGTCGCGGATTACCGCGAGATCAACGCGTTCTCGCTGCCGGGCGGTCCCGTCTGGCTCAATCGCGGCGTTCTGCACGCGGCGGGCAACGAGTCACAGGTGGCGGGGGTGCTCGCCCACGAGATCGCCCATATCGCGCAGCGCCATGCCGCCGATCAGCTCGAAAAGACGCTGCTGGCGAAATGGAGCCTCGGCATGCTCGGCGCGATGCTTGGCAACGTCGGCGGCGCTGGAACGGCGCAGGCGGCCGGCGCCATGGTGGCTGACGGCGTCTTCCTGAAGTTCAGCCGCGATGATGAACGGGAGGCGGATCGAGTCGGGCTGGAGATCATGACGAAGGCCGGATGGGACGGCCGCGGGATGATCGAGCTGTTCGAGACGCTGCGCCGGCAGCAGAAGCGCGATCCGAACGCGGTCGACGTGTTCTTCTCGACGCATCCGTCGCCTGCGGATCGCATCCAGAACCTGACCGCCGCGGCGGCCCGGCTCCGCCGCTCCGCGGCGAGGCAGGCGGTGCGCGACACGAAAGAGTTCCGCGCCGTGAAGGCGCGCGTCGTGCTCAAGCTCCCCGCTCCGCATTCGATGAGATAGACTCCGAAACGATGCCCTTCATCGTCTCGGATATTTCCTACGTCGATCTCAACTTCTGCGACACTCCCAAAGCGATTGCGACCGGGGTCTACGGCGGCGATGCGGGTGTGGTGCTCGTCGATCCGGGCCCCGGCTCGTGCATCGACAGGCTCGCCGGGATGCTGAAGGCGCAGGGCATCCGCGTCAGCGACATCCAGACCGTCCTGCTCACGCACATTCATCTCGATCACGCGGGCGCGACGGGTCTGCTCGTTCGGGACAACCCGAAGATTCGCGTGTTCGTCCACGAGAAGGGCGCCCCGCACGTTGTCGATCCATCGAAGCTGGTCAACAGCGCGAACCAGTTATGGGGGGTCGAAGGCGTCGCACGTCTGTGGGGACAGGTCATTCCGGTGCCGCAGGAGAACCTGCATGTCCTCGGTGAGCACGATCGCATTACGGCCGGTGGACACGTTTTCGACGTGCGCTACACGCCGGGCCACGCATCGCACCATGTGAGCTACCTCGACGAGGGAACGGGCATTGTCTGGGCAGGCGACACCGCCGGGCTGCGATTCACCTCACAGCTGTTCACGCTGCCGCCGACCCCGCCGCCAGACATCGATCTGGAAGCGTGGCGCGAGAGCATCGCGAAGCTTCGTGCATGGGGACCGGAAACGGTCTTCATCACGCACTTCGGGCCGTACGGCAACGTCCCCGAGCATCTCGATCATCTCGAGAGCAGCCTCGCGGACGTCTCCGCGATGGCGAAGCGCGCGATCGACAGCGACGCGTCAGATGAAGCGAAGTACGAGCAGTTCAAGAGCGAGGTGCTGGCGTACGTCCGCCGCGCCGTGCCCGAGAGCGAAATGGCGCCACTCGAGCACGTGGGACCGCTCGAATTCAACTGGAGAGGGCTGGTTCGATATTGGAAGAAAAAGGCTGCGTGAGTCCGCACCTGCCTTCGTGGTTATCGCCATCACGCCTATTTCCTGTCGTTCTCTCCGGCGCGATCTTTCAGCAGGAACACGCAGACCAGGCTGATCATCGAGCAGATCGCGATGTACCACGCGATGGCCGTTGAGGTGCCGTATTCCCGCAGCAGCAGCGTCGCAATCAGCGGCGCGGGACCGCCGGCGGTGATCGACGCGAGCTGGTATCCAAGCGCGGACCCGCTGTAGCGCAGCGACGCCGGGAAGCTCTCCGAGATGAATGCGGCCTGTGGCCCGTACTGAATATCCTGCAGCGGGTTCGAGAGCACGATCGCGAGAAACACCAACGGCAGCGATTTCGTGTCCAGCAGGCCGAAGTACACGAACGGGTAGAACAGCATGATGACGCAGCCGATCGCCGTGATCGTGCGGCGGCCGTACTTGTCCGACAGATGCCCGAACAGCGGGTTCGCGAAGCACGACACGAGCGCCATCGCCATCACCATGTTCAGCACGAGCCCGCGGCCGAAGCCGAGGATCGTGGTCGCATACGTGAGGATGTACGTCGTGTAGATATAGAAGCAGACCTGCTGGCTGGTTCGCAGCAGCGCCGTCAGCGCAACCTCGCGGCCGTTCTCCCGCAGCACTTTGACGAGCGGCGCCTTGACGACGGCGCCGGTTTTTTTCAGCTCCTCGAACACCGGCGTTTCCTTGACGCCTGCCCGGATGTAAAAACCGGTGATCACGAGAGCCACGCTGGCGAGGAACGGCACCCGCCATCCCCAGTCGAGGAAGTTCTGATCGCTGGTGAACGCCGTCATCAGCGCGAGTGCGCCGTTGGCGAGCACCATCCCCGCGGGCGCCCCAACCTGCGCGAAGCTGGTCGTGAAGCCGCGTCTCTTGGGATCGGTCCACTCCGCGGCCATCAGCACCGAGCCGCTCCACTGGCCGCCAATCGCCAGGCCCTGCAGGATGCGGCCAAGCGTCAGGAAGACCGCACCCCACACGCCGATGACCTCGTAGGACGGCGTCAGGCCGACTGCCATAGTCGATGCGCCCATGACGATCATCGTGAAGACGAGGAGCTTCTTCCGGCCGATTTTGTCGCCGAAGTGACCAAAGATGGCCCCGCCGATCGGACGGGCGACGAACCCGACGAAGAACGTGGTGAACGACAGCATCGTGCCGATGAATGGATCGGAGCTCGGAAAGAATTTCTGCGGGAACACCGTGGCCGCGGCGACGCCGTAGAGAAAAAAGTCGTACCACTCGATCGTGGTGCCGACCGACGCGGAGATCACGGCGCGGAGCTGGTTGCGGCGGAGCGTCCGCTGATCGGCGTGGAGGGTGGCGGTATCAGTCACGCGCGCCATTCTATAGGGTTCATGGGGTTCAAAGGGTTCATGGGGTTCAAGAGGTTCTTTGAACCCTATTCATGGCTGACCACAAGCTTGAGCGACCATGACATCAGAGTGGACAGCATCAGGAGTCCGGCCATTGCCATCAGCCCTGCCGAAAACGATCCCGTCGCATCGCGCAGCCACCCCATGGCATACGGGCCGACGAAGCCGCCGACGGTCGCGACACTATTGATAAAGGCGAGACCGCCCGCCGCCGCGAGGCCGGTGAGAAAACGCGTCGGAATCGTCCAGAGAATCGCGCGCGCCGACGTCGTGCCGATGAGCGCGACCGTGATCCACGCGAGCGAGACCCAGAAGTTCGTAAAGACGACAGCGAGAAAGAGACCGATCGCGGAGGCCAGGCACGCGAGCGCAAGGTGGGTGATCTTCTTGCCCGTGTGCGCGACCCATTCGGCCCATCCGATCATCGCGACCGACGCAACCAGATAGCAGGCGCCGGTGACGAAGCCAATCCGTACGTTCGACAGACGCGCGTCCTTCATAATCTGCGGCAGCCAGATACCGATCGCGTACGAACCGGCGATGAAGCCGAATTGCGATGCGGCGAGCAGGAGCACCCGTGGATCTTTCAGCGCGGTCATCAGGTGCCGCTTCTCGCGCTCGCGCGGCTCGCTGTCGAGAACGGTGCGCACCAGCCCGCGCTCCTTCGCACCAAGGAATGTCGCATCTTCCGGACGATCCGGCAGCAGCCATAGCGCCGCGAGCCCGAGAAGGACGGACGGCAGGCCTTCGATGATGAACAGCCACTGCCAGCCCTTCAAGCCGCCGATGCCGTCCATCTGAAGGATCAGGCCCGATACCGGGCCGCCGACAACCGTGGATGCGGGAACCGCGACGAGGAACCATGCAAGCATCCGGGCTCGGTATTCAGCCGGAAACCATGTTGCCAGGTAGAAGGTGACGCCGGGGAAGTAGCCGGCTTCCGCAACTCCAAGCAGAAGGCGCAGCGCGTACCAACTTCGAGGTCCGACGGTGAACGCCGTCGCCGCGGAAACCAGGCCCCACGTGATCATGATGCGCGCCAGCCATCGGCGGGCGCCGAACCGGTACAGCGCGATGTTGCTTGGAATCTCGCACGTGCTGTAGCCGAGGAAAAGAATGCCGGCGCCGAAGCCGAACTGCGTTGCTGTGAGTCCGGTGTCATGGTTCATCGTCAACCCGGCGAAGCCGACGTTGTTCCGATCCATGTAGTTGAGCAGGTAGCCGATGGTGACGAACGGGACGATTCGCCACGCGGCCTTCATGAAGGCCGCGTGGGCGTTCGCGGTATCAGCGGGCTGGACGCCTCCGCCCGCGACTGGGTTACGGCGGACAAGCATCGATCGCCTTGCAGAGCTCCGTCGTGAACGCGGTCGTGCCGAGCGATCCGCCGAGATCGATTGTGCGCGTGGATGGCGCCCGCAAGACCCCGTCAACGGATGCCTCGATGATGCGTGAGGCCGCCGTGAGCGTGGCGTCGTTGCGGCGGTGGCCGAGCCAGTCGATCAACATTGCCGCCGAGAGGATAAGCGAGATCGGGTTTGCCTTGTTCTGACCCTGGATGTCGGGCGCCGACCCGTGCTGCGCCTGTGCCATGCAGTGCCGCTCGCCGAAATTGATGGATGCAGCCAGCCCGAGGCTGCCCGCCAGCTCCGACGCTTCATCCGACAGGATGTCGCCGAACATATTCGTCGTCACGACGACGTCGAAGCGCGCCGCGTCGCGAACGAGCAGCGCCGCCATGGAGTCGACGAGCTGTTCGTCGTAGGCAATCTCCGGATGCGCTTCAGCAATCCTGCGGACTTCTCGCAGAAAAAGTCCGTCAGTGACGCCAAGCACGTTGGCTTTATGAACGGCCGTTACGTGGCGGCGCCGTGCGGCCGCGAGCTCGAATGCCGCGCGGGCAATCCGCGACGAGGCTGGTGCCGAGATCTTGCGAACCGAGAGCGCGAGATCCGGAGTCGGCATGAACTCGCCGCTGCCGCGGTACATGTTGCGGTCCGCGTAGAAGCCTTCGGTGTTCTCGCGGACGATCACGAGGTCCATTGGCGTCCGGCCCCAATGCGCGAGGCCGTCGCGCGTGCGGCTGGGACGCACGTTCGCAAACAGATCGAGCTGTATCCGGAGCTCGGCGGACACATTGATGCCGCCTTCCTCGCGTGCCGGATAGTCGGCGGTTGAAACCGGTCCAAGGATGACGCCATCGGCCCGGCGGCAGGCGTCGAGGGCCGACGGCGTGAGTGTCGTCCCCGCCGATCGAAGCGAGGCGAGTCCGATTTCGCGGACGTCGAATGCGAGGTCAAGTGAGAACGCCTGCTTGACGCGCTCGAGCACCCGCAGCGTTGCATCCGTGATCTCGGGGCCGATGCCGTCGCCGGGGAGCACGACGATCTGCATAACGTCAGGTCTGCCGGGTCCCAAAGGACGCAGCGTGTTCCGGCTGAATGACTCGTATCGGCGTGCCCGCCAGGAACGCGCGGATGTCTTCGACGGCTTCTCCGTACGCGAGGCGGTAATTGTCGGTCGTCACGTAACCGAGGTGCGGCGTCAGCAGCGCATTCTCCAGCCGCCGCAGCGGATGAGCGGCCGGCAGTGGCTCCTCGTCGAATACGTCGAGCGCGGCACCCGCGATGACGCTGTGGCGCAGCGCGTGTATCAGTGCCTGCTCGTCGACGATCGGTCCCCGTGCCGTGTTGATCAGAAACGCCGCCGGCTTCATCATCGCCAGCTCGCGACTCGAGACGAGGCCCCGCGTGCGATCGCTCAGAACCAGATGTATGGTCACGACGTCGGAGCGCTGGAAGAGCGCGTCCCTGGCGACGAGCTCGATGCCGAGCGCGTCGGTCCTTTCACGAGTCAGATTCTGACTCCAGGCGACAACCTTCATGCCGAAGGCCTGGCCGATGCGAGCAACGTCGGTTCCGAGACGTCCAAGGCCAATAACGCCAAGCGTCTTTCCGTGGAGGCCGACGCCGATGGTGCTTTGCCACGCTCCGGTCCGCATTGCCGCCGACTCACGCGGGATGTGCCGGGCGAGCGCCAGAATCAATCCCCACGTCAGCTCGACCGGAGGCGTCGCGAGCATGCTCGTTCCGCTCACGACGACGCCGCGCGCGGCCGCCGCCGCGACGTCGATCGCCGCGTTGCGCCGGCCCGTCGTGACGATCAGCTTCAGCGAGGGAAGGCGGTCGATGAGCGTGGCCGGAAATGGCGTGCGCTCGCGCATCGCGACAATCACGTCGTAGTTGCGGAGACGCTCGGCGATCTCGTCTTCCGTGCCAATCCGCTCGTGCAGCGGCTGGATGGAAACGCCGGCGCCAAGCGCGGGCCAGTCGGCCATCGAGAGCGCCACGCGCTGGTAGTCATCGAGAATCGCGACACGAGTAGGCATTGGGATTGGGGTTGGTATTTAGGACGGGGGATTTTCCCACCATTAGGGTTCAGCCTCGCACTGCTGGGCATGGCCGCGTAGAATTGGTCCTGAAATGAACCAATCGAACGGCCGGTTCGTAATGAGAGATGAGCCGAGCTGGGCCTTGGCGCCGAAGCGCAACGCCCGCAGGCGGCTCTTGCGGCATCCAACGAATACAGCTATAAAAACTCCCTTGCACAATTCGAGAGGTCACAAGATGCGCAGAATTCTGGTGTTGGCTGCCGCGACGCTCCTGACCGGCGGTGCGCTGATAGCACAAGAGGGCGGCGCTGCACCCCAAGGCGGCCGCGGTGGCCGCGGAATGGGTGGCCAGCCAATTACTCCGCCCACGTGCCCCGCCAACGGCTACGGCGCGCAGGCGTACTACGGCGTGTTCGGCCAGAACGGCGGCGATGGCAACACCGCCTATGAAGTTGCCAGCCCGTGCATCGGCAAGGATGTGCGCGAGGTCGCCGAATCAATCGGCATGGGCCGCAGCACGGTGCTCGGCGTGAAGAACGTCATCGGCATCCAGTTCAGGGCCGATGGGACGATGGCCGACGGCGCGGGCATGGCGAAACTCGCCAACGCGGAGTTCCACATTGCTTACTACATTCCGGCGATGCGGATGTTCCTCAACGGCACGAAAGCCAACGGCCAGCCGATGAAGGAAATTCGCGTCTTCGCGGATCAGTACGCGTGGAACGAGGCGCAGGAAGGGCGCGGCGCGACAGCGGCGATGAACGCGCTCAACGATCGGCTGCCGCTCATCAAGCTCACGCCGTTCGGCGCGCTCTGGTCAGTGATTGAAGCCGAAGGCCACACGGTCGTCACCAAGACCGCCGACGGCAAGACGGTCCTCACGGGCACGTCTCCCTATGACGGGATTGAAGTTGCGGTGACGATCGAGGATTCGAAGCAGCATGCGAAGCTGGGCCCGTACGGCACGACCGAGTTGATTCGTCTTCCGGTCGCGGTGACCGCGAAGTCGAACGGCCACGTGTACGGGGCAACCTTCGCCGACTATCGCGGGGATCTCGAGCCGAACGTCTGGATGATTTTCCCGACGCAGATCAAGTGGACGCTGGATGGCAAGCCGCTCGCCGATCTGAAGGTGACGTTCTTCCGTTCCAATCCGTACATCGTGTTTCCCATCCCCGACGTCGTGAAGCAGAAATCATCGAACTAGACCACTCACACTCTGGAGAAAGGACTCAGACACCATGGTCAAGAGGATTGTCATCGCATCCGCCGCCGCGCTGGCGCTGCTGATGATCGGCGCGCCGGCACGGGCGCACCATTCTGCGAACGCTGAGTTCGACACGCAGAAGGAATTCACCATTACGGGGACGCTGACCAAGCTCGAGAATGTCAACCCGCATTCGTGGTGGTACGTCGACGTCAAGGGGCCGGACGGGAAGATCACGTCATGGAAGCTCGAGTCGCTGAGCCCGGCGGGTCTGATTCGCCAGGGGCTGAAGGTCAAGACCGAGCTGCATATCGGCGACACCTACAGCTACCGCATCTCGCCGGCGTGGAAGGACACCGATCCGGCGGCGAAGCTCGGTTTCATGCGTTCGATCACCGTCAACGGCAAGGAATACGTCGTCGTCGAGCTGTAGGAGGTAATAGCGTGAGCCAGAACATCCGATCGTTGTTGGCCGCGGCGTGCGCGATGGCTGTCGCAATCGCCGTCGCTCCGGGACGAACGGCCGCGCAGCAGCAGGCGGCGCCGGCCGCCGGCGCAGCGCAGCTGCCGCCCGCCGCGCAGCGCCCCGGCAACCTTCCGCTTCGCAATGTGAATTGCTCGTACCCGTCGTGCGGCAAGCGCGTCTCGCCTCAGGACGGCCTGGTCTGGCAGATCAAGCCGACCGGCACGACGCCGCGTGACGCGGACGGTCATCCCGATCTCACGGGCAACTGGGGTCAGGCGGCTCCGCCCCCGATCGGTCAGGGTGGTCGAATCCGGCGTAACGGCGCGTTCGAGGCCGACCAGTCGGCGATGCAGCGCGGCGCGCAGTGGAACAAGCCGCTCTACAAGCCGGAATACTGGGAGAAGGTACGCAGCCTCGACTACGGGAAGGCCGATGTCGATCCGGCGTACGGCTGCTACAAGCCGGTCGGCGTCCCGCGGCAGAACATGCCCGGACGAATCGTTCAGAAGAACGGACAGATCTGGCTGTTGAACGGTGTCGAAAACGCGCTGCGCATCCTGCCGCTCGATGGCCGCAAGCGCGACGAGAACGACTACCAGTTCTCGACCTACAACGGCATGGGGCTGGCGCACTGGGACGGCGATACGCTCGTCATCGAATCCGTTGGGTTCAACGACATCTCCTGGCTCGGATGGGAAGGCTACTTCCACTCCGACAAGATGGAAGTGACCGAGCGCTTCCTCCGGCAGGGCGACCTCCTGTACTACACCTTCACCGTCAACGATCCGGAAGTGCTGCTGGAGCCGTGGACGTCCTATACCTATGTGCGGCGTGTGAACAACAACCCGACTCGTCAGGACGAAGCGACGGAATGCGACGAGCGGGATCTCCAGCTCCTCGACGATCCGTTCCTCCGCGGGTAAGCACGAAGGTCGCGAAGGTTTACGAAGGGCGCGAAGAAGATCACCAAGGGCCATGGGCAACCGCTCGTGGCCCTTTTTCATGCGATCTCAGGCAGTTGCTTGGCGGTTGGGGTATGCCAAGCGGCCGTTGACCGCCGCGGGCCGGCAGTCAACGGGTCGTTTGCATGCAAACGTGGGCCGATTGTGCGCCGATCCGGCATGCTAGCATCCGCGCGATCGAGGGCCGTCAAGAGTCGACCAGCTCTTCGACCTGGGCTCGATCTTCTCGATGTGGGCTGCGGACCGGGCACGATCACGACGGATCTGGCTCGCCTGGTGGCTCCTGGCCGTGTCATCGGCATCGACCGTGCTCCCGAAGTCGTCGCGCACGCGAGCGCCGAGGTCGACCCAGCCGTCTCGTTGCTGAGTTTCTTGAGCAGCACGCTGATCCTTGGCGTACTCACGATTGTCACCTGGCTGTGGCTGGGCGGGAAGGACGACGCTTCGACCGATCGTCGATGACCCTCGTCCTTGAATCGGCACTGGACCTGCTGAACCGCGAATACACTCTGACCAAGAAGGTCCCGAGCCGCTGCGGCTGAAGCCGCACGTTGGGCTGACGAACACCCGATTCAAAGATGCATTAGGATTCGCGCGTCCGACTGGCACCCAGGAGGCCCAGATGCGAAGAGTGATTGCTTTATCTGTTGCCGCGCTGCTCGGCGGCGCGGCGTTGCTGGCGCAGCAGGC
>Ga0075424_100006566_pt1 | contig 11204 bp, 10 predicted proteins | sample SoiMethybrSBSTD3_FD_75301 | JGI IMG/M metagenome (GOLD analysis project Ga0075424, IMG submission 75301) | Bulk soil microbial communities from a Populus tree surrounding site in Tennessee, USA - Soil MetaG P. TD hybrid SBSTD3 | ecosystem: Environmental > Terrestrial > Soil > Tree plantation...
TACGTCCACCATGGCCCAACCGGGTGTCCGGCGAACAACAATGACAGCCGTCCCGGGATCGAGCGGAGCGATCGAGGGCGCCCGCTCGTGCGGAGACAGCTGGAGGGCCGTCTTGCCGAGTAGAAGGCCTAGAGGGCGTCGCTCGCGCTCGCGCAGGAAGAGCGTTGCCGCGGTCAGCAACACAGCCAATCCGGCGAATCCTACGCCAAGTTCGCGCGCTCGACGCGAGCGCACGACCATCAGTATCCAGCCCAGCAGCCACAGCGGGATCGCCGCGAGACCCAGCTCGCGCCACGTCACCGGGGGATTCCAGAGCCGCGAGGCACTGCCCGACTCCGGCGGCGGAACCAGCTCGAGCGCGCGCACGACCGATCGCTCGCGGGGAGCGAGGCGCAGCGCCTGCTGCCATGCGGCGGCGGCTCGACCATCGAGACCCAGGCGATAGTAAGCCGCGCCGAGATCATACCAGTTGGCCGCGTCGGCGGGAGCGGTGGCGATGCGCCCTGCGAACGCCTGGATTGCCCCGTGCAGCGCGCCATGATCGTATTGCCACTCGGGAGAAAGCGATTGGGCTCGCGCCGGCGACGTGGCGGCCACGAGGGCGATCAGCATACCACCGGCTGCGTAGCGCCGCCGACGCTGGCCATCCGACAGGCTCGCCGCGGCTGCACGAGCTTCGGCACCGAGCTCGGCGGGCACCGCTCCCCCCGCAGGACCATACCGTGCTTCCTGGAGTCGGGCACGCAGCTCTACCAGCCGAGCCGCGAGAGCCGGGTCGACGCCCGCGGTGCGCAGAGCCGACACGAGACTTCCCTGATTCAGCGCGTCAGGCGAGGGTACCAGCTCGCGGACCAGCGCTTCCAGTTCGGTACCGGCGCTTCGCGGGTCGGCCGCGGCAATCTTCCTGCGCTTGGGTTGGCGCCGTCGGCGCCAACGCCGCCCCAAAAACAGCAGCGGCGGCACTACCGCGATCAGTGCCCACACCCACCCCGGCATTCCGCTCGTCAGGATGTGGGCGAGTCCGGGGCCGCGAGGCTCGAGCAGTGGAGGCGGAAGCGGGCGAGACGGTGTTGCCTCCGGTCCCTCTGCAACCAGCAATCGGTCGGCAGGAAGGGCGCTCGACCGGAATGCGTGAGCCTCCACGTCGAAGTAGGCATAGGTCGCCGCGGGCAGTGCCAGGGGACCGGAAGAATCTGGAACGACGGTGTACCGGAAGGTCTTGGTTCCCCCCAGGCGGCCTGAGCTCGTTGCGAGATGCTCGTCGGTTCGGTCGGGGTACGCCCGTACACCCGGAGGCCACTGGATGTCGGGGGCCGGCCAGAGGGCCGGATTCCCGTCTCCGCTCAGTCGAAAGGTGACGGCAACCGGTTCGCCGGCCCGAGCCGAAGGCGGATCCATGATGCGCTCCAGCCGAAGACCGCTGCCCACCGCGCCGGCGAAACCACCGGGACGTCCGGCCGTTGGCGTTGGAGCCACCATGAGCGTGGCTGATGCACTCTGCAGAGTGTACCGCTCTTCCTGACTGAAGAACTGGAGCGCGATCGGCACGCTGTACTTGAGAATCGCCGGCGTGATCTCGATGTGTCCCGGCTGGAGGGGAAACACGATCTGATGAGCGACGAACAAGTCGTACAGCACCCCCGCGACCGATCGGGTCGCGGCGATGCCTGGGGGTGCCGGCTGCGGATAGCTCCACACGCCTTCGATGACCGGCGCTTGGAGCGTTGGTGGACGGCGGAGTTGGCTGCGCAGCTCGCGGGGGAACCAGGCCGCGGTAAGCACGTCCACTTGTTCTCCGACTGCGGCGCTGTCGCTCGAGAGCACCAGGCTCACGGCCGGCTGCCCTGGGTGGGGTGGGGGCTGTGCGTGATCGAGCAGCCGCTTGAGTACCGGATTGCTTGCTACTGTGGCGGCGCCCGGCACCTCATCCACCTGTACGGTAGCTGGTCCCGCCCGGGCAATCGCGGTTCCCTGTTGAGCCCGGGCCGGGCCCAGCTCCCAGCGCCCCGGCTTCAGCGCCCGAAGTCGAAGCTCGAGCGTAGTAGTGCGGCTGGGGGTGCCCAGCTGCGATACTTCGGTGTGCTCACTCCGCCCGGTGATCTCGAAGCCGGCAATGTTCGGGAGCGAGATCTGGACTGGAAGAGTACCAGTCGCCGTCGCCTGAACCGTCAGAACCAGATCATCGCCCAGAGTGATCCGGTCTTCGTCCGTGTAGAGTCGCACCTCGAGCCCGCCACCCTGAAGCCAGAGCCAGGCAAGGGGAGCCAGCAAACAGGTCACCAATCCTTCACTCCTCCGGCGCCACCCCGGAACCGACTTTCCTGCTCCGCCCGGGTCGCTCTTTCCTGGCGCTCCATCGAATTGAGGATCTGCTCGGCCTCCGCCTCGCTCAAGCCCTGCGGGCCCGGTGCCTGCTCTGCCGGCTTGGGTCGCTGTCCGCCTCCCCCGCTAGAGGGCGGTCTCCCGCCTCCCCCGCCGCCCGACTCCGGCGGGCGGCGCCTCAGGGCCAGCTCGAGGTTCCACTTCGCCCGAGCCGAGCCCGGCTGGAGTACGAGTGCGCTGCGCAGATTGTTGGTTGCCTCATCGAGGAGCGCATCGCGACGAGCGGAGTCGCGCCGGGCCTGGACCAAAGCGGCCGTTCCCAGGTTGTAGAGGGCGCGGTAGCGGAGGTCCGGATCCGCCGACTTCGCCGCTTCACTAAGAGCGCCCCGCGCCACATCGAACTTGCCCGCGTCGAGCGCTGCCGTACCGGCATTGTAGAAGGCGGTGTCGCGGGCGGTCCCGTGTCCGGCCTGTTTGAGCCACGCTTGAGCCGCGCGCACGGTATCGCCCGCCGCCAGCGCCCGATCACCCTGCGCGGGGCGCTGCGCCTCCGCTGTGCCGGCGAGGATCGCCACACCTGCCAGGGCGGCGAGCGCTGACCCGCGAGCGCTGAACGTGAACGCCAGCAGCACGAGCACCGCAGCAAGCGCGGGAATCCAGCCCCGCGGAACCAGGTCGGCGATGCGGGTCTCCGAGATTGGGCTTCGCTTGAATGCCGCCACGATGTTCTTCACCGCGCCGGCCTGGTCCGGAAGATCGGCCGGGACCACGGTCCCCTCGGCGGCATCCGCGAGAGCCCGCAGGATATCGTCCCTGCGCTGGGTCCGGACCACCTGCCCCTGCTCATCCAGCTTGTACTCGATCAGGCTGCCGGTGGAATCGCGAATTGGAATCTTGACCGGCTCGGTCCGCCCCTGAGCTGCCAGGACCAGATGAATTCCATGGGACTTGAGTTCCTGGGCCTGAAGCACTGCTTCCGGAAGAGAATCGTGTCCCTCGCCATCGGTAAACACCACAAGTACTCGATCGGCGCCATCGCCCCCCGCAGCGAGCAGCTGTCCTCCCTGTTGCAGGACTGCGGCGAGACTGGTCCCGCCCTCGCTGGCCAGGTCCGGATCGAGACCGTCCAGATACATCCGTACGGCACCCCCATCGATGGTCAGCGGCGTGAGGATGTAACTCCTCCCGGCGAAGGCGATGAGCCCGACCCGATCCCCTTCGATGTCCTGTACCAGCCGACGACCTTCCCTGACTGCATGCTGCAGCCTGTTGGGACTGACGTCCTCGGCCAACATAGACCGCGAAATGTCCATGGCGATGACGAGGTTCAGCGCGTGGGTTTCGGCCGTGACCTTGGCGCGGCCGCCTCGAGGGCCCGCGAGGGCCACCCCGGCGCACAGCGTTGCCAGCGCCACGATCAGCGGTCCCCGACGGATCTGTCCTCGCGCCGTCCGTCCGAGAGCGGCCGACCACGTAGTCGCGAATCGAACCCGGCGACGTCGTGCCGCCCAGGCGAGCCCGCCGAGGGCGAGGGCGAGCAGTGGAGTGAGCACTAGCAGAAGCGGTGTTTCGAAGATCACGGGACTCTCACCACTAGCGTCGCATTGAGCAGCAGCTCGAGCGCAAGCGCCAACAGGCCGACCAGTACGAACGGACGGACAGCCTCGTCATAGCGCGTGTACCGCGTCACCGAGATCGGGGTTTTCTCCAGTTGATCGATCTGATGGAAGATCCGGCTCAACGCTTCGCTGTCTTTCGCGCGAAAATACTGACCGCCCGTCTTCGAGGCGATCTCCTTCAGGAGGTCCTCGTCGATTTTGACCGGCAGAATCTCATAGCGAAAGCCGCCGCCGAGCCCGCGGCCGGTCGGGATCGGCGCTTCACCCTCCGTCCCCACACCGATCGTGTACACCTTGATTCCGTATGCGCCCGCGGTGGCTGCCGCAGTGCGGGGGTCGATCAGGCCCTTGTTGTTCTCTCCATCCGTGAGGAGCAGGATGACTTTGCTCTTGTCGGGCGAACGGCGAAGCCGATTCACCGCCACCGCCAGGCCGCTGCCTATCGCGGTGCCGTCTTCCAGGCTGCCGATCTTGATGTCCATCACTGCCTGCTCGACGACTGGATAATCGAGCGTCACCGGCACCTGGGTCAGCGCTTCGCCTGCAAAGGCGACGACCCCGATGCGGTCGGCGCTGCGCCCGCGGACGAAGGCAATCGCCTGACGCTTTGCGACCTCGAGCCGGTTGGAGGGAGCAAAGTCCTCGGCCAGCATGCTGCTCGAGATATCGATCGCGATGACGATCGCGATTCCTTCCTTCTTGAGTTCGATCCGGTCCCCACCGATCCTCGGGCCTGCTGCGGCGACGATCCAGGCTGCGAGGGCGAGGGAGCGAAGGGCGACGGGTAGCCGGACCCACCAGGCTGCAGCCGTTGCGCCCGCAACGCCGACGTCGCTGAACGACACGCCCGCACCGGCGCGGCGGCGGTGCCACCACCAGAGCGGCAGTGTCAGCAGGAGCAGCAGCAGCCACGGCCGGCCGAACGTCACGGGGTCGTTCCCGCGATGCGGCGTCCCAGATCAGACGCGGACCGATACATGCCGAGCGCGTCCACGCCGGGTCCGTGAGCAAAGCGGGCCTCGTCGAGCGCTCGAAGCAGCTCGCCCAGCTCGGCCAGAGGCCATGCCGGGCGATGCTGGCTGACCACCGCCAGGCAGGTTTCGGCGTCGGTCTCCGGTGTCGCTTCGGGCAGTTTCGCGGCGATGACAGCCCGGAGCCGCTCAACGGCGGCCGACACGACGGCCCTGGATTCTCCAGCATCAGCCCAGCGTTCTACTTCGGGCTCGCCGATCTCCGCCGGGCCGATGACGCCGACCGGCACGGCCCGCCCTCTCCGGCGCCACCACCAATGGATGGGTACCAGAAGCAGCGCTGCGGCACCCCACAGAATCAGCAGGGGGATGAGGCTTTCCTCTCTCAGCGCGACCGGTGGCGTTGTTGGTTGCGGCTGGAGTGAATCACGAGGCCCAGCCGGGAGCACGCTCCGTGCGGAAAGCGTCACGGCTGCCGCGGGCAGCGAATCGATCCGCCCGTCACCACCCACCAGCAGCGGGCCAGGCACCTCCACTTTCTGGGTTCCCGGGGCCCATAGCGTCACGGGGTACGAAACCTCGGCCGAGTCTCCCCGAAGGACGACCCGGGAATGGCCCAGCACCTCGATGTCACCGGTCGGGATCCACTCGGCGGCGCGGACCGCCCGTCCCGCAGGCGCGGCAACCATCCGCCGGACCCAGATCGTGTCGCCCACGCTGGGAAGGCCGCCCTGAAGCAGCAACAGCAGTGTGATCATCGGCGGCCCACTCGTCGCGCCCGCATCGCGAAATGTCGGCGGAGCGGCAGCTTGTAGTCCGAGCCGGTCTCCAGCTCCAGATGATCTGCGCCCGCCGCCGAGAGGATCCGGCGCCGATCTTCGCGCCGCCGCTGGGCCGATTGCTCCATGCGGTGCCGCAGTCCTCGATTGCTCGTGTCGACCAGCACCCGCCGACCGGTCTCGGCGTCGGCCAACTCGACCCAGCCCGCGTCCGGCAGCGAGCGCTCCCGAGGATCTTCAACCGTAATTGCGACGACTTCGTGGCGTGCGGCCAGGCGGCGTAGCGGGCGCTCCCAGCCTTCCGCAAAGAAGTCCGAGAGCAGGACCACGATGCTTCGGTGCCGCAGCAGGCGGCCGGCATAGGTGAGGCTCGCCGCGAGGTTCGTCGCGCGACCCCTCGGCTCGAACGCTACCAGGTCACGAATCACCCGTAGCGCATGCCGCCGCCCTTTCCGGGGCGGAACGACGTGCTCTACTTCGTCGGTGAAGAAAAGCGCCCCTACCCGGTCGCTTTGGAAGGCAGCCGCAAGCGCGAGCACGGCGGCTACCTCCACCGCCAAGCCCCCTTTGGTAACCGGATCCCCAAACCGGGTGGAGCCGGATTGATCGACCACCAGGAACAGAGTCAACTCTCGTTCCTCGGTGTACGTCTTGACGAAGGGCGTGCCGAGCCGGGCCGAGACATTCCAATCGATGGTCCGAAAATCGTCGCCTGCCTGGTAGGCACGCACCTCGGCGAACTCCATACCCTGACCCCGAAACACCGAGCGATACTCACCGGCGAAGATGGAGCCGACGAGCCCACGGGTGCGGAGCTCGATGGTCTTGACCTGCTTCAGGATTTCCGGGGAGATGGACATAAGAGAAAAGCGTGAACGGTGAACGGTGAACGGGGCTCCTTGGTGAGCGGAGCACCCTGTTCACTGCTTACTGTTCACTGTCGTTCATGGCATTCCCACGGCGCCGATCACCTTCGCCACGACGTCATCGGTGGTGAGGTCCTCCGCCTCAGCCTCGAAGGTGAGCACGATCCGGTGCCGGAGAACGTCCGGCGCCAGCGCACGCACATCCTCCGGCACCACGTAGCTGCGGCCCCGCAGGAACGCATGGGCCCGGGCCGCCTGCGCCAGGGAGATGGACGCACGGGGCGATCCACCAAACGCTACTAGCGGTTTGAGCTCCTGAAGGCCGACGCTGCCCGGATCGCGAGTGGCCCGCACTAGATCCACGATGTAGTCGACTACCTTCTGATCCATGTAAAGGTCTGCGATCCCCGCCCGTGCCGAGAGGATCTTGGCCGGCTCGAGCACGCGCTCGACAGGAATCTCCTTGCCGCTGCTCATCCGCAGCAGGACTTCCTTCTCCTCGTCGCGGTTCGGGTAGTCCACCTTGACCTTGAGCATGAAGCGATCCAGCTGCGCTTCGGGAAGCGGATACGTTCCCTCGCTCTCGATCGGGTTCTGCGTCGCCAGCACCAGGAACGGTTCCTCCAGCGCGAACGTAGTTCCCCCGATCGTGACCTGCTTCTCCTGCATGGCTTCGAGCAGCGCTGATTGCACCTTTGCCGGAGCCCGATTTACCTCATCCGCCAGGATGATGTTGGCGAAGAGCGGTCCCTTGCGAACGAAAAAGTCCTGGGTCTTCTGATCGAACACCATGGTCCCGATCAAGTCCGCCGGGAGCAGGTCCGGCGTGAACTGGATCCGGGAAAAGGACACATTGATGATCTGGGCGAGCGTTCGGACGGCGAGCGTCTTGGCGAGGCCGGGCACGCCTTCGAGGAGGATGTGGCCCCCCGTGAGCAAGCCCACCAGTAGCCGCTCGACCATGGCGTCCTGGCCCACAAGGCGACGGCCAACTTCCTTGACCACCCGTTGCACCGGTACGGAGTCAGTAGACGGCGCCGCAGGGACACTGGGCGAAGATGGACGTGGACTTGCCTGCAAGACCGAGCTCCCGGATTCGAAGAAGTGAAGGATAGAAAGCTATCAGCTATCGGCTATCGGCTATCAGCGGCCGGCACTTGCCTTGAGTCCGATAGCCCGGTAAAGGGCACTGATCTCTCGCTCAGTCAGCACCCGCCATTCCCCAGGCTCGAGATCACCCAGCCGGACCGGCCCATAGGAAGTACGCGCCAACCGGTCCACTCGAAGTCCCAGGGCTTCGCACCATCGGCGCACGATCCTGTGCCGGCCCTCGGTCAAGGTAACGTCCAGGATGCTGCGCCCTTCCCGCCCCGGCCGTACCCGCACTTCGGAGGTGACGACCGGACGCCCGTCGACCAGCACGCGCCGTTTCACCGCCTCCAGAATTTCTTCCAGGGAGCGGCCGTGAACCAGCGCCGTGTAGTGGCGCGGGACACGATATCGGGGGTGGGTAAGACGGTGGACCGCCTCGCCGTCATTCGTCAGTAGCAGGAGGCCGGTCGTATTCACGTCGAGGCGCCCGACGTAGGTGAGCCCGGCCGGATCGCGAATGAAGTCGAACACCGTTCGCCGCCCGGCCTCGTCGGAGGCAGTAGTCACTACGCCGAGCGGTTTGTGGAAGGCCAGCCAGCGGCGGAGCTGAGCCCGGATGCGACGGCCGTTGACGGTGATGCTCTGCCGCTCGGGATCGACCTTCGATCCCAGCGGAGCCACCTGCCCGTCCACTCGCACCCGGCCTTCCTCGATCAGCCGCTCGGCGGCCCGTCGCGACGCAACCCCGGCCTGCGCCAGGGCGCGCTGGAGCCGCATCTCGGTCACGACTCGGCAGGTACGTAAGCTTCGGCGTCGTCCGGTCCCTGGGGCTCGGGCCGATGAGGTTGCAGGGCAATCGTGAGCTCTTCCGCCTTGGGGAGGTCGCTCAGATCGCGGAGCCCCAGCAACTCGAGGAACAGCGGGGTCGTCCCATAGAGCAGCGGGCGCCCGATCGCGTCACTTCGACCCACCACCTCGAGCAGCGCCCGCTCCTGGAGAGTGCGAAGCACTCCGCCGGCCGACACGCCCCTGATTTCCTCGATCTCGGCTCGACCAACCGGCTGCCGGTACGCGATGACTGCCAGGGTCTCGAGCGCGGCGGCTGTGAGGCGAGGAGTTCGAGTCGAGAACTGGGCCCGCTCGATCGCTGCAGCGTGCACCGGACGGGTGAGGATCTGGTAGCCTCCGGCCAATTCCACCAGCTCGACACCGTGCTGATTGAAGTCGAAGTGTTCCCGCAGCTCGTCGAGTGCGGTCCGCACCTCAGCCAGACTTGCGTCGGAATCTAGGGTGGCGAGCTCTTCCACGGTCAACGGCCGCGCCGCGGCAAAGAGCGCGGCTTCACACAGCTGGGTGAGCGGATTCACGGGCAATCACCATCGGCGCGAACGGCGCCGGCTGCCGGAGTTGGAGCACGCCTCGCCGGGCCAGCTCGAGCAAAGCGAGGAGGACAGAGAGCAAATCTGCGATGGTCGGCTCGGGACCAAGCGCTTCGAGCCACCCGATTTCGGCTTGAGCGTCGAGCAGACTTTCGATCCTCCGGGTGGCGCCTTCCACATCGAGCGGCCGGGCGACGACCCGGTGCAGCACCGGAATCGGAATGGCGGCGATGACTCGCTCAATTGCCTGGAGCAGTCCGAGGAGATCGAGCGTGAGAGGTGGAGGGGGCAGGTCGGGAGGCGATGGGAGATACCCTCGCGCCAACCGCTCCGCTCTCCGCTCTACCGCCGATCCCATCCACTGGGCGATCTCCCTGATCTGCTGGTATTCGAGCAGCCGTCGTACTAGCTCGGCTCGCGGATCCTCCCACCCGTCGTCGTCCAGGTTGCGGGGAAGCAGGAGCTGGACTTTCAACCGTACCAGGCGACTGGCCATTTCCAGATAGTCGGCCGCCTGATTGAGTCCCAATTCGTGAATCGCCTGGAGGAACTGGTCGCAGATTCGCGCGATCGGAATGTCGGCGATCTCGATCTTTTCTTCGCGCAGAAGGTGCAGGAGCAGATCCAGCGGGCCGGAGAACATGTCCAGCTGGACGACAAATCCCGGTTCGGCCCCGAGGGCAGTCGTGGGGGGAGCTGCGTCAGGCACTGTCATGCACTAAAAATGTTCCATCCGTCGCCGACAGCGAAAGGGAGAATGAGGTGCTGAACCAATCCCATCCCGAAGTACGCCGGACGCAGGAGCCAGCGAATGGCGCTGGGGGCCAGCAGCATCAGCGCCAGGAGCGGCACGATGCCGAATCGCTGAAGCGCGCGGTAGTGCGCGCCGAGACCGGGGGGAAGCAGATAGTAGAAAAGATGAGACCCGTCGAGCGGGGGGATCGGGATCAGATTGAAAAAGCAGAGAATGAGATTGAGCCAGACCCCCCACATCATCATGCGCTGAGCGGTGTCCGCCACGAAGGCAATGGATGGCAGGAGCGCGGCGAGCACTCCGAGACCCACGAAAAGCAGGGCGCACGCCACGGCGATCAGGAGGTTGGTCACCACACCCGCGGCCGACACGATGATGTCGCCCCGCTTGAAGTGGCGGTATTTGCGCGGATTCACCGGGATCGGCTTGGCGCCTCCGAACGCAAACGAGCCCCCCGACACCAGTAGCAGGAGGGCCGGCATGATCACCGTCATGATCGGATCGATATGCGGCACCGGATTGAGCGTGAGACGGCCCAGCATATAAGCAGTGTCATCGCCCTGCCGAAGTGCCGCAGCGCCATGGGCGTACTCATGTGCTACGAGAGAAAAAACCAGCACCGGCAGCGCGAGAATGATGTCTTGAAGCAGCGGCGGGGTCCCGGTGAAAGCCGCGAGAAGATTATACCCCGGGCAAGTCGAAGTCAAAACACGATTCCGCTTGACCTTGGCTGCTCTCAGGCCTATTCTTCGGCCCGCTTTCTCCGCCGGGCAAAGGGCCCGGAAACGACGCTCGAATCGAGGTGGTTGTGCCGAGAATCAGGTCTTCCAAGAAGCGCATGCGGCAGACTCGCGCCCGCACGCTCCGGAACCGCGTCAAGCGCAGCCAGCTGCGCACCGCAATCAAGAAGGTGCGCGCCGCCGGCTCTGGATCGGACGCTCAGCAGATCTACAACGAGGCCGTCAAGCTGCTGGACCGGGCTGGGAGGAAGAACCTGATCCACCCGAACACTGCCGCCCGCCACAAGAGCCGGTTGGTGAAGGCGAAGGCTAAGAAGACAACTGCGTGAACGGTGAACGGTAAACGGGGGCTCCGATAATGATCGGGCCCCCGTTTCTCGGTTTCGCCCAGCGCGCATATCGGACGTCAGCCTAGCACCGCAATCTATTTCCCGTTCCGCGCTTACCGTTCACCGTTTACGCAGTTTCTTATAACGCTGCCAGCTCCGCCCCGCACCGTTCGCAATACCACTCCGTCGGCCGATTCAGCGTCCCGCACTCCCCACACTTGAGCGTCTTGGCCTGCGAGGCTTGACCTGGCTTCGCCGATGGCGGAGCGGGGGCCGCAGCAGGAGCGGACGTCGCGACCGGCTCAGCGGGACGTACGGTCTCACCGCTTCGTCTCGGCTTCCTGTCCTCAGCG
>Ga0075424_100006568_pt1 | contig 11203 bp, 8 predicted proteins | sample SoiMethybrSBSTD3_FD_75301 | JGI IMG/M metagenome (GOLD analysis project Ga0075424, IMG submission 75301) | Bulk soil microbial communities from a Populus tree surrounding site in Tennessee, USA - Soil MetaG P. TD hybrid SBSTD3 | ecosystem: Environmental > Terrestrial > Soil > Tree plantation...
GCAGATCAAGATCCGCGGCTACCGCGTCGAGCTGGGAGAGATCGAGGCCACCCTGGTCAGCCACCGGCAAGTGCGCGACGCGGTGGTGGTGGTGCGCGACAGCGGCTCGGCCGGCACCCCCGGCGAGAAGCGGCTGAACGCCTACGTCGTGGCCGAGGCGGAGTGGGCAGCCGATATCGGCGAGCTGCGGGCCTACCTGCGCGAGCGCCTGCCGGACTACATGGTGCCGGCCGCCTTCATGGTGCTCGATGCCCTGCCGCTCACCTCGAACGGCAAGGTCGACCGCCGGGCGCTGCCCGTCCTGGAGCAGGAGCAGGCGGCGAGCCGGCGCGAGTACGTCGCACCCCGCACCGAGATCGAGGAGGCGCTGACCGCCATCTACGCCGATGCCCTGGGCGTGGAGAAGCTGGGCGTCCACGACGACTTCTTCGAGCTGGGCGGCGACTCGCTGATGGCCATCCGCGCTATCTTCCGCATCCGCAAGGCGGTGGGCGTCGAGCTCCAGGTGCGCAGCTTCTTCGACGCGCCCACCGTCGCCAGCCTCGCCGAAGCCATCGAGGAGCTGCTCCTCGACCAGATCGAGGAGCTGTCGGACGAGGAAGTCCACGAGCTGTTGTAAGACTTGAGGGAGAGAGCCGCTTTGAACGAGATCGAAGATCGCCGCGCCCGGCTGTCGGTGGAGAAGCGGGCGCTGCTGGAAAAACGCCTGAAGGGGCTGACCGCGGCGGCGGCCACCCCCGTTGCCGAGCCGCGGCCGGCCGCCGAGCCGAAGCCGGAGACCGGCCCGGCGAAAGCCGCGGCCGACGCCGGCTTCGCCTCCGAGCTCGGGGCCGGCGCCGTGCCGCCCGTCGACCGCGAGATCTGGCGGGCCATGATCGAGGCCGGAACGCAGGAGGCGGGCCGCCGCGCCGTCGCCCGCGACCTGGTGGCCGACGCCGCCCACGAGCCGAAGCACGACGAGCAGGCCGCGGCCTTCCTGAGCGCCACCCTTTGCCAGCTCGGAGTCTTCCAGCAGGCCGGCGAGACGCGGACGATCGCGGGCCTCGTCGCCGGCTGCCGGGTGCTCCCCAAGTACGAGAAAGCGCTGCGCCGCTGGATGGTGGCGCTCGTCGAGGAAGGCCTCCTGGCGCAGGACGGCGACACCTACACCGCCCGCCAGCCCATCCCCACGCCCGAGCTCGCCGCCCTGATGACGGACGAGCACCGCGCCTACTACGCGAAGAACCTCGCGGCCGTGCTTACCGGCGACACCCACCCGCTGGAGTTCTACCTCCCCGGGGGCTCGTCGGCGTCCATCGAGTCGAGCTACACGGAGACGCCGATCTTCCGCTACTGCAACGGCATCTCCGCCGCCGTGGTCGAGGCCCAGGCCCGCAACCTGCCCGAGGGGGCGCGGCTGCGCATGCTGGAGATCGGCGCCGGCACCGGCGGCACGACCAAGTCGCTGCTGCCGCTGCTCCCCGCGGACCGCACGGTCTTCCTGTTCACCGACGTCTCGAAGTTCTTCACCGACCTCGGCCGCCAGAGGCTCGGCGAGTACCCCTTCATCCGCTACCGCGAGCTGGACGTCGAGCTCGACCCGGTGCCCCAGGGCTACCCGGCCGGCAGCTTCGACTGGATCGTGGCGGCGCACGTGCTCCACGCCACCCGCAACATCGAGGAAACCCTGCGCCACATCCTGCGCCTGCTCGCTCCCGGCGGCGTGCTGCTGCTTCTCGAAGAGACCCGCTTCCAGCGCAAGTACAACTTCTCGATGGGCTTCCTGCCCGGTTTCGACCATTTCGAGGACTACGACCGCCGGCCGCTGCATCCGCTGCTGTCCACGGCCAAGTGGCGGGAGGCCCTGCTGACCGCCGGCTTCGTCGACTTCGCCACCTTCACGCAACCGGGCTCGGCCGCCGACGTGCTGGGGGTTGACGTCATGCTCGTGCGGGCTGCAGGAGGTTTCTGACCCGTGCCGACGGTCGAGGACCGGCGCTCGCGCCTGACCCCCGCGCAGCGGGCGCTGCTGGCGAAGCGGCTGCGCGGCGATCTCGCCGAGACGCCGGCCGAGCAGGCGGACGACGCCTGGAAAATCGCGCCGTGGGCGGTAGGCCCCGCGGGCATTCCGGCGCCGCTCTCCTTCGCTCAGACCCGGCTGTGGCACTTTGCTGCGGGGCGGCCGGGGAGCGCCGCCTACAACGTCTACTATGCCGTGGGGCTGCGCGGGCCGCTGGACTCTGCGGCCCTCGCGCGAAGCGTCCGCGCCGTCGTCGAACGCCACCAAGCCCTGTGGAGCCGGTTTCCACTCCAAGCGGGCGAGCTCGCCGCCGAGGTGTCCGCGGCGCTCCTGCCCACGGCGCTGCCGTTGATCGACCTTTCCGGCCTGGGCGAAGCGCCCCGCGAAGCCGAGGCGCTGGCCGACGCCACGGAGCTGGCGGCGCCCGCCTTCGACCTCACGCAGGGGCCGCTGTTGCGCACCGCCCTGTTGCGCACCGGCCCCGAGGCGCACGCGCTGCTCTTCGCCGTGCACCACATCGTCATCGACGGCTGGACCCTCGCCCTGCTAACCCGCGAGATCGCGGCGGTCTATGCCGCGTTCGCCGCCGGCCAGCCGTCTCCCCTGACCGACCCGCCGCTGCAATCCGCGGACTTCACCGTCTGGCAGCGACGCCGGGTGGAGGAGGGAGCCCTCGCCGCCGATCTCGCCTGGTGGCGGACGCATCTCGCCGGCGCGCCGGCCGCCGGCCTGATCCTGCCGGAGCAGCCGGGGGCGCCGCTGGGACGTTGCACGCTGATCGTCGGCCCGCCCGTGGTCGAGGCGCTCAAGGCGCTCGCCCAACGCCAGCGGGTGACCCTCTTCGTCACCCTTCTCGCGGGTCTCAAGGCGCTGCTGCACCACCACACGGCGGCCACGGACATCATCGTCGGCACGCCGGTCGTCCTGCGCGGCCGGCCGGAGGCGGCGGGGATCGTTGGCTTCCTGCTCAACCTGCTGGCGCTGCGCACGGACGTCGGCGGCGATCCCTCGTTCGCCGAGCTCCTGCGCCGGGAGCGCGACTCCTTCCTGGGTGCCTTCACCCACCGCGAGGCGCCGCTCGAGTGGCTGGCGGCGGAGCTGCTCCCCGGACGCGATCCCGGGAACGCGCCCTGGATTCGGGTGATGTTCAACATGCCGTCGGGCGGCGCCGGCCACCAGGAGCCGCTGGTGGCGCAGGGCATCGAGATCGAGCCGCTGTTGACCGGCGAAATGGGCTCCGAGTTTCCCCTGACGTTCTATGCCCGCGAAGTGGAGGAGCGCATCCGCCTCGATCTCGGCTATAACGCCAACGTGCTGGCGCCGGGCGAGCCCGCCCGCCTGCTCGAACGGTTCGCGGCGCTCCTGGGAGAGGCCGCGACCCGCCCCGAGCTGCGCCTCTCGGAGCTGGATCGGTCCAGTCCGTGCGATCCGTCCGATCTTCTGGAGTCCAATTGATGGAGACGATTCTCATTGCGGGTGCCGGTCTGGTGGGTTCGCTGCTGTCCCTCTACATGGCGCGGCTGGGTCACCGTGTCCAGATCTTCGACCGCTATCCGGACTTCCGCGAAGCCGAGGTGCCCGGGGGAAAATCGATCAACCTCACGCTTTGCGAACGGGGTTTCGCCGCCCTCGACCGCGTTGGGGTCGGCGAGCGTGTGCGGTCGATCTCCGTGCCCTGTTACGGCCGGGTCATCCACCACGTCGACGGCACGCTGGAGTACCAGCCCTACGGCACTCACCGCGAGGCCATCCACTCGGTGTCGCGCAACCACCTCAACCGGGTGCTGCTGGGCCTGGCCCTGGAGCAGCCCACCCTGGAGTGCTTCTTCAAAAAGAAAATCCTGGAGGTGGATCTTGGCCTGCCGTCGCTCACCTTGCGCGATCTGCGCACGGCTGAGCTCACGGAGTACCGTGGCGACCGCCTCTTCGGCGCCGACGGCGCCCACTCGGCGGTGCGCAGCCAGATGCAGCGCAGCCGGCGTTTCGACTTCACCCAGGAGTATCTCGACCAGGCCTACAAGGAGCTCAGCGTGGCCCCCGGCGCCGACGGCGGCTGGGCGCTCGCCGGCAACGCCATCCACATCTGGCCGCGCAGCCACTACATGCTGATCGGTTTCCCCAACCTGGACCACAGCTTCACCCTCTCGTTGCATATGCCCTACGAAGGGGCGAAGCCGTCGTTCTCCTCGGTGCTCACGCCGGCCGACCTGCAGGAGCTGTTCGAGACTTCGTTCCCCGACGCGGTGCCGCTGCTGCCGAACCTGGCGGCCGACTTCTTCGGGCGGCCGGAAGCCTCGATGATCACCGTCCGCTGCTTCCCGTGGACCTTCGAGGACAAGGTGCTGCTGATCGGCGACTCGGCCCATGCCATCGTCCCCTCCTATGGCCAGGGGGCCAACTCCGGCTTCGAGGACTGCTCGGTGCTCGCCGACTGCATCGGCGACTGCGGCGACGACTGGCGGCAGGTCTTCGCCCGCTTCGAGGCCCAGCGCAAGCCCAACGCCGACGCCATCGGCGACCTCGCCCTCCAGCACTTCCACGAGCTGCGCGACCTGGTCGGCGACCGCGAGTTCCAGCTGCGCAAGAAGGTCGAGCGCCGGCTCAACGAGCTCTACCCGGACCGCTACATCCCTCTCTACAATCTGATCTCGTTCACTCGCGTCACCTACGTCGAGGCGCTGAAGCGCGAGATCCAGCAACGCGCCCTCCTCGATCGCGTGATGGCGAGCTCCACCGTCCGCGAGCGCCTGGAGCGCGGCGACCCCGAGGAGTCGCTCGATCCGCTGCTGAGTGACTTGACGATGGAATTCTTCGGCCAGACTGTGACACGGTAGCCGGTTGTGCAATCTCCTCGCGGATGAGTGGCGCCGCCGGCCTCCTCGCAGGCTTCACACTTCCCTTGCTGGGGCTGGCCGCCACCGCCTGGGTGCTGGGCCGCGGCGCTACCCGGGCCCTGGGCCTCGCCTTTTCCGGCCGGCTCGAGAAGGCGGTGCTTTCCACCATCCTCGGACTCGCCCTCGCCGCGTTCCTGCTGTTCTTTCTGGGCCTCGCCGGCCGGCTGGAGACCGTACCGGTGCTGCTGGTGGCCGCGCTCGTCCACGTCTTCGGAGCTCCGGTCTGGCGTGAGATCCGGGAAGACCTCCGCGCCGGTGGCCTCCGGCCGGTCTGGGTGGCGGTTCTCTTGCTGGTCGCCGTCCCCTTCGCGCTGCCGGCTCTCTATCCGCCTTCGGCCTTCGACGGCACTCTCTACCATCTTCCTTTCGCCCGGGCCTTTGTCGAAACCGGCGGCCTGCCCTATCTCGCGGACCGGCGTTTTCCCGTCTTTCCCCAGGCCAACGAGATCCTCTTCGCCGCCGTCATGCTCTTCGGCCGCGACGTGGCGGCCCAGGGCGTGCAGCTCTTCGCCACCCTGCTCACCGCCGCCCTCCTGGCGCTGTGGGCACGGCGATCCTTTCCCGGCCTTGGGGTGGCGGGACCGCTGGCCGCCGCGATCTTTCTCGGCAATCCTCTCGTCTCCTACCTGGCCGGCACCGCCTACATCGAGCCGGGGCTGACCCTCTTCTTCACCGCTGGGCTCTATGCCGCGGACCGCTGGCGGGAGACGGCGGACCGGCGCTGGCTCGTTCCCGCCGCGGTCCTCGCCGCCACCGCCGCGGACGTCAAATACCTGGGTCTCTATGGTCTTGGCGTGGCGGCTCTGCTGGTGGCTCTGGCGGGAAAGCAACCGCGGCCGGTGCGGGAGCGTTGTAGCGACCTTCTGCTATTCGGCGGCGTCGCCTTCATCTTCCTGGCGCCCTGGTACCTTCGCCTCGTCATCCTCACCGGCAACCCGGTGTTCCCCTACGCGGCCCGGCTCTTCGGCGCCAACCCCTGGCAGTCCCTGCCGGACCCCAACCGGGAGGGGACCCTCGTTCAGCGGTTGGTGCGGGCGGTGCGCATCCCCTGGGACCTCGTCTTTCTCCGCAAGACCTACGGGTGGCTGCCCCCGGCGTCGCCGGTCTACCTTGCCGCCATCCCTGTGCTCGTCGCGGGGGCGATCCGGGATGCTCGGTGGCGCCGCTGGCTGGCCGTTTGGCTGCCGATCGTGGCCGTCTATGCTCTGGCCTGCTCGTGGCTGCCGCGGGACAGCCGCTATCTCGTCCTGGTTCTCCCCCTGGTGAGCCTGGCCGTGGTGGGGTCGATCGCGGCCCTCGCCGGCCGTTGGCGGAGCTCACGGCTCCTCGCCTGGGGGCTCTGCCTGGGCTGCCTGGCGCCGGGCTGGTTCTACGGCTTCTATTGGCTGGCGCGCAATGGTCCGGTGCCGTTGACGCCGCCCCGGCGGGAGGCCTTTCTCGCCCGCAAGATCCCCGGCTATACGGCCGTCGCCTGGCTCAACCGCACACGGGGGAAACGCTACGCCGTCTGGGCTTTTCGCGCCGAGCAGGCAACCTATTTCGCCGACGGTAGGTTCCTGGGCGACTTGGTAGGCCTGGCGAGCTACCGCCGCGTGCTCGCCGCCTCTCCGAGCCCGGAGGCTCTCCACCGTGAGCTGCACCGGCTGGGGGCTGACCACCTCCTGCTTCCCGCCGCCTTTGCGCAGGAGCTTCCCTTCCCCGAGGACGCTGCGTTCCGGCGCTGGTTCGAGCCCGTCTACCAGGACCCCGGTGCCCGGGTCTACGCGTTGCGATGACCTATGGTACAATCACATAAGATTTATCGGTTCAGGGAGGGAGAGGTATGAAGCGGCTCTGGCTGACGGCGGTTCTCTGCGGTTCGGTTGTGGCGAGCTCTCCCCATGCGGAGGCGAAGACCTGCACGCTCGACGTTGTTCCGGCGGCGACACTCCTGCTGCCGTACTTCGAGGTGGACCTCGCGAGCCCCGGCGGCAAGACCACTTTGATCTCGGTCGACAATGCGAGCGACCAGGGCGTGCTCTCCCACGTGGTGCTGTGGACCGACCTGGGAGTGCCGACGCTCGTCTTCGACCTTTACCTGACGGGCTTTGACGTCCAGACGATCAACCTTCGCGATTTGTTCGCGGGCTCCCTGCCGCCGACGGCGGACGCGGCCCGCGATCCCAGCGACACGATCAGCCCGCACGGCCCTCTGTCCCAAGAAGCCAGCTTCACCGGTTGCGCTGGTCTGCTACCGCCGCCGCCCCCGGCGCCGGCGATGGTGGACGCCCTGCGGCGGGCCCACCAGGGCTTGAGCTCGGCGCTGGCCGGCGGTCTCTGCGCGGCCCAGCCCTTCGCCGATCAGGTCGCCCGCGGCTATCTCACGATCGACGTCGTCCGCCGCTGCTCGCTGCTGACGCCGGCGGATGCGGGGTATTTCGGACCGGACGGCGTGGCCGGCCACGACAACCTGCTGTGGGGCGACTTCATCTATGTGAATCCGGACTCGGACTTCGCCCAGGGCGAGAGCCTGGTGCGGATCGAGTCCGATCCGGCGCTGTTCGCCGGCCGGGAGACCTTCTACGGCCGCTATGTGGGTTTCGCCGGCACGGACGGCCGCGAGCCCCTGCCCACCACCTGGGGAACGCGATTTCTTCAGGGCGGCGACTTTGGCGGCCGCACCGAGCTCGTCGTCTGGCGCGACAGCCGCCAGCGCACCGCGCCGTTCCCTTGCGGCCACTCGCCGGCCTGGTATCCCATCCCCTGGGAGTTTGAGCGCACGGTGGCCTTCAACGAGGAGGAGGTTGCCAGCCAGCTCTCCTGCTCCTTCGAATGTCCGGGGCCGCTGCCCTCGCCCTTCCCGGCCGAGGCGAACCGGGTCGCGGTGGCCGCGGACGGCTTTCCGTCGCCCTTCACCTTCGGTTGGCTCTACCTCGACCTCAAGACGACGCATCCTCTCGGCGCCGGCGTCCGCCCCCTGTCCCAGTCCTGGGTGGGCACGATCAACTCCGCCCGGGGGCGCTTCGGCGTCGGCTACCGGGCGGAGCCGTTCGACAGCGGCTGCGCCCCGCGCACCGCCGACCCCGGCCAGTGATACGCCAGAGATCTGATCGATTCAGGAGAGCGCCCATGAACCGGATCGCCCGCGCTTCGACCCTGCCGCTGCTGGCCGTTTGCCTGTGGCTGCCCGCCGCTCCGGTCCGGGCCGCCGTTTGCACCCTGGACAACCTGCCTGCGGCCACGCTGCTGCTGCCGTACTTCGAGGTGGACCTCGCCGATCCCGCCGGCCGCACGACCCTGGTGGCGATCAACAACGCCAGCGACAAGGCGACGCTCGCCCACGTGGTGTTGTGGACGGACTACGGCGTGCCGACCCTCGTCTTCGACGTCTACCTGACCGGCTACGACGTCCAGACGATCAACCTGCGCGACGTCTTCCAGGGGCTGATCCCCAAGACGGCGGACCTCGCCCGCGATCCCATGGATACCCTGAGCCACCAAGGGGACCTCTCCCAGGACGTCAGCTTTCCCGGTTGCGAGGCGCTGCCGCCGGGGGATCTGCCCGCCGGTATGGTGGACCACCTCCGCCGGGCCCACACCGGCCAGCCGTCCCCGCTGTTCGGCGACCAGTGCGCCGGCGTCAATTTCAACCAGCCGCAGATCGCCCGCGGTTACGCCACCATCGACGTCGTAAAGGCGTGCACGTCCTTGCGGCCGGTGGACGCCGGTTACTTCGGCGTGAACGGTGTGGCGGGTTTCGACAACGTGCTCTGGGGCGACTTCATCCAGGTCGATCCGGCCGGCCTGGTGGCGCAGGGGCAGAACCTGGTGCGGTTGGAAGCCGATCCCGCCCGCTTCGGCCCCGGCAGCGTCACCTTCTACAGCCGCTACGTCGGCGGCTCGGGGGCCGACGCCCGGGAGCCTTTGGCCACGAATTGGGCGGCGCGTTTCCTCAACGGCGGGATCTTTGACGCCGGCACCGAGCTCGTGGTCTGGCGCAGCCCCACCTGGCCGGGCGTCCCTTTCCCCTGCGGCACTCATCCGGCCGGTGTGCCGCGCTCGCAGCGGGAGATCGTGACCTTCGACGAGGAGGAGCACATCGCAACCAGCGAGCCGTTCCCCTTCCCGGAGCAACCGCCCACCGTCCCGCTCGTGCCGTTTTCGGCCGCGGCGGCCCGTGTGGCGGTCGGCGGAGCCAGCCTTCCCGTGCCGTATTTTTTCGGTTGGCTGCGCCTCGACCTGCGGCCGTCGAGCAACGAGCTGGCCGACCCCTACGCCCAGGCCTGGGTCGGCCAGGTGCTCAGTGCAAGCCGGCGCTTCAACGTGGGACTTCCAGGGACTCAGCTCGGCAGCCTCTGCGACCCGGGCCGCTGCTTCCAAGGGGCCGAGACCCCGGTTGGAAAGCTGTGCGTGAATGGGCCCCTCGCGGAGGGGCAGTCTGCCAGCTTCACCGTGGCGCCCCAGGGGTGCTTCTCTTCGAGTTGCACCACGGTCCGCCAGGCCGGCTGCGCCGTGCGGGGCGAGGGCGCGGACCTGCGGCTCGATGCCCTGGTCTGCCTCGACACCAGCACGACCGGCCCCTGTACGCCCGACTGCAGCGGCGGCGGCCTGGCCCAGTGCGCGTCAGGCCCGCTTGCCGCGGGCTTCTACACCGCCCACCTGGGTTCACTTGCCTTGATCTTCCAGGTGCCGAGCAGCGCGGGTAGCTGCACCGGCAATTGATCTACGCCGGCCGCGGACGAATCTCCGCCATCAAGTCGTTGAAGTAGAAGCCCGCCCAGAGCAGGAAGGGGAGGGAGAACTTGAAGGGCAGGTCGAGAAGGTGCTTGCCCAGGCCCCAGAAGTTGCGGCCGAACGCGCCATAGTGTTCGAGGCTCCAGGCCCCGAGCTGGGTGGCGTAGGCGAATTTCACGTAGAAGAAAATCAGCAGGATGTCGAAGAAGACGGTGATGAGCACGGCCCAGCCCAGATTCTCCAGCCGGCGGCGCCAGGGCACGCGAGGCACGGCAAGGAAGAGGACGCCGAGCATCAGCAGGTGGAAGTGGACGTCGGTCACCCGGAAGGAGTGGACGAGACTCTTGGCAGGGGGGAAGTCCCGCCGCTGCACATAGGCGAAGTGGTCGTCCTTGCGCAGCAGGTTGGTGACGTTGGGGCTCTCCGTGAGCCGCACCAGGTTCTCGGCGCTGCCCAAAAGGAAGCGGTTGTAGAGCGGAGTCGCGACCAGCCAGAGCAACGCCACAGGGATCACCCAGAGCAGCGCGTTGAGGACGAGCTGAGCGCCCCAGCTCCGCCGCGGGCTTTTCGCGGTCGTCATCAGGTGGCGGGCTCGCTGGCCGGGGGCATGGCGAACCGGTTCGCCCAGAAGATCCACAGCAGGACGCCGCAGAGGATGACGATGGTCTGCCAGATCACCGTGTGCGAAGTGTCGAAGATCTTCGGGAAGTAGACGCCGGTGAGGAACAGGGCCACCACCCGCACCAGGTTGACCACCTGGATGGCCAGGATGCCAAGCCCGAGCCCGGCAAGCCGCGACTTCCAGGAGGCGGGGAAGGCGAGCACGGCGGCGATGAAGATGAACATCGCCTCGACGCCGTTGCAGCCGTTGCGGATGTTGACCGCGAAGCGGGGGTTGCGGATGACCGTGCCGGTCATCGTGACGCTCTGTCCCAGCAGGTGCAGCACGCCGCCGCTCAGCCACGCGATACCGGCGGTGAACGGCTCGACGACGTGGTCGTTGACCCAGTTGACGGAGATCAGGGTGAAGCTACCGCCGAGGATGACGACGAAGAGGATGAGGAACGTCAGCTCCCGCCGGTTGCGCTGCCAGAACGAGCCGGAGGCGGAGGAGGGGGGCTTCGAGGCGGTCTGTTTGTTGGCCATGCGGGTGCAATCCTACCTGGAGGCGGCCTGGATTGAAATCCCGGATGGCTGTCTGGCCCTGTCCGGTGGTGCGGCGGGCACGCCCTGCGGCTTGCCAGCCGCGCCAGGTGGTTTACCGGACGTGGCAGGCGACACGCATGACGTGGCAGGCCGAACACCGGACGTGGCAGGTGGAACAAATGGCATGGCAGGCGTGAGACCGGACGTGGCAGGTGGAACACCTGACGTGGCAGGCGTGAGACCGGGCAGGGAAGGTGGAATGCCGGACGTGGCAGGCGTTAAACCGGACGTGGCCGATGGAACGCCGGACGTGTCAGGCATGAGGCCGGGCGTGCCCGGTGAAAGACAGGGCGTGACAGTTGAGACACATGGCATGGCAGGCGTTAGACCCGGCGTGTCCGGTGAAACGCAGGAGGTGGCATGTGAAGGACCGGGCATGGCGGGTGAAACA
>Ga0075424_100006571_pt1 | contig 11201 bp, 11 predicted proteins | sample SoiMethybrSBSTD3_FD_75301 | JGI IMG/M metagenome (GOLD analysis project Ga0075424, IMG submission 75301) | Bulk soil microbial communities from a Populus tree surrounding site in Tennessee, USA - Soil MetaG P. TD hybrid SBSTD3 | ecosystem: Environmental > Terrestrial > Soil > Tree plantation...
GGCAGCGACGGCAGGCGCAGGCCGGGGTTCAGCGGGCGCCGGTAGGTGCTCCGCCAGTACTCGGTCGCGTCCCGGTTCCAGCCCGCGTAGCCGCCGCCCCGCGGCACCTCGTCCCAGTTGAGGAGCCGGCCGACGTGCACGACGAGGTGTGCCAGCAGCACCGGCTGGCGCCCCGCCCCCCAGAAGTCGCCGATGCAGACCGGGGCGCCCCGCCGGAAGTGGGGCGAGTACGGGACGTGGTCGCTGACGACCCACGTCGCCGGCGGCTGGTACGGGTAGTCGCCGACCGACAGGTCGAAGCCGATCGTGGTCACGGGCGCGAACCGGCCCCGGCCGACCAGGGTGGGGACGTGGTAGTCCACGCGGTACTTGGTCGCGCGGTGGGCCTCGGCGAGCGACCGGATGGGCTGCGCCCGGCGCTCCAGGTGGCACGTCGACGCGTACGCGCGGCCCTCGATCACCGAGCCCCACATCTCGGCCAGGACGCGCCAGTCGAAGCGGAGGCGGGACCGCAGCTGCTCCTGCGTGAGTCGCACGGCGCTACCGCCCCGCGCCCTGCGCGCGCTGCCTGATCTCCAGCTGCTCGCCCGGCCGGACGCCGGCCGCGGCCATGGTGGTGTTGGGCGTCAGCTCCTGGTCGGAGCTGGCGACCACGAGCACGTACGGCCGGTTGGCCGGCGCCGGCTCCAGGAACGGTCCCGTGCTCGGGGACTGGAGCCGGTCGAGCGCGACCTCGGCCGTGCACCGGGGATCGAGCAATGCCTGGTACGTGGCCGACGTCCGCGGGTGCAGGAAGCTGACGTGGATCTTGTCCATCGAACACCTCCGGTGGGCGGCCGCCTCGTGGCGGGAGACCCACTATGGGGGCGGCCTGCGGAGGCGTCGAGGCGGTCGCGGTGCGTCAGGCAACGCGACCGGCGGCGCCGGGCCGCACTGTCCGAATTTTGTCCGCCTCCGTCTGGCACGCTCGACGCGATGGAGGTGCAGTGGGACGCGCGCAACCTCGCCCAGCTGGCCCGGCTGGGCCTGGGCCCGTCGGACGTCGAGGAGGTGCTGTTCAGCCCGGCGTCGGCGCGGCGGCGTCTGACCGGCGGCCGCCGGGCCTACCGGGGCCGCACGGGCACCGGCCGGAGCCTGGCGATCATCGCGGACGTGCTCGGCCCCGACCACGTCCGCCCCAGGACGGCCCGGGAGGTGCCCGATGCGGATCAGCAGCTACCTGACGGACGAGCAGCTGGCGGCGATGACGGACGCGGAGCTGGACGCCTGGGCGGAGGCCCAGGCGATCGGGCCGTGGACGGCGAACGACCCGCACCAGGCGGCCCCGCCGGCACGCCTGGTCGTGGCGATCCGCCGTGACCTCGCGGACGAGCTGGCCGCCGAGGCGGCGCTGCGGCAGCAGCCGCTCGCGCGCTGCGCGGGCGACCTCCTGCTGCTGGCGCTCAGGCAGGTGCAGGCGGTGAGGCGGGAATGACGCGGATGTCCGCCGGCGCCCCGGACGTCCCTACGCCGACTCCCCGACGATCGCCGTGCCGTCACCCTCGTCCGCGTACTCGAACTCGGGCTCGCCGTGATTGCGGATCGCCTCCGGGCGGATGATGCACCGCTTGATGTCGGGTCGCGAGGGGATCTCGAACATCGTGTTGAGGAGGACCTCCTCGATGATCGACTTGAGCGCCCTCGCGCCGGTGCCGCGGCCGACCGCCTTCTGGGCGATCGCCTCCAGCGAGCCGTCGTGGAACACCAGCTCGACGTTGTCCAGGTTGAAGAACTTCTGGTACTGCTTGACCAGCGCGTTCTTGGGCTCGGTCAGGATGCGCACGATGTCCGACTCGTCGAGCGGGTGCAGCGTCACCGTGATCGGCAGACGGCCGATGAACTCGGGGATGAACCCGTACTTGAGCAGGTCCTCCGGCTGGAGCATCGAGAGGATCTCCGCCTTCTCCTGCTTGCCCAGCCGCGTCGTGGGAGCGCCGAACCCGATCGACTTCCGGCCCACCCGCTGCTCGATGATCCGCTCCAGCCCGTCGAACGCCCCGCCGCACACGAAGAGGATGTTGGTCGTGTTGATCTGGATGAAGTCCTGGTGCGGGTGCTTGCGGCCGCCCTGGGGCGGCACGTTCGCGACGGTGCCCTCGAGGATCTTCAGCAGGGCCTGCTGCACGCCCTCGCCGGACACGTCCCGCGTGATGGACGGGTTGTCCGACTTCCGGGCGATCTTGTCGATCTCGTCGATGTAGATGATCCCGCGCTCCGCCCGGCTGATGTCGAAGTCGGCGGCCTGGATCAGTCGGAGCAGGATGTTCTCCACGTCCTCGCCCACGTAGCCGGCCTCCGTCAGGGAGGTGGCGTCGGCGATCGCGAAGGGCACGTCGAGGATCTTGGCCAGCGTCTGGGCCAGGTACGTCTTGCCGCACCCGGTCGGGCCGACCAGCAGGACGTTCGACTTCGTCAGCTCGACGTCGCCGACCATCTTCGAGGCCGAGACCCGCTTGTAGTGGTTGTAGACCTGGACGCTGAGGACCTTCTTCGCGTGCTCCTGGCCGATGACGTACTGGTCCAGAGCGGAGGCGATGGTCTTGGGGTTGGGGATGAACCCGGTCTTGGCCTTCTTGGAGCCCCCGGACCGGCTGTCCTCCTCCAGGACCTCCTGGCAGAGGTCGATGCACAGATCGCAGATGTAGACGCCCGGGCCCGCGACCAGTTTGCGGACCTGGTCCTGGCCCTTTCCGCAAAACGAGCAGCGAGTGTAGCGGCGGCGGTCTTCGCGGTCGCTCACCTCATCACCCCCTTACGTTCCAGCGGGCGCCGGCGGATTGTGACCCCGAAGGATCTCGCTCGCCACCCGAACGCATTCACTGCAGATGTACACACCCGCTCCGGCCACTAGCTGCACTCCTCCCTCTCCGCGTTCCTTGCCGCAAAAGTTGCACCGGGGTCGGTGGCGAACCACCTTCGGGTTGCTGCCCTTGCGGCGAAAGATCATGCCGTCAAGCCTTCCGCACCACACGCCGGATCATCGGCCCGGCCTGGGCGCTGCTCGGCAGCTGGGCGGAGACCGCGGACGCGCGTTCGTCGCGCATCGTGCTCTCCGTCACCGTCGGAACGAGGGAATCCATCAGCTCCCCGCGGATGCCGCTCCGCGGACCGATCCGGGCCCCGTGCACGACCCCATTGTATGTCCGGTATCCCACCTCATCACTCCGCCTTCGCACCGATCGACGACTCGGCGGCCTCCGGCGTGGACTCGCCGCCGACCTGGGCGACCAGTCCCTCCAGGACCTTGAGACGCGTCAGGCGGTGGCGGAAGTAGTCGATGGCCACCGGGTTCTCGACGAGCTTGTCCAGCTCGCGCCGGACCTCCTCGTCGCGCTCGGCCTCGGACCGCATGTACTGCTCGACCTCGCCCGCGTCGGGCGAGATGTCCATCGTCCGGCCCAGCTCCTCGAGGACCAGGTCCACGCGGATCCGTCCCTCGGCGTCGGGCCGGAGGCCGGTACGGTACTCGACCTCGGTCTTGCCCACGTACTGAAGGTACCGATCCAGACGGAGACCGCGCCGCTGCAGGCTGCGCTCCAGCTCCTCCACCTGCCGGTCGATCTCGCGCTCCACGAGCGCCTCCGGCAGCTCGATCTGCGATCCCTCGACGACGGCCTTGACGGCCGCCTGCTCGAAGGTGAGCTCGTCCAGGCGACGCGCCTGGTCGACCAGGTCCTGGCGGACGGCGTCGCTGAGCGCCTCGGCGGTGGCGTGCTCGCCCCCGCTCAGCTCCTGGGCGACGCTGTCGGTCAGCTCGGGGACCCGCTTCTCCTTCACGCCCTGGACCGTCACCTCGAGGCGGGCCAGCTTGCCGCGCAGGTCCGGGTTCTCGTGCTCCTCCGGCAGCGTGACCTCCGCGGTCGCGACCTCGCCCACCGAGCGGCCCGGCATGACGGCCAGCAGCTCGGGGATCACCGAGCCCTCGGCCACCTCGAACTCGGTGGCCTTGCGGCCCTCCGACTCCAGCTCCTGGTCGTCGACGAGCATCCGGAGGTCGGCGACCACGAGGTCGCCCTCGCGCACCTCGCGCTCGACCGGCTCGACCTCGGCCAGCCGCTCGCGCAGCTCCTTCAGGCGCCGGTCCACCATCTCGTCGTCGACGGTGGTCGTGGAGCGCTCGACGTGGAGCGACGAGAGCTCCGGCAGCGTGACGCCGGGCATGACGCTGACGCGCGCCGTGAAGCGGCCGGGCCGGCCACGCTCCATCTCCTGCACCTCGACGCGAGGCCGGTCGATGGCGTCGATCTTGTTGTCGCGGAGCGCCTGCGAGACCAGACCCGGCACCAGCGACTCGACGACCTCGTCGCGGATGGCGGCCTGGCCGAGCCGGGCCTCGATCAGCGGCCGCGGCGCTTTGCCTGGCCGGAATCCACCGATGCGGACGCGCTGGGCGAGCCGGTTCAGCGCGCGTTCGTAGGCGCGGTCGACCTGCTCCTGGGGAACCTCGATCGTCAGCCCCACCTGGCTCCCCGGCAGCGTTTCAGTCACTACCGATACGTCGGCTGCGGTCATCGGCTGGTGATTCTACGCAGGCGCTTCCAAACCGCACCGCGACCGCTCATCGATGGGACCCCGTCAGGTCAGGCCCCCGGTGGCAGTGGCGAGGGACAGCCGGGGATCGGGAGCCGGAGCGTGCACAGCCGCGGGTCGACCGCCGGCCGCGGACCGGTGCCCGGATCGGGCGGCACGCCGTTGGCCGGATTGGACGCGGACGGCGTCGGGCTGGGGTTGTCGCCGGGCAGCTTGTCGATCTTGGTGGTGCCCTTCAGGAAGTAGCTGTTGCCCTGCTTCACCACGTCGGCGGGCATGTCGTACCACTTGTCGGGCACGCCCTTCAGGGCGGCGACCATGAACTTGTGCCAGGCGGGGGCGGCGACGATCACGCCGTCGGAGCCCTTGACCATCGCCGGCAGGTTGCCGTTCTTGTCCGCGCCGGCCGTGTCGCCGATCCAGAACACCGTGGCGAGGTCGGGCGTGAACCCGACCGTCAGGCCGTCGTGGAAGTTCTCGGACGTGCCGGTCTTGGCCGCCGCGTGGCGCTCGGCCAGGTGCAGGGGCCCGTTCAGCGGGAACGAGATCCCGCGGTTGGTGTCGTCTGACAGGATCGACGCGATGATGAAGGCGACGCCGGGGTCCACGGCCTGCCTGATGCCCCGGTTGGGATCGGCCTGGTAGAGCACGTGCCCGTTCAGGTCCTTGACCTCCAGGATCGCCTCCGCCGGGTGGTAGGTGCCCATGGTGGCGTACGTGGACAGCGCGGTGACCTCCTGCAGCAGCGTGATGCCGTAGCCGCCGAGGGTCAGGCTGGGCCCGTACGACGTATCGGGCGCGTCGGCGCCGAGGCCGCCGCCCACGGGGTGCATGCCCATCTGCCGGTAGAAGTCCACGACCTGGGGCACGCCCTCCGCGAGCTCGACCTTGACCGCGGGGATGTTCAGCGAGTTGGCCAGCGCCCTCCGGGCCGGCAGCGTGCCGTGGGTGCCCTCGTCGTAGTTCTTGACGTTGTACGGCGGCGCGCCCGGCAGCCTGATGGTGTAGGTCGCCGGGCCGTCCACGATCGGCGTGTCCATCGTGATCTTGCCGTCGCGGATCGCCGCGCCGTACGTGAACGGCTTGACGGACGAGCCCGGGTTGATCAGCTTCTGGTCCACGAAGTCGAACTGGTCGGCGTTGGGGTCGGGCGAGCCGACGTAGGCCAGGATCTGCCCGTTCTTCGGGTCCATGGCCACCATCGCCGAGCTGAGGCGTCCGTTCTTGTCGCGGTACTGGTTGGCCTTGAAGTTGTCGAGCACGGTCTGCTCGGCGAGCTGCTGTTTGCCGTAGTCGAGGGTGGTCTTGACCGTCAGCTGCTGCTGGCCGGGGTTGAACCCGAGCGCCGTCAGCTCGCGCTGGACGTAGCCGACGAAGCGTGACGCCTTGTAGTTGCTGACGGGCGGGAAGACCTGGAGCTGCTCGTCGTACGCGACGGCGGCGTCGCGCGGGGTGATCGACCCGTCCCGGACCATCGCGTCCAGGACCTCCTTCTGCCGGGTCTTGGCGGCCTCGAAGTGGTCGACCGGGTTGTAGGCGTCCGGGGACTGGGGCAGCCCGGCCAGCATGGCGGACTGGGCGAGGTCGACGCTCTTGGCGTCCTTGTGGAAGTACGTCTGGGCGGCCGCCTGGACGCCGTACTGCTGGGAGCCGTAGTAGCTCACGTTGAGGTACAGCTCGAGGATCTTCTTCTTCGAGTACGTCTGGCTGAGCTGGTAGGCGAGGACGATCTCCTTCGCCTTCCGTTCGAGGTTCTGCTGGCGGGTCAGGAAGAGCTGCTTGGCGAGCTGCTGGGTGATCGTCGAGCCGCCGCCGGCGATCGAGCCGGTGCGGAAGTTGGTGGCCGCGGTGCGGACGATGGCCTCGGAGTCGAAGCCGGGGTTGGTCCAGAACGTCCGGTCCTCGATCGAGATCGTGCCCTCGACGATCTTGTCGTTGATCTGGTCGAGGCCGACGTTGACGCGCCGGTCACCGCCCTTGCCGATGTCGGCCAGGAGCACGCCGCTGCGGTCCTGGATGAACGTGTCCCCCTGCCACTGGCTGACGTCCACGTTGCGGACGGACGGCAGGCTGTCCAGGAAGGAGACGGCGTAGACGTTCGCGCCGATCAGGAGGACGGCCAGGAGACCGCCCAGCACGCCGACAAGGCGGACCAGGGTCCGCCGCGCCCGGAGCCGGCCCGCCGGGGACCAGCTGGCGTGGAACCGGGCTCGAGGACGCCGCCCGGAGCGGGTCCTGATCCTCGGTGGCTTCATCTGCCCGGTTACAACGGGCGAGCGAGGGACATGGATACGCAACCCGGGACGGATGCCCATCCGCGCAATGGGGTTTCCCTCCCCCCGTGGGGAGGGTCAGGGTGGGGGCACGCTTGGACAAGACTGGCCGGCGGTGCGTTTCCTTTCGAGCGGACCCCCACCCCAAGCCTCCCCCTCCGAGGGGGAGGGAGCTCTTCGTAGGGAGCTCTTGGGGCGGGGCCGTTCCGCTAGATGCGGTTGGCGGCCTCCTCGCGCGAGCCGGTGGTCAGGTTGACCACCGCGACGACGCCCGGGACCCCGTGGACGCGCTCCACGATCCCGTCGACGGCGCTGGGGTCGGGCACGGCGCCGCGCAGGTACGCGGTGTTGCCCTCGACGACCACCTCCAGCCCCTTCGGGGCGTCGGCGATGGCGTCCTTGACCCGCTGCTCGAGCTCGGCCTCGCTGGCCGTGCGGCCGCCCGTCAGCTCGGCGTACCGCTGGCGCGCCCTGGCCTGCATCCCGTCGAGACGCTGGCGAGCCGCATCGCGGCGCTCGCGGTCGTACACCACGTAGCCCACGCCGACGGCGGCGGCGCTCAGCGCCACCAGTCCGGTGATGCCGACGAGACCCCACGGCGACACGCGCCGCCTGCGGGGCCGGACACGCCGCTCCACGTCCGTCCGGATGGACCCGGCCAGACGGTTGCCACGCTTCCGCATGGCCTCCAAATCGATCTCGTCGAGGCGATGCACAAGCGTGCCTCGCGCCTGATCCAGCACACCGATCATGGCGCGGATCGCTTGGTCACTCCGACCCTTGCTTACCTTGCCCATGCGCGTAGGCTATCAAGTTTCTCCCGCATGCGCTAGCGTGAAATCACTGCAGGTGCTGTATAGGATTTTGTCCAACCTCATCGGCAGGGACGACGTGGAGGTCGTCCGGGTCGACGAGGCGCTCCTGCCGCGTGCCGGGGAAGTGGACACGGACGCCCGGCCGGCCGGGGCTGCCGAGCTCCCACCCGGCGGCGTACAGCTCGGCCGCCTGCGCCAGGTCGCGGGCCTGGGCCACCCGCCGGCCGTCGGTGAACCCGAGGCTGGCGCGGGCGCCGGGAAAGCCCAGACTGACCTCGCCGCCGGTCTTCAGGTGGTACCGGTAGCCGTCCAGCGCGCCGCCCTCCGCCGTGGCGACCAGCTGGGCCAGCGTCGGCAGCTCGCCGGCGCGCATCGCGTCCCTGACCCCCGCCCTGCGCTCGCGCTGCGCCAGCCGCTGCCGGCGCCGCAGCTCGGTGAGCAGCACGTCGCGTTCCGCGCGCAGCTCGGCCAGCCGCTGCTCGACCGGCCGCATCCGCTCGCGCACGCCCGCGACGCGCGCCTCGATCTCGTCGTCCGCGAGGACCGTCAGCTCGTCAGCCATCGTTCCACCTCTCGCCGGGTCCGCAGGTGCACCACCGGCAGGCCGGACGCCTCCAGCAGCGAGACGACCCGAGCGCGCGAGCGCCGCTCGTAGTTCCACACCCACATCAGGAACTGCCACTCCACGCGCTCCGGACAGCCGTCCGGGAGCCCGGGACCGGGGCGCCCGCGGTACCGCCACGAGCGCAGGATCACGCGGCGCAGGCAGGTCAGCCGCGGCAGGTCGAGGAAGACGGCCGCGTGCGCGCGCACGAGGCGCCGCTCCAGCGTGCCGCCGTAGTTGCCGTCCATCACCCAATCTTCGCGGGCCGTGAGGTCGTCCACCCGGGCCGGCCACTCGTCGGCGGGCGGATGCTGCCAGCCGGGACGCCAGTACTCCGAGTCCAGGTGGATCACCGGCAGGCCCAGCGCGGCGGCCAGCCGCATCGCGAACGTCGTCTTGCCGGCGCCGGCGGAGCCGACGACCAGCACCCGGCGCCAGCCGAGTTCGCGGGCAGTCCTCGCGGAGACCGGAGCTACGAACGCCGCCGGCCGGCCCGTCAATGCCTGAGCGACTCCGGAGGTTCGGGTAGGATCATCACCGCGCCACCGATCGGAAGCGTATCCGCTGTGCGCGCGCCTGGGGCACCCAGCCGATTTATCAACGATTGCGTTGACAAATCGGTACAATCGACCCCAGTCATGGACCGCAAGCAGGACGTCCTCGCGCTGCTGAAGGCCAGGGGCTCGATGGGCCCGGCCGAGATCGCCGCGCAGCTGGGCGTGAGCAAGCAGGGCGCCCTCCGGCACCTGGATGCGCTGCTCGCGCGGGGCCTGGTCGAGGTCACGACCGGGCGTCACCGCGGGCCGGGTCGGCCGGGCCACGTGTACCGGCTCACCGCGGCCGCCACCGACCAGTTCCCGAGCGGCCACCGCGAGCTGGCCGGGGAGCTGGTGGAGTTCCTCGACGAGGACGAGCTGGAGCGCTTCTTCGCGGCGCGGGCGCGCCGCCTGGAGGCGGAGTACGGCGCCCGGCTGGCCGGTCTGGACTTCGGCGACCGGGTCCGCGAGCTGGTCCGGCTGACCAGGGAGCGGGGCCACATGACCGAGCTGGTCGAGGGCCCGGACGGCGAGCTCCAGCTCCGGCACTGCAACTGTCCCATCCAGGACGTCGCCGCGCGCGGCGGCCACGCCTGCCGGTACGAGCTGGACGTGTACCGGCGGCTGCTGGGGGCCGCGGTCGCCCGCTCGACGTGGCTGGGCGCCGGCGACGCGAGCTGCACCTACGACATCAACACCAACGCTGAGAGGAAGGAAATTGGCTGATTTCGAGATCCAGGACCTGCACGTCTCCGTGGAGGGGCGCGAGATCCTGCGCGGCGTCTCGCTCGGGCTGAGCCGGGGCGAGGTGCACGCGGTCATGGGCCCCAACGGCTCCGGCAAGAGCACGCTCTCCAACACCCTGATGGGCCACCCCGGGTACGAGGTGACCAGCGGGTCGGTCGTCTTCAAGGACCAGGACCTGCTGGCCCTGGAGCCCGACGAGCGGGCCCGGCTGGGCGTGTACCTGGCGTTCCAGTACCCCACGGTGGTGCCGGGCGTGACCATGGCCAACTTCCTGCGCACCGCCCTGAACGCGAAGCGCGGCTACGACGGCAAGGACAAGTCCAAGGCGATGTCGCCGCGCGAGTTCCGGGCGCTGCTCAAGGAGCCCATGCAGACGCTGCGCATGGACAACAGCTTCCTCTCCCGCTACATCAACGAGGGCTTCTCGGGCGGCGAGAAGAAGCGGGCCGAGATCCTCCAGATGGCGGTCCTGCAGCCCGAGATCGCGATCCTCGACGAGACGGACTCCGGGCTCGACATCGACTCCATCAAGTTCGTCAGCGAGGCGATCAACTCGATGCGCGGCCCCGGCCTCGGGTTCCTGATCATCACCCACTACACCCGGATCCTCCAGTTCATCCGCCCCGACCACGTGCACGTGCTGGTGAACGGCCAGGTCGTCCGCTCGGGCGGGGCCGAGGTCGCCGACCAGCTGGAGCGGACGGGCTACTCCGAGTGGGTGGGAGCCGAGGAGCCCGCGGCGGCCGGCGCCGACGACCAGAAGGAGGTGAGCTAGGCATGGCGGTGGTACCGCAGATCAACGTCGGCGAGGACTACAAGGAGAAGTACGGCTTCTTCGACCCCGAGAAGTTCGTCTTCAAGGCCAAGCGGGGCCTGACCGAGGAGATCGTCAAGGAGATCTCCTGGATGAAGCAGGAGCCCGAGTGGATGACCGCGATGCGCCTCCGCTCGCTGGGGATCTTCGGGAAGAAGCCCATGCCCAGGTGGGGCGCCGACCTGTCGGTCATCGACTTCGACAACATCTTCTACTACCTCAAGGCCAGCGACAAGCAGGGCAAGTCCTGGGACGAGGTGCCGGACGACATCAAGCGCACCTTCGACCGGCTGGGCGTGCCGGAGGCGGAGCGCAAGTTCCTGGCCGGCGTGGCCGCCCAGTACGAGTCAGAGGTCGTCTACCACTCCCTGCACCAGGACCTGGAGAAGAAGGGCGTCGTCTTCCTGGACACGGACACCGCGCTGCGGGAGCACCCCGACCTGTTCAAGGAGTACTTCGGCACGGTGATCCCGCCGGCCGACAACAAGTTCTCGGCCCTGAACACGGCGGTCTGGTCGGGCGGCTCGTTCATCTACGTGCCCAAGGGCGTGAAGGTGGACATCCCGCTCCAGGCCTACTTCCGGATCAACGCCGAGAACATGGGCCAGTTCGAGCGGACCCTGATCATCTGCGACGAGGACTCGTTCGTCCACTACATCGAGGGCTGCACGGCGCCCATCTACACGACCGACTCGCTGCACTCGGCGGTGGTCGAGATCGTCGTCAAGCGGGGCGCCCGCTGCCGGTACACGACCATCCAGAACTGGTCGACCAACGTCTACAACCTGGTCACCAAGCGGGCGATGGCCTACGGCGACGCCACGATGGAGTGGGTCGACGGCA
>Ga0075424_100006574_pt1 | contig 11200 bp, 7 predicted proteins | sample SoiMethybrSBSTD3_FD_75301 | JGI IMG/M metagenome (GOLD analysis project Ga0075424, IMG submission 75301) | Bulk soil microbial communities from a Populus tree surrounding site in Tennessee, USA - Soil MetaG P. TD hybrid SBSTD3 | ecosystem: Environmental > Terrestrial > Soil > Tree plantation...
GTGCTGGCGATGACCCGCGAGCTGGCAACCCTTCACGCCCGCGAGAACATCCGGGTCAACGCCCTCTGCCCGGGCCCGCTGCGTACCGAGCTGCTGATGAAGTACTTGGACACCGAAGAGAAGCGCCAACGCCGCCTCGTCCACATCCCCATGGGCCGCTTCGGCGAAGCCCACGAGATCGCCAAGGCCGCCCTTTTCCTCGCCTCCGACGAATCCTCCTTCACCACCGGCGCCACTTTCCTCGTGGACGGCGGCATCACGGCGGCGTATGTGACGCCGGAGGGGCCTTGAGGCCGCTTCAGCGAGTCGCCGCTGCCCAACCGATGGTGTGCTCGCCCGTCTCCTCCGCACTCGCGGCCCGGACCCGGTTCCTCCCCGCCGTCTTGGCGCGATAGAGGGCGAGGTCCGCAGCCTCGACGAGGATCTCCGGCTCTTGGCCGGGAGCCGGGATCACGGCGGCGACGCCGAAGCTGGCGGTGACATGGCCGAGGGGCACGGCAGCATGGGGGATCGCCAGCCTCTCGATGCCGTCGCGGAGCTGCTCGGCCACCTGCAGGGCGCCCGTCAAATCGGTGTAGGGGAGGAGCACGGCGAGCTCCTCGCCGCCGTAGCGCGCCGCGAGGTCGCCAGGGCGCTTCAGCGACTCGGCGAGGTGAAGCGCCACCGCCTGCAGGCAGCGGTCCCCCTCGCGGTGGCCGCGGGTGTCGTTCAACAGCTTGAAGAAGTCGAGATCGAGCAGGACGAAGGCGAGCGGCGCTCCGAGCCGTTGGGCGCGGTCCCACTCCGCCTCCAGCACCTGCCGCAGGTGCCGGCGGTTGGCGAGGCCGGTGAGCTCGTCGCGCAGGGAGAGCTCCTCCAGGCGTGCGTTCGCCGACGCCAGCCCGGCGTGGGCGTGCTGGAGCTCCTCGACCGTATTCCGCAGCTCGACCGTCTGCTCGGTGACCCGCGCCTCCAGGCGCGCCGCCCGCTGGCGCAGGGCGCGGCTGCGCAGGCGGGCGTAGCCGGTCAACGCCGCGACGGCGAGCGCGATCCAGCCGGCGATCGCCCATGGCGTCTGATACCAGGGGGCGAGGACGCGGAACGACCACGAGGTCGCCGGTCCGATCTCGCCGTTCGGGCCGGAGGTGCGCACATGGAAGGTGTACGAGCCCGGGGGCAGGCGCGTCAGCTCGGCGAACGGCTCCGCCGTCGGGCCGCCCCAGCCGGCGTCGATCGGCTCGAGGCGGGTCTGGAAGCGCAGGCCGGCACGGAACGAGAGAGGCGCGAACTCGATCCGCAGGCGCCGCAGGTACGGCGGCAGATCGACGGTCTTCGGGGCGACGCCCGGCGCGCCGCCGAAGAGCAGCCTGTCGCCGCTGGACGTCACCTGCGCCAGGGGCGGAGCCGGCAGGGCCGGCGCTTGACTGTGAGAAGTGCCGGCGTAGCGGTACAGCCCGTCGTTGCCGCACAGCCAGACGACTCCGTCCAACTCGGTGACGATCGTCAGCACTGCGTGCCCTGGCACCTCGACGAGCGAACGCGGCTCGGCCGCCCATCCCGCTCCCCGGCGCAGAGCGACGGCCGGCGGGCGAGAGGCCAGCCAGACGTTGCCGGCGGCATCCTCGGCGAGAGAGCTGACTTTGCCGCGCATCCCGACGAGGCTGGGGTCATCCACGAACTGGCCTTTCGCCTCGTCCAGCCGCAGCACCTTCTCGCCGGTCGCGGCCAGGATGTGGCCGCCGATCCGGTTCAGATGAACGCTGTCTGCCCCCGGAATCCGGCGCAACTGCGGCTTCCCCACGGCGCCCGCGTCGAGCTCGACTCGCCACAGGCCGTCGAGATCCGTCGCGCACCAGAGGATTCCGTTCACGCCTTCCTCGATCGAGCGAATCTCCTGGGTCATGCCGGGGACCATGCCTTCGAATCGCCATCCCCCCGGTTCGCGCCGCATCGCGCCAAGCCCGTCCGAAGTTCCCAGCCAGACGCGATCCGGGTCCCGCCGCGAGCGGGTCAGGACGTAGATGGTCCGCTGTCCCACGCCGGCCAGCGCCCGGGCCGAGTCACCGCGAACCCAGTAGGGGCCAAAAGCCGTTCCCACCAGGAGATCCTGGTCCACGGAAAGAAGGCTCCACACCGAGGGCGGCGGCCCGGGCACGGCCCGCATGCGCACCGGCAGCCCCCACTCCGGCACCTTGGGATCGCCCGCTTCGCGCTCGGCGCCGCCGGGAGTGGCGGTGGTGAAGAGCCCGGCGGCGGTGGCGGCCCAGAGTTTTCCCAGGTGCCGGGTCACCGTGTAGACGCTCCCCTGCAGCCCGGCCCGGCGGTCGATCACCGACAGAGGTGAGGCGACTTCGATCCGTGCGAGGCCGTTGTTCAAGGCCAGCCACAGCGAGCCCTCACGATCGACCATGGCGCCGTTCACAAAATTGTCCGCCAGGCCGACCGAGGTGTCGATCACCTGGTCCACTTCGCCGCTTGGCCGCAGCAGGAGAACGCCGCCGAGGATCGAGCCCAGGGCCCAGCGGCCGTCGGCCAGCCGAACGCCTTCGAGTAGTTTCTTCTCGGCCGTCCACCGTGAGGCCGCGGCGGCGAACGGTCGCGCCTGTCCGTCCTTGAAGAGGAAGAGCCCCTCGCCGCGCACGGAAACGAGCAACCCGGTGTCGTCCGGGAAGGCGCCCAGGATCAGGTCGACCCGGCGATTGCGGAACACCTCGCCGCCGGGCACCGGTTCGAGCTTCGTGCCCGCCAACCGCGAGATCCCCGCGCGGGTCCAGGCGAAGATGGAGTCGTCGATGGGGAAGATCGCCGCATACGGCCGGTCGCCGGGAAACGTGGCGACGGTGGTCATCCGGGCGCCGTCCCAGAGCAGGAGCCACCGCGTGGTGATGAAGGCGAAACCCTTCTCCGTGGCCGCCATCCGCAGGACCTGTCCAAACGCCCGCTGCCCGGGAGGCAGGTGTCCCACGAGCGAAACATAGCGGAGCGTGCCCCCGCCGTCCGGCGCCAGATAGCCCAGCTCGTCGACGCCGCCGACGCCGATTCGCCCCCGCGCATCGCTGGCGAGAGAGAAAACCGACTTCGCCTTGCCGATCGGAATCAGCCGCCACCAGGCGCCGTCATAGACCAGGACGCCGCCGCCGTTGCCGACGTAGACGAAGCCTCGCGGATCCCTGGCGATGGCGAAGTTCTGGGTATCGGTTTCGGGGGGAGCCGGATCGTAGGCTTGAATGAGGGGAAAACCCCGCTCGTCCGAGTTGGGGACCGCCCCGTCCGCAGCGACCGCCGCCATGGCGAGCAGAAGGCCGCAGGCGAGGAGACACGGGAGGCGTGCGGAGAAGGGAGGGCGCATGGACGTTGACCTAGGGAATTCTATCCGAAACCGCCGGAGCTCCCTCAGTGCGACGCGGCACTCGTGAACAGGAACGTGGTATCGTCGGCATGATGAGGTTAAGAGATGCCTGACCCTGCCATTCAAAGACAGATCCTTCTCGACCTGGACCGCCTTTCTCCCAAGCTCCAGCGACAGGCGCTCCAGCTTGTACAAGGTCTCGGTACCGCCCCGCCCCGGGGTGCGTCCGTGGAGGATCTGCTCAGCCTTGGTGGTCTCTTGGACCACGACTCCGCTCGGGAGATGAGGGAGATTATCGAAGAACATTGCGAGCGGGTCGATTCTGGTGAATGGTAGATATCTCCTGGACACGAACGTCGCTATCGCTGTTCTTGAGAGAGAGTTGAATCTCGAAAGCCGGCGAGGCAGCGGACTCGAAGCCTTTCTCAATACGATTGTCCTTGGCGAGCTGCTTTTTGGGGCTGAGAAGTCGCAACGCGTCCAAGAGAACATCGATCGGATCGAGAAGCTCGCTTCCGTCTGTCCGGTTCTCTCCTGCGATGAAGAGACAGCCCGGTTCTACGGGACGATGAAGACTCTGATCCAAAAAAAGGGCCGCCCCATTCCGGAAAACGATCTCTGGATCGCCGCTTCTGCTCGCAGATATGGGTTGACTCTTGCCAGTCGGGATTCACACTTCAAAGATGTCGAGGGGCTCGATCTCGAGGTCTGGTAGTCTTGGTCTTCTTGGGGTGACCTCGTACCCACTCTCAGCGATGTCTGAGTTCCTCGCGAAGCTCCTCCAGATTCACCTGAACAGGCCGGAATCTGCCGCTGGAATAGCTCGGCCAGAAAATGGGCGCGACTCACTCTCGCGATCTCGGCGGCCAGTCCTTGGGAAGCATTCCCTGGGAGTACCATTGAATAGCCGCCAGTCTCATTTCGGCAGCGATTCCTGCCCTAAGGTTTGGCTGACTTCGGTCTCGGCTGCGCCGCACTAGGGGCGCTAATAGGTCCTGGATCTCCTTTAGGCCCCTGTGGTCCTTGGGCTCCTGTAGGGCCAATTTTGCCTTGAAGTCCAGGAAGTCCCCGAGGCCCTCGGAGGATTTCTATTAGCCGTGGGTCCGACCGAAGGCGCATAATTAGCTGCTCGGCTGATGGCGCCCGATCGGAAGGGAAGAAAGACAAAATGCTTAGCACCAAAATTAAGCCTAACAACCCGCCTAGAAAATTCTGTACAGCTCGGTGGGCTATAGCCATCTGGTCTATCTTGGTTGAATTCACATGGGAGTTGAAGTGAGCGCACTCGAGAAGAACCTTGACTTTACGTTTCGTGTAGTCTTCGCGGGTCTCTTCTGGATTCGGTAAAACATCTCCAGCGACCGGTTCTAGATAACTCTGCCGAGTGAGGCCGCGGATAGCGGCAAAAACAGCGCGAATAAGTTGTGTCACTAAGTACAGATTAGTAAGAGCAAGAGCAAAAACAGAAAAGCCATTTCCCGCGCTGATCCCGGTTTGTCTTGTTATGGCTCCAAGGGTTATGGCGGCCGCCACAGACGCAAGGCCAGCGATGCTTGTCAGTCGATTTTCTGCGCTCTTCCTCCTCTCTTCTTCGTTGTCGAGTAAGTTTCTGACCTCATTGAGTATGGCGTCGAGTTCATTACTAGGCAGGTCTCTTAATTTTTCAATTCTGTCTAAGCCGCCAGAAAGTATCTTTGATCGCTTCTCGGACTCCTTCTGTTCGTCCTCGGGCCTTAGCGGCTCCAAAGACGGCCAAACGAGGTCAATAAGCCATGGAGGGGTCAGAAGGCGGATCCTGCTTAGTATCCTTCTCATTTTCTTGACACTGCAAGCCAGTCGGCAACGGCTTCGGAAATTCCTAAGTCGAGCATGTCGTCGAGCCACAACCATTGCCCGCTTGGGTTGACTTCTAAGAATATGTACTGGTCGCTCGGAGTCCGAATCAAATCGATCGCGGCGAAGTTCAGCCCGAGCCTTGAGAGAAGTTTGTGAATGCCAGCCTCTACTTCTATAGGCAGAGAGGATCGGTAGTGCGGCAGATGGGAATCGGCCGTGTGCCTCCAATCTACCGAGGCTTCCGGGTCAGATTGAGAGTCGATTTCAGCAACAAATAGCCGAGAGCCTACCGCTGTGACCCGAACGTCAAAACGCTTTGGGATCAGTGGCTGGTATATTGCGGGACTTAATCGGGCGTCGTTGACCCTTTCGAGATGACTCTCCAACACTTGCGATGTAAAGATGGCCTGTTGTTCAGAACCATAGTCGACGAAACCTGTCCGGATGGGTTTCGCGATCATCTTTCCATTGAAGGTTTTGAAGGCCTGCATTACCCTGTTTGGATCGTTGGTGAAAACGGTTTCGGGTATTTGGAGACCGACTAGCCGTGCTGTTTCTAGTTGTAGTAATTTGTGTTCCGCAGACCAAATGCTTGCTGGTGGGCTCATGATGCGCGAGTTCGTGCCAAGTATCGAACCTAGAAGGGCAGAGCGCGCCTCTCGGAGGCAGAAGTCATAGACACCTTGAAGCATTGTGTTGGGTCGCTCGGGCGATCTGACCCGCCGGTACCAAATGCTGGACACGTCTTCCAGGGTTACTGGCTCCAAAGCGCCGAACCGATAGGTTGTCGTGAGAGAATTTGGAGTGACTGTCGTGGCTAAAAAGGAGTCAAATGGGAAGTCTTCTGAATTGATACGCGTGGCGCGCACGCCACGCCGATCAAGGAGGCTAACTACGACGTCTGTTGCTACGTCGAGCTTTGTGCTGACAATAAGTACGTGGGGGCTCGGAGACATAGTATGTCACGGTCTTAGTTCGATTCCGAGCGGATTATGCGTCATCAGTTGTTTCTCTCTGAACGCAGGTAATGAGAGTCTGGGCCTGAGCTTCTGAAGTTGATTCAGCTTGACTGTCCAACCATAGCCCTGAAATCCTTACTTGGGTAAGTTGGCGATCTAAGTCATATCGAGCCTCCAGTGGTGCGAGCGCGGGCATTGCCTCTCCGAACTGAAGAAGGAACGGTGAGGTATCGTTTGGGAGCGTTACTTTGCGACTATTCATCGTCAGTTGTCTCCTGATCAACCTTCGTAATTCGTGTCATTCCGAGGGATTCGAAATGGTCAAGCTTTAGCAACAACGGCGGGCGGCTGTCCCTGTCATCCTGAGACTCTGGCGAACTGGCCATGGGTTGTTCAAATTGCAGCAAGAATGGCTTCATGTGGTTCGGCTGGTCATTCGTCATCAGTGGTCTCCTGGGCGACTCGCGTGGATCTGGTCCCGGCTGAGCCGAGAGAAATGGACGGTATTCGTGGAGCAACTCGGGCGGGAAAGTCTTCGAGAGTAGGTTCGTCGAATTGAGGCTTGGCATTATTCCAAACTTCGATGTTTAGTCCTAGAATAAGGGGTAAAGTTGGCATGTTTGCCCTCTCTATTGATCCTCATTGCATTATACCATCCTAGCTGGCTTGATGTGGGGGACACCTCATCTGGGCCTTCTTCCTCTGCTAAACGGCTCGCCGTTTGGTTTGTCAGAGGTTCCCGCCTCCAGGGACATCGATCGCGCGTCGGCAATTGCCCGGTCCCGCCCCTTCTGGAGCCCGGCCTGCGGTGTGCGCCGCCGCTGCGCCGAAAAGGCATGCAGTCCGCCGCGCTGGCCGGTTCCTCCGGGCGTTTTCCGGTTCTCTGCCGTGAAGACTTGGCGTGCTCTTTGCGAACAGTCTTTCATGGAAGGAGTGCGCCCCATGATTTCCCTACGCTCGGCCTTCTCTGCTCTGATCCTGGGCCTCGCCTGTGTCGCCTGTGCGGGCAATCCCCGTCCCCAAAAGGCTCCGGCTGCGGCGGAAGTCACGAAGCCGCTTCACCTGCCGTGGGCGCAGGCCGGCTTGACCCGGCGGGAGGCGGCGGCTCATCTACTCTCTCGGTTCTCCTACGGAGCGCGGCCCGGCGAGGTGGACGCCGTCGCCGCCATGGGGCCTGAGGTGTGGCTCGAGCGCCAGCTTGCGGCGCGGTCCCCGGAGCCCGGGCTCGCGGCCCGCCTCGCGAGCTACCCAGCGCTCGAATTGTCGCCAGCCCAGCTCCTGTGTGCCTATCCGGCAGATGGCACCGTCCGCAACGAGGCGAAGAGGGACGGGCTGATTCCCGACGACAAGGACAAGCCGAAGCTCAATCCAGCCCTCGACGAGGAGTACGAGAAGCAGATCCGCGCCGACCTTGACGACTACGCCAAAACGAAGGGCTATCACCCGCAGCGGGAGATCCTCGACCAACTCTCCGCCCAGAAGCTGGTGCGCGCCGTCTACGCCGAGAACCAGCTCGAGGAGGTGATGACCGACTTCTGGTTCAACCACTTCAACGTCTCCTGGACCAACGACCGCACCCGGCCCTATCTCCTTCCCTTCGAGCGCGACGCCATCCGCCCCAACGCCCTGGGGAAGTTCCGCACGCTGCTGGGTGCCACGGCCCACCAGCCGGCGATGCTGGTCTACCTCGACAACGCCCAGTCGGTGGCCCCAGGCGGCGCGCCCACCACGTTTGGGGACGAGATGGAGATGGCCAGGAAAATGGCGAAACCGGCGTCCAACGTCAAGCGAGCGTCCCTGCCGCCTCCTCCGGCGGCGGCGCCGAAGCCGCAGCCCGCAAAGCCGCAGCCGGGGATCAACGAGAACTACGCCCGCGAGCTGATGGAGCTCCACACTTTGGGAGTCGACGGCGGTTACACGCAAGCCGACGTGATCGAAGTCGCCCGTGCCTTCACGGGGTGGACGGTAATGCCTGGCGATCCCGGAGCCGTCGGCGGCCTGGCGCAGAAGATGGAAAAGGAGAGGAAGGTGGGCGGCGGCGCCTTCCGCCGGCAAGGCGAGTTCCTGTTCCGCGCCGACCAGCACGACGCTGGCCCCAAGGTGATCCTCGGCCGGCGCTTCCCAGCCGGTCGTGGCATCGAGGACGGCGAACAGCTGCTGGACGTGCTCGCAGCGCGTCCGGCGACGGCACACCACCTCGCTTATCAGCTCGCCGTGCACTTCGTTTCGGATCATCCGTCGCCGCAACTCGTCGACCGCCTGGCGAACGTCTATCAGCGGAGCGGCGGCGACATTCGCCGGGTCGTGCGAGCGATCGCCGAGTCTCCCGAGTTCTGGAGCGCCGAAGCGCGCGGCTCCAAGGTCAAATCGCCCTTCGAGCTCGCCGCTTCAGCCCTCCGCGCCGTCGGCGCCGACGTCCAGGCGCCCAAGAAGACGCTCGATTGGATCGCCAGGCTCGGCGAGCCGCTTTACTCGTACCAGCCGCCGACCGGCTATCCCGACCGCAACGAGGCCTGGATGAGCTCCGGCACCCTGCTGTCGCGGCTGAATTTCGGGCTGCAGCTCGCGTCGGGCAAGGTCGCCGGAGTCAAAGTGGATGCGGCTGCTCTCGCCCGCCTCGCCGCCGCCAGTCCCGCCAGCATGCCCGGCGGCAAGGGAGCCTCCACGCCGGCCCGGGAGGTCGTGGGAATGCTGCTGGGGTCGCCGGAGTTCCAGCGGCGCTGAGAGCGTAGTTGGAAAAGTTCGGTCGCGACGGCTGACCCCGCCCGGGCATAAATGCCGGGGCGTCCTTGCCCATCGTCGCCGCCCGCGCTATCGTCACCGTGGGGGTGGCCGATGCTGCGGACGACGGTGCGCGACTGCTTGTATTTGAACTGGGCGCTCCCGGCGGAGGCGCTGCCGGCGCCGCCGCCGCCGTTGCGGTATCAGATCCACTCGTGGCAGGGGCGGGACTGGGTCTTCGCCTCGGCGCTCCTCTTCCACCAGGACTCGCTCCACTTCACGGCCCTGCCGCGGTTGCGGCTCGGCTATCCGCAGCTCAATCTCCGCCTCTACGTGCTGGACGACGAGGGCATTCCCTCGGTGCTGTTCCGGCGCATGCTCATGCCGGGCTGGGTGGTCCCCGGGACGCGGCTGGTGACGCACCAGCCGGCTTCGTGGGCCCGGTTGAGCTTCCCCCGGCCGTCCAAGGATCTCAACGGCGGCGGTCCCTGGATCTGGCGGGTGGAGCGCAAGGGGCGTCTCGAAGTCCGAGCCAGCGAGGCGGCGCCGATGCTCGGCGAGGGGCCGCGGCTGGGCTCGTGGGATCAGGCGGTGCGCTACTTCCAGGACCGCCCCCGGGGCTACGCGCTGGTCTCCGGAGTGCTGCACAAAATCGCCACCGAGCATCCGCCGGTGCCCGTCTGGCCGCTCAAGGCCGAAGTGGAGGGCGCCGACCTGTTGCCGCGCTGGCTCGACCTGCCGGCGGGAACTCCCCTCCCGGCCCTGCACTCGGCGTGGCTCTGTCCCGAGATCCCGTTCGTCTTCGAGCTCGGGCTCGTGCTGCGAGTGCCGGTGGCGACCACGCCGGTCCTGGCCCAGCCGGCGGCGGGACGCGTGGTGTCCTTCCGCTGGCCGTCGTCGGACTCGACCGGCGGTCGCGCCGCTGCCGCCGAACGGCGCCGGGCGTCGTGCTAGCATCCGCCGCATGATCTCGATTCCCCCTTCTCAACGCCGCCCGCAGCGCATCGCGGTACTGCCCGGCGACGGCACGGGCAAGGACGTGACCGCCGAGGCCGTCAAGGTGCTCGAAGCCGCCGCGGAGACCTGGGATCTCCCCTTGGAGCTGGTCCATTTCGACTGGGACGCCGACCGCTATCTGGCCACCGGCGAGACCCTTCCCAAAGGCGCACTGGACGATTTCCGGCAGAACTACTCGGCCGTCTTCATCGGCGCCTACGGTGATCCGCGGGTGCCGGACATGAAGCACGCGGCGGACATCCTGCTGGGCATCCGCTTCGGCCTTGACCTCTATATCAATCTGCGCCCCGTGAAGCTGTACGACGCCCGCCTCTGCCCACTCAAGGACAGGACGGAGAAGGACGTGGACATGGTGATCTTCCGCGAAAACACGGAAGGCGCCTACGTCAACGTCGGCGGCAATTTCAAGAAGGGCACGCCGGACGAGATCGCCATCCAGGACGAGATCCACACCCGCAAGGGCGTCGAGCGGATCATCCGCGCCGCCTTCGAGTACGCCGTGAGCCACGGCCGCCGCGAGGTGCTGATGGCCGACAAGTCGAACGTCATGCGCTACGGCCACGATCTCTGGCAGCGGGCGTTCGCCGAGATTTCAGCAGAGTTTCCCCAGATCCACTCCCGCCACATGTTCGTGGACGCCCTGACCATGCAGATGGTCAAGCACCCGGAAAGCCTGGACGTGATCGTCACCAACAACATGTTCGGCGACATCATCACCGACCTCGGCGCGGCGCTCCAGGGCGGCCTCGGAGTCGCCGGCTCGGCCAACATCCACCCCGGCCAGACCTCCATGTTCGAGCCCGTCCACGGCTCGGCCCCCAAGTACGCGGGCACCGGCAAGGCCAACCCCGTCGGGGCCATCCTGTCGGCGTCCCTGATGCTCGACTACCTCGGCCACACCGAAGCCGCGAAGACGATCGAGGACGCCGTGGCGCGCTCCATGCGCGAAGGCCAATCCACCCCCGACCTCGGCGGCACCCTGACCACCTCGCAGGTGGGGGATCTGCTGGCGCGGGCGGCAGGGCGGGCTGTGGCGGCGGGGTAGAGGGAGAGCCTCAATGCACCCCACTGAATCCGAGCTCATCTACGACTGGAACCGCGTCGGCGACGGGGATATCCGTCCGGCCCGCGGCAAGGTCGAGCTGGACGACGAGACGCTGCGCGACGGCCTGCAGTCGCCGTCCGTGCGCAACCCGCCGATCGAGGACAAGCTCAAGATCCTGCACCTGATGGCGGCCTTAGGGGTCGAGGCCGCCAACATCGGCCTTCCCGGTGCGGGGCCGCACGTGGTGCGCGACGTGGAGCGGCTGGCGAAGGAGATCGTCGAGCAGCGGCTGAA
>Ga0075424_100006575_pt1 | contig 11200 bp, 8 predicted proteins | sample SoiMethybrSBSTD3_FD_75301 | JGI IMG/M metagenome (GOLD analysis project Ga0075424, IMG submission 75301) | Bulk soil microbial communities from a Populus tree surrounding site in Tennessee, USA - Soil MetaG P. TD hybrid SBSTD3 | ecosystem: Environmental > Terrestrial > Soil > Tree plantation...
GTCGGTCCAATAGATGTTCCACTCGGTCGGCTGATAACAGCGCTCGGTGACCAGCGTGTTCTCGTCCGGCGTCCAGGCGATCGGAAACTGGTTCTCACCCGTGAAATGCGAAATGCCGCCGAGGTCGAAGACGAAGATAGCATGCAAGGGATGCTCGCGCTTGGCACCGAGCAGGCCGTAATAGACGACGGGCACGATCGCATAGAGCGCGATCGCCATCGGCACGTAGAGGATGGCCGCGCGCATGAGCGCGAAACGCGCCGGCCAGATGATGTAGGCGGCGAGAACCGGCCCGGCAAAGAGCGCGTTCGGCCGCAGCAGCATGCCGAAGGCCACGAGCCCCAAGGCCAGCGCCTGCGCGGTGAGCCGCGCCATGCCGCGGCGCTCGGCCGCCGCGAACGCCAGCGCCGCCGCCAGCAGCCAGGCGGCGGCGAACAGCACGTCGCGCCAGATCACACCGGCAAACACGAAGGCGGGCGGCGCGAGCGCGAGGAACGGCGTGACAATGCCGAGCCACAGCGATCGCCGCACCACAGCGAGCGCGAATACGGCGAAGGCGAGCCAGTAGAGCGCGTCGATCAAGAGGAACATGCTGGCGGCACCGGGCGCGATGGGATCGATCAGCGCCCATAGCCAGGTCATGACCGGCGATTGCCAGTCGCCGGCGTGGCCATCCGCGATATAGGAATGGACGTACCAGGCGTCGTACGTCATCACGCCGGGATAGAAGACCCGCAGCGTGAGTGCAAAACCGGCGGCGACGAGCGCCAGGACCACCACCATCCGCCGCCAGTCGAGGTGCGCCATCGTGGGCGCACCGGCCTTCACGGCCGCACCGCGTAGATGTCGCCGGAATTGGCCGCGTCGGGCAGCTCGGCCAGCCAGCGCCGCATCTCGTCGGCCGAGCGCCAAGCATCGTGCACAAAGGTGTGAGTCTCGCCGAGCGCCGCATCGAAGCGGGTCAGGCCGAGCGCGACGCAACGTTCGATGGCGGCGAGCGCGACCGCGCGCTGGATAGTGGTGAACTCGAACGACAAGACCGGCAGCGGATGCGTCAGGCCTGCAAGCACCTCCGCCTCGAAACCCTCGACATCGATCTTCACGAAAGCGGGCGCGCCATGGCGCGCGATGAGGGTATCCAGCGTGGTGATCGGCACCTCGGCGCGCCGCGTCCACGCCTGGCCGTCCCAGCCGGGAGCGCCGTGCGCGGCGGCGATGAATTCATCCGAGGCGGTCGAGACCGTCGGATTGTCGACGTTAATCTTGAGCTCGATCGCGCCGTCCGTCCGGCCGAGCGCCACGGGCTCGATGACGACACTCTTGTCGCGGCCGTAGAGCAGCTTGAGCGTGCGCACCAACGCGGGCTGCGGCTCCGCGGCCACGACGCGCGCGCCGAGCCGACGAAACGCGGCCGTCCGATCGCCCACATGGGCGCCGATATCGAACACGAGGTCGCCCGGTCGGACGAAGCGCGCGTAGAGACGATCCATGGCGGCGCCATGACCGCGGCGGGCGTAGTAGATCGACAGCGAGCGCACGATCCCCCGTACGGTCCTGAGAGACTCGGACGTGCTCGCGAAAATGCCGTCCGGGGCGCGCACCAATTCGACCACCGGCAGCGCCAGGGCCTGCAGCGCGAGCGGCACCGCAGTTTCCTCCGGCAGCCGGGCCAATCCGATCCGCGCCATGGCGACGCCGATGCTGGGCCATGCGGTGATGACAGCCAGCGGAATCGACAGCGCGAGGCCGCCGGCAAGCAACACCGCATACGGAATCCCGCCCGGATGCGCGATGGCAAGCACGCCGAGCACCGCCACGCCAAGCAGCGTGTGCGGCCACAGCGCGCGCCATGCCAGCCCGAGCGGCACCGTATGATCGTCGCGCACCTGGGCCGTCCAGCCGACCGTTCGCCTGAACGGAAGGCGCGCAAGAAACATCGTGTGGCCGAACCACATGATCGGCTGGAGCAGGATCGAGAACACGCTCTCCGCCGTGATGCTTGCGATGACGCGCAGCGCTCCGCCGAAGGCGTGGCGCTCCTTCGGCCGCCATAAGACGTCGATCAGGGTGGCGAGCTTGGGCGAGACCCACATCAGCAGCGTGGCGACGAGCAGCACGGCTCCTACACCGGGTCGGATGACCTCGCCCGGCGAGACGGCGACCGCCAGCGTGCCGACGATGAGAAGCCCGATCCAGGCCGGCGAGCCCAGGAACATCAGGATGGCAAACGCGAGCTGGTACCGGCTGATCGGCTTGATGCCCGGCAGACCGAGCAGATGCCAGTACTGCATGTTGCCTTGGCACCAGCGCAGGTCGCGGCGGATGAATTCGATCAGCGTCGCCGGGTTTTCCTCCCAGCTGTCGTGCTCCGCCGGAAAGACCCTTACCTCCCAGCCCCCGCGGCGCATCAGCACCGCCTCAATCTGATCGTGACTGAGAATCGGGCCGCCGAGCGCGCTGTCCGCCGGCAAATCGGGCAGATCGCAATGGGCGACGAACGGTGCGAGTCGCAGCACGGCGTTGTGACCCCAATAGGGACCGCAGTCGCCCTGCCACCACGCCGCGCCGACCGTGTAGGAGCGCATGCCCAGCCGCATGCCGAACTGAAACAGACGCGCGAATGCGCTGCTCGACGGCATGCCGACCACCAGGCTCTGCAGGATCCCGAGCTTGGGATCGGCCTGCATGATGCGCACGAGGTGCAGCACCGCATCGGCGGTCATGAAGCTGTCGACGTCGAGGGTGAGCGCGAACTCGTAATCCGCGCCCCAGCGGCGGCAGAAATCGCGGATATTGCCGGCCTTGAAGCCGGTATTCACGGCCCGCCGCCGATAGGTCACGGCGATGCGGTTGCGCCATTCCGCGGCGAGCGCGCCAAACCGCGTGTCCTCGATGGCCGCGAGATCTTTGTCACTCGTATCGCTCAGGACGAAAACGTCGAACCGGCTCGCGACCCCGGCGCCGACGAGACCGGACATCAGCGGCGCGAGATTGCGAATGACGCGATGCGGCGCCTCGTTGCGGATGCACACGAGGATCGCGGTGCGCGCGGTCACCGGCTCGTTGCCGCGCACGCGCGCCGCTCCGGGATAGATCGCCGCCACCGGGTTGCGGACAAAGCGCATGAGGCAGAACCCGATGACCGAGTTCCACAAGCCGATGACGAGCCACGGCAGCGTGACCGCGTAGAGGAGCAACAAGAGCAGGTCGATCGCGCCAACGCCGCCCGGCGAAAGGGCGATGGCGGCGAGCCAAATCAGGGCCACGGTCGTCGCCGCGACAAGGCTGAAAAAGAGCATGCGCCGGCGGGCGAGCGGCCGATCCAGTCCGATGTCCGCCGCAGCGTTAACGCTCGACGTATCGAGCATTCCCTTCCCCGGTGCGTTTCGTGCTGGTCCAGGATATAGCCAGGGGGCGGGGCTCAAGTCCAACCACAAGAGGATCGCGGCGTGGCGACAGAAACCGCCCAAGCGCTTTGGTATGTGGCTCCGGGACGGGCGGAGTTGCGGCCGGAACCGATCGGCGAGCCTCGGCCGGGCGAGGTCCTGGTCCGGGCGCGCCATGGAGCGCTCAGCCGGGGCACCGAACGGCTGATCCTGTCCGGCCGCGTGCCCGAAAGCGAGTTCGAGCGCATGCGGGCGCCTTTCATGGGCGGCAAGTTCCCGTTTCCGGTCAAATACGGCTACGCCACGGTCGGCCAGGTCGAGCGCGGTCCGGCGGACTTGCAAGGCCGCCTGGTGTTCGCGCTCTATCCCCACCAGAGCATCTTCACGGTGCCGGTCGAGGCCGTCTGTCCGGTCCCCGACACGATCCCGCCCGCCCGCGCAGTGCTCGCGGCCAACCTGGAGACCGCCCTCAATGCGGTCTGGGACGCAGCGCCCGGCCCGGCGGATCGCATTGCGGTCGTCGGCGCGGGCGTCGTCGGCGCGCTGGTCGCCTGGCTGTGCGGACACTTCCCCCGCTCCGAGGTGACGCTTGTGGATCTCGATCCGTCGCGCGCCGCCCTCGCCCGCACGCTCGGCGTCGGCTTCGCCGCGCCGGAGGCGGCGCCGCGGGATTGCGACCTTGTCGTCCATGCGAGCGGCAACGCCGCCGGACTTGCGACCGCGCTCGATCTTGCCGGCAACGAGGCCACGGTGCTGGAGCTGTCCTGGTACGGCGCCGGCGACGTCGCGATCCCGCTCGGCGGCGCCTTCCACAGCCGCCGCCTGAAGCTGATGTCGAGCCAGGTCGGTCAGGTCGCTGTCTCGCACCGTCCGCGCTGGACGCATGGCCGCCGGCTCGCCGCCGCGCTCGATTTGCTGGCCGATCCGCGCCTCGATGCGCTGCTCGCGCCGCCCATCGCGTTTCGCGATCTGCCGGCGCGATTGCCGCAGATTCTCGCGCCCGACAGCCGCCTGCTCTGCCAAGTGATCGACTATCCTGCCCGCTGAAGGAGCTCCGATGTTCGCCGTCGAAGTCCGCGACCACGTGATGATCGCCCACTCGTTCCGGGGGGAGCTTTTCGGTCCCGCCCAGGCGCTGCACGGCGCGACCTTCGTGATCGACGCCGCATTCATGGCCGAGACACTCGATCGCAACGGCGTCGTGATCGACATCGGCCGCGCGCACGAGGCACTGCGATCGATCCTCAAGCCCATCAATTATCGCAATCTCGACGAGGTGCAGGAATTCAAGGGTGCCAACACCACCACCGAATTCCTCACCAAATACGTGTTCGACCGGTTGGCCGCGGCCGCGCGCGCGGGCGAGTTCGGCCGCGACGGGTGCGAGCTCCATTCGATTCGCATCACCATCTCGGAGTCCCATGTCGCCCGCGCCTGGTATGAGGGACCCTTGCGGTGAAGCGCGTGGTGTTCGCGGTGCCGGGCGATCTTGCGACCCCGACGGGCGGCTACGCCTATGACCGAAGCATCATCGCCGAGCTCCGGCACATCGGCTGGAGCGTCGAAGTCTTGGATATCGGCAGCGACTTTCCGCGGCCGAGTGCGCGCACGCTGAAAGAGGCGGGCGCTCGGCTCGCCCGAGTACCCGCGGACCTGCCGATCGTCATCGATGGGCTGGCGTTCGGCGCTATGCCGGAGCTCGCGGCCGAGCTCGCGCGCGCGCATCCATTGATCGCGCTGGTGCATCATCCGCTAGCGTTGGAGACCGGATTGTCGGCAGGCGAAGCTGACCGCTTTCGCGAAAGCGAGCGCGCCGCGCTCGCCACCGCGTCCGGCGTCATCGTGACAAGTCCTTCGACTGCCCGCCTGCTCGCGGCCGACTACAGAGTTGCGTCCGAGGACATTGCCGTCGTCCTTCCCGGCAACGAACGGCGGGCGCCGACGCGCGGCAGCAGCGACGGCGTGGCGGCGCTGCTCGCGGTCGGCTCGCTCGTGCCGCGCAAAGGCTATGACGTGCTGGTCGCCGCCCTCGGCGGCCTCCGCGACCTGTCCTGGCGGCTCACGATCGCGGGCGATCGCAGCCGCGATGCCGCCACGCCGCGTCGGCTCGAGACGGAGATCCGCCGCCTCGATCTCGTCGACCGGATCAAGGTACTCGGCGCGGTGTCGGAGCAGCGCCTTGCCGAGCTCTATACGGAGGCCGACCTGTTCGTGCTGGCGTCGCGTTTCGAAGGCTATGGCATTGCGTTCGCCGAGGCGATCGCCCACGGGCTTCCCGTCATCGGGACAACCGCGGGCGCCATTCCCGATACCGTACCGGTGCAGGCCGGGCTGCTGGTGCCGCCCGACGATGCGGATGCGCTCGCGCGCGCGCTGCGGCAGGTGATCGCGCATCCCGAGGAGCGGCGCCGGCTCGCCGCCGGCGCCCGCGCCGCGGCGGCGCGGCTGCCGACCTGGCGGCAATCGGCCGTGCAGTTCGCGCAGGCGATCGAGGCGGCACGATGAGCGGCTTTGCGGCGGAATGGCTGGCGTTGCGCGAACCCCATGATGCCCGGGCGCGCAATGTCGCCATCCGCGACGCCGTCATTGCCGCCGTGAGCGATCTCGACCCGATCAACATCGTCGACCTCGGCTGCGGTACGGGCGCGATGCTGCGCATGCTCTCCCCGCTCCTGCCCGCGCGCCAGAGCTGGCGGCTGGTCGACAACGATCTCGGCCTGCTCGCGCGCGCCGCCGGCAGCGCGCGATCCGAGCGCGTAAAAACCTCCCCGCTTGCGCTCGACCTCGCGCGCGATCTCGAAGGCGCGCTCGACGGCGCGGTCGATCTCGTCACCACCACGGCGTTGCTCGATCTCGTCTCCGAGGAGTGGCTCGACCGCCTCGTGACCGAGATCGCGGCGCGGCGGCTCCCGCTCTATGCGACGCTCAGCTATGACGGCCGGGTCGCGTTCGATCCGTCCGATCGCGAGGATGCCGCGATCATCGCGGCCGTCAACGCGCATCAGCGCGGCAACAAGGGATTCGGACCGGCGCTCGGGCCGACCGCCGCGGCCGTCGCGGCGAAGCGGTTCGAAGCGCTCGGCTATTCGGTCGTCCATGACACCGCGGATTGGCAATTCGGCCCGCAGGATCGCGACATGCAGAACGAGCTGCTCGCCGGCTGGGCGGGCGCAGCACGGGAGTTCGATGCGTCCCTGCTGGGCGACATTCTCGGGTGGCTGACGCGGCGCCGCGACCTGGTGGCGGCCGGCCGCTCATCGATGCGGGTCGGTCACGTCGATGTCTTCGCGCGCCCGACCGCGATGCGCCGGGCCGAGAGATCGCAATCGAACAGCACCTCGCCGTCGAGCCGGTGAAGCCGCATGGGCGGGCGCAGCGCATCCTCGCAGCGCAAGACCGGCGGAAGCGCGACACCGCCGCGGCCGGCGCCGAGGATGATCGGCGCGACCACGATGTGCAGGCGATCGAGGCAGCCGGCCATCAGGAACCGGGACACCGTATATGAGCCGCCCTCGATCATGATGCGCTTGAAGCCGCGCGCGGCGAGCGCCGCCAGGATCGCAGCCGGTGCAATGGCCCCGTCGATCGCCGGCAGGAGCACGCGCTCGACGCCGGCGGGCAATTGAGCCGTCGCCCCTTCGGCCGAAAGCACCAGGCGGCGGACGCCGTCCGCCGCGAACACACGGGCGCACGCTCCAATACGGCCGCGCGGATCGATGACGACGCGCGCCGGATTGGGGCCGGCGACATGTCTGACCGTGAGCTGCGGATCGTCGGCAAGCGCGGTTCCGACGCCGACCACCACCGCGTCGACCACCGCGCGCAGGCGGTGGAGATGGGCGAGGCCCTCGGGGCCGTTGATGTAGTGCGAATGGCCGGTTTCGGTCGCAACCCGCCCGTCCAGCGACTGGCCGAACTGCCCGACCACGACGAGATCATCGACCGCGCCCGTCCGCAGCGGCCCGAACCGCTGCTCCCACGGCGGTGGCAAGGGCTGCAAGGCGCGCAGCGATGCGGGCACCTCGGCCCAGGAATCGACGGTGTCGCCCTCGTCCGGGACGAGATCGACGCCGTGAAAACCGAAATCCTGGGATGAGAATGAGCGCATCAACTCAATAACACCGAACGCCACAAGAACAGCCATTCACGATGGCAGCTTGGCATAAACGCCCAGTGAATGCGATGCCGGAACGGCTGTGAAGGGTCAAATCCTGCGAAGCGCACAGGGCGAAGCGGGATGGTGGGCGCACAAGGACTCGAACCTTGGACCCGCTGATTAAGAGTCAGCTGCTCTACCAACTGAGCTATGCGCCCTAGAACATCTCCGAATCCTTGGGGATTCGGAAAATGCGCTAGCACCGTCGCGGTTGCCCGCGGGCGGGCGTCTCTACCAAAGCCATGCGCAAGTGTCCAGTAAAGGAACGCCGCCGGCGAGGGCCGGCGGCGACGCACTCAATGACCTGTTGGACCTGTTGCAGGCGCCCGCGGGCGCGGTTCACAACCGGTCGCTGTCGTCATCTCCGCGATGCATGGGCCCGCGGCCGCGGCCATCGTCACCGCGGAACCCGCGCGGCCCGTCGTCACGGAAACCGTCGGGACCACGCTGCTCGCCGCGCCACATGCCAGGATGCTGGGCCCGCGGCCGCACGAAGCGCGATAGCATCGCGAAACGACGCTTCTGCCCTTCGTCGAGGCTTTGGTAGAGCGGAGCCGCCGCATCCGCGAGGCGCTTTAACGCAGTGCCGCGCGTCGTCAAGGCATCGGCGCGGCGCTGCAGGCGTTCGATCGGATCTGCCGCCGGCTGCTGGTCGCGCCGAGCGGCGAACCGATCGATCCGCATCTTGGCGAAATCGCGCGCCGCCTGCTCGAAAGCCGGCCAGGTCTTCTCCTGATCGGGGTTGAGCCGCAGGCCGGCCCGGAGCGCCGCAATGCGCGCGTCCGCGAAGGCGCTCATATCCTCGGCGCTCGGGCGCCAGCCGCCGAAGCCACCGGGGCCGCCCCGCATCATGCCGTGCATCATATCGGAACCGCCGGGCATCATTCCCGGACGCTGCTGCGCGTAGACGAAGGCGGACCCTGCGATCACCAGCGCGGTCGCGCCTACGAGAGCTTTCTTCCACATGGCCCTGATCTCCAGAAACGTCGCCTTGTCCATAGTAGACGGCACGCCAGTTCGGCCGACAAGTTACAGATGTGTAAGGATCAATCGATTTTAAGGCCGCTCGATGAAGCGTCGTTCAGCTTTCGGCCGAAGTTGTGGCGGCTTGCGCGTCTCGGCTGACGCCTCACGCGCGGCTGAAGACCGCCGCTACTGAACCGTGATGTTGTAGGTAAGGGTCGAGCAACCCGATCCGGCGCGACTCGTGCCGCAAACACGAAGGGTATATTGATCCGCGCCTTTGAAGCCCGCCTGCGGCTTGTATCTGAATCGCAAGCTGCCAATCCCGCTCAACGTGCCGTGTTTCGGCCGGGCGATGATGCTTCCCGAGGTGAAGTGGCTCGTGCCGCTGGTCCAGAAGCGAGTCGTGCACGCGCTGCCATTGCGTGACACGCCGGTCGTCGAGGCCGAGTCGTTCTGCGCCACATGGAATCGCAGCGACATGTACCGGCATTCGGCCGCCGCGCTCGAGGTCGCCGCCATGATTGCAAGGGATGCAGAAATTCCAGCCTTCAGCATCATGTCACGCCCCCGCGTTTAAGATGCCTTTGTGACCGCGTTGCCCAGCGCACGGTCGTATCATTCAGCCTACACAACCCCCCGTAGGCTTCAAGCCGTTAACCTCGCGCTAACCATACACCCGGCAAAACTTGCCCAGTGGGCGCGCTTCGCGCGGGAGGCCTTCGGCATGACCGACGTCACGGCTGGACAGAGCGCGGGCGGCTTCAGGCTTCCGCGCCTTTCCGACCTCCGGGCACTGATGCGGCGCGGCGACATCGCGCTCGCCATCGGCGTGCTCACGATCCTGCTCGTGCTGATCCTGCCGCTGCCGCCGCTGCTGCTCGATTTTTCGCTCGCCATTTCGATCATCTTCTCGGTGCTGATCCTGATGACGTCGCTGTTCATCAACGCACCGCTCGAGTTTTCCGCCTTCCCGACCGTGCTGCTGATCGCCACCATGCTGCGGCTGGCGCTCAACCTCGCGTCGACCCGCCTGATCCTCGCCCATGGGCACGAGGGCACCAGCGCCGCCGGCCACGTCATCGAGGCGTTCGGCAACTTCGTCATGAGCGGCAATTTCGTCATCGGGATCATCGTATTCACGATCCTGGTGATCGTGAACTTCGTGGTCATCACCAAGGGATCCGGCCGCATCGCCGAGGTCGCGGCGCGCTTCAACCTCGATGCCATGCCGGGCAAGCAAATGGCGATCGACGCCGACCTTTCGGCCGGGCTGATCGACGAGAAGGAAGCGCGCCGGCGCCGCAAGCAGCTCGAGGACGAAAGCGCCTTCTACGGCGCCATGGACGGCGCCTCGAAATTCGTGCGCGGCGACGCGATCGCCGGCCTCCTGGTCGTATTCATCAACATCATCGGCGGCATGATCATTGGCATCGCCCAGCAGGGCATCACGTTCGCCGACGCCGCCCGCAGCTACACGGTGCTCACCGTCGGCGACGGTCTGGTCACGCAGGTGCCAGCGCTGATCGTGTCCACCGCGGCCGGTCTGCTGGTCTCCAAGGCCGGTCTCGGCGAGGCGGCCGACAAGGTGCTGCTGAGACAGCTCTCCAGCTATCCGACCGCACTCGGCATGTCGGGCGCCGTGATGGTCGTGATGTCGCTCCTGCCCGGCATCCCGATGCTGCCCTTCGTCATGCTCGGCGCCGGCGCGAGCGTCCTCGCCTACCTCACCGACAAGCGCGGCAGGGCCCAGGTCGCCCGGCAGGCGCAAGAGGCCGCGGCCGACACCAAGGCCGCGCCGGCGGAGGAGCCGATCGCGACCGCGCTCAAGATCGACGATCTCAAGATCGAGCTCGGCTACGCGCTGCTGCCGCTCGTCAACTCGCCGGACGGCACCGACCGCCTGACCGAGCAGATCAAGGCGCTGCGCCGCTCGCTCGCCATGGAGATGGGCTTCGTGATGCCGGCGGTGCGCATCCTCGACAACGTCCAGCTCGACGCCAATTCGTATGTGATCAAGATCAAGGAGGTCGAGGCGGGCAGCGGCCGCGTCTGGCCCGGCCAGTACATGGTCATGGATCCGGCCGGCGCCCAGGTGAACATCGCCGGCATCCACACGACCGAGCCCACCTTCGGCCTGCCCGCGACCTGGGTCGATGCCGCGCTCAAGGAGGAGGCTGCGGTGCGCGGCTACACCGTCGTCGACGCCGCCACCGTGCTTGCCACCCACCTGACCGAGCTTCTCAAGAACAATATCTCGGAGCTGCTGTCCTACGCGGAGGTGCAGAAACTCCTGAAGGAGCTTCCCAAGGACCAGGGCGAGCTGGTCAAGGATATCGTGCCAACGCTGATCACGATCACGGGCATTCAACGCGTGCTGCAGATCCTGCTGGCGGAGCGCATCTCAATTCGCGACCTTCCGACCATCCTGGAAGGCATTGCGGACGGGCTGACCTTCACCCGCAACGCCGGCTCGCTCGCCGAGCACGTGCGCGCCAGGCTCGCCCGGCAGATCTGCGCCCAGCACACGACGCCGCAGGGCTATCTGCCGCTGATCTCGCTCACCGCGAAATGGGAGCAGGCCTTTGCGGAATCGATCGTCGGACAGGGCGACGACCGGCAGCTTGCCATGCAGCCTTCGCGGCTGTCCGAGTTCATCAATCTCGTGCGCGAGCGCTTCGAGGACGCCGCGCGA
>Ga0075424_100006576_pt1 | contig 11199 bp, 11 predicted proteins | sample SoiMethybrSBSTD3_FD_75301 | JGI IMG/M metagenome (GOLD analysis project Ga0075424, IMG submission 75301) | Bulk soil microbial communities from a Populus tree surrounding site in Tennessee, USA - Soil MetaG P. TD hybrid SBSTD3 | ecosystem: Environmental > Terrestrial > Soil > Tree plantation...
TCATAGCAACTACCGAATCCCTGTCCCGGAAGACTAGGACAACGATTCCAATCAGGAAAACAACGGCAATTGCGAAAGAGGTCCAGAGGTAGACGCCCGAGGCGTCAGGCCAAGCATGCGTCACCGGTTTGAAATCGGTGTAGGCAATTGCGGTAATGATTAAACAAACCAGGCTCGCTGCCCTATTTCCGAAACTTGAAAGTTCAGGAAACCGAAGTAGCAAATAGGCGCGAATTTCGATGGCGAACCGTACCAGGACGGAGAGCAGCAAAGCATCTACCGCGATTACAGCGCCTGCCTGCACCGTCAACTTATCTTCGACAATCCATCCGGCATCATGAAACATCGGCAGGAGCTGGGTGATCACGCGAACTACGACCAGACCAACAACGCCAATGGCTAAATTGGTGGCTACTCGCGCAAGTTGCTTATCGGATTTCACTTTGACAGACACATCACCCTCCACCCAATTCACGCCCAACTGCATCGGTACACAAATGCTGGTTGCTGACTTGGAAACGACATTCGATAACGTACTGATCGGAAAAACAGACGAATAGCAGAAGCTGGGAAGCGCACAGAATCGCATTTCCGGGAGGACAATTGAGCGCATGATGCGAAACAGTGTGAGACTCATAGAAGTTTCAGTGCTCACGTTCCTCATCACACATTGTGGTGGATCAACCCCGCATACCTTGGAGTCCATCACCGTCTCACCTAGCAGCGCCACCGCCGCCTCGCCAACGGGCACCGCTCAATTCACTGCCATCGGCAATTTCAATAGCGCACCGCTGACCCAGAATGTATCGGTGCACTGGAGTACTGCTCCTCCGATCACTGCTACGATCAATGCTAATGGCCTCGCGACTTGTATCGCGCCGAGCGCTCCCGGTAACCCTGTTCTGATACAGGCCTTCTACCAAGGCACTGAGCCGACAGCTCTCTGATATGTCAATAGACCGGCTGGCGCAGGCCTTTCATGACTCGAATCCCCAGTCGACTGCTGCTTTTTTCTCAAACAGCGCTCAACCTCCCATTTGCTGACAAACTCGACAGTCGCTGCAGATGACGGCGATTCTTCAGCGGAGCGCCTCGGGCCAACGTCAAGAAGAAATTCAGTCCGTTTCGGGGATGTACCTGATGGGCGACTATGGGAGCCTAGAATAGAGTGAAAGACGGATGGAGGAAAATCATGAATAGAATTTTGAAATCGATCCTTCGAACAGGCCTTGAGGTTTTGGATCAACCGGATCGCTCAAGGGAGCCCGTGCTCGACCACATCAAGGATACGGCCGACATAGTCCGACGAACAATACGCGGCGAAGACCGCACTTTGCGATATGTTCTCACTTTTGCCGCAGGAGTCGGCGTCGGACTTGGAGTCGGCATCCTCGTAGCACCAGGGAGTGGCGCACAGAGCCGCAGCACAATTGCCGGAAAGGTGCGAGAGGTCGGCAGCCGAATTAAGACGCAAAGCGCAGTCAAGGGGGATTTTGCCACGGGAACCCAGGGTTAGGTAGATGACTGAGCCGGAGAAGTCGGGAGGAGTGGGAAACAGCTTCCAAATGTTCGCGAGCAAAGCCCACACCCTCTCAGTCTCCTCGTTCTAGCTGCACTCACGATTGGCTGCGGTAGTGGTAATAATGACAAACGCCAGATGCAAAGTCTCGCTGTGAACCCAGGCTTTGCCACTCCGTCCGTTGCTCCTTAACGGTCGTGACTTGAGCCCTTAGGTTTGTTGATTTATCTCGAACCGTTTGTCCAAGACAGAAAATCAATTCTTTCCAAAAAATCTTCCCCGTGGAACAGTCCTGTGCCAGCAAACCAAAGCACCAAGAAATCAGTGCTGAACTCGCCAAATTGCGGAAGCAGCATTACCAAGCTCTCGCCAAGGCCACGTTCGGAGGTTTTACTGCACCGAGGAAGCGGCGCATGAGGAGCGCATAAAAAGGATGGCAGCCCTGTAGAGCAGTTAGCCGCGCTCCAGGAAATTCCCAAATAATACTCGCATAAGCGGCCCACTGTTTTCGACGAAAAGTTTGCCCTACTATCGGGTTTTGACTTCGGAATCCGTCAATTCCGTCAACAGTACTCCCCATCCAGCCCAGGCTTTGTCACAGAGCACGGCTAGCCTTCGCCGTTTGTTCCTCTCGTGACACTGGAATCCGGGGTGAACGAGAGATTCCGCTCTAAGTAGGTAGGTTGGCCTATACTTGCTATGCAGTGACTGTGCGCAATGCTTGAGAAGCCAAGTGCGATAGGGATGGGCGAGACCGTGGCGAACGTAGGGAAACGTGTTGAGGAGCGATTTGGGGTTCTTCCCAATTTCTTCCGCCTGGCATCTGAAACTCCTGAGATTACTGAGAACCTGTGGGGATTCGCGCAGGCTGCTTACCTCGACAATCCTCTCCCCTCCGTCTTTAAGGAGCGTCTTTTCGTCCACCTTTCGCGCTTTTGTGCAGTCCGCTACTGCATTGCTCGTCATGTTGGTTTTTTAGTGGGATTTGGCCGCCCCGCTGGTGATCCCGCCGCGCATACGCAAAGTGTCACAGACGTCGTTAAACTTCTTCGACGGCCCTTTCCACGCCGACAAGAACTTCAATCTCGTCTCTCGCTGTGCGCAGCCTGCCCCGGACCAATTATCGATATGCCGATGCCGGACACGCAGATGGAAGATGCCATCTTTGTCTTGGCTGCGCACGTCTTCTTGAAAACTTCCGACTATCTATCGTGCCTTGACGCGCTGGCGCGACTATTTGGCCCGGCGCGTCTTCAGTACTTGCTCTTGTTCCTATCGTTTGTCAGAGCAGCGCACTATTGGACTGAAACACATCCGGAAATCGAGTTCGAAGACGAGATCAACAGGCTGCTGGCGACGCACGAAGCACTGGCCGATTGCATCCTGAATGACCCCGAATCGACGGACAGCGTTAGCCAGTCGCTCCTGGATGAGTTGCCAGCCTTGCGTCTAAAAGCGGATAAAGCAATTGGCCTGCTCGCCGCAATCGTAGATTCATGTGAGGACGCAATCGTCAGCAAAACGCTGGACGGCATCATAATGAGTTGGAACGCAGGTGCCGAGCGGTTGTTTGGCTATACCGCAAGCGAAGCTGTAGGCCAGCACATATCGTTGATCATCCCAGCTGATCGCAGGGACGAAGAGACTCTCATCATCGACAAAATCAGGAAAGGCGAAAGAATCGAACACTTCGATACAGTTCGAGTCCGGAACGACAAGTCACAGCTCGATATTGCGCTAACAATTTCGCCGGTCCGCGATGCCAGCGGGAAGATTATTGGGGCCTCGAAAATTGCGCGCGACATCACCGAGCGAAAACAAATTGAGCGAGCATTGCGGGAAAGCGAAGAACGTTATCGAACATTGGCGGATGCACTCGACACCCAAGTGCAGTTTCGTACTCAGGAACTTGAAAGAAGAAACTCGGAACTGCGTGAGCTTTCGGCACGGCTCTTGGAGTCTCAGGATGTGGAAAGGCGGCACATAGCAAGGGAACTGCATGACAGTGCTGGTCAAACGTTGGCCGCGTTGGGGATGAGTTTGGCGGAGTTAGGTCAGAACGCAAATGGCAATCCCACTCTTACCAAGTCTATTGAAAATGTTGATGAGTTGGTTCGACATCTGACCCAAGAAATACGCACAACCTCTTATCTCCTGCACCCACCGATGTTGGATGAGGCCGGTATTTCGTCAGCGCTGAGTTGGTATTTGCAAGGCCTTGCGGAGCGCGGCAGCAGTTTAGCGATTGACCTGAGGGTTGCCGACAACCTCGGAAGACTTCCTTCTGAAATGGAATTGCTCATATTTCGGATTGTGCAGGAATGCATGACGAACATTCATCGTCACTCGGGAAGCAAAACGGCTCTGATCCAAATTGATCGCGAAGGAGAAAACGTCCACGTGACAGTTGAGGATCAAGGAGCGGGGATGTCGCCGCAACGACTAGCTGAGATTCAGTCCCACGGCACTGGAGTGGGAATAAGAGGAATGCGTGAGCGTGTGCGCCAATTTCGCGGCGAGTTGATCATAGAATCCAACGGTTCCGGCACAAGGGTGTACGCGAACCTCCCATTAAAAACAGGACTTTCGACCGATCAGACCAAGACGCGCCGAGAAGTAGCGTAAAGAACCTCCGACCAAAATTGGAGACAGCATCATTCTTGCAGACTGTTGATTATCCCTCTCATTTTTCATCAGGACGCACGTTTGCGGCGATCTGCTCCCTCTAATCCAAGAATTGCCTTGGCTTGGGTGAGCAGTTGCTTCAGTGCGTCGGGGTCGGACTTGGAAATGATCGCGGAAATGCCAGCGGAGCGAGCCTCTTTCTCCACAATCGCGGCAACACTATTCGTGAACATCAACAATGGGACATGAGGCATGAGCACCTTCAACTGACGTGCTGCCTCTAGTCCGTTCATCACCGGCATGGACAGATCGAGGATGACCAGGTTGGGTTTGACCTCTTGGGCTCTTTGCACGCCTTCGGAACCGTCCGCCGCATCGGAGACCTGAAGGTTTTCAGGTTCGAACATCTCGCGCAATCTGCGCCTGATGACCGCGTGATCGTCAACGATCATCACTAGGTTTGCCACTTCGGCTCACCGCCTTCCAACATAGTCTTCCTCCCGCAGACGACAGAGATATCCGGTGTAAGCTGTATTTCATTGATTTAAAAGAAATTTGTTCAAACTCGATTCGCTTAGGCCAATCGCGCATCATAAGTTCCAACAGCTCTGTCGAATTCTGAGTTGTTTGGGCTGCGTGACTGACTGCCAACAGGAAACTCGCGGCTCATTTTCGTATTGTTAGCTGGGTCGTCCACGTCAGGTGATTGCAGCCCGTCCCTCTAGCCCTCGCTAAATAAGGATGCCGAGAGAACCAAGAAGGCGGAACTCAATGGCAACAAACACAAGTCACGCGGACGGTTCAGCTGATGTCGGCAGTTCTTTGGGTCGGACAGCATTCTTAACTTTTCTTCTGCTTCTTACGCCATTCTGCCCCAGCGAGCGCCTTGAGCAGCCGATACGAGCACGACCAGCGGCAGACATTGTTCCCTTGCGGGAACTGTTGCTTGTTCGAGAGATTGTTCTTGATGAACGGAATGTTGGAGGATATCGGCCAATTTTGATTTTCTCGGCATACAATAGAAATCGGGTCCAGGCCCCTCACACTTTAGGTGGGTCGACTGTTGTGACGACGCTGGACCATGCGGGCGAGAAATATGCCGGCAGAGCTCTACGTATTACGAGTGAGCCGCTCGTGAGCGGACGAGGTCCTCCCAGATACGTTCCGAACACGCTCGGCTTGCGGATGCCGCCGATGGCCACATCGCCGGAGGTCGAGTTATAGAAAAGGATATCGTCGTTGGCCGAGACGATCGAACTCCATCCCGTGGCAATCGTCTGTTCGGTCCCACCACGCGTCGTGACGGAGCCATCTGACTGCAATTCGGTCATTACCTGGCGTCCGTTTGCTGAGCAATAAAACAAGACGCCATTCGACGTATTTACTACGTGGGTCCAGCCGGTCAGAAATGAACCGGGTCCATACAATTGCAATCGGTTGAAATTCACCTTCGAAATCGTCCCGAAACCGGTGCCGGACTTCACGAAAGTCCAGTCTCCAACGGCGCCCGATCCGCTCGTTGCGTTATAAAAGAGGAGTCCATTCTCTGTGCTGACGATGTTTGTCCAGCCTGTTGAAAATGACAATACGCTGTTATATGGCCGAAACCCTTCGCTTTGAAAATTACCGATCACCGCAGCGCCGGTTCCCGAGTTGTAAAATAGGTAGTATCCCTTGTGAAAAACAATATGCGTCCAGCTAGGCACGAAATAACCCACTCCAAGGTTTCTTGTCGTTGTGAAGTTTCCTGCCGCGTCAACCTGACCTATCGCCGCGTTCCCATCCCTGGAGTTGTAAAATAGAACATCCGTTGCGCCACCTACCACATGTGTCCAAGGACTAAGTGTTCCCGTGTAATGCTGAAGTGTGGTGAAGGAGGCGTCGCTGGAGTTAATTATTCCGGTTGCTGCCGAGCCTCCGCTTTCGTTGTAGGCTAAGATTTTGCGTGAGATCGGCGCGGGCGGGTCGGCGAAGACACCCCACGAGACTCGCAAGTCATCACCGCTATTGGTTATTGGTCCCACCCTGACCTTGACAGGTCGTCCAAGGCCGTCCAGCCACTGGAGCCAATAAGGGACTACCCCGCCGGTAATAGGACCACTCATTATCCACGGCCCGCCTTGACCTCGTGCAAAGTTTGGAGCCCCATTCATGAAGGCGGAGATCATTTTTGCTCCCGCCACGTCATAGGCATCCAAGATTTCAACGTCAGAGTTGACGTCCTCACCCCCTAGGCCTTTGGTCTTTATATGCCAAATCACTAATCCGAACTGCGGGCCCGCAACTATTCCTGCTCCGTTTAAGTTGGCATCGTACCGAGCGCCGCCAGCTCTGGCTGTGGTTCGAAATTCCAGGAGATAGAATTCCTTCGTTCCCTTGGCCGGACTGTAAAGAATCAAAGCAGAATCCGCATTTGCGAGCTGCGCCGCTTGAAGCGTGGCCCCCCCATCGCTGTCCAGGGAACGAATCTTTGGCTCGATCCATCCCAACATCATTTTGTGCCAAGGGTCCAGGTGAAACGTCCGCATGTCGTCAAGCCCCGGGAAAATTGTCGCACCCATGAGTGTGTACGAAGCGTTCTCGTTGCCAGACGTCCCATACATTTCGATCGTCCCCAACTGGTGCGACAGTTCGTGCGCAAAACTTGTGAAGCTACCGCGGTGCCCAACGTTTGCAATCGCATCCAGGCAGACATCGACGCTTTTTCCGCTTGAATTAGTGTATTTGTAACATCCCGGATCTGGTGGCCGATTTCCGGCACTCGTTGTTGTGCCGTTATCGACTATCAACACTGAGAGCTCGTTCCGGGTAACTTTACCATCTTGATTCGCGTCGTACTGCGTGAAATCAAAACCCTCTCCTGCAAGCGATTGCAACGCGAGCCACAAACGTTTAAGTGTTTTCTTGCTCGCGGTTTCGGTGTCGTACTGGGAGGCCGCATAATTGAAGGGCCCATATGTTCCCGCACCAGCACGCGTCCAGAAAAAGCGGCCGTGTGAGTTCTCACGGTAAAACTCATTAACGCTGTAGTTTCCCGGATTGGAACCGGTTCCGAAAATAAGGTGGTCGTAATAGCTCGCCGGATGATTCAAAGCAGTACGTCCCGCGAAGTCCTGTAGCACGACAACCAGTGGCCTCCCCCCAGATGCCGGCGTTCCGCCAACGGTCATGCGCCGATATCCGAAGTCCGTTAATGACTGCGCCAATAGCGCTGGAGAGAGGATAGGAGCAAAAGTGATTAAAACTATCCATAAAGCCAGTGTGACCTTCTGCCTGGTGCAATGCATGGTCTTTCCTCCTTGCTGGAAGTGGGCTCAAGGATTATGACTGCGATGAGCCTGAGCGACTTACGGCAAATTAACCGTCATTTTCTGTCCGGGACCCAGTATTGAATCGCGAACGTGAGGATATTCGTGATAGCCGCACCGATTGCGGGAGTCATGTCCTGCTGTGTCCAGTCCTTCCAGTGCGGCCCGAGAAACGCGCTTAGCAGAATGGTCGCCGCGCCAGCCAACACCCCGGCACTTACCTTCGCAGTGGGAGCCCAGGACTCGTAGCCTTGACGCGGTAGTGATTGTGTAATGGATGCCATATAGTTTCTCCTTCACGATGTCCCTCCTCAAATTGCAACTTATATTCCAAAGTGGCCAGGCGTGTTTTGCGCTTCCGGTCCGCGACTCCTCCGGCCGTAAACAAACGAATATGTGGAGCCTTATGAGCTCTGCCCGGTTCGTTAACTCAGCCGTGTAGCGTAACTATTTGGTTAGCGACTAACCGTTGGGATGACGAGCAGACCCGCCCACCGTTCAACAAGCCCTCGACCATCCCCATCGGCTATGACTGCGCTGGCCTCCTGGATGTAGAAGGGGATGCGCTCGAAATTCACTACCGGCACATCCTAGAGACGCTGGCCAAAGAGCGTGGCATGCTGGGAGTGATCTTCCGCAAGGCTCAGAACAAGATTCAGGACCCCGCGAAGCTGCGCCGCCTGGTTGCCGATTTGATCGACAAGGAGCAGTGGACCTCTCTCGATGCCGACGTGAAGGGAGACGCCTATGAAGATCTGCTGGAGAAGAATGCCTCCGATGTGAAAGGCGGAGCGGGACAATACTTCACGCCACGCCCATTGGTAGACACCGTTGTGGACGTGATGCGGCCGGCGCCAGGCCTGAACATACACGACCCGGCCTGCGGCACGGGTGGCTTCCTGCTGATCGCCCCACGACTACGTCGGCAAGCATTATGAACTCGACCGTGACCAGAAAAAGCACTTGAAGGAGAAAGCAGTCTCCGGCAACGAACTTGTCGACAGCGTAGCCCGGCTCTGCGTGATGAACCTGTATCTGCATGGCATCGGCAGCGACGATTGCCCGATACAAGGCGGCGTGGACAGCTTGGCACAGAAACCCATCCATCACCTACGACATGGTTTTGACAAATCCGCCATTCGGGAAGAAGTCGAGCATAACCGTAATCAATGAAGAAGGAGAAGAGAGCAAAGAAGCGATCTCTTATGTTCGCGACGACTTCTGGGCGACGACTGGCAACAAGCAGCTCAACTTCTTGCAGCATGTGAAGTCATGCTTGAAAATTCACGGGCGTGCGGCCATCGTTGTTCCGGACAATGTTCTGTTTGAAGGCGGTGCGGGGGAGACGATCCGCAGAGAACTACTCAAGCAGTGTGACGTTCATACGCTCCTGCGGCTGCCGACCGGCATTTTCTATGCCCAGGGCGTGAAGGCCAACGTCCTCTTCTTCGACCGAAAGCCCGCCAGCGAGACTCAGTGGACAAAGACGCTTTGGATCTACGACTTCCACACCAATGAGCACTTTACCCTGAAAACAAATCCTCTGAAGCGCGTTGATGTGGACGACTTCGCGGTCAGCTACAACCCGGCGAATCGCTTCGAGCGAAAGGGAGACCGAGCGGTTCAAACCTTTCGCCTACCAAGATCTGCTGAAGCGGGACAAGGTGAGTCTCGACATCTTTTGGCTGAAGGACGAGAGCCTGGAAACCTCGGCAACACTTCCCGATCCTGAAATAATCGCGGCAGAGATTGCCGAAGACTTGCAGGCAGCGTTAGATCAGTTTGCTCAAATTGCAGGCGATCTTGCTAGAAGCAAATAGCATTAAATATCTGAAGAACAACAAAGCCCCAACGGTTACCCAGCCAGCTGGGCCTCAAAACAAAGACGAACTCCAGGGACTCGACGCCGGCAAGCTTTTTGATTCCCTTGGAAAGGCCTTGGAAGCGAGTGCGAAATTGGCCAAGGCCCTCAATGAGGCTAGGCCCGTCGCCATCGCCGCGCTCATGACAATTCTCTTCCTTCTGGGCTGGCTTTTCTCTCTCAGCCTCCTGATCGTCGGTGCCTTACACCAAAGTCAATGATGAGTGCTCGCCGGCACCGGTACGACCCTTAATCCTTCGAAGAGAGCATAGGTTCCGCCGTTAGACTTCTTCTTGCAATCGTCGATTCGAGTAGACTTCCGAAGTGTTCGAGCAGTTCAAGCAAACTTGTGGTCGCGGCAAGAATAAGAAAGCCCCACCCAGGCAAGAACTCTACTTGCGGTTGGAGGGCAGGTTAAAACGGCAGGGTGGGCCAGTGTAACAAAGGAACGAAAGAGATCCTAGAATAATGAATTCCTCTCGTCCGATGCCGGGGCAAAATATGGACAACTGGCTTTCGTTGAGGCTGGAACTTCAAAAGCAAGCTGAGTTCTCCAGTGGCGTGGTTCAGTTAACGTTCACAACTGACCCAAACTCCGACATTTTTCTCATCTCGCGAAATAAAGAGATGAAGCTCAAGTACTGGCCGGAAAGAGATGTGGTCCGATGGGAGACAGAGAGTGAGTATGGCTTCGAACGCCTGTCGGAGCGTACGGCTCCGTTGGCAGCAACGCTGATCAAGCGCTTCGCAAAGGAGTAAGCCAGCCTTACGACTGCATTTTAGAGGAGGAGTCACTCCCGTTAGTAAAGGGGTTTAAAGGTGGAAGGCATTTCAAATTTTCTAATCTGTGCTGGACTCGCCATTTCTCAATCTACTATCTAAGCAAAATCTGAGGGCGTGTCTTCACGCGACGATTTTGCGTTGGTCGCCACGGGCTGCTAGCTGCTCGGCTGCCTCCGGCTTGTCGGGAAATTCGAACATGCCATGCGCCGTGACCTGAATGAGGCGAGCTACGAGTCCGGTCCAGCCGGTTTGGTGACTCGCGCCAATTCCGGCCCCATTGTCGCCGTGAAAATATTCGTAGAAGAGAATCAGATCCTGCCAATACGGGTCTTTCTGGAACTTCTCGGTGCCACCGTAGACGGGCCGTTTTCCATTCTGTCGGGTGAAGATGCTGATTAAGCGGCGCGAAAGTTCGGTGGTGACCTCTTGCAGGTTCATAAGCTTGCCGGAGCCGGTGGGACACTCGACCTTGAAATTGGGCCCGAGATAGCTATACCAACGGTAAAGGGCATAGATAAGGACAAAGTTTGGGGGGAACCAGATGGGGCCTCGCCAGTTGGAATTACCGCCGAACATTCCTGTGCTGGACTCGGCTGGTTCGTAAGTAACGCTGAAGTTCTGACTTCCTAGTTGAACATTGTAGGGGGCGTTCTTGTAGCAGCGCGAGAGAGACCGGATACCGTAGTCGCTAAGAAATTCGTTAGGATCGAGCATCCGCGACAGAAGTCGCCGCAGCTTCTCGGGAGTGATGGCAGAGAGCATACGGTTGCCAAGGTAGCCTACTTTATCGATGTTGGTGAGATTGCAACCGACTTCAGAATAGCGCTTAGAGAGCCAGAGTGAACGTTCTCCGAAACGTGGAAGACGGTTGTATTCCGCGTCGGTAACAACCATGCTGGCGGCGATGGGCAACAGTCCGACCAGAGAGCGCAGCTTCAGTCGAGCGGCATCGCCGTTAGGCAGGCGTAGCACATCGTAGTAAAAACCGTCCTCCTCATCATAGAGTTCATCTTTGTTGATGCCCATCCGATCCATGGCCGATGCAATCTGGAGAAAGTGCTCGTAAAACTTGTAGCCGATCTCTTCGTACTCCTGCTCTTCCT
>Ga0075424_100006578_pt1 | contig 11198 bp, 13 predicted proteins | sample SoiMethybrSBSTD3_FD_75301 | JGI IMG/M metagenome (GOLD analysis project Ga0075424, IMG submission 75301) | Bulk soil microbial communities from a Populus tree surrounding site in Tennessee, USA - Soil MetaG P. TD hybrid SBSTD3 | ecosystem: Environmental > Terrestrial > Soil > Tree plantation...
CGAACAAAAGGCGTACGATAGGGTTTAGGCGTCAGGCAACGACTCAGTTTAGATCCGGGCGCCGGCGCGTGTGCGCCCAGCCGAAAGGTTAGCGGAGGGATCTTCCATGGGCCACCATCAGCCATCCAGCCAGCCCCCGCTCAAGCCGCACGGGCAGGGCTTCCAACACCGCTGTCCCGTCTGCGACCAGCCAATCGGGCAGGATATCCAGCGCCGCATCGAGGCGCGTCAGCGCGAGCACTATGAGATGGCACTGCGACGCGCCCGCGCCGAGGCCACCGCAGCCGCGGAACAGCAAGTGGCAGACGCACGCAGCGAAGCCCGACAGGCGGCGGTCGCGTTAGGGGAAAGGCTCGCCGAGTTCCAGGCCAAGCTGGCGCAGGAGCAGCAGGTGCGCCTGGCCGTCGAGCAGCAGATGTCAGCGCTCAAGGCAGAGCAGCAAGCTGTCATTGAGGCGCGGTTGGCCGAGGTCAGCGACGGGCTCGAACGGGCGAAAGCGGATCTGCAGCGCGAAAAAGAAGCCGCCGTGCTGGCCGAGAAGGCCAAGGTCTTGAAGCTGCAAACAGAGCTGCAGGATATGCAACGCAAGCTGGAGGGCAAGTCCGCGCACGAACTTGGCGAGGGATCCGAGATCGACCTTTACCAGGAGTTGCGCGCCGCCTTCGAGTTTGATCGCATCCAACGTGTACCCAAAGGCGTCAATGGGGCAGACGTCATCCAGGAGGTCGTGCACAACGGCAAGGTCTGCGGCAAGATTATTTTCGATGCAAAAAACCGCGACGCTTGGCAGAACGCGTTTGCGAGCAAGCTTAGGGCCGACAAGTTGGCGCAAGGGGCAGATCACGCCATCCTCTCGAGCAACAAATTTCCAAGAGACAAAAGTCAGATTCACTGCCAAGACGGTGTAATCGTCGCCAATCCCATGCGCGTGGTGGCCATCGTCGAGATCCTGCGCGACCAGCTCGTGCGCATGCACGAGCTCAGAGTGAGCAACGAGGAGCGCGGCAGCAAGACGGTCGAGCTCTATGCCTTTATTACCTCGGAGCAGTTCAGGCAGCTCGTCGAGCAAGTGGAGGCCCAGGCCGGCAAGATGCTGGACCTTGACACCAAGGAGCAGGAGGCGCACCGACGCGTGTGGGATCAGCGCAATAAGCTTATCCGCGCCGTGCAGAAGGCAAAAAGCGATTTGTCATTCGAGGTTGATCGGATCATCGGCACTGCGGGCAACGGCCCCGAGGACGAAGCCGCTTGAAAGGGCTTTCATCCCGAGCACAACGAGTGGCAAGAGGCCGCTTCGGCCGGCGGCTAAGGCCCCCTGCCGCCTTCGATTAGGCCGTCGCTGCTGCACGGATGGCGGCGATATTGTCCGCGTACGTGCCGCCCTTGAACACGGCCGAACCGGCGACCAGTACGTTCGCCCCGGCTTTTGCGCAAAGCGCGGCCGTGTCTGGGGTGACGCCGCCGTCAACTTCGAGCCGGATCGGCCGGGAGCCGATCATGGCGCGTACACGCACTATTTTCTCCAGCATCGCCGAAAGGAAGGCCTGCCCGCCGAACCCCGGATTGACCGTCATCACCAAGATCAGGTCAAGCCGCTCCAGCACATAAGTGAGCGCACTCTCCGGCGTGTGCGGCGTGAGCGAGACGCCAGCCTTTTTGCCGAGCTGGCGAATGAGGGCGAGGGTGCGGTCAAGATGCGGGCCGACTTCCGCGTGGACGGTAATGATGTCCGAGCCGGCCTCCGCAAAAGCAGCAATGAAGGGATCGGCCGGCGCAATCATCAAATGCACATCCAGCGGCTTTTGCGTGTGCGCACGAATGGCCTTCACGACTGCGGGACCGATGGTGATGTTCGGCACGAAGTGGCCATCCATAACGTCGACGTGGACCCAGTCACAGCCGGCCTGATCAATGGCACGCACCTCCTCGCCGAGGCGCGCGAAATCTGCCGACAGAATAGAGGGTGCGATAAGAATATCCCGCGTCGTCGCCATAGGACCCATTCACCCCTTGCCTCTCGTCCCAGTTTCACCAGGTCGCGCCGTTTTCTCAAGAAATTCGATGATGACACCTGCTACGTCGACGCGGCTCGCCGCCTCCATGCCTTCGATGCCCGGGGAAGAATTGACTTCCAGCACGACCGGCCCCCGGGTGGAGCGCAACAGGTCGACGCCGCAGACGTTGAGACCTAGGGCCTCAGCAGAGCGCACGGCGGTTCTTAATTCCTCGTCGCTGAGCACGATGGCTTCGGCGCGTCCGCCGCGATGCAAGTTGGCGCGAAATTCACCGGTCTTACTCGAGCGCTTCATGCTGGCCACGACGGTACGGCCCACTACGAGGGCGCGAATATCGGTCCCCCCCGCCTCCTTGATGTATTCCTGAACGAGGATGTTCATGTTGGCGGCACTGAAGGCTTCGATGATCGATTTGGCGGATGCCGCCGTCTCGGCCAGGATAACACCGCGGCCCTGCGTGCCCTCGAGCAGCTTGATCACGCAGGGCGTACCGCCGACTTCCTTCACAACGTCCTCGGCGCGGCGCGGATCGTGGGCGAAGGCGGTCACCGGCAATCCGATGCCTTCGCGCGCCAGCAATTGCAGGGCACGCAACTTGTCACGCGAACGACCGATGGCGACGCTCTCGTTCAAGGGAAACACGCCCTGCATTTCGAACTGTCGCAGGACGGCCAGGCCATAATGAGTGATTGAGGCACCGATGCGGGGGATCACGGCATCATAGCAAGGCAGCACCCGTCCACCATACATAAGCGTGGGCTTGCTTGACGTGACATTCATGTGCACGTGCAGGGTATTGACGACATCAATCTCGTGGCCACGTTGCCGGGCGGCCTCGATCAGACGGCGATGCGAATAAAGTCCCGGATTGCGCGCGAGCATTACGAGCTTCATGGATCGTGCCCGCACCCTTGTCCGCACCTGGGCTCGCGTTGGCTCCCGCCCGAAACGATCTGCATTGCTCCCTGATAGAGCATATCCAGGCGCTGGCGCAAAGGACGCATCGATGCGGCCGTTGGGGGAAAAGGGCGCTGTGTCCCCGCGCGCGGGCGCTAGTTCTGAGCGGCTTCCGCGCCGATCGCTTCGGAGGCGCCGCTCGCAGCAGCCTCGTCCGGGTCAATGCTGGCATAGAGCAGCCAGGCGCCCAGCATGACGGTCACGGCAAGCACCAACAGGCCCCAGGCGGCCCGCCGCAACGCCCACCCGAGGGTGGCTATTTGGGGCATCGGCCGCTCGCCGCTTGCGGACCTTTCCGCGCCTTTGGCCGAAGCTGACGACACTGCCGGGATCTCCTCGCCTGACGGCCGCCTGCGACGGCCCCCCACATGCACCGATCATTGCCGTTAGGATTTTGGCAACGTCAAGGTAAGTCATGATCACCATCGATTGATGAAGAGCGGCTGAGGCCCGTCTGTGGCATGGATGCGACATGTCGGCACGGGTTAGCGGATACGTCGACCGAACAAAAGGATGGCAGCAAGCGGTAACAGCATGCTGACGAGGATGGTGGCCACGACCAAGGCCGGCAGATTGGCGTAGTCGCCGCGATCCACGGGGAAGAGCAGGTTCAGGTATTTGGTGCCGAGACTGCCCGCGACCAGAGCCAAATTCATGAGGGACGCCATCAACGCAAACCAGGTCGCGCGATGACCCGCCGGAGCGTAGATGGCAATGAGCGTCAGCAGCGGAATGAGGCCGAGTTGTGCCAAGGGTGAGGCGGCCGCCTCGTCGATTAGGGCGATGCTGCGGGCGCCAACGCCGAACAGGCGCTCGGTGGTGTGGTGTAGCTCGAAGACCAACACGAGCGTCGGCAGCGACAGGACCCCGCCCAGCACCGTGAGCCACAGCAGCACGCGGGGCACGGGATGGCGTGTGATGACGTCCGACAATAGCCAGGCGCCGAGCACCGCGATCGCCGCGCCGGTTTGTTGCAGAATGCCGTAGAAGCCCTCATCGAAGCCAAGTACATCGATGGCAAACCAACGGTAGCCTTCACCCACGCTCGGGGTGGCGCGAAATGCAAAGATGATCACGGAAGCGAAGAAAATATGCTTGGCGGTGTCCGGATCCACATCGCTGGTAATGCGGCGCAACATGGCGATGATCACCGTCATCGATATGACGAAGACGATTTCCTGGTTGAAAGGAATGGAGGAGAGGCCCAGCACCACAACGACAGCACCGAAGATGATGCCGCCGCCGAGAATGCGCCAATCGGTAAGACGGCGTTCGCTGGTTTCCGAGTTTGCCAACAGGGCACCGGAAACGGAAATGAGAGGCACCACCAGACCCAGCAGAAACACGGTCTGGTAGGACACGTATTGGGCCAACAATCCCGATAGGCCGGCCACGGAGAAAATGCCGAACGACAACGCCAGCCGACCCAGGACTTGCACCATCCCCAGATCATGGTCGATTTCCGCCTTTGGGCGGGGGCTCCCATCCTCCCGCAGGCGCGGGACGACCTCGGTGCTCATGGCGTCAGCAACGACATCCTGGATCACAACCCCCGTGACGCTGAGCAATTGGGCCAGCACATAGAGCGTTTCGAGGGACAAGCTCCTAATCCAACCACCGGCGGCTGCCGCGAGCAGGAGAAACCCGGCTGCAATCAAGCCCGCGCCTATGAAGATATAGGCGCGGCGCTGCGAACCGATGAGCGGGACGGTGTCGACCAGCTCGCCGAAGACCATTTTGACCGTCCACGGCAATGTCAGCCAAACCCCCAGCGCCGCGAGCTCGGCGGGTGTCATGCTCAGAGCCTGTTTGATCCAAAAGGCCTCCGCGATGCCGGTCAGGCCGAGGGCGCCATAAGCAAAGTAGACCATCAAAAGCGGCAAATAGCGCCTTCGCATGGCGCGGATTGGCGCCAACAGGGCAGCCTCAAGCCGCTCGCCCAACAAAGTGGACAGCTTGCGCTGATCTCGGGGCATGTCCATGCTCATGCTCACCTATGCTAGCTGGCATAACGGGCCAGATCGCCGTGGCGGATGACCTGGGGGCTGGCAATCCTAACTTCTGCAGGGTTTCTCGCATGTTCGCGCCCTGGACACGCGCTTGATTTCCGGGGCCCAAGCCATTAGGTGTCTGTCGCGAGGGAGGATTGACCACTCTCCTCCTCTATTGCCAAACGCAGGGCTGCGACTGGCAAGGGCACCGGTAGCTCAGCTGGATAGAGCACCAGACTACGAATCTGGGGGTCGTGGGTTCGAATCCTGCCCGGTGCGCCACCAATTTCTACAAAGAATATCAAAAGGTTAGCTGAACTTTCTCAGTTGCTCTGACGCCCGTCGCCAGCATCCGGCCAGGGCTGGGCGAACGATCGATGGCGTTGGACGTTACCCGGCTGCTGGCTTGAAGCGCGCGCAGAGACTGCGCCTTCCAGGTTCTGGCGGCGAAAAGTCCTCTCAATAAATGCAAGGCCGACCCCCTTGACTTGGATGCCCCCGTCTCTAACTCGTGACAAAGAGGTCTTCGGGCCTCGCTTCAAAAACCGGAGCGCCGCTGCAGATGAGCTAAGGCTCTCCTCGGCAGACACGGTCTGAAGACCAGTTCAACATCTTTGGTAGGCCTCCTCAGCGCTCACAACGAGCCGCGCGGCGGCCAGCGTTGGAGGCGGCAGATGGGACGCTTCGAGACCAGCAGGAAGCCTCGCCATCTGGCGTCGCCTCCCGATAGCGACAGCGCGTGAGCAGGGCAGTGCACTCATTATGCCGAGGCAGCCGTCAATGCGGTACTTTCGGAGCTTGTGCTTGCAAGCAGCACCGCTGCGGTTTGCCGGCCTGATTGCGCTGCAGCTGCTTGTCGGGATCACTGTCGCGTGCGCTGGCCCTGTGGAAGACTGCAATCAGGTGCGCGAACCTGACAGACAGCTGCGCGGTTGCACCGCCTATATCCGCTCGCGGCCCGACCAGCCCGCCAATGTGGCAACTGCTCTTTTCAACCGCGCCAACATCTATGCGCGCCAGGGGCGGTACGAGATGGCGTTCGTCGACTACCGGCGTGCGCTGGAGCTCGACCCGACCAATCCGCTCATTCCCTACAATCTGGGCAACGCCTACCTCGATTCCGGCAAACCCGGTCGAGCCGAGGAGGCCTTTACGCGGGCATTGACCCTCGATGCTGGTTTTGCCTTTGCCTACCTCAATCGCGGTATTGCGCGCGAACGCGTGGGAAACGTGGCGGGGGCGGACGAGGATTTTAGGCGTACTCTCGAGCTCGATCCGACGGCAGAGCAGGCGCGCCGACACCTGGCACGGCTCCGGCAGCAGTGCGCGGCGAACCGGGCCCCGGCCTGCGCGGGCATTCGTTAGCTTTCGGGTGCGCGAGCGCCACGGGGCGGGACAGACACGGCCCGCCAGCTGCTAGGCGGAGGTGAGGCGATATTGGTTCGCTTGGCGAGCCGTCCCGTGTGCCGGAGTGGCACGCCTTTTTAGCCCCGATTTGAAACCGCCTTTCGCGCAAGGGGGGATGCCGGTTGCCCGCAGGACGGCAAAATCCCAACCGGCTAATGCCGGGAGTCAAGGTGCAGGACCAGATCGGCGAGGCGGTCCAGGACCAGATCACATCCTCGAACGGATCGGCGACCTTGCCTGGGCAACGGGGGGCGGGATAACCGCGCTTGCGTTCGCCCTGTGGTTTTGGTTTGGGGCCGGGTGGCTGAGCGTGTTGCGAAGCGGCCGAAAGGATCTGATGGCGGTGGATGCACCAACCCCACTCATAAAAAAGATCGATCAACTGCTGACCGAAGCACGAGTGATCCTGCCGGGCGCCCAGGCGCTGTTGGGGTTCCAACTCGCAGTGGTCCTTACCCGCGCTTTCAATTTGCTGCCAACCTGGTCCAAAGCCCTGCATGCTTTGGCACTGGGCCTTGTTGCCTTATGCACGATCTTGCTCATGGCACCGGCGGCCTATCATAGTGTCGTTTATGCCGGCGAGGCAGCTCCTGAGTTGCATCAGCTTGGGAGCAAATTCATCTTAGTTGTAACTATGGCTCTGGCCCTTGGTCTGGCTGCCGACGTCTAAGTCGTGATCGCCAGGATCGCGGGAGAAGCTGTCGGGTTTGCCGCCGCGATGCTGGCTCTCCTCGCATTGGTCGGGGTGTGGCACCTCTCGCCCCTCGTTCTTCTTTGGCAGCGCAATACTGCGGCGCGGACCGAGAGGCAGCTTGGAACAGTGGCCCGCACGCCGCGTTGAGACATCAAGACAACGCCTGAGAGAGGTGCGTGATGGCACAGCCGCAACCATCGAACTATCGCAGTAGCGCAGGGGTGCGGGAGGAACGCTCCCCTGCCATGATGGAACAGATCAGCGATACGGCCCGCGACATGAGCGAACGGGCTGGCAGCATCGCGCAAGAGCTTGCTTCGTCTGTGCGTGAGCGCCCCTATACGACACTTGCCATCGCGGCCGGACTAGCTTTTGCCATTGGTGCGGTCTGGAAGCTCGGCCAGCGGCGCCCGCCGTCACGGATGGAGCGCCTTTTCGCGCAGTTGCCAGAGGTCCCCGATCGGCACAGCCTGGCGCGGTGGTGGCGTGATGCGCGCCAGTGATTGTCGCCGGTCGCACAGTTTTAAAACGGCCGCACGCGCAGGATAATTCCTTGGATTGCTCGTCCCCTCTGCAGGGGGACCGATGCCCGCGTCAAAGCCGAGCAGCTGTGGGATCGCCATGCGGGTGGACGGGCGGTCCGACTTGAAGTCGCAAGGCACGTTGGTTTCGGCGTGAGCTGGCCGGCCCGGACCATTTTGGTCCGGAACCGTACGCTTGGAACGGCGTTGAAGGGCGCAGTCTCCTTGGAGGTGTCCCGACGATGCGCGAGCTCGAAGACGAAATCGCCCTGCTGGAGTTACGGGCGGAACAGCTCCTGATCCACATCCAGCGGCTCGCCCGCGGCTCAGCCGAAGCCGTTGTGGCGCGAGCAACCTTGGACGGAATCATGCAGCGACTGGTTGCCGCAAAAGGCGAGCGTGATCACATGCTGGCCGAAGTGGACGTGCTAGCGATTGCTTCGGCTTCTTCGATCGAACCCCAGGAGCGCACGCGCCACGGCGTCGCTTAAGCTCCTCGCGGCGGGCACGGCAGCATTAAGTCGCCAATCGAAGCACGCCTGTTGCCGGGATCTTGAAAAAACTGGCTCCCAAGGGCCCGAGGGAGCCAGAAGTGAAACCGGCCAACAACCGGGCAGGAGAGTTGGGGTGCGGCCTGCCCATTGCTGGCGATCGGATTATCCGAGAGGGAGATTACCCGCGCCAGGCACCAACGGCGAAAGAGTCTAGGCCTTAAGTCCAAACCGTTCGGCAAGCTCTTCGGGCTCACCGCCGAACGGCGCGCCGCACTGCCGAGCGAAATACCGTTACGGACTGTCGCCGCGGCGGACAGGAGAACATGCCGCCTTAGCCGCGCAGCGAGCCGCTGCCTCGGCCGCCAGTCGCGCCGTCCGAGAAACCCCCTGCCCTTGCCACCCGGGCACGCCAATCAAAAACGAAAGCGGTCGCCGCTCTCGCGTTCCTTGAGCTCCCACCAACCGCGACTACCCACGGGATGGGCGTTGGAATCCTGCTCAAAGTATTCTCCGCGGTCGTACGCCCTCGCGTTGCGCAGCTGACGCTGGGTCGCATGGGGATATTTGCGGGCATAGCCATCGGACTGGCGTGGCTGTTTGCGATGGCTGCGCGCTTCGCCATCCTGGCCACCGGCAACGAGGGCGGCGAGTATTATGGCGACCGTGGTCGCTATGCCTAATCGCTTCATCGCTCATCCGGTGTGTGGTGACCTTTCACAAATGGTGAGCTGCGGGGGAGTGTACAACCTGCTTTGCCGTCCGAGCGACTGAGACGGCCAAGGCCGAAGGCTTCAATGATCGACGGCGTCGTGCGGCAACCCGTCGATGCGGACCCGCTCGTCGGCCGGCCAGCCCTCGCCGTCACTGGCCAGTCACAGCCCCGCCAACTGCCTAGCGTTCATCACTTCGTTCATGCACTCGGCTTCCTTGCCCTGCGCGTCAAGACCGCGCGCGCGCTCGAGTGCCTGACTGGCATCGGCCTTAACACCAGACTGGCGTTGCACATCCGCTGGAGACGTGGCTTTGCCTTGCGTTTCTTTACTGATCAGGCCGGTTCCGGGATGGCGCGCGGGCTGGTCACCGGTGGTCGGCGCGGGCGTACCCGTTGTCGGCCCGGTACCGGCGTCCTTGGCCGCGAGTTTCTTCGTCACGTCCACTATTTCCTGGCTGCAAGGTCCTGCGCGCGCGCTGCCCATCCCTAAGACGAAGGCCGTGCTGGTGAGGACTAAAGCTATCGTCGAGGCTCGCATGAATGCCTCCTTCGGCGTGTGCGGCAACACGTTGAGTTCGCTCTGCTTGAGAACGGTCAGAAACGTCACCTGTTCCGACCCAGGATCGGCAGTTTTCCAGCGCGCCGCACAATACGTCGTCGTTTACGAATTCGCTGCGTTGCCGGCGGCCCGAGTGGCGCTCGCGCGTGCAGCCACGGTCACCCATTGGCCACATTGCGCCGGGGCTCGCCCCAACGCGAGCTTCGGCGTGGAACCCATTTCGTCGGCTGAACTTTATGCGTGTGATCTAGCCCGCGCCAAGCCGGCAGCGGCGAAGGTGCGAGTGCATGCCATGCAGCCATCCCGCCGTTCAGCTTTGGTCGTTGGCCTACTTGCGGTCGCCATCGCCGTGGGCGCCGCGTATTGGTTCCGCTGGCCCTCGCCTGAACAGGCAGGTGTTGGACAAAAGAAGACGCGCTCTGCGGCACGCAGTTTCGGTGCCTGTAGTGACCCAATTGGTCACGGTGGAGGACTTCCCGGTCCGACGCAGAACCATCGGTATCCTCGAATCGCCGGCGACCGTGATTATTCGCTCTCGCATCGATAGCCAGGTGCTCGAGCAGCACGTGACGGATGGCGAGATCGTAAAAAAGAGACGATCTGCTGTTCACGCTGATGATCGCGAAATCAAAGCCACGATTGCTCGCGACGAGGCGACGATCGCGAAGGATCAGGCGGCTTTTACGCAAGCCGAGGCGGCGCTCCGCCGCACGCAGGAACTGATCAGTAAGAACGTCGCCCCACAACAGCAGCTGGAGCAAGCGACGGCCGCCTACAAGGCCGCCCAACAGACCGTGGAGAGATACGCTTGAGCGGGGGCGGCGGCTTTGGTGGCGGGGGGAATCTTCGCCTACCTCTTCCTGCCAGTCGCCGCGCTGCCCCGTGTCGAGTTTCCGGTGATTAACGTGCAGGCTTCGCTGCCCGGTGCCTCGCCCGACACCATGACCAATGCCGTAGCAACGCCTCTGATCAAACAGCTTGCCACAATTTCGGGGATTGACACCATCAGCGCCACCAGCGCGCAAGGTTCCACTTCCATTGCTGTGCAGTTCAATCTCAATCGCGACATCGACAGCGCCGCCGCGGACATTCAGTCGGCGATTGCCCGCGTGCAAAGGCAGCTGCCCGACGAGATGACCGAATAGCCTGATCGTCCTGTTCGAGCGCGGCTTCGATTCCCTGACGCGAGCCTACGATCGAAGCTTGAAGGTCAGCTTACGCTACCAGCCCATCGTTCTCGTCGTCTTCTTCGTCACCCTCCTCGCTACGATTTGGTTGCTGTTCCTCACCCCCAAAGGGTTCTTCCCGCAAGAGGACATCGGCCAGCTCTCTGTCTCCACGGAAGCCAGGCAAGACATCTCGTTCGATGCCATGGTCGCCCTACAGCAACGCGCCGCGGATGTGATCCGGGGCTCCCCGCTCGTCGCCAACGTCGCCTCGATCATCGGCTCATCGGGACAAAGCTCGGGCCGCCACCCAAGCAACCTTGGTGATAGACAAGGACAAGGCCAATTCACTCGGCATTTCCGCCGAAAAGCTGCGCTCGACGCTTTATTCCGGATTTGGTAGCCGGCAGGTTTCGACCATTTACAAAACGGGTGACACTTTCAGTGTTATTATGGAGTTCACGGACAAGGCCAACTGGACGCCCGCTATCCTGCCGGATGTACGGATCCGCAACGCCTCGGGCAAACTGGTGCCCAGGAAAGCTATATTCACCCCTTCACAATCCTGACCGGCCTGCCCTCCGCCGTCGTAGGGGCGCTCCTGGCGTTGCGATTGTTCGGCATGGACCTGAGCCTCATTGCCGTGATCGGGCTGCTGATGCTGATCGGCATTGTCAAGAAA
>Ga0075424_100006579_pt1 | contig 11196 bp, 9 predicted proteins | sample SoiMethybrSBSTD3_FD_75301 | JGI IMG/M metagenome (GOLD analysis project Ga0075424, IMG submission 75301) | Bulk soil microbial communities from a Populus tree surrounding site in Tennessee, USA - Soil MetaG P. TD hybrid SBSTD3 | ecosystem: Environmental > Terrestrial > Soil > Tree plantation...
TGGCCCCGGCCGGCGGAAGCACCGCAACTCGGCTGAACACGGTCGCGTTTCCGCGGGGGTCGCGGGTGGGAATCTGGAGCGGGATGACCGGTCCGACCAGACGACCAAAGGGCAGCTCCTGGCCCTCGCTCAGGAATCCGGACGAGTAGAAATCGGTGACCCGGAGCGTGCTGCGCTGGGGCAGCTCGCCCGCCGTCAGAGCGATGCGCATCTGGCCGCGCGCCGGCGGAAAGAGCCCACCTCGCTCGGACGGTTCGGCCTCGCTCGACGCCTGAGTGACCGGCAACGCTTCGGCGACTGGCGCCGTCTCGACCGCGCGCGCCATCGTGTCGGCCGTCGCTTCAGCCCCGGCCTGCGTCGCTCCGGTATCGGCCGGTGCGGCCGCGACCGCGGTATCCGTCATTGCGGCGGCGCTGTCCGTCTGCGGGACGGCCGTTGCCTTTTCCGATGCGGCCAGCCGCAGCACTTCGCCCGGATAGATCCAGTGCGGGTCTTCAACCACCAGGGTGTTCAGGCGGTAGATCTCGGGCCAGAGAAATGGATCCTTGAGGTATTGCTTTGCGAGATCCCACAGCGTGTCGCCGGTTTTTACCGTGTGCGTCTCCGGCATCTGGCTCTGCGCGTGCGCCGCTACCGGCGCGAGCGTGAGCGCCAGGCCGGCGGCCAGGCCGAACGGCCAACGGCACGAGAGTCGAGGCAGCGCAGTCCGAGGCGTACGGGACATCAGGGTCTCCCGGCGACGGGGGCAAGCAAGGTTGACGTTGGCGGAAACGATGCGACCGCGAGGCCGCAACTTGCCCCGCGGTCGCAAGATCAGCGCCACCTCGGCGCCCTCCATCAGGCCGACTCTAATTGCTTGGTAAATCGATGCTTAAGGCGCTGGTGGCGAGGCGTTTCCGGCCCCTGGCCCTGGCGATCAGCGCCAACTTTCGCATGAGCACCCGGCTTTCCGCGAGCGCTCAGAAAGGCAGGTCGTCGTCCTCACTGTCGAGTGCCTCGGGGAAATCCTCGATCGACTCGTTCTTGCTCTTGGCGGCTGCCCCCGCCGCAACCTTTGCCGGCGGCGAGAAGCTCTCGCCCGCATCGCCCCGACCTGACAGCAGGATCAATTCGCGCGCCGTGATTTCGGTGGTGTACCGAGTCTGGCCTTCACGATCCTGCCAGGAGCGATACTCGATGCTTCCCTCGACATAGATCTTGTCGCCCTTCTTGCAGTACCGCTCGGCGACGTCCGCCAGACTCGACCCCTTGTTGTTCCACAGAATCACGCGGTGCCACTCGGTTTTCTCCTGCTGTTCCCCCGCCTGATTCTTCCAGCGCCGACTGGTGGCAAGCGACAACGTCGCCACCCGGGAGCCGTTGGCGGTGCTGCGCACTTCGGGGTCTGCCCCGAGATTTCCGATCAGAATGACTTTGTTCAAGCTACGGCTCACAGGCGCCTCCGCGGTTCCATGGGTCCGACAGGAGAGTGGACCCGGCTAAAGTATAGGGCTCGCAAGTTGTTCAGTCAAGCAAATTTACGCGATCAGTAGCGTTTTCGGATCGACCGAGGGAACGGCGCAGAACAAGGGCATCCTCAACCGGATTTCGGTAGTATCCGCGTCGTCTGCCCACCGCCGTGAAGTCCGCCTGTCGGTAGAGCGACTGGGCCGCGTCATTCGACACCCGAACTTCGAGGTATACCTCCTCAGTGCCTCGGCGTCGAAGCGCGACGAGCCCGGCCTCGAGTAACGCCTGCGCAATTCCCTGCCGACGGCACGGCGGGTCAACTGCCAGGTTGAGAATCTCCCCAGTGCCGGCCGCTTCGCGGGCGATCAAGTATCCAATGACGCCGTCCGCATTCTCCGCCACGAGGCCAAAGCTCCAGCTCGCACGTAGCGCGTCACGGAAGCTCGCTTCGCTCCACGGATCGCCGAAGCACCGTCGCTCGATGACGGCCAGTGCGGGCGAGTCAGCCGGCACTCCCGACCGAATCTGGTAGGGGACGTCCGTGAGCGAGCTCCCACCGCGCCTGGGCTTCCGCAGGGCGGCCATACTCGGGCTCCCACAAGTCGAGGTTGGGCACCAGGCGCGCACCGCCGGGCCGACGCAACAAATCGAGCAGCAGCGCGGCGCGCGGTAAACCGTCGTCCCCTCCGATCACGTCCTGCTCTGCCCACTGGGAGAGCATGCGGAGGGCATCCGGTGGTCCATCGCCGATGATGTGATCGGGCCGAGGCGCGCGACCCAGCAAGCTATCGACCCGCCAGACTGATGGGGCGAGCAGCGTCACGATGTCGGCGGGTTCGAAGCGATACACGGCGGCATAGACCTCTCCACGGAGAGCATTGGCGACCGCCAACACCGTCGCTCCCGGCTGAGCCCGAGCGGCCGCGCGCACCATCAGCGATGGCGCGACATGTACCTCGAGGCCTCGGGCACGGGCCAACGCTTTCGCCGTCGCGGCGCCGACTCTGAGTCCGGTGAAGCTTCCCGGCCCATCGCTCAACGCGATTCCTCGCAGCGCATCCAGGCCGACGCCGCGTCGGGCGAGCAGACGATCGATCATCGGAACGAGCGCCGCCGCATGGCGGCGCGCGCCGCTGAGCGATTCCTCCACCGCATCCCCCGCCGAGGCACCGAGCGCGACCGATGCGCGGTCGGTCGCGGTGTCGAGCGCGAGCCAGGTCATAACCCCTCCAACCCTCGCCGCTCGGGATCGGCCACATGTCGCAGCCGAAACCGGTTGGTAGGATCCGGAAGCCAGGCTCCGGCCCGCTCGGGCCATTCGATCAGCAGGGCGTCACCATCACGGAGAAGGCCCTCCCAATCCAGATCGGCGGCTTCGTCAGGCGATCGCAGGCGATAGCAGTCCACATGGAACACCGGCCCCCGCCTGCCCTGATACCGGTGTACCAGTGCGTACGTGGGACTGGTAGCCGGCGCCGCGACACCCAGCCCGCGTGCGATGGCCTGAGCCAGGGTGGTTTTCCCCGCGCCGAGGTCGCCCTCGAAGGTGACAATGGCCCGGGGCGGCAAGCTCCGCCCGAGCTTCTCACCATGCGCGATCAACTCGGACAGGGTCAACGTGCGATTCACGCTCGCCGGCGCGCCCGCTGGGGCCGATGCGGCGCGGGCCGGCCCCGCTGGACATCAGGCGCGCCCGCCGCTTTGAGCTCGATCAGCTGGTCCCGCAGCATGGCGGCCAGCTCGAACTCGAGGCTTGCCGCCGCCTCTTTCATGCGCCGCTCCAACGCCGCAATCGCCTGGCCGCGGCGGGCCGGATCCTGCAGATCCGCTTCCCGCTTGAGCTCCGCCTTGGTGAGCGGCTTTTCGGTCCGCGCATCCGCCACGTAGGTGGAGAGGCGCACTTCTTCCATCGACTTCACGATGGACCGCGGCGTGATGTCATGCGCCTGGTTGTACTCCAGCTGAATGGCACGCCGGCGATCCATCTCGTCCAGCGCGCGCCGCATCGAGCCGGTGATCCGGTCGGCGTAAAGGATTGCCCGCCCGTTGATGTTGCGCGCCGCCCGTCCGATGGTCTGCACCAGGGAACGGTCGGAGCGGAGAAACCCCTCCTGATCGGCATCGAGAATCGCGACCAGGGAAACCTCCGGCAGATCAAGGCCCTCGCGCAGCAGGTTGATCCCGACCAGCACGTCAAAGTCCCCGAGCCGCAAACCACGGAGGATCTCCATCCGCTCGATCGCATCGATATCGGAGTGGAGATATCGGACGCGGACACCCGCCTGCTGCAGGTAATCGGTGAGATCCTCCGCCATCCGCTTGGTGAGGGTGGTGACCAGCACACGCTCGGAGCGGCCAACCCGCACCCGGATCTCCTTCAGCAAATCGTCCACCTGACCCCGCACCGGCCGCACGTCCACCTCCGGATCTACCAGACCCGTAGGGCGGATGATCTGCTCTACTACGACTCCTTCGGAAAGCCTGAGCTCAAGGTCACCGGGCGTGGCGGAGACGTTGACCAGTTGGGGCACCAGGCTCATGAACTCGGCAAACTGGAGCGGCCGGTTGTCGAGCGCCGAGGGAAGCCTGAAGCCGTACTCCACCAGGGTGAGTTTGCGGGCCCGGTCGCCGTTGTACATCCCACCCAGCTGCGGCAGCGTCACGTGGGACTCGTCGGCCACCACCAGGAAATCGGGCGGGAAGTAGTCCATCAGACAGGCCGGCCGTTCTCCCTCCTGGCGGCCGGAAAGCGGCCGGGAGTAGTTCTCGATGCCGGCGCAGGTGCCGATCTCGAGCAGCATCTCGATGTCGAAGTTGGTGCGCGACTCGAGTCGCTGGGCCTCGAGCAGCTTGCCCTGGCTCCGAAAAAACTGGAGCCGGTCGGCCAGCTCGGCACGAATCAGCTTCACCGCCCGCTCGATAGTAGACCGCTGGGTGACGAAATGCTTGGCCGGGTAGATCGCCATCTGATCGAGCTGGGCGATGGTTTGCCCCGTAAGTGGGTTGATCTTGCTGATGCGCTCGACCTCGTCGCCCCAGAGCTCGATTCGTACGGCCTGCTCCGCGTACGCGGGGTAGATCTCGAGCGAATCGCCGCGGACGCGGAAGGTTCCCGGCTCGAACGACGCGTCGTTCCGGCCGTACTGGATCCTCACCAGCTCAGCAAGGATCGAGTCCCGGCCCCGCCGTTCTCCACGCTTCACACTGACCATGAGCCTGCGATACTCGACCGGGTCGCCCAAGCCGTAGATCGCGCTCACCGTGGCGACGATGACGACGTCCTCGCGCTCCATCAGGCTCGACGTGGCTCGGAGGCGGAGCATCTCGATGTCTTCGTTGATCGAGGCGTCCTTCTCGATGTAGAGATCGGTAGCGGGAACGTACGCTTCGGGCTGGTAATAGTCGTAGTACGAGACGAAATACTCGACCGCGTTACCGGGGAGGAACTGGCGGAGCTCGCCGTAGAGCTGGGCCGCGAGGGTCTTGTTGTGAGAGAGAACCAGCGTGGGCTTCTGGTACGCGGCGATGGCGTGGGCGAGCGTCATCGTCTTGCCCGAGCCGGTGACCCCGAGGAGCGTTTGATACCGATCGCCGCGGCGGAGCCCGGCGGTCAGGTCGGCGATGGCTTTGGGTTGGTCGCCCGCCGGCGCGAACGGCGCGACCACTTCGAAGCGGGGAGACATTCCCCAATATAAGCGGGGGCTTCGGGATCCATTCAGGACCGGGAGAAGCGGCTACCGCTTCCCGGCTCCCCCCTTCCCCGTTGTCTCCGCTTGCCCCATCCCCATGAGCCGATTCCACTGCTCCGGCTTAACCGGCACCACCGACAACCGCCCCATTCGCACCAGCGCCAGGTCGGCGAACGCGGGATCGGCTTTGATGGAAGCGAGCGTGACAGAGTGTGGCAGCCGGTTCCCGGCTTCGAGCTCCACGACTACGAGCTTCGGGTCCTTGGGGTCGGGATAGGCTGCCCGGGTGATCCGGGCCAGGCCCACGACGGCCTTCACGTCACCGGTGTGGTAGATCATGACCTGATCGCCAACCGCCATTTCACGAAGATGTCTGAGGGCGACCGGATTGCTCACGCCGTCCCAAACCGTCTTGCGCTCTTCGACGAGGCGATCGAAGGAGTAGGTGGAAGGCTCCGTCTTGAGAATCCAATGAGCAGCCACGTCGTACTATTAGCCAATTCGAGAGTGGGAGGCCAGACCCGGCAGCCCTGATGCAGGGCGCCGGGCCCGAACCGGGACCTCACTGTTTGCTCGTTGTATCCCCTGCCTTGGACGCGGTGTCTCCACCTGCCGGTTTCGCCCCGCCTGCGGGCTTGTCAACCGCGATCGTCTTGGCGTCCACCGAATCACCGTCAGCATACAAAGTCACGAGAAACGAGCCAACCGGCCATCCGCCTTTGGGCGGGGCTGCATGCAGCTCGGTGTGGTCGGCGCCTTTCGGCTGGATCGTCTGCGAAACGGAGTCCTTCACTTTCCCGGTGGGAAAGGTCCACTTCGCAGTCAATGTCGCGCTAGCAGGCTTCCCCTCGGTCGCGACGGAGACGAAGACCGTATCGGTCGGCGCAAACCGCAACGTGGGTTCACTAATTCGCTTATCGGGACCCAGCCCGCGGCCGATCATGACGTTCGACACCTTGAGCTTGCCGGGCTCAGGTGGCTTGGCTCTGTCTGGCACGGTTGCAGCCGGGGACGTCGGACCGGTGTCGGCTCGCGCCGAGTCGTCAACCACGCCGGTCTCGATTCCATTCGGGCGGGGGTGGTCCTTTGCTTGACACGCACCCACGCTCAACGCCGCGATCAGGGCCGCGAGGGCGCGCGGATGCAGAATGGTGGTACTAGGTGAATGTATTAACGGTTCCGACCTGGGCATGGGGCTCCTCCGCTCATGCGCTCTTGATTCGCGCGCCCGAGGCTGCAGTGGGCGGCACACGAGCGCAACGATGAAAAGGAACCCACCAAATGGGATGTGACCGCCCTCACGCGCTTGCGCGGGTTCGACGCGATCAACCCGGAGTTCCTGCGTTGGGGACTAATTGGCGGTTGGCGTGGCCTCGCGCCGTTCCACGTTGGTGACGCCCTTCACACGGCGGATGCCCTTCAGAACTTTGGCCAGGTGGGGAAGATTGTCGACCTCGACAAAGATGGTCCCGAACACCGAACCGTCCTTGGTATGCAGGTCCGCGCCCTTAATGTTGGTGCCGGTCTGGCTGATCGCCTCCATGATGTCGGCGTACAGTCCGCGTCGATCGTCCGCAGTGACCGCGAGCCGAACCCGGAACGCCTCGCCCTGCACTTCCTTCCAATCGATTTCGACCCGTCGCTCGTCCGCGGCGAGCGTGAGCAGGTTGGGGCAGTCGGCCCGGTGGATCGAAATCCCCCGCCCTTGCGTCACGTAGCCGATGACCTGATCTCCGGGCACCGGCTGGCAGCACTGGGCGTAACGAACCATCAGGCCATCGACTCCCTGGATCTTGATGCCCCGGCCCAGTCGAATGCGGTCGATCACGCGACCGAAGACCGTGGGCTTGGGCTCCTGAATCTGATCGGGCGTGAGGTCCGGATAGAGCGCGCGAATCACCTGGCCGATCGCCACATCACCGCGCCCGACGGCAATCTCGAGCCCCGCCCCATCCGCCAGCGACAACGTCCGAGCCGCCCGCTCCAGTTGGGCGTCGTCCGGGCTCTCCAGCCGCCGACGCCGCACCTCGCGCGCGAGGATTTCCTTGCCCAACGCAAGACTGACCTTCTCTTCCTCGTGCTTGATCCACTGCTTGATCTTGTGGCGCGCCCGGGCTGTGCGAACGTGGTTGAGCCAGTCACGACTCGGCTTGGCGTTGGGACCGGCGATGATCTCGACTGTTTCTCCGTTCTTGAGCTCGCGGTGAAGGGGCGCGATCCGGCCGTTGATCCGGGCCCCCTGAGTGCGCAGACCCACGTCGGTGTGGACGTGGAAGGCGAAGTCGATCGGCGTGGACCCTTTGGGCAGGCGCTTCACGTCGCCCTTCGGGGTGAACACGAAAATCTCGTCCTGGTAGAGATCGATCTTCAGGAACTCGAGGAACTCCTCCGGACTGTGGGTGTCCTGCTGGAGCTCCAGCAGCTGGCGGAACCAGCCGAGATGCTGGTCCAGCTCGTCGCGGGTGCCGTCTTTCTTGTACAGCCAGTGTGCCGCGATGCCGTACTCGGCGGTCTGGTGCATCTCCTGGGTCCGGATCTGGACCTCGAACAGCTGGCCGCCGGGGCCGAAGATGGTAGTGTGTAGCGACTGGTACGCGTTCGACTTGGGGCTCGCGATGTAGTCCTTGATCCGCTCCTGAATCGGGGTCCAGTTGTGGTGGATGATGCCGAGGACGTGGTAGCACTCGGGCACGCTCGGGACGATGACCCGAACCGCCATGAGGTCGTAGATCTCGTCGAAGCTCTTGCCCCGCTTCTTCATCTTCTGGTAGATCGACCAGAGGTGCTTGGGCCGCCCGGTGACCTCGAATCCGTCGATGCCGGCGCGCCGGAGCTCGTATTCGAGCGGAGTTCTGAGCTTGAGAATCATCTGCTCGCGCACCGCGCGCTTGGCCGCTATCTGGCTCACCAGATCGCGATACTCCTCGGGCTCGAGGAACTTGAAGGAAAGGTCCTCCAGCTCCGCCTTGACCCCTGCCATGCCGAACCGGTGCGCCAGCGGCGCGTAGATCTCGCGGGTCTCAAGCGCGATGCGCTGCCGCCGCTCCCGCGGGAGATGCTCCAGCGTCCGCATGTTGTGCAGGCGATCGGCCAGCTTGATGATGATCACCCGCGCGTCGCGGGCAATCGACAGCAACAGCTTGCGATAGTTCTCGACCTGCTCTTCCGCCGAGGACCGGAAGGTGAGGTGCGAGATCTTGGTGAGCCCATCGACGATGCCCGTGATCTCGGGCCCGAACTCGCGGGCCATATCTTCGGTCCGCACCTCGGAATCTTCCACGACATCGTGGAGCAACGCCGCCGCGATCGAGGTGGTATCGAGCAACTGCTCGGCCAAAATCAGGGCAACCGCGATGGAGTGCGAGATGAAATCCTCGCCCGACATCCGCTTCTGACCGCGGTGGGCGGACGAGCTGTACTTGAGCGCCCGATCGATGAGCTCGAGATCGAGCCGATCGGCATGGCGCTCAAGCACCGCCCGGAATTCCGGGGTGGCGTTGGCCAATAGCGGGGGGCTGACCGTCATGGACGGCCCGAGCGTGTCGTGCACATCACAAAGAGAATGCGACCGTCGGCCGGAATAATCAACCGCAACAGCCCCCCCGGCCGCCTTCCACGATTTCGAGCTGCAACAGCGCAAGCCGCTGCGCTACAGTGACCTAGGCTAGCGACTGTTGCAGCGGTTGACAGCGACCTAGAGCAATCCCTCGGCCGCGAAGCTTACGAACCGATCGCCGCCCAGAATCACATGGTCGTAGACCGGAAGGTCGAGCAGCTGGCCCGCTGCGACCAACTGCCGGGTGACCGCGCGATCCTCCGCCGACGGCGTCGGGTCGCCGCTCGGGTGGTTGTGCACGAGGATCACCGCGGCCGCCGCGGCACGGATCGCCGGCGCGAAAACCTCGCGCGGGTGAACGAGCGCGGCGGTGAGCGAGCCTTCCGAGACGGTCACCTCGCTCTGCACCCGGTTCTTCCCGTCGAGCAGCAGGACCGAGAACACCTCGCGCTCGAGCTGGGGAAACCGGCCGCGGAAGTGGGCGTAGACCGCCGCCGCATCGCGCACTGGGGTCGCGGGCGCGAGCGGCACCGCGACCGCGCGCCGGCCGAGCTCGAGGGCGGCACGGACGAGCGCCGCGCGCCGCTCCGAGAGGCCGCTCACGCCCGCGCACGCGGGATGGTCGAGCCGGTCGACGCCGCCCGCGGCTTCGAGCAGTCGCTGCGCGAGGACGAGGGCGTCGCCGCCCCCGCCGAGCACGAGCGCCAGGAGCTCGACGTCGGAGCAGGCGGCGCCGCCGGCGGCGAGAAGCTTCGCACGGACGCCCGAGCCCCGGCGCCGCGCGTCGACGCGCACGCTGTCCACGCGACCGGGCGATAGCAGCCGGCAGACGCCGTCACGATACCTCGGCGCGACACGCGCCGCGGCCACGTCAGCCGTGCGCGAGGAGCACCTTCAGGTACTCGCCCTCGGGATGCGCGAGCGCGACCGGATGGTCGGGTGGATGGTCCCATTCGGCGACGACCTGCGCGGGCCGCCCGGCGTCCGCCGCCGCTTCGGCCACGACGGCACGGAACGCGGCGCGCGCGAGATGCTGCGAGCACGACGACGTGAGGAGCCAGCCGGCCGGTGCGAGGCGGCGCCACGCCTGGAGGTTCACGTCCTTGTACCCGCGGAGCCCGGACGCGAGGTCGCGGCGGCGGCGGACGAAGGGCGGCGGATCGAGCACGACGAGGTCCCAGCGGTCGTCGCCGGCGCGGAGGAAGTCGAACACGTCGGCGACGACGAACCGCCCGGTGGCCTCGGGCAGCCCGTTCTCGCGCCACGCCGCCTCGGCGAGCGCGAGCGCGGGGCGCGACGTGTCGACCGAGACGACCTCGGTCGCGCCGCCGAGCGCGGCCGCGATCGCGAACGCACCGGTGTACGCGAACGCGTTCAGGACGCGCCGTCCGGTGGCGAGCGCGCGGAGGCGCACGCGGCTCTCGCGCTGATCGAGGAAGAAGCCGGTCTTCTGGCCGTGCAGCACGTCGACGAGAAAGCGCGCGCCGTGCTCCTCGACGGCGAGACGCGCGGGCGGCTCCTCGCCCGCGAGCACGCCACGCGCGCCCTGCAATCCATCCTCGGCGCGCACGCCGCCCTCGCTGCGCTCGAAGACGCCGCGCGGCGCGAGCCGGTCGCGGAGCGCGTCCACGACCGCCGGCGCCAGGCGCGCCGCGCCGGCGGTGAGGAACTGGCAGACGACGAAGTCGCCGTAGCGGTCGGCGACGACGCCGGGCAGGCGATCCCCCTCCCCGTTCACGACGCGATACGCGGATAGGTCAGGGGGAAGCATCGCGCGACGGAGCGCGAGCGCCTCGTCGATCCGCCGCCCGACGAGCCGCGCGTCGACCGCCTCGTCCGCGAGCGTCAGCACGCGGACGGCGATCGTCGTCCGCGGATGGCAGTAGCCCGCCGCGACGAAGCGGCCGCCCGCGCCGTACACGGCCGCCGGCTCGCCGGGCTCCGCGCCCTCGAGACCCGACGCGATCGCGCCCGAGAAGATCCACGGATGACCGCCCCGCACCGGGCCGTCGCGCCCGGGCTTCAGGACGATCCGCCGCACGCTCACTCCTCGTCGCGGCGGACGAACGTCCCCGAGCGGCCGCCCGACTTGCGGACGAGCCGGATCGCGCCGATCGTCATCTCCCGATCGACGGCCTTGCACATGTCGTAGAGCGTGAGCCCCGCGACCGCGACCGCGGTGAGCGCTTCCATCTCGACGCCGGTGCGCGCGTCGACCGTCACGCGGCTCTCGATCACGATGCGCGACCGCGCGCGATCGGGCGTGAGGCGCACGTCGACGTGCGAGAGCGGCAGCGGATGGCAGAGCGGCACGAGGTCGGCCGTCCGCTTCGCCGCCATGATGCCGGCGAGCCGGGCGACGCCGAGGACGTCGCCCTTCGGCAGCGCGCCCGCGGCGATGAGCGCCAGGGTCTCCGCGCGCATCGCGACCTCGCCGCGCGCGACCGCCTCGCGTCGGGTCACCGCCTTCGCGGAGACGTCGACCATCCGCGCGCGGCCGCG
>Ga0075424_100006582_pt1 | contig 11194 bp, 10 predicted proteins | sample SoiMethybrSBSTD3_FD_75301 | JGI IMG/M metagenome (GOLD analysis project Ga0075424, IMG submission 75301) | Bulk soil microbial communities from a Populus tree surrounding site in Tennessee, USA - Soil MetaG P. TD hybrid SBSTD3 | ecosystem: Environmental > Terrestrial > Soil > Tree plantation...
GCGTCGTGCTCTACGAGCGGATGGGCTTCGCGCAGGTCGGCACCTACCGCGAGCAGGGCTTGCTCGATGGGAAGTGGGTCGATGTGCTGATCATGGAGCAGCTGCTCTAAGCTCGGAGGGGGGCTTCGCCCCCCTTCCGAACCTCCCCCCAGGTTGCGCGGGCGAAGCCCGCGCTCGAAAGCGGAACCCTCGCGAAGCAGGCGGATTCGAGCGAAGGTTCCAACCCTGGCATTCGGAGGCCCCAGATGTTGGGGCGCCTTGACACTCGAGCCCGACAGAGCGTAACGTGGGGCCGCTCATGCTCTCCGTCGCCCTCGGGGCCGATCACGCCGGCTGGGAGCTCAAGGAAGCGCTCAAGAGCTGGCTCATGGAAGCGGGGTACCAGGTGCTCGACTTCGGTACCCACTCTCCCGACTCCGTGGACTATCCCGACTACGCCCAGCAGGTGGGCGAAGCCGTCGCCGTCGGCAAGGTCGATCGCGGCGTGCTCGTGTGCGGCACGGGCATCGGGATGACCATGGCCGCCAACAAGATCCCCGGCGTGCGGGCCGCCCTCTGCGGCGACACCTTCACCTCTCGCATGAGCCGCGAGCACAACGACGCCAACGTGCTCGCCCTCGCCGGCCGCCTCACCGACGGCGACGTGGGATGCGCCATCCTCAAGGTCTGGCTGGAGACGGCGTTCGCGGGGGGCCGCCATGCCCGGCGCGTGGGCAAGATCATGGAGCTGGAAGGCGCCCGCGGCCCGCGCGAGGCCGGACGATGAGCCGGCTGGAGCAGGTCGATCCTGACATCGCCAAGGCCATCCACGACGAGACCGTCCGCCAGTCCCGCAACCTCGAGCTGATCGCCTCCGAGAACTTCGTCTCCGAGGCGGTGCTGGAGGCGGTGGGCTCGGTGATGACCAACAAGTACGCGGAGGGCTACCCGGGCAAGCGCTACTACGGTGGCTGCGAGATCGTCGACGTCGCCGAGGACCTGGCCATCAGCCGCGCCAAGGAGCTCTTCGGCGCCGAGCACGTGAACGTCCAGCCCCACTCGGGCTCGCAGGCCAACATGGCCGTGTACTTCACGCTCCTCAAGCCGGGCGACATCGTGCTGGGGCCCAACCTCGCCCACGGTGGGCACCTCACCGCGGGCAGCCCCATCAACTTCTCGGGACGCTTCTACACGATCGTGCCCTACGGCGTCACCCGGGACACGGAGCGCATCGATCTCGATCAGGTCCGCGACCTCGCCCGCCAGCACCGGCCCAAGCTCATCATCGCGGGCGGCTCCGCCTTCCCGCGCGCCATCGACTTCAAGCCCTTCCGCGAGATCGCCGACGAGGTCGGGGCCGCCCTCATGGCCGACATCGCCCATCCCGCGGGGTTGGTGGCGGCGGGGCTCCATCCCTCGCCCGTGTCCTTTGCCGACTTCGTCACCACCACCACGCACAAGACGCTCCGCGGTCCGCGGGGCGGCATGGTCATGTGCCGCGAGCGGTACGCCAAGGACCTCGATCGCACCGTCCTCCCCGGTATACAGGGCGGCCCGCTCATGCACGTCATCGCGGCCAAGGCGGTGGCCTTCCGCGAGGCGCAGACACCGGAGTGGCGGTCCTATCAGGGCCAGATCGTCCGGAACGCCAAGGCGCTCGCTGCGGCCATGCTCGCCCACGGCTACCGTCTCGTCTCGGGCGGCACCGACACGCACCTGCTCCTCGTGGATCTCACGCCCAAGGGCATCACAGGCAAGGAGGCCCAGGAGGCGCTCGACCGCGCCTGGATCACCGTGAACAAGAACGGCATCCCCTTCGACACCAAGGGGCCCATGGTCACGAGCGGCATCCGCATCGGCACCCCCGCGGTCACCACCCGCGGCATGGGCGAGGCGGAGATGACGGAGATCGCGGCCTTCATCGATCGCGTGCTCACGAGCCTCGGCAACGCCTCGATGGAGGCCGCGGTGCGCGCGGACGTTCAGGCCCTCACCTCGCGTTTCCCGCTCTACCCGGAGCGGCTCCGGTGAAGTGCCCGTTCTGCGGCCACACCGAGGACCGCGTGGTCGACTCGCGGGTGGGTCGCGAGGGCGAGTTCATCCGGCGGCGGCGCGAGTGCCTGCGCTGCCACCGGCGCTACACCACCTACGAGTACATCGAGGACGTGCTGCCGCACGTGGTCAAGCGCGACGGCCGGCGCGAGCCCTTCGACCGGCAGAAGCTCCGGGGCTCCATCCTCAAGGCCTGCGAGAAGCGGTCGGTGGGCGTGCAGGCGGTGGACGACGTGGTGGCGGACATCGAGGTCAAGCTCCACGAGCGGGCGGAGAAGGAGATCACCAGCCTCGAGCTCGGCGAGGTGGTGATGGAGCATCTCCAGAAGCTCGATCAGGTCGCCTACGTGCGCTTCGCCTCCGTGTACCGGCAGTTCAAGGACATCAATCAGTTCATGGACGAGGTCAAGGGCCTGATCAAGGAAGGGGACAAGGCCAAGGCGGGCAAGTCCGCGCCCAAGCCCGCCGTCAAGAAGTCGTAGCCCTTCACGCCGCGCGGTAGACGCTCACCTCCACGGACTTTCCCTTCACCCGCACCGCGGGCAGCGCCTCCAGGGCGGCCTGGGTGCGGAGCCGGCTCCGCGTCGCCTCGCTCACGAGGATCTCCGTGCCGAGCTCCTTGTTGAGCCCCTGGATGCGCGAGGCGAGATTGACGGCATCACCCACCAGCGCATACGTCGTCCTCTCCACGCTCCCGATGCTGCCCGCGAGCACGGTGCCCGAGTGGATGCCGATGCCGTTCCGAAGCGGCGGCTTGCCCGTCTCTGCCCGCCGCGCGTTGAGGCTGGCCAGGCGCTCCCGCATCTCGAGGGCGGCGGCGAGCGCGCGGTCCGCGTGGTCGGGCGCGGGCAGGGGCGCGCCGAACACCGCCTCGATCTCGTCGCCGATGTACTGGAGGACGAGCCCACGCTGGGCACGGATGGCCGCCTCCATCTCCGTGAAGTACTCGTTGAGGTCGCGCACTACCTCGCGGGGCCCCGTGCGCTCGACCCACGGCGTGAAGTCACGGAGGTCCGCGAAGAGGATGGTCACCTCCTCGAGCCGCCCCTCGAAGCTCGCCCGCCCGGCGAGGATCTCGTCGCGGATCTCGCGCGTCACGTAGCGGCCGAAGGTCTCGCGGATGCGCTCGCGCTCCTGCAGCCCCTCGAGCATGCGGTTGAAGCCCTCGGCCACCGCGCCGATCTCGTCGTTGGCTACCACGGGGCACCGCGTGTCCAGCTCGCCCCGCCCCACCGCGGCCATGGCCGCTTCGACCTGGCGGAGGGGTGCGGCCACGCTGTTGGCGGCGAACAGGGCGAGGGCGATGGCGGCCAGGATGCCCGCGGCCACGATGAACAGGATCAGGGGCGCCAGTCCCGCCGCGAGGACGGCAGCGCGGGCGGCATCGGCGTGGAGGAGGGCCTGGGCCCGGTTGTAGGCGAGGGTGCCCAGGATGGCGAGGGGAATGACGCTGATGAGGAGGAAGATGCCGAGGAGGCGGAAGCGCACGGGCAGGCGCCGCGCCCCCGGCACCCGGCTCACGTCGCCGCGCGGGAAGAAGAGGGGCATGGCGCGACGCCAGTAGTGCTCGGCGGCAAGGAAGGCGAACACGGTGGCGACGCTGCCTGCGAGACAGGTGATGCCGAAGAAGAGCCGCAGCGACAGGCGTGGGGTGAAGCCGCCGGCAGTGATGCTCGGCCAGGCCACGCCCCAGATGATGCCGGCGAGGATCCAGCCGGCAAGGGTGAGGCACGCGAACACCGCAGGCACCTGGAGGGCGCGGCGGCGCACGAGCGGGTCGGCCGCCGCGGCCTCGTCGCGCGGCGGAGAGAGGAGGGGGGAGAGCCAGCGCTTGCCCAGCGGATAGGCGATGGCAACGAGAGCGATGTAGGCGACCACGGAGATCACCACGTCGCGCGCGCTCACCGCGCCCGCGGCCGCCGTCACCTCGGGATCGACCACGCGAAAGTAGAAGAAGGTCAGGATGGCGCCGAGGAGGCTGCCCGCGATCGTGGTGAGGCGGAGCGAGAGCCACGGCAGGGAGGGAGCCGCCATCAGCCGATTCTAGCTCTAGAAATGGATCGGCCCTGCCGGGATGGAGCCGACAGGGCCGAGCGCCAGAGGAGCGCCTTACTTCTTCTTCTTCTTGGCCGCCTTCTTCTTCTTCGCCATCGTGTCACCTCCCTCCGCCCCGCGCGTCCCGCGGGTAGCTCGATCTGTGGCGACTCTACGGTGAGCCCGCGAAGAGTGTCAAGGAGAAAATACACTATGGAGGGGGTTGTCGACCTGTCGCCCCCACATGTGGGGGCGGAGCGCTACTCGCGGACGGACGACGGCTTGCGATGCTCGCGACGGCGGACGAACTCCTGGTTGAGCGGCATGCCCTTCTTGCACATCGGACACTGCTCGGGCGGATACGTCGGGAAGTCGCGGCTCACGAGGCTGAAGATCTCCTTGCCCGCGATCTCCGCCTTCTTGGTGCGCCGCCAGAGCGCGCCGATGCCCACGACCTGGCCGCCCAGCTCCTCGACGAGATCGCTGAGCAGCTTCACCGTGCTCCCGGAGCTGACGAGGTCCTCCACGATCAGAACCTTGGTGCCCGGGCGAATGAGCCGGTGGAACTCCGCGGGGAGCGTCACCTTGCGCTTGCCCGCGCTCACGCCCTTGGTGCCGTACATGAGGGTGGGGCGGGAGGGATGGGCGCGGGCCACGCAGTGGGAGAGGATGAGGGCGCCCGGCCCGGTGGAGAGCACGACGTCGATGGGCCACTGCGCGAAGTGCTTGGCGATCACCGCGCCCAGGCCCTCCGTGAAGGAGGCCTCGGTGGTGACGAGCGTCTTCTCGATGTACTCGCTGGTATGCTGGCCGGAGGGAAGGAGGATGTGGTCGTTGGCGTGATAGGCCCCGGTTCGCTTCAGGATTTCCAGGTGGATCTTCTCGCGTACCTCCGCATCCATGCGGGCGTTGTCCTTCGCGGTCGGCGGGGCCATGGGACGCCTAGGATGACGGCGAGGCTCGGGGCTTGTCAATGCCAAAGATGCCGCGTGCCGCGTGGTAGACTTTGCGAGCCATGAAGCTCCTCGCCGTCGAGAGCGCCACGCTGTCGGGCGGGGCCGCGCTCCTGGACGATGATCGCCTCCTGGGCGAGATCACGCTCAACATCGCCATCACCCACTCGGAGCGCCTGCTCGCCGCGGTGGACCGTCTCGTGGCAGACTGCGGTCTCGTCCCCGCCGATCTGGACGCGCTCGCCGTCTCGGTGGGGCCGGGCTCGTTCACCGGGCTCCGCGTCGGCCTCGCCACCGTGAAGGGTCTCGCCATGGCCCTCGATATCCCCGTGGCGCCCGTGCCCACCCTCGATGCCCTCGCCGCGCGCCTGCCCTTCGCCGAGGCGCCGGTGTGCCCCATCCTCGACGCGCGCAAGGGCGAGGTGTACCTCTCGCAGTACCGCTGGGACGGCGAGAGCATGGCTCGCGAGTGGAACTATCTCGCCCTCCCCCCCGAGCTGGCCGCCGCGGAGCTCAGCGCGCCGGTGATCCTCCTCGGCGACGGCATCGAAGCGTGCCGTCCCTGGCTCGCGCGTCTCGGCGACGAGGTGCGCATCGCGCCCAGCGCCCAGCGCCTTCCCTCGGCCGCCACGGTGGCCCAGCTCGGCCACGCCGTCCTCGCCGCGGGCGGCGGGGTGAGCGCGGAGGCCGTGACGCCGCTCTACCTTCGGCCCTCGGAGGCCGAGCTCAAGGCGCGCCGAGGATGAGCCGCGTGGAGGCGAAGCTGATCGCCGCGCCCATGGCCGAGGCTGACCTCGATCAGGTCCTCGCCATCGAGCGTGTCTCCTTCGTGACCCCCTGGACCCGCGCGGCCTTCTGCTACGAGATCGAGCAGAACAAGGTCGCGCGCTGCACGGTCATGCGCGCGGACGAGCGCGTGGTGGGCTACGTCTGCCTGTGGGAGATCGGCCACGAGGTCCATATCACCAACCTCGCCGTGCACCCCGACTGGCGGCGGCGCGGGGTGGGGAAGCGGCTCCTCGCGTTGGCCATGGCCGAGGGCGGCGCGCGCGGCGTGACCCTGGCCTTCCTCGAGGTGCGCCCGAGCAACACGCACGCCCTCCGGCTCTACGAGGGCCTGGGCTTCCAGGTCATCGGCCGCCGCACGGGCTATTACTTCGACACGGGCGAGGACGCCCTCGTCATGGAGGCGCGGCTGGACGGGGACACCGCGCCCTCCGTGAGCGGGAACCGCCGGGCTGGCTCCTGAGTTGTGAGGGCAGTTCGGCCGTGGTCTGGCCGGCTCCACCCATCCCCCACAAGGAGACACGGATGATGCGACGACTCACGCCTGGTGTGCTCGCCCTCGCCCTGGCCGCGGCGTGGCCGGGAGCCGTCCTCGCCGAGCCCATGACCTTCAAGATGCTCTCGACCTACTCGCGCGCCACCTTCAAGGCCGACGCCCCGCTCGAGACAATCGTGGGCACCACGGCGGGAGCCGCGGTCACCGGCAACCTCACCGTGGACCCCGCCCAGCCGGCGGCCGGCACCGGCACCGTCAAGGTGGACCTGACCACGCTCAACTCAGGCGTGGCCAAGCGCGATCAGGACATGCAACAGCCGCAGTATCTCGACACCGCCAACGAGGCGAACAAGTTCGCCGTGTTCGAGATCAAGAGCATCGAGGTCGCGGGACCGCTGGAGCCCGGCAAGGAGATGCCCGCCAAGGTCAAGGGCATCCTGACCATCAAGCAGAAGCCGGTGGAGGTGGTGGCGGACTCACGCGTCACCTACATCAAGCTCACCCCGGATCAGGTCGAGGCGCAGAAGCGCTTCGGCTTCACCAGCGACAACATCAAGGTGCGCTCGAAGTTCGGCACGCTGCTCAGCAACCACGGCATCGCCATTCCCCAGCTCCTCTTCCTCAAGCTGTCGAACGAGATCCAGCTCGAGAGCGACCTCACCTTCGCCAAGCAGTAGCCGCGCGACGTCTGTGGGGCCGGAGCCGCGCGCCCGGCCCCGTTTCCTTCCCTCGTAAATCTGCTAAGATTCCGCCGTGCCAGTCCGTGCCGTGCGGATACCGGAGTGACTCCCCTCGTTGATCGGATGCTCGCCGGTGATCGTCTGGCCCTCGCCCGCCTCATCACGCGCGTGGAGAATCGTCAGACCGGTCTCGCGGAGATCATGCGTGCCGTGCAGCCGCATGTGGGCCGGGCGCATGTGGTCGGGGTGACGGGCCCGCCCGGCGCGGGCAAATCCACCCTCGTCGATCGCCTCACCTCGCGCCTTCGTGCGACAGGTGAGCGCGTGGGCATCATCGCCGTGGACCCGTCGAGCCCCTTCACGGGCGGCGCCGTCCTGGGCGATCGCATCCGCATGCAGACGCACACGCTGGACGAGAACGTGTTCATCCGGAGCATGGCCACCCGGGGCAGCCTGGGCGGTCTCGCCGCGGCCACGGGCGACGTCATCAAGCTCATGGACGCCGCGGGCTTTCCGTGGATTCTCATCGAGACGGTCGGGGTAGGGCAGACGGAGCTCGACATCATCAAGCAGGCGGACACCACGGTGGTCATCCTCGTCCCGGAGTCCGGTGACTCCGTGCAGGCCATGAAGGCGGGGCTCATGGAGGTGGCCGACATCTTCGTGGTGAACAAGGCTGACCGCGAGGGCGCGCACTCCCTCATGGCCGAGCTGCGCTTCTCCGTGCACCTCCACTACACGAGCAGCGTCTCGCCCAAGGACATCGACTGGGAGATCCCCATCCTCGCCGCCCAGGCCACCAACGACGTGGGAGTGGCGGAACTCCTGGGCGAGGTGAAGCGTCACCGGAGCGTGCTGGAAGCCTCCGGTGCGCTGGAGAAGCGCCGTCGCGCGCGCCGCCGCGCGGACCTGCGCATGCTCCTCACCGAGGAGTTCGCGCGGCGGGTGATGGCCATGGTGGAGCGGGATCCGGAGCTCGCCGCCACCATCGAGGCGGTGTCGGACGGCAAGCTCGACGCTTATTCCGGCGTGGAGCGCATCCTGGCGCGCCTCCTGCGCCAGCCTTGACAACGACGAGACACGGGAGCAAAGGTGGACACCCATCATGACTGACCTGGTCGCGAGCGGCATCCCCTACCGCGACACCTTCTGGAACGTGCCCGTGTGGGCCCGCGTGTTCGTCTACCTGGGCGGGACGGCCGCGGTGGCCGTCTTCGCGTACGGCTGCTGGCTGCGCCTCGCTCTCTGGCTGAAGGGCAAGCCCGAGCGGCGCACCGACCGCATTCCCGAGCGCATCGCGCTCGTGCTCACCGAGGCCCTCGGCCAGGCGCGCACCCTCTCCCAGGCCTATCCCGGCGTGATGCACGCCATCGTGTTCTGGGGCTTCCTCGCCCTCTTCATCGGCACGGTGCTCGCCACCATCGACTACGACATCACGCTGCCCCTCCTCCACGTGAAGCTCCTCAAGGGGAACTTCTACCTCCTCTACGAGCTGGTGCTCGACATGTTCGGGCTCTTCTTCGTGATCGGGCTCGGCATGGCGTGCTGGCGCCGCTTCGTGAAGCGGCCCGCCCGCATCGACCCCGCCCCCCGGTTCGCCTACGCCCTTCTCATCCTCTTCGTGATCAACCTCACCGGCTTCGTGATGGAGGCCTGCCGTCTCGCCGTGGTCAAGCCGGCGTGGGCAGTGTGGTCGCCCGTGGGCTACGTGTTGGGGCAGGGCATGCTCGCCGTCGGGCTGGGAGAGCCCGCGCTGCGCGGCATTCACATTTCGTTGTGGCTCTTCCACGCCGCCATCGCCTTCGTCTTCATCGCCCTCATCCCGTGGTCGTACTTCATGCATCTCGTCACCACGCCCATCAACGTGTTCTTCGCCAAGCTCGGGCCCCGCGGCGAGCTCGCCAAGATCGAGAACATCGAGGAGGGGGAGAACCTCGGAGTGGGCAAGTTCGAGGAGTTCTCGTGGAAGCGGCGGCTCGACTTCGACGCCTGCGTGGAGTGCGGGCGGTGCCAGGACGCCTGCCCTGCCTACCTGTCGGGGAGCGCGCTGAGCCCCAAGCGCGTCATCGTGAAGCTCAAGCGCTACATGCTCGACGGCGATACGCGGCCGCTCCATGGGGAGGTGATCCAGGCCGATGAGCTGTGGGCCTGCACCACCTGCATGGCCTGCGTGCAGGAGTGCCCCGCCTACATCGACATCGTGGACACCATCGTCGATCTCCGGCGCTTCCTCGCGCTCTCCGAGGGCGCCCTGCCCTCCACGGCGCCGCTGGCGCTCCAGAACATCCAGCGCGCGGGCAATCCCTGGGGACTCGCCCCCACCGACCGGCTCAAGTGGGCGGAGGGACTGGACGTGCCCGTGCTCGAGGACGGCAAGCATGTCGAGTATCTCTACTGGGTCGGCTGCTCCGCCTCCTACGACCGACGCAACCAGAACATCGCGCGGTCCGTGGTCAAGATCCTCAAGCAGGCCGGAGTATCCTTCGGCGTCATGGCCGAGGAGCGCTGCCACGGTGAGGTCGCCCGGCGGCTCGGCGAGGAATATCTCTACCAGACGGTGACGGCGGAGAACGTGGAGAACGTCAAGAAGTACTCCTTCGACAAGGTCATCACCCACTGCCCGCACTGCTTCAACACCATCAAGAACGAGTACCCGCAGTTCGAGGGCAACTTCGAGGTGCTCCACCACTCCGTGGTCATCGCGGATCTCGTGCGCGCCGGGCGAGTCAAGCCCGCCAAGGCCACGGACCGGACGGTGGCCTTCCACGATTCCTGCTATCTCGGCCGTTACAACGGCATCTTCGAGGCGCCCCGCGAGACGGCGCGCTCCGTGCCCGGACTCCGCCTCATCGAGCTGCCGCGCAATCGCGAACGCGGCCTCTGCTGCGGCGGCGGGGGCGGACAGATGTGGATGGAGACGCCGGCCCAGAAGCGTGTGAACGTGATCCGCGTCGAGGAGGCGCTCGCCGCCAAGCCCGACGTGGTCGGCGTCGCCTGCCCCTTCTGCCTCGCCATGGTCGATCTGGGCCGCAAGGTGGCGGGGGCGGAGGAGACGCTCCAGGTCAAGGACATCTCCGAGCTGGTGGCCGAGAGCCTGGAGTAGACGCATGGACCCGAGCTATCAGGAGATCATCCGGCGCCGGCTGGAGCTGCCGCTCCACGAGGGACCCGACAAGCGCGCGACGCTCGGGGACGCGCTCCGCCGCCACGTGGAGGCGGGCGACACCGTGTACCTCGGGGCCGCCCACGGCCGGCCCAACGCAGCGGTGTTCGAGCTGGCGCGCCAGTGGTGGGACAAGTCGCCGGGCTTCACGGTGGCCGCGGTCGGCATCGGCTCGCCGTGGACCGCGCTCATCCACGGCAACCTCGCGCGCCGCACCATCACCACGTTCATGGGCGAGGGCTATCCGTTCCCCACGCCCCAGGCCCTGATCTCCCGCGCCGTGCTCGAGGGACGCCTCGAGGTGCAGAACTGGTCGATGCTGACCTTCCCCCTGCGCCTCCTCGCCGGCGCCATGGGCGTGCCGTTCCTGCCCACCAAGTCGCTCCTCGGCTCCACCATGGAGGAGGACAATACGCGAGCGGGAGACTTCGCCGTCGTGGACGACCCCTTCGGCGGCGGCACGCGCGTGGGCTACGTGCGGGCCCTCGTGCCCGACGTGGCCATCGTCCACGGCTGGGTTGCCGATCGCGCGGGCAACGTCATCATCGGCACGCCGATGAACGAGAATCTCTACGGCGCCATGGCCGCGCGGAGGGGTGCGGTGGTGACGGTGGAGCGCATCGTCCCCACCGAGTTCATCCGCCGCCACGCGCATCTGGTCAAGCTGCCGTCGCAGTACGTGCGCGCGGTGGTGGAGACGCCGCACGGTTCTCATCCCGGCGGCATGTACGGCATGGGCGTGGGCGATCTCGAGGGCTACGCGGAGGACATCGACTGGATCCTCGCGTGCCGTCAGGCCTTCCGGAAGCCGGAGACGGCGGACACGTGGGTCAAGGAATGGATCCTCGACGTGCCCACCCACGAGGCCTATCTCGCCAAGGTCGGCTACGGCAAGATCATGGAGATCAAGGGCCGGGCGGACACCGACGCGTGGGTCTCCGAGCTCGAGACGCTGTCGTCGGGCATGCCCGGCGCGATGGCCCCCGCGTCGGCCTCGGAGCGCATGGTGGCGGCGGCCGCCCGCATGCTCCAGGAGAAGGTCCGTCGCCAC
>Ga0075424_100006584_pt1 | contig 11192 bp, 6 predicted proteins | sample SoiMethybrSBSTD3_FD_75301 | JGI IMG/M metagenome (GOLD analysis project Ga0075424, IMG submission 75301) | Bulk soil microbial communities from a Populus tree surrounding site in Tennessee, USA - Soil MetaG P. TD hybrid SBSTD3 | ecosystem: Environmental > Terrestrial > Soil > Tree plantation...
AAACTAGTTGACACCCGTGATGGCGCGACATAATATCTACTAAACTTCTAGTAGGTAGCCGATGCGCATCGTTTTCACGGATCGCGAGCTCGACGTCATGGCGGTGCTATGGGCCCGCGGATCGGCCACCGTAGCCGAAGTCCGCGAGCGACTTCCCGATGATCTGGCGTATACGACGGTACTGTCGGTGCTCCGCACGCTCGAGGAGAAAGGGCACGTCGGACACCGCGGAGAGGGAAAGGCCCACCGCTACTTCCCGCTCGTGGAACGACGCGTGGCAGGTCGGAGCGCGCTCGCTCGGTTGATCGACACCGTGTTCAATGGATCGCCGGAACTGTTGCTGACGCAGCTCGTGAGCGACCGGGACCTCTCGGACGAGCAGATCAAGAAGCTTCGTCGACTCATGGACGCGCGGCTCCGAGCAGATAAACGATGATCGCCCTCTGGATGGCCTACTCGCTGCTTGTGTCGCTGGCGCTCGCGATTGCGGCCAGCGTGCTCGATCGCGCGACCAGCGGGGCGCTCCGCCAGCGTCGCTGGATCTGGGTTCTAGCCCTAACCCTCTCCGCGAGCATACCGGCGTGGCAGGTGGCAGCATCGCGACTTGGCCTCGCGCGGATGCCCGTCGCGCCCGACGTCGTCGGAGCAACGCTAACGAACAAGGTTGCCCCACCGGTTTGGGTCGCTTCGCGGAATGGGCTCGCGGAGCTGATCGCCCGCGCGGAATCGCGTTCGTTAGGCACGCTGAGCGCGGTGCTCGGCTGGGCATGGGTGGCCGCTGTGCTCGTTGCCGTCGCTGGTTACGCAACAGCGACATGGTCGCTGACTCGGCGGCGACGTGGCTGGCGGAAGGTCGTCGTCGATGGGCAGCCCGTCTGGCTCGCCGCCGCGACCGGCCCTGCGGTCATAGGGGCGCTCCGGCCGAGCATCGTTGTGCCGGAGTGGTCGCTGACGCTCCCGCCGGATCAGCGCACGCTCATGCTCGACCACGAGCGGCAGCATGTGCGCGCCAGAGATCCGCTTTTGCTGCAGTCAGCCGCCCTCATCGGCGTCCTCATGCCGTGGAATCTCGTGGCATGGTGGCTCATCCGCCGACTGCGACTCGCGGTCGAGCTGGACTGCGACGCGCGCGTGCTGGCCGCCGGACGCGAGTCGCGCGCGTACGGCAATCTCCTGCTCGACGTGTGTGAGCGTCACGTGCGATCCGGTGTCCCGCTCGCGCCGGCGCTCTTCGAGCGAACGTCTTCCCTCACGAGGAGAATCATGGCTATGCAACCTCATCGTCCGCGATTCGTTGGCGCCCGCGTCACGTTAGGCGTCGCCGCGGCGTTCGCCCTTGTAGTCCTGGCGTGTGACATGCCGTCACCCGAAGCGGTCGCCCCCGACGGAACGAACCAGGCGACGAAACGGCTGTACGGCAAAGTGCAGTCCGTCGTCGGGCCGGTGACTGACACCAAGGGATTGGTATCGCGCTATTTCCCGGCGGTCGCTCGGGGCGAAGGTGGGCCAACAATCCTGTTCATCGTGAAATCGGCCACTGGCGCCGTCGTTCTCTCCGAGGCAAAGCCCGCAAGCGAGGCCGAACCATTCAAGCGGCGAAGTGAGGGGCCGACCGCCGAGGACAAGGTCGTGGCGCGCGAAAGGGCGGCGGAGCAGGCTTCGGAAGGCGTAGTAGCGACGACGGGCACTGAGCTGCGCTTTGCCGAGGTTCGGCCGGCCGGTTCGGCGGAGCCAAAGGTGGTCATGCTCAAAGCGCCCGTCACGCGGCAGTCATCACTGCCGGCCGGAGTTGGAGCGCTCCAGCCTAACGACATCGCGACGATTGACGTCTCGAAGCACGCGCCAGGGACGCTCGCACCGAACGCTATCAGTATCGTGACGATCGTCCTGAAGCCCGGTGCAGCCGTGCCGGCGACCCCCTAATAGTCGACCGGGCGCAAATACGACTCACCGATCGCGGTGGGGCTGAGCATCGCTACCGTGGGAAGCCGCCGCTTCCAGTGCGTGCTCTCCAGGCGCCGACGGACCACCGCCACCTCGGCGTCGTCGAACCCGCGATCGGCCAGCTCGTGTGGCGTGTAGCCGGACAAGAGCCAGTTCAGGATCTGGTCTGCCTTGGCGTAGCTGATGCCGAAGTCGCCCTCGTCGGTTTGACCAGTAATGAGATCGGCGGACGCGGGCTTGGTGACGATGACCTCGGGAACGCCGAGGTGACGAGCGAGCGCCCACACCTGCGTCTTGAACAGGTCGCCTAACGGGTTGATGGGCGGCGAATCGTCCGCGTGCCAGGTGAAATACCCGAACAGGCGCTCGGTCTTGTTGCCGGTGCCGAACGGGAGCGCGTGGTAACGGGACGAGAGGTCGAACAGCGCGATCATTCGGACCCGCGCCATGACATTCCCGCGGCGCGCCGGATCGGCATCCGGCTCGGTTGCCAGATAACCGTCCACGGCAGCCGTGATATCTACCGTTCGAGCGTCGACACCGAGCGCGTCGATGACCAGCTGCGCGTGCTCGAGGCTCGACGGATTCGACGTGCGATAGGGCAGCCGGACTGCCACCACATTGGTCGGCCCCAGCGCGCGCGCCGCGAGATACGTCGTGACGGCGGAGTCCACGCCGCCTGACAGGCCTACGACGGCGCGCTGAAAGCCGCGGCGCCTCATCTCGTCGCGGATGAAGGTGAGCAGCCACCTCTCGACGAGCGAAGGGTCGATGTCGAGCGGTGGCGGGGCGCCACGGGCTGCCTCACCGCCGTGAACGATGCACACGTCGACAGCGGCGCCATTCGTGGTCCGGTCAGCCGGCTCTCCGGGCGACGACTGCGGCCGCGCAGGTGGAGAAGCGGGTGTGGCGGCACGCCCGCGTTTTCGAACGCCGTCGTCGCTCGCTGGAACCGGATCCCACTCGACCGGTGGCCTAACGCCATCGCGATCGACGGCATCCAGCAGGTCTCGTAGATGCGGGAGCGAGGTGCGCAGGTCCGCGAGTAGCGGCAGTTCCGACCGGGCGCGGGCGAGATCGCCCAGGTCGATCGTCGCGACGAGAATCGCCTCGTCCCACACGGGAGCACGCGTGCGGATGTCACCGCGCGGCCCCATCAGCATCGATGCGCCGGGGAACATCTTACCGCCCTCACTCCCAACCAGGTTCGCAAACGTCACGAACACCCCATGCTCCTCGGCGATGTCGCGGACCAGGCGCTCCCATCGCGCGACGGAGGCAGGCCCGGGAATGGCGTCTTCGCGCGGCCAGACACCGCGAGCGGGGGCGGCCGACGACAGGAATATCAGCTGCGCGTCGTCGAGGGCCGCGACCGTCCCGGAGAGGCTGTGCCAGGCGTCCTCGCAAACGAGAATCGCCGCGCGCCCCCAAGGCGTGTCGAACGCCCGCATCTCGTGGCCGCGCTCGACGAAGCGCTCCTCGTCGAAGAGACCATAGGTTGGAAGAAAGTTCTTCCTGTGTACGTGGAGAATCTCCGGCTTTCCGGTCCCGAGACGAACGTAGGCCGCGCTGTTGTAGAGCGTGTCGCGCCACTTCTCGTAAAAGCCGAGAACGACGTCGATCGCCGAGGATGCCGGCAACGCCTCGCGATACGCGGCATCGAGGTCGCGCGCGAGCTCGCCCGCCGTCACGGCCAGGTCTCGAACGGCCCCCTCGACGAAGTAGCCCGTCGCCGCCGTTTCCGGGAATTGGACGACGGCCGGTGTGGGCGTCAGTGTGGCAGCACGCGCAACGAGGCCGCCAATGCGCGCGATGTTCGAAGCGTAGTCGCCCTTGCGCGGCCGAAACTGAACGATTGCCACATCGAGCGTCGATGCCATACCGAAAGTTGACATCCTCACGCGGGCCGCGGAATGCCACCTGGGTGATCGCCGTCACACAGCCACCAGAACGGGCCGCTCGTCGTCGAGGTACGTTCCAGGCCGTCGGGTGTATGTTACGAGCTATGGTGGTCCCACGAAGCGTCTGCCGGATCTTCACGGTCGTCGCGACGGCAGTTCTGGCTGCCGCGCCGCTTCCTGCGCAGGAGCGAGAAACGAACGAAGCCTGGCGGATGATCGTACCGCCGCAATCTTCGCTGGTGTTTGCGCGCGACGGCTCGCTGATCGGTGAGCTCGGAAAGGAAAAGCGCACGATCGTATCGATCCGCACTCTCCCTCGCTACGTGGGCCAGGCCTTCGTGGCGGTGGAGGACCAGCGCTTCTACCAGCATGACGGCGTCGACGTCGTTGGAATAGCTGGCGCGCTCAAGGATGCGGTGCGTGGCGACCCGCGCGGCGCGAGCACGATCACGCAGCAGCTGGTCGGGAACATGCACCCCGATCTGATCGACCGGCGAGACAAGAGCCCGATGCGCAAGATTCGCGAGCAGGCGGCAGCTCGCGAGATGGAGAAGCACTACAGCAAGGAGCAGATTCTCGAGGGCTACCTGAACCAGATCAGCTTCGGGCACGGCTGGTATGGGATCGAGTCGGCGTCGCGTCATTACTTCGGGAAGGGCGCCACGCAGCTGACGCTCGCCGAAGCGGCAACGCTCGCGTCGTTGCCGAAGGGCCCGGCGATCTACGATCCGATCAAGGCCCCGCAGCGCGTGACGGAGCGGCGGAACCTCGTGCTGACGCTGATGGCGCAGCAGAAGTACGTCACTCCCGCACAGGCTGAAGCCGCGAAACGCATTCCGCTCAAGACCGTACCTAACGCGGGCTTTTCGGTCGACGCGTCGTATTTCCTGGACGTGGTACGTATCCAGGCCGAGCGGGCAGGCGTTCCCGTGTCCACGGGCGGATACCGCGTGTATACCAGTCTCGACCCACTGCTGCAACGCGCCGCCAATGAGGCGCTCGCCGCGGGCATCGAGGATGTCGAGTCGTTGCCAGGGTACCGTCACGTCAAGTTCGCCGCCCGGCCCAAAGGGAGCGCGGACTATCTTCAGGGAGCGGTGGTGGCGATCGATCCGGCGACCGGCGACGTACGCGCCTTGATCGGTGGCCGCGACTACCGGGAATCGTCCTTCGATCGCGTCATCGACGGGATGCGCCAGCCTGGTTCGGCGTTCAAGCCGATCGTTTACGCCGCCGCAATCGCCGACAGCCTAACGGCAAGCACGATCATTCCCGACACTGCGATCGCCATCCCGCTCGACCGCGGCCGAGTGTACCGTCCGGACAATTCGGACAACCAGTTCCTCGGCCCGATCACGATGCGTGAGGCACTCGCGAAGTCGAGAAACGTCGTCGCGGTGCAACTCGCCGAGCACGTCGGGATGGACACCATCGTCCATCTCGCGCGCCGGTTCGGCATCGATGCGCCCGTAGCGCCCTATCCTGCGAGCGCGATCGGTGCATCGGCATTGCAGCCGCTCGACCTCGTCGGTGCGTATACCGTGTTCGCCAATCTCGGCGCGCACGTGGACCCGCGCTTCATCTACCGCATCGAGGACCGCGGGGGTAGCGCGGTGTTCACCAATCCGGCGGCGGCGCCACGGGCGGTGATCGACCCCAAGGTTGCCTTCATCGTCCGCGACATGATGCGTGAGGTCGTCGAACGCGGGACGGCGACGTCGGTGAGACGCTACCTGCCCGCGAGTATTCCGGTTGCCGGGAAGACGGGCACCACGAACGACAACAGCGACGTGTGGTTCGTGGGGATGACGCCGGAGCTCGTCGCCGGCGTCTGGCTGGGATTCGACAAACCGAAGACGATCACTGCTGGCGCCGCCGGAGGAACGCTCGCCGCGCCGATATTCGGCAAGATGATGGCGGCGTACTACGCTGCTCGAGGTTCCGCCGAGTGGACGCCGCCACAGGGATTGATCGCAGCGCAGCTCGACCGGGTGACCGGCCAGCTCGCCGATTCCACGACGCCGCCAGAGCGACGATACATGGAGTATTTCCTCGCCGGGACCGAGCCGTTCCCGTTGCGCGTGAATGGGTGGCAGCTCTTCAAGAACGGGCCGATTGTGTTCTGAGTCGGCGAACGCCTAACGAGCGAATCGGCCGCGTTCAGCGAATCACTCGTGGCGGATCGCGTCGATCGGGCTGAGGCGCGCCGCTCGCCGAGCCGGATATGTTCCGAACGTCAGGCCGACCACGATGGCCGAGAACGCCGCGGAGAGCACGGTCGACCACGAGAACGTCGCATCGAGATAGATGGCCTGCGCCTGCGCCCGAATCCCGGCGACGATCGCGAATGCTCCGGAAAGTCCGAGCGCCACACCGAGCAGACTGCCCGCGCCGGAGATCGCCACCGATTCGGCGAGGAACTGGAGCAGGATGTCGCGCCGACGGGCGCCCAGCGCCTTTCGCACGCCAATCTCGCGCGTGCGCTCGGTCACCGAGGCGAGCAGGACGTTCATGATGCCGATGCCCCCGACGAGCAGCGAGATGCCCGTGAGCGCGCCCATGAAGAGCTTGAAGACGAAGATGCCATCGGTCGCCTGAGCCAACCGCTGCGACGAAGTCTGCACGTCGATACGGCCTTCCCATCGCCCGAAGCGTTGCGCGACCCAGTCCTCGACGAGGCCCTTGGTCAACTCCACTTCCTCAAGGCGACGCGCCTTCACGAGGAGCATGGGAGTTCGAGGCGCCGTCGTCGCGGGCAGCACCGTGTTCGCGGCGACGAACGGCACATAGAGATTCAGCGCGAACTCGCCCTTGTACGGCGCCAGAATGCCGATCACCTCACGCGGATTGCCGTTCACTCGCACGGTCCTGCCGAGCATGGAGGATGGCGATCGGCCCGCCGCCAGCTCCTGCGCAAGCTTGTTGGATAGAACGACTACCGGAGCGTTCCGCGCAGCTTCGACCGGAGAGAAGTATCGGCCGTCAGTGAACTGCAGGCGCATGAACTGGTCGGCGTCCGCGAGGGTGGCCGTTACGCCGGTTGACCGACGTTTCCCGGTCTGCGGCGATTCCACGGTGGCACGGCCCGACAGCGTGAGCGACACGCCGCTGGCGCGGTCGATCTCAGTGCGAGCGTCGGTTGCGTCAGCAAGAGTGAAGACCGGATAGTCGCGAACCGGAAGCGTTTGCCCATCCACCGTCTCCGTCGTTTTCGACGTGACGCTCACCGTCTGCACATCGGTCGTACGCTCGACTTCTGCGCGCGCCATCCGCTCCATCCCGTCACCGAGCGACAGCACGGCCACCAGGGATGCGACTCCGATGATGACCCCGAGCGTCGAGAGCGCCGTCCTCAATGGATTCACTCGAAGCGCGTCCATGCCAACGCGCGATGCGGCGACAACCGAAAAACGCATCGAACTACCAATGATGGGTGAACGAGTAACAAGAAACCGCGCTGGCTCTCGTACGAGCCAGCGCGGTTTTGTGTTGCAGGTTTGCTCTGTGGCGTCTCAGCGACTTGGCGAGCTTACGCGGCCGCCATCGCTTCCTTCTTCTCCTCGGTCGCCTCGGAATCCTTTTCGGCCACCAGGGCGATCTTGAGAACCTCCTCGAGGGTCTCCACAGGGTGGAAGCTCAGCTGCGAGCGGACCTCCTCCGGAATGTCCTCGATATCGGCTTCGTTGTCCTTCGGAAGCACGATGACCTTGATGCCGGCGCGGTGCGCTCCCAACACTTTCTCCTTGAGGCCACCGATAGGCAGCACGCGACCACGCAGCGTGATCTCGCCTGTCATGGCAACGTCGCGCCGCACTGGCCGGTCCGACATCTCTGAGACGAGCGCCGTTGCGATCGCGATACCTGCCGACGGGCCATCCTTCGGAATCGCGCCTGCCGGCACGTGGATGTGTGCCTCGATAGCACCGAGCCGGTCTTTCGGAATCCCGAGCTTGGCCGCGTTGTTGGTGGCGTACGTGAAGGCCGCCCGGGCGGACTCTTTCATGACATCACCGAGCTGGCCGGTGAGAATGAGCGACACCGCACCGCCCGGCCCGACCTGCATGGACTGATCGACACCAGGTGCCCCGCCGTAATACCGGCGGATGGACGCCTCGACGAACATGATGTCGCCGCCCATCGGCGTGTAGTACATGCCCGTCGCGATGCCTACCTCGTTCGTCTCGGCGGCGCGCTCTGGATGGACCTTCGGACGCCCGAGCAACTCGCGCACCTCGTCCGCGTCGATCTTGCCATCGTCGATCATTCCGGAGTCACCCGCAGCGATCCGCCTCGCCACCTTGCGGGCGACGGCGCCGATCTGCCGCTCGAGCTGGCGTACGCCACTCTCGCGCGTGTAGTTGGACACCACCGACATCACCGCGTCGTCGGTGAAGCTCACGTTCTTGTCGGCGAGGCCGGCATCCTCGAGCTGACGCGGGATGAGGTACTTCTTCGCGATCTCCGCCTTCTCGCGCTCCGTGTAGCCCGCGAAGTCGACCGTTTCCATTCGGTCGAGCAGCGGCCCGGGGATGTTCTGAATGAAGTTTGCCGTCGCGATGAACAGGACTTCGCTCAGGTCGAAGGGGATGCCCAGGTAGTGATCCGTGAAGCTGTCGTTCTGCGCGGGGTCGAGCACTTCGAGCAGCGCACTCGACGGATCGCCCTGGAAAGACACGCCCAGCTTGTCCACTTCGTCGAGGAGAAACACCGGGTTCTTCGTCCCGGCCTGCTTCATCCCCTGAATGATCCGTCCGGGCATCGCACCAACGTACGTGCGGCGGTGTCCACGAATGTCCGCCTCATCGCGCGCGCCGCCTAACGCGACGCGGACGTACTCGCGCCCGAGAGCGCGGGCGATCGACTTCGCGATGGATGTCTTGCCGACACCCGGCGGCCCGACGAACAGCAGGATCGGGCCCTTCGCCATCGCGCGGGCCTTTGCCTCCTTCGCGTCCGTGATCGTCCGCTCGTCGTCGTCGGCCACGTTGAGTGCCGGCGTCGCATCCTCCTTCGCCGGCTTGATCTTCGATGCCGGCAACTCGCCAGTCTTCTCGACCTCCTCGGCCAGCTGCTGCGCGCGAAGCTGACGAACCGCGAGGAACTCGAGCACGCGGTCCTTTACGTCCTGCAATCCGTAGTGGTCCTCGTCGAGAATCTCGGACGCGTGCCTGAGATCGAGGTGGTCATCGGAGCGCGTGTTCCACGGCAGCTCTGCGATCCACTCGAGGTAGGTGCGAATCACCTGCGCTTCCATGGACTCGCGTCCCGATCGTTCGAGGCGACCGAGCTCCCGCTCGACTTCGGCTCGTGCTTCCTTCGGCAGGTTGAGCTTCGTCAGCTTGTCACGAAGCTCGCTGACCTCTTTTGCCTGATCGTCGTCACCGAGCTCCTTCTGGATGGCCTTGAGCTGCTCGCGGAGGTACATCTCGCGCTGGCGTTCCCCGAGCTCTTCCTGGACCTGCGACTTGATCTCCTCCTGCGCCTCGAGGAGGCCGATCTGGCGCTGGACGTGCACAAGGACGCGCCGCAGGCGCTCCTCGACGCTCAGCGTTTCGAGCAAGCCTTGCTTCTCGGCGACGGGAAGCTCGATGTAGCCGGCCACCAGATCTGCGAAGCGACCCGGATCGGTGACGGAATCGAGAACCTGGTGAACGACCTCCTCGGGCAGTCCGCGCCGTTCGCCAAGCTCGGCGGCGCGCTCGCGGATCTCCTTGTGCAGTGCCTCGAACGCTGGATCGTGGTCGTTCAGCGGTGTCATTTCCTCTGAAGCCATGACGACCGCGGTGAGATATCCCTCCGACGTCGAATACTGGAGGGCGGTGGCGCGCTGCTCACCCTGAAGCAGCAGTTGAACGCCACCCAGGCCACGCTGGATCTGCCCGATTCGGGCTATGACGCCCATCGAATACAGGATGTCCGGCGTCGGCTCATCAGTGTTATCTCGCTGCGCGACCGCGAAAACCAGGCGGTCGCCCTTCAACGCCGCTTCGATCGCGCGCAGCGTTCCCGGTCGCCCAGCCGCAATTGGCGCGGTGAGCCCGGGAAAGATCACGGTTCCGCGAAGCGGAAGGACCGGAAGGGTCTGGCGTTGAGCCATTCTTAGTACCTGTTCTGAAGAACGTCCCGCGTCCGGCGGGCCGGGTGTGTCGGCGCACACTCTATTCCACGGCGTGCCGCGAACGGCGCGTGTCGTGGAACCGTTGCGAATCGCTCACGCGTTCGCATTGGGCGGCGTTTAGTGCATGGATCGGGCACGTGAGTTACGCCAACCTGGCGGGGATTGCAACTTTCAGCAGCCGCTATGTCGTAGGGGTGACGCAAACGGCAGGGAGAACCGGTGTGGAACCTCACGCGGAACCAGCTGTTGTGGTGATGCATCTCAAGTCAGCGCGCCACCTTACTCGTCTTTTCAGATGTCCGTCGCGGTGCTACACTACTCCACTCGCCCCTCCCACCAACGGATAATCTCGGTGCCGGATCCCGTCGTCTCGTCCTCGGACGCTGAGCTGCGCGCGCACGTCGAGCGCGTGCTCAGCGCCAACTATGAGCTCGACCGTGAGATCGGCCGAGGAGGGATGGGAATCGTCTACAAGGCGAAAGATCGCCGGCTGAAGCGACCCGTCGCGGTCAAGTTGCTCCCGCCCGAGCTCGCGTTCCGCGGCGAAATTCGGTCGAGGTTCTTGAAAGAGGCCGAGACCGCCGCGCAGCTCAGCCATCCAAACATCGTTCCGATCTACAGCGTCGACGAGCGTGACGGACTTGTCTACTTCGTCATGGCGTTCGTGGACGGCGAGAACCTTGCCGCGCGGCTTCATTCAGAAGGCCGGCTGAACGCGACTGAATCGCGACGCATTCTCAAAGAGGTCGCCGAGGCGTTGGCATACGCCCACGAGCGAGGGGTCGTACACCGCGACATCAAGCCGGACAACATTCTACTCTGCGCGGATGACGACGGGCGCGTGATGGTCACCGACTTCGGCATCGCGCGAGCCGTGAGCGAGGGTTCGGATTCCCGCCTGACGGCGACGGGGATGGCGATCGGAACACCGGCGTACATGTCCCCTGAGCAGTCGATGGGCGAACGAGACATCGATGGCCGTTCGGACCTCTACGCCCTGGGCGTAGTCGGTTACCAGATGCTCGCGGGGGAGCTGCCGTTCAACGCGCCAAGCACGCCCGCCCTGCTCGTCAAGCAGATCAGCGAACGCCCGACGCCGATCGATGTACATCGTCCCGACGCTCCGGCCGATCTGGCGCGCGCCGTGATGCTGCTGCTCGAGAAGGACCCGGCCAATCGGTTTCCTAGCGCCGACGCGCTCGTCACCGCGCTCGACACAGGCGATGTGC
>Ga0075424_100006586_pt1 | contig 11190 bp, 9 predicted proteins | sample SoiMethybrSBSTD3_FD_75301 | JGI IMG/M metagenome (GOLD analysis project Ga0075424, IMG submission 75301) | Bulk soil microbial communities from a Populus tree surrounding site in Tennessee, USA - Soil MetaG P. TD hybrid SBSTD3 | ecosystem: Environmental > Terrestrial > Soil > Tree plantation...
GTCGCCATCGAACCGTGCTCGGAACGCGAAGCGCGGCTGGCCATCCGCTGGGCGGTGGAGGAGAACGCCGCCAGCACCTACCTCCGATTCGTGAACGTGCCGCTTGATTTGCCATATGCGCTGCCCGACTCCTACGCGTTGCGCGTGGGATGTGGCGTCACGTTACGTGCCGGCGACGATGTCGCGCTGGTGGGATACGGGCCGCTGCTCATGACTCAGGCGTGGCGCGCGGCGGACCTGCTTGCGTCCGAAGGGGTCAGCGCGGCGGTGATCGACCTGCCCTGGCTGAATCGCATCGACGACACGTGGGTCACCGACGCACTGGCCCGCTTCCCGGCCATCGTCACGCTCGACAATCACTACCTGTCGCTGGGGCAAGGTGTCATGGTCGCCGCGGCGCTCGCACGCGCCGGCGTCAGCGCGGAAGTGCGATCCATCGGCCTCACCGACGTCCCGGCCTGCGGCAACAACGCCGAGGTGCTGGCGCACCACGGTCTCGACGCCGATTCGATTGCGCGCGTTGTCAAAGGCCTTTCGGTACGTAGTGTCCGGCTTTAGCCGGACATCGAAGGTCCGCCTACCAGCCTTCGCGCTCCGCGCTTCGGCTAGGTCTCGCCGAAGCTCCCTGGGCCGGTTCGGGAGCGGAGGCGGAAAGGCGGACACTACGTACGAGCGGAAATGTATCCCCAGAACATCCTCCACTGGATAGACGACGCGGAGGTCGCGTCGGCGGACGGCGAGGCGTTCGAGAAACGCTGCCCGATGGACGATCGCGTCGTTGCCAGGGTCTCGCGCGGCGCGGCCGCTGACGTCGATCGCGCCGTCACGAGTGCCGCCGCAGCCGCCGACGCATGGGGCCAGCTCCCCGCCCCACGCCGCGGCGAAATCCTCGGCCGCGCCGCCGCGCTGCTGCGCGCCAAGGAACGTGAGTTCGGCGAGATCGTCCAGACCGAAACCGGCAAGCCGTGGAAGAACGCCGTCGCCGAAGTGGCGTCGTCGGCCGACCTCGGCGTCTTCATGGAGAGCGAGGGCAGCCGTTTCTACGGCAAGACCATGACGAGCCCGGTGCCGAATCGGGCGGTGCGGACCGAGCGGGCGCCGATCGGCGTGTGCGCGGCGATCATGCCGTTCAACAGCCCCCTCGCCGGCGTGGCCTGGAAGCTTTTTCCGGCGCTGCTCTGTGGCAACGCCGTAGTCGTCAAGTCGCACGAGCAGACGCCGTACACCGCGATCGCGTTCGCGCGGGTGCTTCAGGAAGCCGGCCTGCCGCGCGGACTCTGCTCCGTCATCCAGGGATTTGGTTCGGATGTCGGCATGCCGCTCATCGTGGATCGTCGCGTCGGCCTCGTCAGCTTCACCGGATCGGTGCCGACAGGAAAGCACATCCAGCAGACCGTCAGCGGCCGCGCGGTGCTGGCAAAGGTGTGCCTCGAGCTCGGCGGCAAGAATCCGCTCGTCGTGTGCGACGACGCGGACGTGGCGATGGCCGCGGAGCACGCGGTGGCGTCAGCGTTCATCGACGCTGGCCAGCGGTGCGCGGCCGGCAGCCGAATCATCGTGTTCGACAAGGTCTACGATGCATTTCGCGCGGCGATGCTGGCGCGGACGGCCGCCGTCAAAGTCGGATCCGGACCACAGGACGACTGCGGGCCGGTGATCTCCCGCGCGAGCCTCGATCGTTTGCTGGCTGTCGTCGAACGCGCGGTCGCCCGAGGGGCGCGCGTGTTGACCGGAGGCCGTCGCGTCGACGCGCTCGCACCCGGCTACTACATGGAACCGACGATTCTCGAAGGCGTGTCGCCGGACGACGAGCTGTCGCAGGAAGAGCAGTTCGGTCCGGTGACGTGCCTGTATCGTGTCGCCGATTTCGACGAGGCAGTTCGGCTGGCCAACGGTACGGCGTTCGGGCTGACAGGCGCGATTCACACCCTCAACAGCAATCGCATCGAGCAGTTCATCAGCCGCTACCGGGCCGGACTCGTGTCGATCAACGGCCCGACCTACGGCGCGGGTCCGCACATGCCGTTTGGCGGCGTCAAGAATTCCGGGAACGGCTTTCGCGAACCCGGCACCGAAGCGCTCGACGTCTATTGCGAGTGGAAGACGATTGTCGTGAATCACGATCCCACCCGGGTGTAGCGCTCGGCTGAAGCCTTCGCGCTCCATTGACCTCTATGCGCAGAAAAATCTGCTTTCCGATTACCAGCCGAGCCTACTACGGCCGCAGTCAGCTCCTGATCCGGAAGCTCCACGATCATCCAGCCATCGAGCTGGAGCTGATGCTGGGCGGATCGATCCTGCTGGACAAGTACAGCCGCCACATCGCGGAGGACATCGCCGCGGGCGGCTTCACGATTTCCGCGTCGCTGTTCAACGTGATCGAAGGCGGCAATCACGTGGCGATGGCGAAGACCGCCTGTCTGACCGCCCTCGAGTTCACCAACGGCTTCCATACCACCGACCCGGACATCGTGGTCATCTGCGGTGATCGCTTCGAGCAGCTGGCGATTGCGATGGCGGCGGCGTATCTGAACAAGACCATCGCCCACATCGAAGGGGGCGACGTCAGCGGCAGCATCGACGAGAGCGTCCGCCACGCGATCACCAAGCTGGCGCACTTCCATTTCGTGACGAACGAGGACGCCGAGCGGCGCGTGCTGGCGATGGGCGAGGATCCGCAGTACGTCTTCAACACCGGATCGCTCGACGTCGAGGTGGCGTCCGAGCTCGACGCGGCGATCACCAATGAGACGATCAATCGCTACGGCGTCGGCCACGAAGTCGACGTCACGCGGCCGTTCCTGTTGGTGATTCAACATCCGGTGACCACCGAGCGCCAGAACCGGCGCCACGTCGAGGAAACGCTCAAGGCGGTGACCGCGCTGGCCATGCCGACGATCTGGATCTGGCCGAATCCGGACGCCGGTACCGGCGAAGTGGCGGATCTGCTGCGCAATTTCCGCGAGAACGCGGGGCACCGGGCCGACACGATGCGCTTCATCACCGATTTGCCGGTGAACGAGTTCATCGCGCTCTTGAAGGGGACCACCTGCCTGATTGGCAATTCGTCGGCGGGAATCAAGGAGTGCTCGTATCTGGGCACGCCGGTCGTCAACATCGGGGTGCGGCAGCAGGGGCGTCTTCACGCTGACAACGTCGTCCATGCGGCAGACGAGAGCGTCTCGATTCTCGACGCCGTGCGGCAACAGATGGCGCACGGCCGCTACCCGTCGTCGGCCATCTACCACAAGCCCGCCGCGAGCCAGACGATCGTCGACCTACTTTCGACGCTCGACCTCTATACCCAGAAGCGGTTCTTCGACAATACCGCCGCGACCCTTCGAGAGCCTCGGGGTCGCCCCGAGCGCGGTCGAGGGACGACCGTGAGGACTTGATGACCGACTCGACGCACATCACCATTGCCGGGCGGCAGATCGGCGAAGGCCGGCCTTGCTTCGTCATCGCCGAGGCCGGCATCAACCACAACGGCGATACGGCGCTGGCCGCGGAGCTGGTGGATGCCGCGGCGGCGGCGGGTGCCGACGCGATCAAATTCCAGACGCATTTTCCAGAGCACGAGATGCTGCAGGGCGGGGCCACCGCCGCATACGTCGGCGAATCGCTGTTCGATCTGCTCACCCGTACAGCGCTTTCGCGCGAGGCGCACTTCGAGCTGCGAAACCGTGCGCGAGACCAGGGCATCCTGTTTCTGTCGACGCCGTTTTCGCGAGAGGCGGCCGACTTTCTCGAAACCGTCGGCGTACCGGCGTACAAGACCGGATCCGGCGAGCTCACGCATTTGCCGCTTCAACGACACATCGCCCGCAAGGGCCGGCCGATGATCGTCTCGACCGGCATGTCGACGCCGGAAGAGATCGAGCGAACGGTGCAGACGATTCGCGCGGAGGGCACACCGTTCGCGCTGATGCACTGCACGTCGACCTATCCGACGCCCTACGAGCACGTTCAGCTGGGATGCATCGCGTGGCTGAAGGAGCGTTACCGCGTCCCGGTTGGCTTCTCGGATCACACGCTCGGCAACTTCGCGGCTTTCGCGGCGGTCGCCGGCGGCGCTCAGCTGTTCGAGAAGCACTTCACCGTCTCGCGTTCGCTGCCCGGACCCGATCAGCAGGGATCGATGGAGCCGCAGGAGCTCGGCGAACTGGTCCGCGGCATCCGCGCCATCGAGCAATCGCTCGGCGCAGCCAAGAAGATTCAGCCGGGTGAGCAGGACGTTCGGGACATGGCGCTCCACAGCGTGGTGTCGATCCGCGACATCGCCGCGGGCGCGACGATCGGCCCGGACGATGTCTGGGCGAAGCGGCCGGGCACCGGCATCCCGGCGCGACAGCTGGGCGAGGTGGTCGGCCGGGTGGCGAAGCAGGCAATTGCCAAGGATCGATTGATTCAGTGGGACGACCACCGGGAAGTCAAAAGTTAAAAGTGAAAAGTTAAAAGTCAAAGTTAAAAGTCAGAAATTAGCAATCAGCAATCAGCAATCAGCAATTAGAAGTCTGAAGCGTGAAGGTTCTTGGGGTCATTACGGCGCGGGGCGGGTCGAAAGGGATCCCGGGGAAGAACCTCAAGCTGCTCGGCGGCAGGCCGTTGATTTCCTATTCGATAGACGCCGCGCAGCGTTCCGGTGTCTTCGACCGGCTCGTTCTCTCGACGGACGATCCATCGATTGCCGACACTGCGCGTGCGGCGGGCTGTGAAGTCCCATTCATGCGCCCGGCCGAACTGGCCCTCGATTCGACGCCGCACCTGCCGGTGATGATCCACGCCGTCGCGTGGCTGCGCGATCGTGAGAGCTACCGCTGCGATGCGGTGATGATTCTGCAGCCGACCTCGCCCTTTCGGACCCCCGACGACATCCGGAACGCCGTTCGGTTGCTGGAATCGAGCGGCGCCGATTCGGTGGTCGGCGTCTCGGCCGTCCCGCCCCACTTCAATCCGATGCGGGTGCTGGCTGCAGACGACAGAGGCGTCGCGACGCTCTTCATCTCGGGCGAACCCGTACGGCGTCGTCCGGTCCGCCGGCAGGACCTGCCGAACGTCTGGGCCATCAACGAGGCCATCTACCTGTTTCGCACTCCGCTGCTCTTCGACGCCGAGCCCAGTCTGTACGGCGACCGCACCGTCGTCTACGTCATGCCCGCCGAGCGAGGTCTTGCGATCGACGACGCGCGAGACTGGGACGCCGCGGAGCGCGCCATCGAGGAACACACCGCCGGCTGACGCCGGAAAACAAGGACCGCACACCGTGAGCAGGCCGGACATGGACATCGAAGCCCATCGCGACTTGAAGCTGCTGGAAGCTGTCGAGGAGGATTCGCGCATCACGCAGCGGACGCTCGCCACCAAGCTGGGCATCGCGCTCGGCCTCACGAACATCTACTTGAAGCGCCTCGTCCGCAAGGGCTACATCAAGTGCGTCAACGTACAGCCAAACCGCATCAGCTACCTGATCACGCCGCGCGGCATCGCGGAAAAAGCCCGTCTGACCTACGAGTTCATGGACTACTCGCTGCATCTCTACGGAGAAGTGCGGCAGCATCTGCGCGGCGTCCTGCAGAGTTGCGCCGCCGCCGATCGCCGGGTGGCGATCTACGGGCGCGGCGAGGCCGCGGAGCTGGCCTACCTCTCGCTCAAGGAATGCGGGCTCGAGCCGGTAGCGATCTTCGACGTCGAAAGCGGTACCGAGTTTCTCGGCATGCCGGTGCTGGCGGTCAGCGGCCACGGCCAGGTGAACTACGACCTGATGATCGTCGCGACCCTCGAGCGGTCCGGACAGCAGCTGGCGTCGCTGGTCGGAGACGGCGTCCCGCGTGAAAAACTCGTTCCACTTCGACAAGAACAGCTGCCTCGGCGCAGACCGGCGCCGGAGCTGGCTCGCACAGGGACCGGTCAGGACGGGTAGACGCGCGCATGTCTCTGACGAGCAAACGCATCTGCATCACCGGCGGCGCCGGTTTCATCGGCTCGCACCTGGTGCAGCGCCTGATTGAGGACAACGAGATCGTCGTCTACGACAACCTCCATCGCAACGCGCTGCAGTTCGCCCACCTCGAAGACCATCCGCACCTGCACTTCATCAAGGGCGATGTGATGGACTACGCGGCGACGCGCCAGGCGCTCGACGGGTGCCAGGTCGTCATCCATTGCGCGGCGATTGCCGGCGTCTATTCGGTGGATCGCAACGCGGTGACGACGATCGAAGTGAACATGCTCGGTACCCACCAGGTGGTCAAGGCGGCACTCGACGTCGGCGTCGAGCGGTTCGTCGAGTTCTCGACGAGCGAGGTCTACGGTCCGTTCATCCACAAGGGCAAGGAAGACGATCTCACGACAATCGGTCCGATTGGCGAGAGCCGGTGGGTCTACGCAGCGAGCAAGCTGGCGTCCGAGCACCTGTCGTATGCCCACTACAAGGAAGACGGCCTGCCGCTCGCGATCGTCCGTCCGTTCAATGTCTACGGCCCTCGGCAGGTGGGCGACGGCGCCATCCGCGGGATGATTCTCCAGGCGCTTCAGCACGCGCCGATCACGCTCTACAACGACGGGACGCAGATTCGCGCGTGGTGCTTCGTCGAGGACTTCGTCGACGGCGTGCTGCGCTGCGCAGCCCGGCCCGAAGCGGTCGGCCACGCGTTCAACCTCGGCAACCCGCAGGGCACCATCACGAACTTCGAGCTCGCGAACATGATCCTGCGCCTCACCAATTCGAGGTCGCCGATCGTGTTCAAGCCGCACCCAGGACCAGAAGTCGATTTGCGCGTGCCGTCGATCGAGAAGGCGATGCAGTTGCTCGGCTTCAGCCCGAAGGTCTCGCTCGAAGCGGGCATCTCACGCACGATTCCGTGGTACGTCGAGCACCTGGCGGCGATGCCGCGATGATGCTCACGAAGAACGCTAAGTCCGCCAAGGCCGCAGAGAAGTATTTTTCTTTGCGCGCTTTGCGACCTTTGCGTTCGACCGGTGACGCCCGATGAAACTGATTCTCACCGGCGCCTCGGGCTTCATCGGCCGCAACGTGCTCCTTCGCGCGCCGCGCCAGTGGGAGATTCTGGCGCTCTACCATCAGGCGACGGATCTCGAGGCCTTCGTGTCGCGTCATCGGCTCGCCCACGTCAGACCCGTCAAGTGCAACCTGACCGACGAGGCCGAGGTTCGCGCGGTAGCCGCCGCGGCGGGCGGCCGCGCGGACGCCGCGCTGTATCTCGCCGCCAACAGCGATCCCACGCCGTCCGCGGCTCGTCCGCGCTGGGATCTCGAGTCGAACACGGTCGCGCTCATCACGTTTCTGGAGCACTGCCAGGTCGGGCGCGTGGTGTTCGCTTCGTCAGGCGCTGTCTACGACGGCCTCGTCGGCGACGTCACCCCGTCTACCCCGGTCGACCCGCATTTGCCCTACGCGATCTCGAAACTCGCGTCCGAGCAGTACGTCCGCTTTTTCGCGGAACGGCGGCGCGCCATCGACAGCTTCGTCAACGTGCGGTTTTTCGGCGCCTACGGTCCTCATGAGCCGGAGCGGAAGATCACCACGCGTTGGCTGCGCGCGGTCATGGCCGGCCAACGGTCGTTCACCGTGCGGGGCAACGGGCAGAACCTGATCGACTTCATGTACGTCGACGATGCGGTTGACGCCTTTCTGGCGCTGGCGACCGCCGTGGGCTACTCCGGCACCGTCGATCTCGCATCCCATGCGCCGGTCAGCGTCAACGACGTCGTGAAGACGATGGCGCGTGTTCTCGGCGTCGAGGTGTCGGTGGCGCATCAAGGAAACACCGAGGAGTTCATCCAGTTCATCTCCGTTGACCGCACCATGCGCGAGCGGTTCGGGTTCGAGCCGAAGGCGTCGTTCGAGGATGGCGTGCGCCGTCTGCACGCGCACTTCGTGCAGGAAGGGTCGGGCGTTGGCCAGTCGGCATAGCCTCAGCGAGCGTGCGCTCCACGAGCACGTCGCCGAAGTCGAAGGGCACGCATCGCAGGTCACCGGCATCGTCGGCTACTTCTACGCGATGTACCGTGCCGAAGTGCTGGCCCGCGTGCAGGGGATCCGCGGCCGGGACATCCTCGAAGTCGGGTGCGGCGAGGGGATGATGTTCGACGGCACGACCACCGCGCCGGTGCAGATGGACGTGTCGCTGACCCGTGTCGGTCGGGCAGTGGGCAAGTGCCGGCTGCTGCTGTGCGCCGACGGCTATCAGCTCCCGTTCGCCAGCCAGCGATTCGACGTGGTTCTTCTAATCGCGGTCCTCGAACACACGCGCGAACCGTGGCGGATGTTGTCGGAAGCGAGGCGCGTGCTGAAATCGGGCGGACGGGCGATTATGGTGGTTCCCAACGACGCCACGATGAGTGCCGGACGGCTGCTGCTCCGCAAGTTTCCGATTCGATATCCAGATCACCTGACGTTCACGACACCGGGGAAGATGCGCCGCTGGCTGAGCGAAGGATTCCGGATCCGCGAGGCGTTCACGCTGCCGTTTCGGCGTCTGCCGTTTGCCGTGAACCTCTACTACTTCGTCGTCGCCGAGCGCCTCTAGTTGTCCAGCGATCGCATCGTCGTTCTCGGCGCCGGACCGGCGGGCATGTCCGCGGCCTGGCGGCTGTCGGAGCTGGGTCGCCCGGTGACGGTGCTCGAGAAGGACGGCGCCGTCGGCGGCATGGGCAAGACGATCACCGTCGGGAAGTATGCGGTCGACTACGGACCACACACGTTCCACATCCGTGAGACGGAAGAGAGCCGCGCCATCCACGAGGCGATTCGCCCCTTCTTCGGCGAGGACCCGTTGATCCTGACGCGCGGCACACGTGTGCTGCTGCGCGGAAAGGAATACATCTACCCGCTCGAGATGCTGCAGGTCTTGACCGGCGTGAGCCCGCTGCTGTCGGCGCGGATCGTCTTCGACTACCTGATGGCCACGGTGAAGTCGGCGCTGGCGCCTCCGCGCAAAGAACACTCGTTCGAGGAGTGGGGCGTCAGGAATCTCGGGCGCACGCTCTACGATTTGTGCTTCGGGCTCTATTCGGCGCGCGTGTGGGGTCTGCCGACATCCCAGATTTCGTCGAAGCAGGCGCAGCGGGTCGCCAAGCTCAACCTGAAAAACATCATCCTTCGCACGCTCGGCATCAAGGCCGACCCGGCCACCTACTTCACGAAGTACATGTATCCGCGCAAGGGGATCAGCGTGCTGTACGAGCGGATGGCCAGCGAGGTGACGAAGCGCGGGAATCAGGTGGTGCTGCAAGCGCCGGTCGTCAGGCTCGAACGGGATGGCGATCGGATCGCGCGGGTCGTGTATCAGCGAAACGGGCGTGAAGAAACACTGGAGTGCGCCGGCGTGCTGTCCACGCTTCCCCTACCGCAGCTAGTCGGCATGATCGAGCCGCCGCTGCCGCCTGCGATCGCCGCGCACGCGTCGAAGCTGCGCTATCGCAGCCTCAAGCTGATTTACATCGCGCTCAAGCGGCCGCAGCTGACCGACTACCACTGGGTCTACCTGCTGGACGATCATTTCCGTGTCAACCGGATGTCGGAGCAGAAGAACGTCAGCGCTGAGATGGTGCCGGGCGATCGCACGATTCTCTGCATCGAGCTGTCATGCTGGCGCGACGAGCCGGTGTGGCAGGCGAGCGACGAAGAGATCTATCGGATTGCGCTGAAAGATCTGCTGAAGATGGGATACGGTGTCCGCGAGGACGAGGTCGAGGACTACTACGTCGCGGACATCGCGACGGCGTATCCTGTGTACGAGCTCAACTTCGAAAACCATCTGATTCCGGTGCTCGAAGGCGTCCACGCGGTCACCAACGTCCTGACGCTCGGCCGGCACGGTCTGTTCCTCAACAACAGCATGGACGACAACGTGCTGCTCGGGATGAAGGTCGCCGATCGGGTGGCCAACGGCGGCTTCGACAGCCGGGCGTGGCTGACCGAGATGCTCGCGTTCATGAACCTGCGGTTCGAGGGAAAGTGACCCGGATGTCGTCCGCAGTCTGGGTCGTCGCGCTGCTGGTGGGCCTGCTCTGGCCTTCGCGGTTCATCGGTCTCGTTGATGGCGTGCCGCTCGATCAACGCTCAGAAGTCGTCGTCCTGGCCGTCATCGTCCCGGCGCTGTGGTATCTGTACCCGGCGTTCCTGCGGACTTCGTTTGCGCGCGCAACCATCGGCGTGCTCGCGACCTGGAAGGTCGCCACGTGGTTCCTGGTGGCGCAGACCGGGTGGTGTGGGACGTTCGCGTCGAGGTACGAGCCACCGATCGACACTTATCGCGTCGATCGCAGCTGGGACGCACGGACGTTCTGGAGCGACGCGCCCCCGCCGTGCACGGCGATCGTCGCGCGTCCTTTCCGTTCCCAACTCGGGTACCCGGCCTGGATCCTCAATATTCCCTTCCCGGCGGACTACAACTTCACGAGCAGCATGTACTCGCTGCCGACCGAAAACCCGAGGCCGCCTCGCGGCGTTCATGCGCTCCTCGTGGACGGGTGGGTGTATCCGGGGGCAGATGGCACGCTCACCTTCGATGTTGGTTCGGATGTGACGCTTACGGGGTCGATCGATCGGGTGCCACTTCCGCGGCAGTCGGGCACCACGGTCCGCGTCCCGCTCGCTCGGGGCGCGCACTCCATCGCGTTGCGACTCGACCTCGAGCGTCGCGACTGGCGCTTCGTGCCGACATGGAATGGCTCGGACGTGTTCAGCGCGTTGACGACGAGCGTAGCCGAGATGACGCGAGCTCAGCGCGTGATGACCGGCTGGGCTTGGTGGGTGACACCCGCGTTGGTCGTGATCCTGCTGTGCGGTTGGGCCGTTGCCTGGTATGGCACGCTCGACGCGCCGGGCGTGACGCTCTGGACGGTTTCGTCAACGGCGCTGCTGTTCGCCATCGGCGCGCTCGTCGAGCGTCCGGTGGTGCGGCTGGCCGTCGTCGGGCTCATCGCCGCCGCGGCCGTGCGCGTGCCCGAACGGCTCCGTACGGGCAGAGCTGCGTTCCTGTTGTTCGGGCTGCCGTGGATGGCGCTGATCAGCGGCCGAGCCATGGTCGACGTCGGTCGATTCCAGCTGTACTTCTTCGGCGACGATATGCTGACGTTCCAGCGTTACGCCTACCGGATCTTCATGCAGGGCTACTGGCTGGAGGGTGGCTCGCGCACGTTCTGGTTTCAACCGCTGTATCGCTG
>Ga0075424_100006589_pt1 | contig 11187 bp, 12 predicted proteins | sample SoiMethybrSBSTD3_FD_75301 | JGI IMG/M metagenome (GOLD analysis project Ga0075424, IMG submission 75301) | Bulk soil microbial communities from a Populus tree surrounding site in Tennessee, USA - Soil MetaG P. TD hybrid SBSTD3 | ecosystem: Environmental > Terrestrial > Soil > Tree plantation...
GCGTCTGATCCGTCGTAGCGAAGGACGAAAGCCGGCCGGCGACGCCGGCCCCGTCAGCGGAGAGTGCCGAACACGCGGTCCCAGAGCGGGCTGGATACGCCGAAGCGCGTCTCCGGGAGGCGATAGTGATGCGTCAGGTGGTGCTGACGAAGGTAGCGGGGAACACGGCCCCCGAGCGCGCCGGCATGACTCGCGTAATGAAGCAGATCGTAGACCAGATAGCCGAACAAGGCCCCGGCGAAGATCGGGGGAGAGGCTGTCCCGACCAGCAGACGCAGGACGAAGAAGAGCACGGTCGCGACGGGCACCGTGACGATCGGTGGCATGAGCCAGCGGCGCCGGTCTTCTGGGAACGCGTGATGCACGCCGTGAATCAGATAGGCGAACAGGACGCCAAGGCGGTTGCGCGGCGTCAGATGGAACACGAACCGATGCATCAGATATTCGATCAACGTCCACAACATCACGCCGCCGCCAAAGAGGTACGAGGACTCGGCCACGGACCATCCGCCGACGAGTCCCGCCCAGACGAAGAAGGCCGAGGCCGGGAGAAAGATCAACGCGAGCGTCCGTGGCCGCGTGCCGGTGAACCATTCGAAGAACGGATGGTTGAACATCTGCGGCTGTCCCCGACGCGGCGCGGCCCAGTCGTTCACGGCGAGCGTCAGCGGACCGAACACGGTCATGGGACCAGGTTGGAACCGACGGAACGTGGACGACCACGTTGGGGGCGCCACCGACTCCGGGGACTGCATGAGACCACCCGGCGCTTTCTGCACGCGGCTAGTCTATCTGCCGCGTCCCGTCCCGGCAAGCTGTTCAGCGATCCATGAGCGGCCGGATCGCCGTGACCGGCGCCAACGGGTTCATCGGCCGGAATGTCGTGGGCCACCTCCACGACGCCGGATGGGAGGTGCGAGCGATCGTCCGGCCGGGCCGCCGGTGTCCGGTACCGGCCGGCGTCGAGCTCGTTGCCACCGAGTTCGTGGCGGCCGACCTGGTGCGAGCCGCCGCCGGCGCCCAGGCCATCGTTCATGCGGCCGGTCGAACCCGAGCCGCGACAGCGCGGCAGTTCCAGGCCGCGAACATCGACGTCACGCGACAGGTCGTGGAGGCCGCGGTCGAGCTTGGGGCCAGACTGGTCCATGTCTCCAGCCAGGCGGCCGGCGGTCCCGGGACACCCGAGCATCCGCGCTCGGAGGACGATCTCCCGTGCCCTCTCACGGCATATGGCAGGAGCAAGCTGGCGGCGGAGGAGGTGGTCAAGACCTCGCTCGGCCTGCGCTGGACCATCGTCCGGCCGGCGCTGGTCTATGGTCCATGCGATCGGAACGCGCTGCCTCTGTTCAGGCTGGCCCAGCGCGGCATCGTGCTGCGGGTTCCCCGATCGCCGGCGCCCGCCTACACGTTCGTGCACGTTGACGATGTCGCGCGGGGCATCGAGGTGGCGGCGACGTCGGTCACGGCGGAATGCCAGGTCTTCTCAATTGGACATCCGCAGTGGGTGACGGCCGATACGTTGGCGGATACCCTCGCGCGGGTGCTGGCGCGACCATCCCGCCGCCTGCGAGTGCCGTATGCGCTCTTGCGCGCGGTCGCTGCGGTCGGAGACGCGGCGACCCTATGCGGCCGGCCGCTGGCGCTGGATCGCGCGCGGCTGGCCGAGCTCATGGCCGAGGGCTGGGTGTGCAGTGTCGAGAAGGCTCGGAACCGGCTCGGCTTCTCGGCGCGAATCGGCCTCCTCGAAGGATTCGCGTCGACCGCCGCCTGGTATGTTCGCCACGGCTTTCTGGCGAAATTGCCCTGACGGCGTCGAGAAGGATCGTCTCAGCGGTGCGCCAGGAGCCGACGGAACTCCGCCAGCTCGCGCGACGGCACGTCGGGCCGTTCGCGGAGCGCGGCGTCGACGCGGCCCGGGTCGCCGTCGATCGTGCGTGCGGTCTTGGCGATGTCGCCGACGATGCGCGTCGTCACCTTCGACGCTCGCGGCGCGATGACCGCCCTGAACAGCCGGGCCAGCACCTCGAGGGCGCCGTTGTCGATCCGGACGAAGCTGGCCATCGCCGGGGTGATGAGGCTCTTGCCTTCGGCTTCCGGCTTCACGGTGTAGTCGAGGAGGACCACGACCCGTCCGTGGATCGCGGGCAACACCTGTGGCTGGTAGCGGCCCTGCATGTAGAAGATGCGGCTGCCGCGCGTCGCGTACGCGATGCGGAACCGCACCAGGGCTCCAGCGTTGTCGTCGAGCCAGAGTCCGTCGGGCTCGCGCCAGATTCGGTAGCGACCGATGTCGAGTGCCCGGATCACATGCGTCGCGAAGTCCGGGTGATCGAGCAGGTATTCGAATACGTCGGCCCGCACGAGGAAGGATTCACCGTTCGACTGCGCACGAACCGACGCGTTCTCGGTGACCTGCTGCAGGTGAGCGCGCTCTGGCTCCGGCAAATCCGGGGGCAGCGCCGCCGCCGGCCACGTCGCGAGGGCGCTCCCTGCGAAGATCAACAGCAGGCCGACACCGGCGGCGGCGACTTTGACAGACCGACGCCTTAACCGGCGTTCAGACGGCGCGCCGCTCATGGTGATCCGCGCTCCTGACATGGTCATCTCTGCTCGCCCAGTATACGTCGCTGACTCGACTCGGTAGTACGAGCTACACTCTCGGTCGATGGCGCCTCTGGAGATCGTCGCCGCCGAGAGCGGGAAGGCCTTTCGCGCGTTCATCGGCGCCCCGTACCTTCTCCATCGGAACCGTCCTCACTTCGTGCCCCCGCTCCGGAAGGAGCGCCGCGACCTGTTCGACAAGGCTCGCCACCCGTTCTTCCGCCATGCCGAAGCCGCCTTCTTCCTCGCGCGGCGCGACGGCCAGACGGTCGGATGCATCGAGGCAGTCGTCAATCACGCGCACAATCGCTTCCACGACGATCGGGTGGGATTCTTCGGCGCCTTCGAGAGTGAAAACGATCCGGCGGCGTCCGATGCGCTGCTCGGCGCCGCCGCGCGGTGGCTCAGTCAGCAGGGGATGCAAGTCATGCGGGGTCCTGTCACTCACTCCACCAACGAGGAGAGTGGGCTGCTGATCGAGGGCTTCGAGGAACCCCCCATGGTCGGGATGCCCTACAACCCGCCGTACTATGCCGCCCTGCTCGAGGCCTTCGGCCTGACCAAGGCCAAGGATCTCTATGCCTGGGAGGTACGCGCGGACCAGACGATCCCCGACAAGATCCACCGCGTCGCGGAGATCGTGCGGCGGAGCACGAACGTGGTCGTTCGACTCGTGAACTTCGCGGACTACGCGGCCGAGATCCGACGGGCCATGGACGTCTACAATGCTTCCTGGACGCGCAACTGGGGGTTCGTCCCGCTGACCGAGCTCGAGTTCATTCACGCGGCCGAGCAGCTCCGGCCCGTGCTCCAGCGCTTCCCGCAAGGGGTACTGCTGGCGGAGATCGGCGGGCGCCCGGTTGGATTTTGCCTGGCCGTGCTGGATGTCAATCAAGCGCTGGCGCGACTGAGGGACGGACGGCTGTTCCCGTTCGGGTTCTGGACGCTCTACCGCGGGCTGCGCCGCGTCGACCAGATTCGGGTGATGGCGTTCGGTATTCTCCCCGAGTTTCGCCATCGCGGTATCGATGCCCTCATCTACCTCGAGCTGCTGAGCCGCGGCCAGCGTCTCGGGTATCGGCGCGCGGAGATCGGTTGGACACTCGAGGACAACCGTGCGATGAATCGAGCGATCCTCATGGGTGGTCGTCATCACAAGACCTACCGCCTGTACGAGGCGCCGCTCCCCTGAGGCGACCTCTTCCGCTTGACATCGTTCCCTGCCTGCCATTAACTCGGGCCTACGCTCTAGCCAGCCGAGCCTCAGCGTTCGCTGGTCACTACCGCTGAGTACGAGGGACATCGAATGGGACCCTGTCACGGCCGTGTGGCGTTGGTCACCGGCAGCTCGCGTGGATTGGGGAGGGTTATTGCGCGGAAGCTCAGCGACGCGGGCGCGGACCTGATCCTTAATTATCGCCAGGCCGGAGGCCGCTCGGAGGCGCAGGCCCGCGCGCTCGCCAAGGAGCTCGTGGAGCGCGGGTCCCGCGCGGTGGCGATCCAGGCCGATATCGGGCAGAAGGACGCCGTCGTCGCCATGTTCCAGCAGATTGGCGCCGAGTTCGGGCGATTGGACATCCTCGTGCTCAACGCGGCCCGCGCGCCCTTCAAGAAGGTCGGCGAGCTTCTCAAGCGCGACCTTCTCGAGCTCGTCGAGACCAACTATCTCGGCAACGTCTACTGCATGCAGCAGGCTCTGCCGCTGATGCAGGGCCGCCCTGGCCACGTCGTCTTCATCTCGAGTCTCGGCAGCCGTTTCGCGCTGCCCAGCTACCCACTCGGCAGCATGAAGGCGGCCATGGAAAGCCTCGTGAAACAGTGGGCGACCGAGCTCGGGGATCGTCAGATCACCGTGAACGGCGTGACGGCGGGCCTTCTCAGGACGGATTCGCTGGTCGTGCTGCGTCAGTACTTGCCCGGCGTGGAACAGCTGCCGGCGTCCGCGTTCGTCGAGCTGGAGGATGTCGCCGGAGTTGTGCTGTTTCTGTGTACAGACGCCGCGCGTAGCGTCAGAGGCCAGAACCTCGTGGTCGACAACGGTCTGTCCAACGAGCTTCTGCGGCCTTCGCTTACTCGCTGACATCAGCGATCGTCCCAGCGTATAGGAGGCACACGAGGACAGAATGCCCGAGCCATTGATCAACCAGGCCAGGATCTATCAGGCGGTGCAAACCGCCATTGCCGACGCGCTGCAGATCTCCGGAGAAAAGGTGAAGCCGGATAGCTCGCTCATCAAAGACCTGGGAGTGGAGTCACTGGACCTCATCGACATCAACTTTCGCCTCGAACAAGCATTCAACGTCGTGATGCCACGCAAATACCTCCTGGAGCACGTCGAGGAGCTGTTCGGGGAAGGGACGGCGATCGATTCCAACGATCGCCTGACCGACACGGCCGTGACGATCTGGAACGCACGGCTCGGGGCGGGCGGGTCAGAGGTTCACTCCGGCATGTCGATCGAAGCAGTGCCGGGTCTCGTCACCCCCCGCACCCTGGTCATGGTCGTCGAAGAGATCCTGGCCACGTGTCCGGACATCTGCCCCGGGTGCGGGAAGTCAGCGTGGACGGTTGCCGAGGGAAGCACGATTGTCTGCGGGGAGTGCGGCGCGCGCGCGCCGTTCCTGAGCGGCGACGAAGTGATCCGCAAGTGGCTCGAAGATTTTCGGGCACGGGGCGGGCCAACGAGCCGCGTGCCTTGATCAACGCGTCACGCCGGACGTCAGATCGCCGGCGCGTCGTCGTCACCGGCGTCGGCATGATCACTCCGCTTGGACGGGACGTCCGCGAAACGTTCGAGCGCGCCAGCCAGGGCCGCTCCGGGATCGATTTTATCCGTCGCTTCGACACCCGCGGTCTTCCCGTGCGGATCGGTGGCGAGGTTCCGGATGAATGGATCGTGCGACCGCGCGCGGAGCTGGCCGCGGATCTCGAGAAGATGGCCTCGCGCGCGATCCAATTCATGTGGACCGCGGGCCTGGAGGCAACCGACCATGCGAAGCTCGACGAGATCCGGGATCGTTACCGGATCGGTGTCGTTCTCGGCCATCACGGGGAAACGGCGCGCCTCGAGGATCTCGCCAGGATCTTTCGGGCGCTGGACGGCGACGGGCGGCGCGACCTGGGCCGGCTCGGCGAGGGCGGGTATGACGCCTTCGCAATGGTCCGGCGCAAGGTTGACATCGGGCCGTCGCTGGTTTCGCGAGTGTTCGATTGCCGCGGGCCCAGCATCGGCATCGCCTCGGCCTGCGCCGCCGGCGGCCAGGCGATCGGCGAGGCCTACCGGCTCATCAGGTCGGGGCGTGTGGACGCGGCGCTGGCTGGCGGGTGTGAAGCGTCGCTCACGTACCTCGGACTCTCGGGCTTCATCCTCCTGAAGGCGCTGACCGAACACTACAGCTCTCCGCCGACCGCATCCCGGCCGTTTGATCGCAAGCGAAGCGGCTTCGTGATTTCCGAAGGAGCGGGCGCGCTCGTCCTCGAAGAGCTCACGCACGCCCGAGACCGTCGCGCTCCGATCCTTGGGGAGCTCCTCGGCTACGGCGATTCGACCGACGCCTATCGCATCACCGATATCCACCCGCAGGCCGAAGGCGCCGTGCTGGCGATGGCCCGAGCCATCGAGGACGCTGGGCTCGAGCGCGACGACATCGATTACATCAATGCGCACGGAACCTCGACCGTGCAGAACGATGCCCTGGAGTCACTCGCGGTCAAGCGGGTCTTTGCCGAGCGAGCTGCCTCGGTCCCGCTCAGCTCGAACAAGTCGATGCTGGGCCACACCATCGGCGCGGCCGGGGCCATCGAGTCGATTCTCACGCTCGAGGGCATCCGCCAGTCGCTGCTTCTCCCCACGATCAACTACAAGACGCCAGATCCGCGATGCGATCTGGACTACGTGCCGAACGAGTCGCGTCGGGTCGCCCACCGGATCGCCCTCAGCAACTCCTTCGGGTTCGGCGGCCACAACGCCTCGGTCTGCATCGGCGCATACGAAGACGGCTGATGCGCTTCCTCTTCATCGATCGGGTCACGAGCCTGGAGCGGGGGCGCCGCATCACGGGGATCAAGTCGTTCGGTTCGTCCGAACCCTTTCTCGAGTCGCACTTCACCCGAACCGCGCTCGTCCCGGGCGTGCTGCTCATCGAGTCGATGGCGCAGCTCCTTGGCTGGCTGGCCAGCTATTCGTACGATTTCCGCTGCGTGGCCGTTCTGGCCCTCATCTCGGACGTGACGGTTCCGACGGCCCTGAAGCCCGGAGCCCGCGTCGAGATCGAAGGCCGACTCCTGTCCAGCACCGAGCATGATTCGCTCGGCGCCGCCACGGCCACGGTCGACGGCCGGACGATCGCGCGGGTGGAGCGCTTGATTCTGCACCACGTTCCACTGCCCACCGGGGAGACGGCGCGGGCGTTCTTCCTCTACTACGCCGGCATCGATGATCTGTCGTCGCTCGAGCGTCCCGCATGAAGATCGACCTCACCGGGCAGGTCGCGCTGGTCACGGGGGGCGGCCGCGGTATCGGTCGCGCATGCAGCGTGACCCTGGCGCGACTGGGCGCCGCGGTGGTCATCAACTACCGGCGTTCCCGCGACTCCGCCGAACAGCTCGAGAAGGACATCGTCGGCGAGGGAGGCGGCGCGCGCGCATATCAGGCCGACGTGTCGGACCCAGGAGCGGTCGACGCGATGTTCCAGTTCATCCGCCAGGAATACCGGCGCCTCGACATCCTGGTGAACAACGCGGGGATCGTTCAGGACACCCTGCTGCTCTCCATGACGCTCCAGGACTGGACCTCGGTCCACACCACCAATCTGACCGGCGCCTTTCTCTGTACCCGCCATGCCGTGGAAATGATGCTGCGGCAAGGCGGCGGCAAGATCGTCAACATCGCCTCGGCGAGCGCCGACGTCGGTGGACGCGGCCAGACCAACTACGCGGCCTCGAAGGGCGGGCTCGTGGCATTCAGCCGGGCGGGGGCTGTCGAGCTGGCCCGCAAGGGGATTCGCATCAACGCCGTCCTGCCCGGCATCATCGAGACCGACATGAGCCTCCCGGTACGAGAGCGGGCCGCCAGCAAGCTGCTGGAGCGCATTCCGGCCCGTCGATTCGGCCGAGTGGACGAGGTCGCCAACCTGGTCGCCTTCCTCGCCTCGGATCTCTCCCAGTACATCGTGGGACAGGCGATCGCCGTCGATGGCGGTCTCAGCGCCTCCTGACGCCTCAGCCCCTTGCGCTACTACCTCGTCGATCGCATTGCGGAGTGGGAGGTCAACACGCGCATCCGCGGCGTCAAGAATGTCGCGATGACCGAGGACTTCCTCCAGTATCACTTTCCTCGAAGGCCGACGATGCCGGGCGTCCTGCTTCTCGAGTCGCTGACCCAGCTTGCCGGCTGGCTCGAGGCGGTCAGCTCCGGGTTCACGCGCTGGTTCCTGCTCGAGCATGTCACCAGCTGTAAGTTCTATGACCTCACGGGGCCCGGCGACCAGGTCGAGTTCGTCCTCGACGTCGTGCAGCCGGCCGACGCGTCGCGCCGCCGCTATCGCGGAACGGGCAGCGTCGGCGGCAAGCGGCGCGTCGTCGCCGAATTCGACGGGATTGTGATCCCGCTGGCCGACATCGAGATGCCCTCGAGCCAGCGCCAGCTCTTCGAGGTGCTCACGAATACCGGCACGTTCTCGCTCGCCCCAAATGCCGGATCCGCGGACCGATGACCGAGCGAGTTCCGGCGATCACCGGTGTGGGGTTGATCTCGTCCCTCGCGTCGTCGATCGAGGGTCACTGGCAGGGGATGCTGCAGCTCGCGACCGGCATTCGCCAGGTCGCCAAGGACGACGTGCCCCGAGCCCTCCGGTACGCGGGCCAGGTGAGCGACGACGCGCTACCAGCGGACACGCCTGCCGAAGTGCTCAAGCAGGGACGGCTCATCAGCCCGAGCTCACGGCTCGGGCTGCGGGCCGTCGATGAGGCTGTGCGCCGATCGGGCGTCGACGTGCTGCAGATCCCGCCGGCGCGCCGAGCGCTCTACATCGGCGCCGCCGACTACAGCAAAGACGACTACCGGGATTTTTACGCGGCGTTCCGCGAGGCCGGCGTGGGCGCCGGTCGGGCCATTGATGCGGAGCATATCAATCGGGCCACGCTCCATACCGTCGATCCGTTTTTTCTGCTCGAAAGCCTCACCAACAATCTCGTGGCCTTCGTCTCCCGTCGCTATCAGCTGCAGGGACCCAACACGACGCTCGCCAGCCACTCCCCCTGCGGTGCCCAGGCGCTGGACCTTGCCTGCCGTAGCCTGCTCCAGCACGAGGCCGATGTGGCGATCGTTGTCGGCGCCTGTGTCTGGAGCCGGCCCGTTTCTCTGTTCGATCTGGATGCGCTGGGGCTCCTGTCTCAGTGCCGAGACGGGGCGACATCCTTCAGACCCTTCGACGGACAGAGGGATGGCTTCATTGCGGGTGACGGGGCCGCCGCGCTCGTCCTGGAGCCGCTCGGACGGGCACGCGAGCGCGGCGCGCGCGTGCTCGGATGCGTTCGGGGCCTGGCCGGCTTCACGGACGGGAACGATACTCCAACGCTGGGGGTGTCCGTCGAGACGACGCGGCGAGCGATGGCTGCGGCGCTCGACGAAGCGGACGTTCGCCCGGAAAAGCTCGCTTTCATTTCGCCTCATGGAAGCGGCACGCAAAAGGGAGATCGGGTCGAGCTTGCCGCGATCGCTGAGCTCTTGGACCGTGGCCGGGCCGTGATCCCGATCTCGGCGATGAAGCCATACACCGGCCATATGGGAGCGGCGAGCGATATCGCCGAGATCGCTCTCGCGCTCACGGCACTCGAGAACGGGCTCGCTCCGGCGACACCCAATTTCCGAGCTGCCGATGCGGGGTTCGAGGACTTCGACATCCTCACGGCGCATCGACCGGTCGGAGCCCGGCACGTTCTCTCGATGAGCCAGGGGCTCGGAGGTCAGTCCGTGGCTATCGTCGTCTCCGCCGGGTCAGGCTCGGACTGAGTCAGATCACCCCTTCGGCCTGCCACCGCGCCAGATCGTCCGGTGAGTGACCGAGAAGGTCGACGAAGACGTCCCGATTGTGCTCGCCGGGGCTCGGCGCCAGCCACTTGACGCGCCCGGGAGTCTCCGAGAGCTTCAGCGGCGTTCCGGTCGTCTTGAGGCGCCCGTAGGTCGGGTGGTCGAGCTCGACGAACATCTCGCGGGCCTGGACCTGGGGATCGGCGACCATCTCGGCGACGTTGTTGACCGGGGCGGCCGGGACGCCGCCCGTGGACAAGGTCTTGACGACCTCGGCCTTCGAGCGCGCGCTCGTCCAGCCCTGGATGATCGCGGCGACCTGATCGCGCCGGTCGCGGCGGGCGGCGGCGGTCGCGAACCCGCCGTCACGCGTGAGATCAGCGCGGCCGATGATCTCGCAGAATCGACGCCAGACGGCGTCGCTGGCGCCCGCGGCGATCGCCACGTGGCCGTCGGTCGTCGGATAGACGCCCGAGCTCGAGCCGCCGAACGAGACGTTGCCGGCGCGCGTGAGGAGCTCCCCGCCGACCGTATACCGCTCGCCGAGGTTGTCGAGCGCGATCAGCAGGCTGTCGAGGAGCGCCAGGTCGATCCGCTGGCCCTGGCCCGTGCGCTGCCGGTAGTGCAGGGCCGACACGATGCTGAATGCGCAGAGCATCCCGGCGTAGTAGTCCGAGATCGACTGGCCCGATCGGGTCGGCGGCTGCTCGGGAAATCCGGTGATGCTCATGTAGCCGCTGATGGCCTGAGCCAGCATGTCGTAGCCCCGCTGCATCGCGTACGGGCCGTGCTGGCCGAACGCGGTGATCGAGGCGTAGACGATGTCCGGCTTCTCCCGCTTGAGGTCCTCGTAGCCGAGCCCCAGCCGCTCCATCGTGCCGACGCTGAAGTTCTCGGTCACGACGTCCGAATGGCGGACGAGCTCCTTGAAAAGCTCGACACCACGCGGAGTTTTGAGCTCGAGGGTGATAGCCAGCTTGTTCCGGTCCCGGTATTGCGCCGCGGGCACACGCTCCTCGACGCCCTGGCGCTTGCGCTTGATACCCAGCGAGACGCGCTCGCGCCCACGCTCACGCGATTCGACCTTGATGACCCGGGCGCCCATGTCCGCCAGCAGCATCGTGCAGAAGGGCATGGCGATGACCTGCCCGAGATCCAGCACCGTGACGTCGCTCAGCGCCTGATTCATGTACCCTCTGTGGTGGCCAAGCCCGCGCCGCCCCGGCGATAGTGCGCCGGCGCGGCCGGCCCGGTCAACCAGGATGCCGGGTTCGGAAGGGGCGGGTGATAGCATTAAATCCTGCACTGCAGGCCATTTCCGTGGAGCCGACATGGACCTGAGGCCGAAACGTTACGTGGACACGGTGGTGTTGTCCCCCGTGGGCCGGATCGATCACTCCTCTTCGGAGGACTTCAAGGCTGCGCTGGCGCCCCACATGGCGCGCTGCGCCGAGGGGCAGGACCGGGTCGTGCTCGACTTCGCGGGGGTGGAGTACATCAGCAGCGTCGGGCTCCGCGTGCTGATGCTGGCCTCCAAGCAGGCCAAGGCCCAGCGC
>Ga0075424_100006590_pt1 | contig 11187 bp, 7 predicted proteins | sample SoiMethybrSBSTD3_FD_75301 | JGI IMG/M metagenome (GOLD analysis project Ga0075424, IMG submission 75301) | Bulk soil microbial communities from a Populus tree surrounding site in Tennessee, USA - Soil MetaG P. TD hybrid SBSTD3 | ecosystem: Environmental > Terrestrial > Soil > Tree plantation...
ATCGCCGAGAAGCTCGGCACACCGAAGAAGCAGGTAGCTACCTTTTTCGAGGAGCTGCACAAGCTGGCGGTGAAAGAAGCCAAGGGCGGCGCGGGTAAATTTGTGATTCCGGGGATCGGGCGCGTGGTCAAGGCGCACCGCAAGGCGCGCATGGGCCGCAATCCGCAAACCGGCGAAGCAATCAAGATCAAGGCAAAGACCGTGGTGCGGCTGCGCCCGGCCAAGGCCCTGAAAGACGCCATCCTGAAATAAACAGGCCTTCCGGCAAGAGCAGCATAGAAAAATTTGCCCCCGTGGTCACGGTAACCCACGGGGGCTTTTTCTTTCGACTTCCTATTGTCGCGGAGAGCGCTGGAGCGAGTTCCTACAGAGTCTTGACGTAAGCAATCACGTCTTTGATCTGGTTGTCTTCAATGACATCTTTGAACGGCGGCATCAGTGAGTCGCCATTTTCGATCCAGGTCTTTAGATTGTCGTCCGTGACCTTGTTGTTGTTCACGGTGAAGGTGCCGCGCTTGTTCAATCCCTTAAGCCCGGGCCCGATTTTCTTGGCGTCGCTGGTGTCGTAATGGCAGGTCGAGCATTTCTGCTGGAACAGGTCTTTTCCACGCGCTACAGCAGCCGCGTCGGTCTTTCCCGCGGGAGCTTTCTTTGTGGTTTTCGTTTGGGCCAGGCCCACGCCGGCCACGGCGAGCGAGGTTCCGAGAGCGGCGATCCCAACTACGGCCAGAATGCAATTCACGATTCTCTCCTGTTAGTCGTGCGGAGCACGCTTGTTCACTTCTTATTCTCTCTGTTTGATGCAGGAAAATGCAATTTTTGTGTACGGGAGGGGCGGCGGGAGCCCGTTCGACCGCCAGGAGGTACAGGTTCACCTTGCGCACCATTGGGACTTCCGTACCGTAGGCAGCATGCGTCCCGAGTGGTAACAATGGCGACATGAATCCGGAGACCCTTACGCAGGCGTGGGAAGTATTGCAGGACGCATATCAGGCGCAAATGGAAGGCGACTACGAACGCGCCGTGGAGCTGTACCAATCTTCACTGGATCTCCATCCGACAGCCGAAGCGCACACCTTTCTCGGCTGGACCTATCACTTTCAGGGCCGGCTGGAAGACGCCATCGCGGAATGCAAACGAGCGATTGAGATCGATCCCGATTTTGGCAATCCCTATAACGACATCGGCGCCTACATGATCGAGCAGGGCAACCTGGATCAGGCAATTCCGTGGCTGCAACAGGCCATTGACTCCAAACGCTATGAACCCCGGCATTTCCCTCACTACAATTTGGGCCGCGCGTATTTGGGCAAGGAAATGTATTCGCAAGCTATGCGCTGCTTTCAGGAAGCGCTGGAGATCGAACCGCGCTACGGCTTGGCGCGCCAAGCGCTGGACTCGCTGCGCCGCATGCTGAATTAGGCGGCTGGCGCTTCCGCTGACTTCGGCCCTACCAGACGGTCGTAAACCAACAACAAAAGCGTAGTGACCACGCCCACGCCGCTGATGACGAACCATGTCCACTGCGGTTTGTTCAGGACTTCGCCGAAATGATGCAACACTTTTCCGCCAAACCATCCGCCCACCAGCGACCCGATTCCCAGCGGCACGAATGCAAAGCCCATGTATGTTCCCTGCTGCCCTGGCGGCGCCAACCGCGAAACATATTCGTAATAGCGCGGTTGATGAACGATCTCTCCGATGGCGAGCACCACGATGGTGGCTATCGCTCCCCACATGGACGGGTAAAAGGCGAGGATCAGCCAGGAGATTCCGGTGATGAACGTACCAATGATGATGGCGCTGAAAGCCGGGACCTTTTTGGTGAGATAGTTCACCAGAATCGTCGAGGTGATCACGATAATGCTGTCGGTCATCAGGATTCGCTCGACGTCGATATCCTTGTTCACGTATTCGTGTAAATAGACAGGCATGACGATCCACTGCTGCCAGAAGACGATCCAATAGCCCGTGAAGATCAGTAAAAAAAGCATGAACTTTGGATTGCTTAGGACCGTTGCAAAATTTCTGAGCGTCTCCGCAATCGTTGGCATGGGTTTTTCATCCACGCGCTTCGGTTCGCGAAAAAAGGCCAAAACAAAAAAGAACATGGCAAAAACCGCTGCTGCGGCGATCAGGAAAATTTTTCCAGCTCCCAAGTAGCGCCTTGCCAGCGATCCAGCGAAAGGGCCGAGCAGGCCACCGATATTCACCATGGTGTAGTAAATGGAGTAGCCCAGCGAGCGCACATTCTCCCGCGAAGCCCGCGCCGTCGTTCCGACAACGCACGGCTTTACCAGCGAAATTCCCAACGCCGGCAAAATCAGAATGACCCCGACAAAAAAACTGAGCGGAACCGCGGAGCGAACCGGCGCGAGCCACGGCGCACCGATGGAGCCGAGCAAGAAGTACGCGCCAGCCAGGATCGCGTAGGCCAGCGAAAGCGCCCTGCGAAAACCAAGTTTGTCGGCAACTGCGCCGCCAAAAATAGCCAGGAACCACACCATACCGCCAAAGATTCCCGTCAGCGTCCCGGTCTGCTCAGTGGGAAAGCTCAGCGTCTCGCGCAGATAATTCGCCAGTGACGCGAAAGCGCCGTAGTAGGCCAGCCGTTCGAAAATTTCGCTGATGTTGGCTACCCAGAAGGGGCGCTCAAATCCGGTGCGGACGTCCTGCAGGCGTTGTTGAAAAGACATGTACCCTCATGAGGGCGCCCGCTCGGGAAAGGAATGCAGCAGGCGCGGCGGGATGATAACAGAGGAAAAGGGGAGAGACGCGAGTTCCAATTTGGGAAATGGTGACCAGGCCGCCCCATTTTTCTTGTAAGTATTGATTCTGCTGAACTTAGCAGCCACGTTGAAACGGGAGGGTCGCCGGCGTCGAGGAGCGAAGCAAACAAACCGGCGCAAGCAACGAACTTCGCCAACCCTTCCAACATTAGGATTACCATACAGTTAATATACATCGAGTGCGCCGCCCAACCGGGTTGTCGCTTTTCTTGAAAAAGCGCGAAACGGAACGCCGCTAACTCGCTGACCGGTATATACTTCTCTCAACTTGGCGGGGTTTCCGCCCATAAAGAAGCGGATACCCGTGGTGCGCCAATAGTGCCAGAGCTATTCCATGGACGACCCAGCAGCAAAGCAGCCCGGCCGTGAAGGCGGGACAGCGGGCGGAGGGGCGAGCGCGCCTGCCAAAGGCGAAAGCTCCAGCGGGGACTTTCCACGTCCTGCGAAGGCCCAGCCGCAAAGCGAACCAGCGGATATTCCGGGCGACGCGAATACGCTGAATGATGATGTAACGTTTGTAGACGCGTCGGCGACTCCGGCAAAGGCGCGGCACTCCGCGGTAATCCCAAAACGAAACCAGTTCGGTGCCGGCGATGTGTTTGGCGGCCGCTACGAGATCTTGCAGGTGCTCGGCGAAGGCGGCATGGGCACCGTCTACAAGGCGCGTGACCGGGAGGTAGAGCACCTGGTTGCGTTGAAGCTGATCCGCGCGGAGATGGCCTCGCATCCAGTGATTCTGGCGCGGTTCCGGCAGGAGTTGCTTACCGCGCGGCAAGTGACCCACCGCAATGTGATCCGCATTTATGACATGGCGGAAGCCGACGGTACCAAATACATCACGATGGAGTTTGTCGAAGGCGATGATTTGCGCAAGCTGCTGCACGAAGGAGGCAAGCTACCACCGGAAAAAGCGGTGGAGATTGTGCGGCAGATCTGCCAGGCCCTGGAAGCGGCGCATAGCGCGGGCGTGATCCATCGCGACCTGAAGCCGCAAAACATCATGCAGGAAAAGAACGGCCGGATCCTGGTAATGGATTTTGGTTTGGCGCGGTCGCTGGAATCGGACGGGATGACGCAATCTGGCACTCTGCTCGGCACGATCGAATACATGTCGCCGGAACAAGCGATGGGAAAGCACCTGGATGTGCGGTCGGACCTGTTCACGCTGGGGTTGATTTTCTATGAATTGCTGACGGGGAGGATTCCGTATAAGGCGGACACCGCGATGGCCAGCTTGCTGCTTCGCAACCAGGAGCGCGCGGTACCGGTGGCGGAACTGGACAGCTCGATCCCGAAAGGATTGAGCGACATCGTGAGCAAATGCCTGGAGCGCGACTTGACGCAGCGATACCAAAGCGTGCAGGAGATTTTGGCGGACCTCGACGCGTGGCGAGGGAAGCGCCCGGTTTCGGCTTCGGTAGTGACACAGGCGCAGCAAACGGTGGTGATGCAGGTTGGCGCGCGAAACACGCCGTGGAAGTGGATTGGAGCGGCGGTTATAGCGGTTGTACTGGCGGCAGGCGGATGGTTGCTGAACGGCAAGCTGGGCGGCAAGCCGGTGAGCAATGCGGCAGTCTCCGGGCCGCAGGTTTCCCTGGCAATTTTGCCGTTCCGCAACGGATCCGGTGACGCAAAACTGGACTGGCTGGGCGGAACCGTGGCGGACACGCTGAGCGCGGAAGTGGGACAGTCACCGCAGTTGCGCGCGATTTCTTCGGATCGGGTGCGGCAGATCCTTTCGGATTTGCGAATCCCAGCGGGAAACGACATTGATGCGGCAACCATGACGCGCATCGCCGATTTCACCAGCGCGGATACGATGGTTTCGGGACAGTACGCGAAATTCGGCGAGCAGATTCAGATTACGGCCACGCTGCGCGACCTGAAACGCCAGCGGAATACGACACTGAAAGCGGAGGCAGCAAACGAGAAGGCGCTGCTGCCCGCGATGGAGCAGCTGGCCAAGGACATCCAGCAGAATCTTTCCCTGTCGTCCGATGTGCTGCAGGAGTTGCGCGCGAAATCTTTCCGGCCTTCTTCGAATTCCCTGCCGGCGTTGCGCAATTACAACGAGGGGCTGCAGCTGGCGCGGCAGGGGAATGCTCTGGAGGCGCAGAAGAAATTCGAGTCGGCAGTGCAGGCGGATGGGAATTTTGCGCTGGCGTATTCGCGGCTGGGGCAAGCGTACAGCACGCTGCGCAATGACGCCAAGGCGCAGGAATACTCGCAAAAAGCGGTTGATTTGAGCGACAAATTGCCGGCACCGGAGCGCTACCTGATTCAGGCGAATCACGCGCAGATGACCAACGATTACCGCAAAGCCATCGAATCGTACGAAAACCTGGAGAAGGTATCGCCAGATGATGCCGACGTTCGCTTTCGTTTGGGCGAGCTGTATGAATCGACAGGAGCATTCGACAAGGCGCGGAGCGAACTGGGGAAAGTGCTGACCAGCGATCCGAAGCGGGTGGACGCACTGATCGCCGCGGGACGAGTGGAGATCAAGGGCGGGAACCCGCAGGCTTCGTTGGATTTTTTGACCCGGGGATTGACGCAGTCGATTCAACTCAACAACGCAGATGGAAAAGCCACGATTTTGAATGCGATGGGTGCCGCGTATGAGCAGTTGAACAAACCGGACGACGCGATGGGGAACTACAGGCAGGCGCTGGAGATCAAGCGGACGTTAAAACTGAAGGCGGGCGAAGCCCTAGTGCTGGGTAATATTGCGCGGATACAGGCGAGTTTGGGCAAACCGAATGACGCGTACAAGAGCTATAACGAGGCAGAAAAGCTGCAGAGGGAGATTCAGGATAAGAAGGGATTAGGAGTGACACTGATCAATTTGGGGGAGTTGTATCGGGAGCGCAGCAAGTATGAAGAAGCGCTGAAAGCTTATAAAGAGTCGCTGCAGATTCACCGTGAGATTGGAGACGAATACCGGCAGGCGCTGTGTCTCAACAATATCGGAAGCGTGTATTTGGTGACCGGGCCAGCAAGCGATGCGTTGACTTATTTCGAGGGTGCGCTGGACCTGCGCAAGAAAGGCAACGTGCCAAGCGAGATCGGAGAGACGCTACACAATCTGGGCGAAGCTTCTTTGAAAGACGGCGACTATGGAAAAAGTTTGGATTACCACTTGAAGGCGCTCGAACTGTTCCGGAGTTCCGGCGACAAGAGTGGCGCGGCGATCCAGTCCTACAGCTTGGGGACCATTTTTGAATATCAGGGGCGTTACGGAGCGGCGCTGAAGTCGAGAGAAGAAGCGCTCAAGGCGTACCAGGAATTGCAGGATCGCAGTTTTTGGATGGGAGAGATTCTGAGCGGGCATGGGCGTTCCTTAAGCCAGGTCGGACGGTACACCGAAGCCGAGAAGAATTTGAATGATGCAATGGCGCTGGCGAAGGAACTCCAAAACAAAACATTGATCGTCCAGATACTCAATTACCAAGGCGATGTCTTTTACTATCAGAGTGATTTGAAAAAGGCTGCGGACCTGTTCGTGCAGGCGGTGGGGGCGAGCGCCTCCAAAGACGTCGATATCGATGTAGCGTTGCTATCCAAATACAACGCCGCAAAATGCGCAGTCGAGGGGAAAAATGGAAAGATCTCCGTGAGTGGACTACGCACCCTGGTGCAGAACGCAGCCGCGGCGGGCCTCACAAACATTTCAACGCAAGCGGGAATCGAACTGGGTGGAATGCTGCTTAACGCCCGGCAGTATGCAGACGCGCGAAGCGAATTGGAGAAAGCGCGGGCCACGAGCGAAAAACTTGGACTGCAAGCGTCGCTGGCGCGCAGCCAGTTTTTTCTCGGTCGCGCGCTGGAGCCTTCGCTAAACGCCGCCGAGGCGCAAACACACTACGCAGCGGCGAAAAGGATTTTAGAGGCAATCCGCCAGGAATCAGGAAATGAAGCGATCCTGCAAAGGAAGGACTTGGCGGAGATTTCAGTGCATTAACCAAACGAGAGAATTTTGAGCGGGGCCAGACCGGCGAGGTCTGGCCCCGTCGAATTGTTCATGGGGTGTTTGGTACGTTGAAGGGCGGCGTGCGCACCGGGGCAAAAAGGTTCGAACGTACTGTAACGATATAACTACCGGGAGGAAGTTTGTTGGTGTTGATGTCTTGTACGTTGGTATTGTTTTTGTTGTCGAAATGGAATTTATTCGAGTCTCCCCCGTTAATGAGATCGGCAAAACTGATTGGGTTGGCGTTGAGAGCGACAGAAAGGCTAGCGGTTTTGTCGCGCAGGAACGGACCATTGCTACAATTGCCAGAATTGGCGGCCAGCTTAAACGAAACCTCAACGATTGGGTTCTTGTCGGATGCGCTAGTTTGGTATGCAGCTGTCAAGCTGCAAAGAATGCCGGGCGTAGTCGCAAACGGCTTATCGAGAGCGGCGAAGGGCGACAGCCCTGGAGTCTTGCCTCCCATCGCCGGGTCGTCGCAGCTGGGGCAATTTGCGCCGGTATCGACGTAACTCGTCAGGATGTCCTCTGAAAAGGTTGTTGAGTCGGAATTCTCTCCGGGAGCGTGAGCGAATGCGGGGATACGGACGCTTTGCCCGCTATTGTAGTTGAGTGTCAGAGTAATCAGCCCACGATAGTCGACGCCTTTCACCGGAACACCATTCAATCCGCCAGGCAGTGCATCACCGCTGAAATCGTAACGAACGCAATGTGCAACGCTGTAGGTAATGCAGACCGTGCCTGTCGGGAATTCATTGGTATCCAGTGGATTTGGAATGACAATAAACTCATTAGCGGTAACGATGAGATCAAATGTGGTAAGTACTGTCTCGAATTGCACGGTCATGGTTCCATCCCCCTGCGACCCGAAATCGAAGGTAGCACTAGAGATGCCCGACGGATCAGGAGTGAAATGGCAACTGATACTAAACGCGGGATTGTCTCCGGTTATTCCGCCGCAGTTGGCGGAGCTAGCCGCAAAACTTGGAGCGGCGACAAATACCAGCGCAATGGCAAGGAAAGCAAAAAGTCTGGATTTCACGTTCATCTCCTTATGCTTAAGCACACGAATGCATAGATAGTGATCGAGCAGCGGCAAGCCAACGGGCTGGGAGTAATAGCGCGCCTACAACGAGTCGATACCGTTCTGCGGGGAGCTTACCGACGACTGGTCTGCACTTTTTACGCTTGGCAGAATTGCGTGTCAAGGAAAAAAGTGAAAAAACGGCCGGAAATAGAGCCCAATTGTCAGATTTCTCACGCCTACAAGCCTCGATTCGTACGCGAAAAAGACCGTTCCCACTCTGCGGTCCTACACCTTACCGAAGACGACCACCGGAAGGTAGTGCAGAATCCGTGTAAATTGTTACGGTAATCGAGGAATGTTTGTGAGGAGGAGTGCGGCGTGAAGGTAAGATTGCAATTGATGTTAGCCGTGCTATTAGATTTGGCGGTAGGTAAAGAGTTGAGAGCACAGTGGACTGAGCGGCCTTCGGATTCCGAATTGGCTGCCATCAGCGAACGGGGGCGTGAACTTGCGGCCTATGACCAGGCGGTGTGGCACGCTACCGACGCTTTGCAAACGGCCAATCCTAAGACCGCGCAAGGGCAGCGGTGTCTCGCGCGCTTTGCAAACGGCAGCTGGATCGTCGTTTTCGGCTCGCTAAACGCCGACAAAACGAGATTTTCGATCGACTATGAGGCTTTGCAGGGAAGCAAACCTCGGGCCTTCAGCGTGAAGCGCGAGGAACTCCTCCGAGAGGACAGCGATTTTTATCTTTTCGCCGCTCGCGCGGTCGAAACTGCATTAGCGGATTTTGGCGGAACATCACGTCCATACAACGCTGCCATCCTGCCAACGGGGGATCAGCAATTTCATGTTTATCTTTATCCGGCGCCGCTCAAAGCCAATAGCTATCCGCTCGGCGGCGATGTGCGCTATCTGATTTCCGGAGATGGCAAACAAATTCTGCAGAAGAGCGTGCTTCACAAAACAATCATCGAAGTCAGTGCCGCCAAAGCCAAGAAAGGCGTGGCTAGTTCGCACACCCATGTGCTCAGCGACTTTCCGGAAGATACCGACGTTCTGCACGTGTTGCAGCAGGATCCGCCCAGCCCGGAGATGGTCGCCACGCCACACTTCGTCTACGAAATATCAGCCGACGGAACGATTCGCATCAAGCACGGAAAGAAAAGATAGCTGCTAAGGAGCGGCGTGGCTTCCTTCATTTCACTTGCCGTCGCGGCGCTTGGTATCGGATATTCTACCGGCCCGTGATGCCGCAGTGCGTTTGGATTCTTGGCTTGCGCTAGCATCACTTGGTCGCGGATTCTCCCAGCTTGTGTTTTGCATCCACAGGAATTGCACAACGAAACCTATTGATTCTGCAGTCTTTAGTCGCGGCCAAAAGTCTCATCTAGCGCATCCATATTTTGCGTTGGACGCAGGGAAAGGCCAGCCCCTACAGTCCCAAGACTGGCGTTGTGTGCCCTTTTGTTGAACTGACGTGCCAGCGAACAAACCGATGACCGCAGCGGCTACACCAATACGGCGCAACGTTGCTCCCGCTTTCGTGAACTATCAACTGGACTCTGCCTACGACGAAATGTTTTCCGCGCCCGGCGTTGCGCGAGAGCACTATCGCGCTTTGCAGAAAACGCTCCTTGGCCTCGCGCCCGAAGAGTTGCGCCGCACGCAGCAGGCCGCGGACCTTACCTTTCTGCAAGAAGGCATCACGTTCACTGTCTACGGCAGCAAAGAAGGCACCGAGCGCATTTTTCCGAACGACCTGGTGCCGCGCATCATTCCGGCGCACGAATGGATGCGCATCGAAAAAGGGCTGACCCAGCGGCTCACGGCACTCAACCTTTTCCTCCGCGACATCTATCACGAGGGCCGCATTCTTGCCGAAGGCGTCGTTCCGCGTGAGCTCGTCTACAGCTGCAGGCATTTTCGCCGCGAGATGCGCGGACTCAATGTGCCGCGCGACATCTACGTCAACATTTGCGGTACCGATCTGATTCGCCTCCCCGACGGCGAATTTGCCGTGCTGGAAGACAATCTGCGCGTGCCCAGCGGCGTGTCATACATGCTGGCCAATCGGAAAGTTTTGAAGCGCGTGTTTCCCAGCTTGTTCCGCGATTATGGCGTGTGGCCGATCGACCATTATCCGCAAGCGCTGCTGGCGATGCTACGGTCGCTGTCGCCCGAGAATTCCGCTTATCCAGGCGATCTTACAACTGTGTTGTTAACTCCGGGTGTTTCCAACTCGGCGTATTTCGAACACACGTTTCTGGCGCAGCAGATGGGCATCGAGCTGGTGGAAGGCCGCGACCTGTTGGTACACGACAATCTTGTGTACATGCGGACAACTGCCGGTTTGCGCCGCGTCGACGTCATTTATCGCCGCGTGGACGACGATTTTCTCGATCCGCTGTGCTTTCGCCCTGATTCGATTCTCGGCGTGCCGGGCCTCTTCAACGCTTATCGCGCTGGCAACGTCACGCTGGCCAATGCTATTGGTACCGGAGTTGCTGACGACAAGGCAATCTACTCTTACGTTCCGCAGATCATCCGCTATTACCTGAATGAAGATGCCATCCTCGCTAACGTGCCAACTTTTCTGATGAGCGACGACACACACCGTCAGCACACGCTGGCCAACCTGGGGAAAATGGTGGTCAAAGCCGTAGGCGAATCCGGCGGTTACGGAATGCTTATCGGCCCGCAAAGCACAATGCAACAGCGCGAAGAGTTTCGCGCGCTCATTCTGGCTGAGCCCCGCAACTACATCGCACAGCCTACACTTTCCTTGTCCTGCGCTCCCTGCTTGATCGATGGCGAAGTGGAATCGCGCCACATCGATCTTCGCCCGTACATTCTGATGGGCGACAAAGTCACGCTTGTTCCCGGCGGCCTTACGCGCGTCGCGCTTCGTCCCGGCTCGCTGGTTGTTAATTCTTCGCAGGGCGGCGGCAGCAAAGACACCTGGGTGCTGCGCGACGGCGATCGCCTGGATGGCGCCAATCCAACATGAGACCGCCGCGCAATTTCTACGTTCGTACCTTCCAGCGCGAAGCCGGCATGTTGTCGCGCGTTGCGGACAATTTGTACTGGATGAGCCGCTATCTTGAGCGCGCCGAGCACACCGCGCGGCTGCTCGACGTCGAGCTGCAGCTGTGGCTCGACCAGTCACCAGAAGTCGGCGCCGGCCGCTGGCGCTTTCTGGTGGACGCATTGCAGGTCCGTGGTATGCAGGGCCGCCTCGATCCGCTGCAGCTCGCTGAAACGCTGGTCTTCAGCCGCGAAAACACCTCTTCGATCGTTTCCTGCGTTTCCGCGGCGCGGGAAAATCTGCGGCACGTGCGCGAACAGTGCAGCTCCGAAATGTGGGAGCAGCTCAACAAGCTTTATCTGCAGGTGATCGA
>Ga0075424_100006592_pt1 | contig 11185 bp, 14 predicted proteins | sample SoiMethybrSBSTD3_FD_75301 | JGI IMG/M metagenome (GOLD analysis project Ga0075424, IMG submission 75301) | Bulk soil microbial communities from a Populus tree surrounding site in Tennessee, USA - Soil MetaG P. TD hybrid SBSTD3 | ecosystem: Environmental > Terrestrial > Soil > Tree plantation...
CGAAGAGGAGCTGCGGGCGTTCCGCACCCGCTTCGGCATTCCCGTCTCGGACGCCGAGATCGGGAATACGCCGTTCTACCGCCCGAGCGAGGACGGCGTCGAAATCAAGTACATGCGCGATCGGCGCAGGGCGCTCGGCGGCTATGTGCCGGCGCGCAAAGCCCGCAGCGAACCGCTACCCACGGTTCCGAGCGAGCTGTTCGAGGAGTTCCATAAAGGGACCGACGGGCGCAAAGCCTCGACGACGATGGTGTTCGTGCGCCTGTTGTCGAAGCTGCTCCGCGACAAGGAACTGGGCCGGCTCGTCGTGCCGATCGTGCCGGACGAGGCGCGCACTTTCGGCATGGAGGCGTTGTTCCGCGCCGTCGGCATCTATTCCCACGCCGGCCAGACCTACGAGCCGGTCGACATGGACACGCTCCTGTATTACAAGGAAGCGTCCGACGGCCAGATTCTCGAAGAAGGCATCACCGAAGCGGGATCGATGTCGTCGTTCATCGCCGCCGGCACGGCGTACGCGACGTACGGCGTCAACACCATCCCGTTCTTCATCTACTACTCGATGTTCGGCTTCCAGAGGATTGGCGATCTGATCTGGGCGGCCGCCGACGCGCGGACGCGCGGTTTCCTGCTCGGCGGCACCGCTGGCCGGACGACGCTCGCCGGCGAAGGGCTGCAGCACCAGGACGGCAACAGCCAGCTGTTCGCGCTGGCCTATCCCAATTGCGTCAGCTACGACCCGGCGTTCGCTTACGAGATCGCGATCATCATTCAGGACGGCATCCGCCGGATGTACGTCGATCAGGAGAGCATCTTCTACTACCTGACCGTGATGAACGAGCAGTACGCCATGCCGGCGATGCCGGAAGGCGCAACCGACGGCATCCTGAAGGGCCTCTATAAGTTTCGCGCGGCCGGCGACGCCAACGCCCCGCTGCGGGCGCAGCTGTTCGGCAGCGGCGCGATCCTGCCGGAAGTGATCAAGGCGCAGGAAGTGCTCGAATCGAAGTACGGCGTCGCCTCCGACGTGTGGAGCGTCACCAGCTACACCGAGCTGTATCGCGAAGGCCACGCGTGCGAGCGCTGGAACATGCTGCATCCGGGCGAGACGCCGCGCGTGCCGTACGTCTCGCAGTGCCTGTCGAACGCGCCGGGCGTGCTGATTGCCGCGTCGGACTACGTCAAGGCGATGCCCGATTCGATCGACCGCTGGCTGCCGCGGCCGCTCACGGCGCTCGGGACCGACGGCTTCGGCCGCAGCGAAAGCCGTGCGGCGTTGCGCGACTTCTTCGAGGTCGATTACCGGTACGTCATCGTCGCCACCCTCGCCGCGCTTGCGCGCGACGGCAAGATCCAGCGATCGGTGGTGGACGAGGCGATCAAGGCGCACAACATCAATCCCGACAAGGCGAACCCTGCCGTGTCGTAAGAGCAACCGCTGAGAACGCCGGGATCGCAGAGATCGATACGCTCTGCGCGCTCGGCGCGCTCCGTGGTTAAAAGGGTCACGTGACTGACTTCACCCTCCCAGAGCTTGGCGAGAACATCTCGAGCGGCGACGTGCTCCGCGTCCTCGTCAAGCCCGGCGACACCATTCAGAAGGAACAATCAGTTCTCGAGCTCGAAACGGACAAGGCGACGATCGAGGTGCCATCGTCCGTCGCCGGTCGGGTGAAAGAGGTCAAGGTCAAGGCTGGCGACAAGGTCAAGGTCGGGCAGGCAATCCTCAGCGTCGAGGATGGTGCCGAAGCGAATCCGACGGGTGCGAAAGAGGCGTCGGCAAAGTCCGCCGAAGCCGCTCCAACAAAAGTTGGCGGGGAAGCCGGAAAGGCGGACGCCGGCAGGAGGGCGACGGCGGCGGATGCGGCGCCGGCCCCTCAGCCAGCGAAGGAAAAAATCCCCGACGTCCAGCCGGACGTCCAGGCCAGGAATCAATCGACCACACCAGACAAGGCGGGGGTGAAGGATTCGTCGGTCGGTCCGCAGGCCCAATCCGGCGCCGCGGACGGCGATGCTCCTTCCCGCGGGAGAAACGTCGTCGATATCAGCCGAGGCGCCCGGGCGCCCGAACCGGCGGCGCCGTCCGCCGCGCCGCCGGAACTGCCGCCGGCCCCGGCCGCGCCGTCAGTGCGCCGGATGGCGCGCGAGCTCGGCGTCGACGTCAACCAGGTCGTCGGAACGGGCGAAGGCGGGCGGATTTCGATTGAGGACGTGAAGGCGCATGCGAAGCGGCTAGTGGAAGGCGGGTCGCGCGGCGGCGCCGGGCAAGCCGAGCCGCTGCCGGACTTCTCGCGCTTCGGACCGATGGAGCGCCAGCCGATGCGCGCCGTGCGGCGCAAGACCGCGGAGCATCTGAGCGCCGCATGGGCGTCCATTCCCCACGTCACGCAATGCGACCTCGCGGACATCACCGGACTCGAAGAGCTGCGCAAGAAGTACGCGAAGCAGGTGGAGGCCGCCGGCGGCAACCTGACAGTGACGTCGATCGCGGTGAAGATTGTGGCGGCCGCGCTGAAGGTGTTTCCCCAGTTCAACGCTTCGATCGATCTGGCGGCCAGCGAGATCATCCTCAAGAAGTACGTCAACATCGGCGTGGCGGTGGACACCGACCGCGGTCTGCTGGTGCCGGTGATCAGGGACGCGGACCGCAAGAACATCGTGCAGCTGTCGGTGGAACTGGCGCAGCTGTCGGAGAAGGCCCGCACGCGCAAGATCGCGCTCGAGGAGATGCAGGGCGGCTGTTTCAGCATTTCGAACTTGGGCGGCATCGGCGGCACCTACTTCACGCCGATCGTCAACGCGCCGGAAGTGGCGATTCTCGGGGTCTCGCGCGCGCGCATGGAGCCCGTCTACAACAAGGAGAGCGGTCAGTTTGCGCCGCGGCTGATGCTGCCGTTGTCGCTCTCGTACGACCACCGCGCCATCGACGGCGCGGACGGCATCCGTTTCCTGCGGTGGGTGTGCGAGGCGCTTGAGCAGCCGTTCGTGCTCGCGCTCCAGGGCTGAGCGACGTGGCGACGACAGTCATCGCAGAGCTCGCTGAGCCCGCAGGACGTTTCTTGGCCACAGAGACACAGAGACGCCGAGCTGACCGGTTCGGCGGCTGGCGCCGTCGAATCGGACGAATCCACGAACACGATCTGATCGCGCGTGCTCGTGGATTCGTCCGAGTTCGACCGCGTGCGCCGCTTCGCGGCGCCGCCGAACTGACCTGTGATTTTTCTGCGCGGGCCCCGCATCGGAAGTCCTCTCTGTGTCTCTGTGCCTCTGTGGCCAAATTCGGGCTCGCATGATTTCTGTACAGGTTGTCGTCGTCGGCGGCGGTCCGGGAGGATACGCCGCTGCGTTTCTCGCCGCCGATCTCGGACTCTCGACGGCGCTCGTCGATCCGGAAGTGAATCCCGGCGGCGTCTGCGTCTATCGCGGCTGCATCCCGTCCAAGGCGCTGCTGCACGTCGCCAAGCTGATCGACGAATCGCGCCATGCGAAGGCATGGGGAGTTGAGTTCGGTGAGCCGAAGGTCGACCTCGCGAAGCTCCGCGCCTTCAAGGACAACGTGGTCAAACGGCTGACCAGCGGCACCGGCCAGCTGGTGAAGCATCGGAAAGTGCGTTACCTGCAGGGGCTCGCCGAAGTCGTCGACGCGCACCACCTGAAGGTGAACCTGACCGCGGGCGGCGACGAGCAGCTGCAGTTCGAGCACGCGATTCTGGCAACCGGCTCGCTGCCCGCGATTCCGCCGGCGCTGAAGGTAGACGACCCGCGCGTGATGGACTCGACCGCAGCGCTCGATCTTCCCGACATCCCGAAATCGTTGCTGGTGGTCGGCGGCGGTTACATCGGCCTGGAGCTCGGCACGGTCTACGCTGCGCTCGGCAGTGCCGTCACTGTCGTCGAGATGACGCCGGGTCTTCTTCCGGGCGCCGATCGCGATCTCGTGGATGTCCTCGCGAAGCGGATGAACCGGACGATGAAGAGCGTGCTGCTCGAAACGAAGGTCGTGCAGGTCAAGCCCGAATCGAACGGCGTGCGCGTGATCTTCGAAGGCAACGTCGAACCCAAGGAGCAGCTGTTCGACCGGGTGCTGGTCTCGGTTGGGCGCCGGCCGAACTCGAAGATTCCCGGTCTCGAGAAGACGCAGGTGCAGATCGATCAGCGCGGCTTCATCATGGTCGACGAACAGCGCCGCACGCACGAGCCGTCGATTTTCGCCATCGGCGACATCGTCGGCGAGCCGATGCTGGCCCACAAGGCGTCGCACGAGGGGCGGGTCGCCGTCGAGGTGATGGCAGGCGAGAACGTCGCGTTTGCTCCGCGGGCGATCCCGGCTGTCGTGTTCACGGACCCCGAGCTGGCCTGGGCAGGGCTGACCGAATCGCAGGCCGCCAAGGAGAATCGAAAGGTCACCGTCGCGAAGTTTCCCTGGGGCGCGTCAGGGCGTGCGATCACGCTCGATCGAACGGATGGCCTGACCAAGCTGATTCTGGATCCGGAGACGGAGCGGCTACTGGGCGTCGGCCTGGTTGGACCGGGCGCCGGCGAGCTGATTGCCGAAGGCGTACTCGCCATCGAGATGGGCGCGACGGCAACCGACCTGAAGCTCACGATTCACCCGCACCCGACTCTCACCGAGACGGTGATGGAGTCGGCCGAAGTGTTTTTCGGCCAGGCCACACACGTCTACCGGCCCAAAAGGTAACCGTTGTCGTAACCCCGGTCATTCAGTACCGAGCTGTTCGATCAGCCGCTCGCACAGCGTCTGCCGCTTGACGAGGGCGTGAAGCATTTCTTTTTCGTCGGTGCGCGCGACCTCGAACTTCAGCCCCGGCAGGTAGTCGTGCAGCATATGTCGAAGCGTCTGCACCTCATCGTCGGTCAGTTGGACGTTCATGATCCCCTCGGCGACCCAGTTCATCTGCATTGCGGTGAAGCCCGGATCAGCATCCGTCGAGCACTCGCATAGAGCGTCGCGATAATCTCCGCGAAAGCGCTTCGCTCCCGGCTGGATCCGTGGACGACCGACTCCATTAGGATCACGCCGCGGTCGTTCACATCGAGCATCAGCGCCTCCAGGAATTCCGCGTGGTCGGGATCTTCACTGACGGCGACCACTTTTCGAGGCAACAGTTTCATCGGAGACTCCACCTCTGAACGACCAAGGGGCAAGTCCGGTGCCGATCCCGCCGCTTCTCGTTGTTCACCTCGCGGTACTGCCGCGGTGAGCGACCATGCCAGCTGAACGAGCACAGAAGGTTCAGGACCTGAAGGCCGCGCACGACAGCGGCTTTGCGAGCGCCAGGGCCGACATCGAGGCGGACGTCGCGAAGCTAAAGACCTCCATCGACGAGCTCGGCGCGAAGATCTAGGGTGGGTGAAGGACGTAGAGCGCGATCTTAACCAGGCGAACGCCCGCGCGGTGATTGCCAACCAGATCGCCAGCAGGTAACGGTCGAAGTCAAGGCGCGCCCGGCTCGGTTCTCCCGGTCCGGGCGTTGCATATTAAGGGTTAAGGAGGCCCGCCATGCGCAAGAGGTCTCAACTGTGGAAGACGGCCTTACTGTTGGTTGTGATCGCGTTGCTCTCGGGCTCACGAAGGCCTTCCGCCGGCAACCCCGGCCAGGATGAGGAGCAGCAGATCGGCCAGGAAGTGTTCAACGAGCTGCGGATGAAGGGCGAAATCGTGGCCTCGTCGCGGCTGTACGATGTGCTCACGCCGATTGCCGCCGCGGTGACGCGCAGCGCGCAGCCGCACTACAACCATCCGTTCAAGTTCTACCTGGTGCACGAGCAGGGACCGAACGCGTTCGCCACGCCCGGCGGAAACGTCTACGTCACCGACTCGTTGCTGTACTTCGTCAAGAACACCGAGCAGCTCGCCGGCACGTTGTGCCACGAGGTCTCCCATACGATCCACCACGACTCGATGGCCTTGCTCGAAAAGGACAAGAAGATCGAGAAACGCGAGGTCGGAGCCGCGATCCTGTTGGGGCCATCGACCGCTCATCTTCTCGCGATCGCGTTGATCGGGAAGCTGCATTCGCTGGGCTACTCACGCGACGCCGAATCGGCCGCCGACATCACGGGATCCGACGTCTGCGCGGCCAGCGGCTACAACCCGTGGGGACTCGTGTGGCTGTTCAAGGACTTCGACGCCGCCGACCTCGGCCAGGTGCCGCAGATACTGTCGGATCATCCGAACAACCCGAACCGAATCGCGGCGCTGGAGCACCATTTCCGCGAGAATCCCGGAGTGTTCAGTAAGTTCCCGGCTGATCCCAAGACGGCCAAGCCCATCGTTTTACCCGCCAACACCTCCGAGACTTTCTTGCGCTGAATCGACGCGCGATCGGTGATCTACAACACCACGGCGACGATTGCCTCCGTCGTCGTGTTCGGCTGGCTGCTGATGCTCGCGGGCGTCATGCAGTTTGTGCACGCGTTCCAGGTCACCGAATGGAAGGGGTTCGAGATGAATGCCGAAGCCACAACATCCTGGTCGGCCCGGTCGCGCTCGCCGCGATCAAAACACTTCACGGCGATCGTGGACATCCCGGACATGGCGATCCGGCGCGACCTCCTGCGCGCGCGAAAGCGGTCGCGGTGTTCCCGCGAGTTGCCAAGGTCGCGCTCACGTTCGATGGTGAAGGCGGGCGCGGTGTCGTCAGGCGCCGCACCGCCGATGGCGGGTAACCCGGTGTACCTTCGCGCGGGCGGCACGAGCTGGGGGCCGGCAGATTGGCGTCTCTCCACGGACTACTTCTTGCTCCTCATGAACGTCGAGAGCGTGGAAGGTGATGAAGGCCAGGTTCGAGCTGGGCGGCGAAGCTGCCGTCGCTGGGCTTTGGGGGCGCAATACCAATGCCGGAACCGATGGCTCGTGCATGCCGCGATCCTGTCGTACTCGCGCAGCCGCAGGGTCTTTGCGGACGCCAACCTCAAAGGCGTTGTCGTGCGGCCCGAGGACGATCTGAATCGCGCCGTCTACGACCAGACGGACCGCGCCAATAGCGCCGCTCCGTCGGATGGACTGAAAGCGTTTCCGGAGGAACTCGGTCGTGCGACCGCCAACGCGGGCAGCGACCGGTGGAGGAGCCATGACCATCAGCGTGACCGACTTGCTCAAGCTTCCTCCCGGCGTGATGGCGGGTGTTCTCCTAATGCTCTGGCCCGCGATCTGGGCGGGAGCCTCATTCTTCGTCGCGTTCGCCGGCGATGTGATTCGGCGGCAGAGGCACACGTCGATAGCGCCGCGCAAGGCAGCCTGAACTGAGAGTGATTCATGTCACTGAGCGACATGCAGCGAGGCATCGAGGAATGCCAGCGGTGCCACTGTGTGCCTGAGGTTGATCGCGCACTGCCAGCGCACGGGCGGGCGCCATGCGGATCCAACCACATCAAGTGACCGTGATACGCCGCGGCGCCACTCATAGGATTCTGGTTCATCGCCCAGCCGTTCAGTCAGCTGGGCTCCATGGCGGATGTGCAGAGCGGCGGCGTCGCGTACCTCGCCCATGTCGGCGGCTTCATCTTCGGAGCGGCTACCGCGAGGATCTTCGAGGGGGTTCGGCCGGTCGCCGAATGGGTCGCGTAAGCTAGTCGCCCGGCGCTGAAGAGCCCTGTCGATAGAGAGGAGCGAGGCCATGGACAAGAAGCGCGATTCCCCTCCTGGAAACGACGACCACAAGCGAACCCGTCGACAGATGGCGTTCAGCGTCAGCTATCTTCTGACCAGCCTGATCGTCCTCTGGCTGTTCCAGGAGTTTGTGGTGGGTCCGCTTTTCACCCAGGCGCGCGAGATCCCGTACAGCGAGTTCAGGACGAAGTTGAAGGCGAGCCAACTCGTCGACGTCACGATCGGCAGCCCACGCATCGTTGGAGAGATGAAGAACGCGGCGGCCACGTCCGATCGGGACAAGACGATCGCGTTCGATACCGTGGCGCCGCCTAGTGGCGATCCGAAGCTGCTCGACGAACTCGACGCCGCAGGGGTGAAGTACCGGATCAAGCCGCCACCCAGTCCGCTTGGCGAGCTGCTGCTTTCGTGGCTGTTGCCACTGGGCCTGCTTGGGGCGTTCTGGTACTCGGCGTACCGCCGGGCGGGCGCCGCGGGAGGCGGCATCTTCGGCGTGGGTAAGAGCAAGGCGACCGCGGTCACGGCCGAACAGGTCGGCGTCACGTACAAGGACGTCGGAGGCGCTGATGAAGCCATCGCGGAGCTCCGTGAAATCATTCAGTTCCTGAAGACCCCGGAGCAGTTCGCCCGGCTCGGAGGGAAGATTCCGAAAGGCGTGCTGCTCGTCGGACCACCTGGAACCGGCAAGACGCTCGTCGCTAAGGCGACAGCCGGCGAGGCGAATGTGCCGTTCTTCGAGACGAGCGGCTCGGAGTTCGTCGAGATGTTCGTCGGGGTCGGCGCGGCGCGCGTCCGTGATCTGTTCGAGCAGGCGCGCCGTGTGGCGCCCGCCATCGTGTTCATCGACGAGATCGACGCCATCGGCCAGAGCCGCGGCGCGGCCACTCGAGTCGTCGCCAACGACGAACGCGAGCAGACGCTCAACCAGCTCCTCGCCGAGATTGACGGGTTCAAAACCGATACCGGAAAGCCGGTCATCATCATGGCCGCGACGAACCGTCCGGAGATCTTGGACCCGGCGCTCTTGCGGGCGGGCCGCTTCGATCGCCAGGTCGCGCTGGGCAACCCGGATCTGATCGGTCGCGAACAGATCCTGCGCATTCACACGCGCACGATCACGCTGGCCGCGGATTTCGACCTCACACGCGCGGCGCGTCTGACGCCAGGATTCAGCGGCGCCGATCTCGCCAATGCCGTGAATGAGGCGGCGCTCCTCGCCGCACGCCGCAACGCCGATGCTGTGACCTTGAGCGACTTCGAAGCCGCGATGGAACGCATCGTGGCCGGCCTCGAGAAGCGCACGCGGGTCATGAACGAACAGGAGCGCCGGACGGTCGCCTGTCATGAATGCGGGCACGCGCTCGTGGCTCAGCTCGTCCCGCACGTCGACCCGGTGAGCAAAGTCAGCATCGTCCCGCACAGCCGCGGCGCCCTCGGCTACACGCTGCAGCTGCCGACCGAGGATCGGTATCTCCTCACCATGGAGGACCTCGAGGATCGGCTCGCGGTGATGCTGGGCGGCCGCGCCGCCGAGAAGATCGTGTTCGGCATGATCAGCACGGGCGCGAGCGACGACATCCAGCGCGCGACTGAACTCGCGCGCCGCATGGTCACCGAGTTTGGCATGAGCGACAAACTCGGGTCGGTGCGCTACGCGGGCCAGGAACTGCAGTACCTGGGCGGGGCGGTGACAGACTCCAGCGGGCTCAGCCCGCATACGCAGGAAATCATCGACGGCGAGGTGCAGCGCATCGTCGGCGCGCAGTACGAGCGGGCCCAACGCCTGCTCCAGGACCACCGTCCGGCTCTTGCCAGCCTCACTGAGCAGCTGCTGAAGAGCGAGACTCTAGACGGCAGCGTCGTCAGGCAGGCCGTCGAACCGAGGGCCGTCCGCGCCGCTGGCAGTTAGACCGTCCGACCGATCGTCGCGTTGGACAACATGAACGTCCGGCCTTCGAGGATCGCGATGGCGTCGGTGCCGAGTTCGGGCGGATACGCCTTTTCGTCACCTAGCGTTTGAGTTGTTTCCGGCAGCGGATAAGGGTGAAGCGGGGTTGGCCTGGGGGTTGCTGTTGGCGGTGCCGTACGCGGGTCCATAGTACCTTTCTCTATCTCTTGTGATGAGTCCCTTCGTCCTCCCTGTCGCCGGTGTGAAACAACGAACCGTAGGTCTCGGGCTTCTCGCGGAAATGCCTTTTCAAGCCGCCTCGACCCGCTGCGGCATGCCAGGATGATCGGACAGGAGCTGCGGCACGTGGGCGAGGTTCGCGGTGTCGAGTCCTGGAAGCAGGTAACCGGCTCGCCTCAGCCCACCTGATCGATATGCGCGAAAAGACCAGCCAGAAACAGTCCCACGCCGAGCAGTCCCACCACCACGCCCGCCGGCAACATGACGATGGTGACAGTCATGGCGAGCCCGACAACCATCAGGACGAATCCGATAATCACCGCCGTGACTCGACCCAACGTACGTCCGACTGTGTCCGCAACCGAGCGAACCAGGTATGTGACATGTGCCATGCAGACCAGCGGAGCAAAACACGTGCTCCACGCCCAGGACCGATAGGGCAGTCGCGCAATGCCCTGTAGCTGGTCCACACCCGACGCCTGGCTTGCAAGGACATCCTGAAGGAGATGGGCCGCCATTACGCTCGAGCCCGACGACGCGCGGCAAACACCGCGCCACGAGCACGTTCGCAGTGCGTCGCGCTGCCAGGCTGAAGACAAAAAGCGAGCATCGACTTCGCTATACATGTGATCCCGCGAAGAGTCACCGAGTCGAGATCGGGCGTGCGCGGACCGTCGTCGCTCACATCAGGTCGTCAGCGCTATCAAATGGCTGTTGGCACGTATGTGCCAGCAACTGGGGCATCGCGACGCGTCGACGACGCTGCGCGTGTGTGCGCATTGGCCGCCCGGACGATACGCGCGTGAAGGCGGTCGATCTATTGGATACGACCAGAAGTCGGCTCGAAGGCGATTCGCGAACGATTTAGCCGCGGGAGCGCAGGTCGGCAAGCCGGGCTGCTAGCTCTCGACGCGGGTGACCGCGCCGGCGGCGGTCCAGCGGAGAAACGCCGCGGCAATGAGCGCCTCGATCACCTGGCGGCAGATGTCCTGCTCGAGGCCCCACAACCGGGTCGCCTGAGCCGGTGTCAGGCGCAGGCCCGGCATTTCCCTGAACTCCTCACGCACGCGGCGAGTGACGACCTCAATATCCATGTGCACTCCTTGTCGGTGACGCGAGTAACTCGTGCCGGACGCGGGCGCCGGTATCCGCGGCGGCCTGCGTTTCAAAGGTCATCGTGACGCCCATCGGCTGCAACGCCGACCCGACCCGTGTGTAAAAGCGAATCAAAGTCCGGATGTCGACAACGGACGGTTCGCCGGCGATTTCGAGCGCGTGCTGCAGCTCGTGGGCGAGCGTGGCCATCTGCGTCAGCTCGCTGCGGTCACAGGCCAGCTCGATCACCAGAAAGCGATGCGTGCTCGATGCCGACAGCAGGCCGATCTGGCCGTCCACGGTCACCGGTCCGAAGACGCGGTGCCGGA
>Ga0075424_100006595_pt1 | contig 11184 bp, 5 predicted proteins | sample SoiMethybrSBSTD3_FD_75301 | JGI IMG/M metagenome (GOLD analysis project Ga0075424, IMG submission 75301) | Bulk soil microbial communities from a Populus tree surrounding site in Tennessee, USA - Soil MetaG P. TD hybrid SBSTD3 | ecosystem: Environmental > Terrestrial > Soil > Tree plantation...
TGACGGGGGACATGGTCATCCAGTTATGCGAGACCGGAAAGTTGAACTCAACGCCAAACGCGGCCCACGCCCCGCGATAGGCGATGGCAGCCTTCTTGATGGACGGGTTCGCGTAAAACATCGACTTGCCGGAAATCTTGTCGATGCAGGTGTAGAGGTGCCCGCCGATGTCCGGCAGCACGGAGCACTTCAGATATTCGTTCTCGAGATAGATCGCACGCCATGCGTGGTCGACCCGTTGGCTGGTCAGGTTCGTCCGCATGGTGTACGGATAGTTGAAACGATTGGTCGTGAACTGATCGAAAGGCGGGTTGGGATCAGGCAATCCCTCTTCGTAAGTTGGAAGCGTGAGTGTGCCTTGCCACACGCGTACTTGCGCGCCGGCAGTCAACGCCGAGGACAGCAATGCAAGAACAACGATTCGTCGAAGCATCCTAAATTCGCAGCAGCCGAGCGGCGTTTCCGTTGTAGACCTTACGCAGAATGCCGTCAGGCAAGTTGATGCCATAGATTCGCCAGCGTCCCTGCGGAGGTATCTTTGCCGGTGCGTAGTCGAAATACTCGTCCTCCGTTTCCAGGAAACGATAATAGATCTCGTACAACTGATCGTTGAAGACTTGCTGCGGAAACTCGTCGCCGTGAGGAGTTGCGTCAGTGGCGAAAAGAATGCGGTCTTGATATTTATCAAAGAATTTTCTCGCAGTGAACGGTTGCCTTCCGAGTTCGCCGATGCGCGCGGCCATGTCCACGTGCATGTTGGGAAACCGGTCCAGGTTCTCGGCGACGTTTTGCAAATTCTCTGAGAAATTTCCAAAGTGCAGGGTCACGAACTGCGTTTTTGGGTGGCGTGCGAATACACGGTTTCGGGCTTCAATCAATTCCGCATTGCTGGGAAAGTCACCGCCATAGAACGACCAGTCGGGGTGATTGTTCAACTCTTCGTAGCGCTCGTTGAAGCGATCGGTAGGAGTGAAAAACGCCACCGGGTCGGAAATATGAATGGCGACCGGCATGTTGAGTTGCCCACAGGCGTCCCACATAGGATCGAAGCGTGGGTCATCAATCTTCACCAAGGGCCCAGAGGTAATGTTCTCTCGGAGATAAAGCCCAAGGGTTTTGAGAATCTTTAGCCCTCTTGCTCCATCCCGATGAGCTTGCTCAATCGCCTGGCCTTGCAGCTTCGGGTAGTCGGGTTCCTTAAACCGCGAGTAGGAAGGCTCGGTGAATGTCAGAAACCGGCCGGGATATGCACGGTCATATTTCGTCACCGCCTCGACCAGGCCTTTCTCATACCCACCCGTCAGGTTGACCATCGTCTTGAGGTTCTTGCGGTCCATGACGGCGAGCAGTTCCTGCGGAGTCCCCAAATATTGGCGGTCTGGTGAGAGTTCGACACCCTTCTCCGATTTCGTCGAGACGGAGATGTGGGTGTGAAAGTCGATCACCGGGAACTTCGCGCGCGGCACGTGGGACTCGTGAACCTGAAGCATGCTCTTGGGTTCATACTGTGAAAGGTCCAACGGAGCAGGCTTCGGTTTATCTTCGGGTGCGGCGACCGCTGCTCTGCCGATTTCGGTTCCGGCCCCCGCCATCAGGCCCACTCCGTAGAGCCACTGACGTCGATTGATCACTTGCTTGGCCTCTCTTCCTTAATCTTATTGTCCCGGCTCAAGTGCAGGAGTGGCAATGTCGAGCGGGCGCTTTTCGCCAGTGACCGACCCGTGCCAGACACTTCCTCCAAAAGTAGTGATGTAGACCTTGTTATGGTCCAGGGGATCGGGAACCACACGCTGGCCCCACTTGAAGTTGAATCCGGGAATTCGCGTCCAATGCAGACCACGATCTGCCGATCGCCACGCCGACGACTCAAAGCCTGCAGCATACAGAATGTTGGGATCCGACGGATCGATCGTGATGTCGTAAATGTGACGATCCTTCTCCAGCACTTGCTTCCAGCTCTTGCCGCCATCTTCGGAGAGGAAGATGCCGCCGCCATCGCCGTGCACTCCTGTAGCCTTCGCCCACCCGGCGAGATAGAGACGGTCCGGCGAGTTTGGGTCGATTGCCAAACCATTCGGGCCGTTGGTGCCTTTGGGTAGTGCGACCGGCTCCCAGTGTTCCGCGCCATCGGTCGAACGGTAGAGAGCGCCGTCTTTTTCGTTGCCGATGCTGCCGTCCTCGGAGCGGCGGGCGATCACGACGTAGAGCGTGCCATTCGAGGCGCGCGCCAGTCGCCACGCGAACGGCTCCTTCTGAGTGATGCCTTGGTTCTTCAGGCTCCAGGTCCGTCCGCCGTCAGAGCTCTTGTAGACGCCGCGGCCAAAGCCCGCCACATACAGAACGCGCGCGTCCACCGGGCTGGTGGGATCGAGCAGGATGTGGGTTGCTGCCGTTTCATCCATGCCGTTGTTGGACTGCGTCCAGTTTTTGCCGCCATCCTCACTGCGACAAACGCCTCCTTTATAGGTCGAAACCGCATTGCGCCGCCACATTTTGGGACGAGGGATATCGTGGGTGTAGCTGTTCACGCTCCACATGCGCCCGCGCACTTTCGGATCGAAGGCCACCCAGTATGTTGTGTTCACCCAATCCCGAGGGACACCCGCGGTAGAACTGGCCCATGAAGCGCCGCCATCTTCGCTGCGGAAGAGGCCGATGTCCGTATAGGTAATGAACTGGCGTTTAGAGTCGAAGGGATCGAAGTGAATACCGTAGCTGTTCGTAACGTCCAGGCCCGTAGTCGTCCAACCGGCGTTGTCGACTTTGCGGGAATAGAGGGCAGTCCAAGTCGTCCCGCCGTCGCTGGTGCGCATGGTTCGGCCAAGATCGGTGCCAATGGCGAGCTTCGGATCCTGCTCAGCGACGGTCATATTCAACGGGTTTTCGCCCCAGCCCGGTCCGAAGCGCTCGGTGATCCAAGCGTCGTGGATATTGGACGCAGCCTCTTCAGCTTCTTTCCAGACCAGTTGCCAACTAGCGCCCGAATTCGTGGTCTTGGCGACGCCGATCCAGGTTTTGCCGTCGAGTTCGAGATGGTCATACGACACGTACGCAGTTTCGGGATGGCGCAGGCTGGTGGCGATGGCTCGCACCTTCGCACCAGAACCGGGAAGGTTGGGATCTTTCCAGGTGGCGCCGCCGTCCGTGGAGACGGCGATGCCTTGCTCGGAGGTCGTGTAGAGGGTTGGCTCCGCAGCCGAACCGAAACCGAGCGAGACTTCACTCGCCTCCGCTGAAAGCGTGCGCGTGCGCACGTCGCTGGACTTCACAACGGTGATCGCGCGCGAGTCTGCGAGATAGAGCGTGCGTGAATCGGCGGGGGAGCGCGGGTCGACCCAAATGCGGCGTGGCTTGGTCGGCAGATCGACTTGCTTTTGCCAGCTTTTGCCGAAGTCACGCGAGACAAACAGAGCAGTTTTCGCTTTGTCTCCGGCAGCGGCGTAGAGGACCTTGGAATTCGATGGGTCCACGGCGAGCGCCGCGATGTCTCCGAGCGGATCGGGATCGGCAACGATGATTTCGTCGGAGTGGTCGGAATTCATCTTCACTTGCTGGACGGCGGAAGGAGTGGGATACACCAGGTTCCACGTTTCGCCGCCGTCGGTACTACGCCAGAGCGCGGTGGCGTGGGCATACATCGTCTTGGGGTCGAGCGGATCGAAGACAAAGAAATCCACCACTCCGCGCAGGCTGAACATGCGCCACGTTTGGCCGCCATCATGCGTGATGTAGGAGCCTGTCATATCACAGGCGATCAGCATGGTGTTCGTGTCGTGCGGGCTGATCAGCGGATGGAACATGGCGCCGCCGCCACCAGGTCCGATGATACGAAAGCCACCAGGGCGGTCGGCGGAAACGCTTTTCAAACAAAGGGCGAGGAGAACAACGGGGAGCAAGCGAAATTTCATCATCTCCTGCCAGGTGCTCCGACGGTGTGACCGGATGGCCTTGCCGCGAAGCCCGAGTTTTTCTACTTGCAGACCGGAAATCGGCCGCCGGTTTGATATCCGGCGGCCGCTCTCTTCGACGGGGCAAACAAATCTAGAACGTGATCCTGAGCCGCAAACGAATGGTGCGGCGACTGTCTACACCTTCTTGTGTATAAGTGTTAAGCAGGCGTCCGAAATCGTCGTTGAGATTGACGAGATCAGACGGAATAAATGGTTTCAAGGTTGCTGGGTCCACGCCGATAGAAAAATCGCCCAAATTTGCAAACGAGCCTCCTCCTCCTCCGTCGTCCGCGTTCGGCGAGAATAAGCGATGATTGAAGAGGTTCTGGACGTCGGCACCCAACGTTGCTGTAACGCGCTCTCCAAAGTGGAAATCTTTGTGAAGACCCAGATTTACTCCCCACGTGCCGGGCCCATACAAAAGGTTGCGCTTGGCGAGTTTGGGATTGCTGAGTACGTCGGCACCAATCGGAGGAAGATCAAACGCGGCGGGGTCCCAGATCTGGTTACCACTTCTATGATTCACGTTGCCGACCACCACAGGTCGGTACGACGGACCATTGAAGTCTCCGACGGCATCCACCGACCCAACGCCGATATTGCCTAATGCTACTGGGCCACAGTTGTCACAAATCCAAAAAGGAGTGAAAGCTGTTCCCGTCTTGGCGAACATGTTGAAACTGGTCTGCCATCCTCCTATCAACGCGTCTTCCCAACCGGAGAACCCCGATCCGAACTTCCTGCCTCTTCCTATCGGCAAATCCCAAACACCGTAGGCCACGAATCTATTTTTTGCGATCCATGAGTCCTGTCCATAGTCGCGATTGGGATCGAAAGGATTCCACGCGAGACCACCAAGACTAGAGTTGCCCCAATCCAGTGCGGTCGTCCTCTGATCCGCGTACGTATACGACAGATTCAACAACAAACCGTGCGAATAGCGACGTTCGAACTGGGCCTGAAATGCATCGGAGCGCCCATGCCCGAAGTTTCCGTAGCTCGCGAGGAAATCCCCGAGACCTGGTAGCGGTTGTCGCGCAATGTCGGCGGGCGAATAGTCGCAATCTCCTGCGTCTATTGGATCACATGGCGTAACACCATCGCCGGTTGTGGTTCCAAACGGCACGTCACTCGGAGGGATCTCGTTCAAATCAACGCCTGCAATCAGTCCACTCATGCTACTGCCCAGATAAGACAAGCGAATGGACGTATCTCGCATAACCTCATGCTCGAAAGTTGCGTTGTACTGTTGAATGCGGGGTTGCTGTAACCCGGCAGGAACAGGATTGATGGACGGAATGCCGCCGAACCCTGTCCTCACCACACCGCCCGTAAGCTGGCTAAAGCCGTGTGCAAACCCCGGCCAAGGGTGCAGTGGGTCAGGTACTGGGTCGCCATTGGCGTCCGTGCTTCTCTTGGTCAAACTCTGATTGAACCCGTTGGTTGCGAGCGGGTCACGTATACCTTGTGCGGCAGAGGTTGGATAATACAATCCCCATCCTCCGCGAATCACCGATTTATCGGTCAACCGGAACGCGACTCCAACTCGGGGGGCGATATTGTTCTTGTCCGTTCGAACCAAACCGCGTCCGATGCCTAGCCCTGACTGCGAGGCCATCACGACCGGTCTCGTGTCAGCGATCCGAGTATCCAAGAATGGCAAGGTTTTTTCCGAAGGAACGACGAAACGGCCTTTAACACCCGCCTGGTCTACGAAATTCGGATCGAAGTTGACCAACATATCGTTGTTATCAATGAAGGGTGTTATCAGTTCATACCTGATGCCCAAGTTGAGAGTGAGTCGTGGAGTTACCTTCCAATCATCCTGGAAGAAAAAGCCCGACTCCCAATTGTAAACATCCATTGGGGAAGGCCGCGGCTCGTTGACGTAGCTGACACTGGTGGCGCCCAGACCCAGGAGAAACGGGACGAACGTGTTTGCACCGGAACCGCCGTAAGTGGTCAAGCCACGCACATTTTGGCGATTTTTAGCGAAACCGTCTACCGCGTTGTTGCGCACAAAATCAGCGCCCATCTTGAGGCTGTGTTTCCGGATGACCCAAGTGAGAGTATCTCCGAAGGTAGCCAGATTCTGGTCCAGCGACCGATCAGTATCCCTGTTGCCGTTAGCGAAGGTTGCAAACTGGTTACTGAAATTCACTGCCGGATGGCCAAACGTGGCGAGTTCCCCAGAACCCACCACCGCCCCGTAGGCATCGATATCTGATTGATCGAATCCAATACTCGAAAGGAAACTCTCGAGCGTGGTGTTGCTGTGCCGATATAAGTGTTCGCGGTTGAAACCGCCGCGAGCTTCGTTTATCACATTCGTGTTGAAAACGCGATTGTACGAAACAGAGATTGTATTGTTTCGGCGTTCGTTTTGCTTCAGCCCGAGGCCGGTATAAGGAGAAGCGACAGGTTGATTAGCGACGGTCGCTCCGGACGCGGTGTACACGACGTATACGCGGTCCTTCTCGCTGAAATCGTGATCTACGCGTAATGTTCCTGTATCGATGACGCTTCGGCCGGGTAGAATCGTGTGATATCCGGGAATGCGCCCTCGGCTGTTGATGGGTGCACCAAAGCCGATCTTAGGGAAGTACCTATTTATCAGGGCCTGCGTAGTAGGGTTCAACAGCCGCGAGGGAATCGTGATGAATTGCTCGCCTAAACCTCCTACCGTATCGGTAGCCATCTCTTCCGGCGTGAGCGTCACACCAGCGGGAACGTCCGGTTTGTCTTCGTCCGCAAGTAGAGAGAAATCGCCGGTCCAAAATGTCGGATGCGGCAAAGTATTTGACCTGACCTGAACCGGCGAGCGGTTCCAATTTCTCTCATACGAGGCGAAAAACCACGTCTTACTCAATTTCGGGATCGGTCCACCGAATGATCCACCAACATCGTTCAAATTGAAATACGGGTTGGGATACGTACTCTGACCAGGATACGGCGCGAATTCCTCCTTGCCGATGATGTCCTGCGAAGTCCACGCTGCAAGCGCCGAATTCTTGTTGTTGTAGAAAGCCGATCCGTGATAACCCGCACCTCCACGCTTGGTGGTAACGCGGATGTTCGAAATGCCCGCAAACTCCGCACTGAAATCATTCGAGAGAACGTTGATGTCGGCAACCGCTTCCAAGGAAGGTTTGCTGTCAGTCGGCGAGCCGAAAATTCCGCCGTTCGAGCGCTGTCCATCCAACGTGAAGTTGCCGCCGTAACTCTGGGCTCCGAGGAACTTGAATTCGCCGTCGTCCGAACCTTGCGTGATGTTGGGATTGAGATAGAGAAAAGAGTAGACGTCTCGACTATCGCGCGGGAGATCGATCACCGCGCGACTACCAATGGTATCGGTGATGGTCTGATCAGAACTATTCACCAGCGGCGCCTCGGCCGTGACTTCCACTGACTCAGTGGCGGTGGCCAGTTTGAGGACGGCATTGGCGGTGACCACGTCGCTGCCGCTGACTTCAATACCGGTGACCTGAGTGGTTCGCATGCCGGCAAGCGACACCGAAACTTGGTATCTGCCTGAGCTCAATCCGAACACTCGGTATTCCCCTTGCGCGTTCGTCTTAGTCTCGCGCGGCGTATTCGTCGCCAGGTCGAGAATGACAACCTTCGCGTTGGGGACGACAGCTCCGGTACTGTCGGTCACCGATCCGGTGATGGTTCCTAGGTCGGTCCCTTGCGCAAACAGGCATTGGGCAGACCCCAGCGCCAACCACAGGCTAAGGAGAGATACAAGGCAGGTGTTGAACTTCATAGCTACGCCCCTTCGCGGATAGTTTCAATCGTGAGCTTTTACCACAGATAAACAGTAAACGCAAATAAAGAATAACAAATAAAAAATATGAGAAATCAAACGCAAGTATTCCGTTTTTGGGAAAACGCCTGCGTGATGTCCATCGCGCTGGAAGAACTGTTCTAGTTTTCGAGCGAGTGCAAAACAAACGTCTGCACGACGCGGCTGATGACACCATCTTCCGAAGGCGAGTCTGGCCGGAACCCTTCCTCGAGACACCGGAAGAAAGCAAGTAATTGCCCCACGATCACGTCGATCACGGGAACATTTTCGTCCCCGAGTTGGGCCAGTCCTTTGCATTCGACGACGAGATCGCGCTCTTGCAGGAGCTCCCGCGGAACAGCCTCGCCGACCACGATCTTGAGGAGGCCCAGGCCCTTCTGGTCGAGCTCGCGCAGCAGATCTGCTTCGTAGGCCCGACGCGTAGGCTCGGACGACAGGAAGCACACGACCAAAGTATCGGCATGGACATAGCTCATGGGTCCGTGGCGCAAGCCGAGATACGTCTCGGACATAGTGCTCACTCGGCCACCAGTCATTTCCAGCATCTTGAGCGCGGCTTCACGGGCTGCGCCAAAACGCGAGCCGGTACCCAGGAAGACGGCACGCTGGAACGGCGCCTTCGCGACCGTTGCCAAGCTGGCCATGTGGTCGCGAATCAGGCCAAGCGCAACCTCGCTTAACTCGCGGCAAATCGATTGATATCGTCCCGGTTGTTCCCTCAAGCCAAGGAAACGCGCAGCCAGGACCATATTGGTGAAACTGCTGGTCATTACCAGCCCGCGATCGTTCGTTTCTTCGTCCAGCACGATTACTTTTACCCGAGGATCATCCCGGTAGGTCTGGGCGAGGCTACCCGACTGATTGCAAGTCAACACCAAGTGGCGGATATCGGGCTCCACTTTCAACAGCAACGCGACCGTTCCGACACTCTCAGGGCTATCGCCAGACCGCGCCAGGGAGACCATCAATGCCGGTCTACCTGGTGGGAGGGCATCACCTCCGCTGGCCAGTAGCGCACCGCCCGCAATCGCCTGAGTCACAATGCCCAGCTCATTCTGGAGTGGTGCAGACACGCAATTGCCTGCGAATTCCGAACTCCCCGACCCGGTTAACACCAAACTGGAGAGGCCAGCAAGCAGGTCCTGCAGATCCGCGGCGCGTTGGCACAGCAGCTGGCACGTGCGCTTCCAGGTGTGAGGTTGCTGGCAGATTTCGCGCAGTGTGTGGAAGTACCCGAGCCGCTGTTGTTCTTCAGGACTTCTGCTCAGGAGTTCCGCCACGATGGGCTGGGCTTCCGACAGCGTACGGAGCCACTCAGGTTCACGCAGGGACGTAGGGGACATAGAGCTACGGTGCCTACCATGCGAAAATAACAGAAATAGATAAAAAGTAAAAGAAAATATAAAACGAAACAGAGTATACTGCAGGGCCGGAAAGCACTCGCAATGCGTCGTCGCGAACTTCTCAAAGTCGTGGCTATGATGCCGGCTGCCTTGGCCGCCGCCCACGCCGACGTGCCGCCCCACCTTTGGCAGGGCTATGATTTTGGCTCTGGCCCTCCCGTTCGCGAACGGCTAAACCAGGGACCGTTCGACATTGACCAGGATCAGGGATGGCAGACGGTGCTTTTTACCACACCTTCTGAGCGACCGGTTCGAAACCCGGGGCTTGGGCTGGTCGGATATGCCTGGGAAGAGAGCGGGCCCTCGTTGGCGGCGCGAGCCGGACGAGAGACGCTTGCACAGCACGTCGAGAAAATCTCAAGCCTTCCGTTCGTAGATGTTCTTTACATCCGTTGCGACTGGCGGAATGTCCAGTCACATCCTGGCCGCCTTGACTTGGATCCGGTCTGGGAGCTTACCCTGGACGCGGCGCAACGCAAGGGTCTCCGAGTCGCATTTCGGGTCCAACTCTCCAACCCTTCGTTTCAACCGGAAGAGGTCGCACTTCCCGAATTCCTGCGAGATCGAATACCCCTCATAGAGATTGGAACCATTCCGGGAAAGTCCGGCAAGTATCGCGAGCCCCGCTACGACCACCCCGAATTCCAGAAAGCTTTTGTGGAGTTAAACGACCTGTTGGCTGCGCGTTTCGAAGGCAATCCGCTGATGGAGTGGATGGATCTGATGCAATACGGATTCTGGGGTGAGGGACATACCAGCAGCTTTCCGAATCCCTTGCCTGACTATCCCACGGCTGAGCGAACGTTCGCGGGGATGACCAAACGCCAGTTGGAAACCTGGAAGAGAACTCCATTGGCAGTGAACACGCAACCTGATATCAGCAACGTCGGCAACCGTGCGGTGATCGACATGGCGGTTCGCGCCGGCGCATGGCTTCGCTCAGACAGCATTATCGTCGAGGAACCAATTCAGATTGAAGGGCTGGCGAACCGCCCTCCGTGGCTCGCAGCCATTATGGAAGACGGATATTTTCGCCAATACGATGTTCAGAAGTCGAAGCAGGATGCTGCGGGCGTCAACGAACTCGAGAACTACATGCTCCACGTTCTGGATCTCAGGGCCAACTACTGGGCGCTTTGGACCGAAGCGGACAATCTGGCTCATTACAACGAAAAATATCCTCGTGGGTTCGAACGTCTGCGGGCCAACATGGGCTATCGCCTGCGTCCGTCGTGGGTGTGGCAAAGGAAAAGGTACGCCACGTCGGAACTCATTGTCTGCATTTCCAACCGAGGTGTCTCAGGAATTCCCGGCGTCTTGTGGCTGCAAATTGAAAGTCCTGACCGGAAGCTGCAAATGCGTGGTGCGCTCGATGCAGGACATCCCCATGGTGGCGGCCTGCGACAGGCGTCGTTCCTCCTTCCCTCGGACTATCGCGGCAAAGTCGAGTTGTCGGCCCAGCTTGAGATTCGCCCAGGGGTGATGAAGCCAGTGGCATGGGCGTGTGAACAACCTCTGAACGCGAACGGCTCGATCACCGTGGAACTCAAGACGGAGAACGATCGCGGTTGGCGAAAGGGAGTTTAAGTCATCTCCGGCTTCGGAGATGCGACTTGAACTAACTCCACCCGCTCTTCTAAGTGTCGACATCCTGGTCGGCTCTAGACAAATCACCGAACCGCACCGGTCTTGTCCGATGACGAGCAGACGGAACGAACCTCGTCGTCCATCGAAGCTCAGAAAGTCAGGAGAAAGCAGCCAAGGTAGCCGGCTTCAGCAGAGCCGCAGAATGCACATCCAGACAAACGGTGGTGTTGGGGTGCGCCCGCAAGATCGAAGCTGGGGCCAGAGGGCTGACCTCTCCGTCGAAACATGCTTGGACAGCCTTCGCTTTGCGAGCGTCCGGCACGATGCAGACAATCTTCTTCGTTTTCAGAATTTGGCGGATGCTCATCGATATGGCTCGCCTGGGCACATCATCGAGAGTGGCGAACCATCCTTCGCCAAGCTGCTGGCGGCGACA
>Ga0075424_100006600_pt1 | contig 11178 bp, 9 predicted proteins | sample SoiMethybrSBSTD3_FD_75301 | JGI IMG/M metagenome (GOLD analysis project Ga0075424, IMG submission 75301) | Bulk soil microbial communities from a Populus tree surrounding site in Tennessee, USA - Soil MetaG P. TD hybrid SBSTD3 | ecosystem: Environmental > Terrestrial > Soil > Tree plantation...
AGGCTATTCGCTGATGTGGCCGGAAGGCGAGGAGCCCAAGCGCTATGACTGGAAGTACGGCACCTTGATCGTGCCGCCGAACGCCTGGTTCCACCAGCATTTCAACTCCGGTCCCGTGCCGGCGCGCTATCTCGCGTTCAAACATTCGTCGCCGCGCAACAGCCAGGGCGTTCCACTGTCGTGGATCAGCAGGCGGCTTGGCGGCAACCAGATCGACTACGCCGACGAGAAGCCCCTGGTGCGCCAGATGTTCTCTGACGCGCTGGCCAAGCATGGCCTCGCCCCGCGCATGGATGCGGTGTACGAGGCCGAACTGCCGAACCTGCCGCCGCCGCGAGCCTGAGACGGCGAACCAAGCAGGCGCACTCCCGCAGGCCGAACGGGAGGGACTGCATGGAAGTGCATCGTGCACGACGGATGAAACACATCCGTGACATCGTGTTTCGTGACGCCGTGTTCGCCTTTACGGTCGCCGCTCTCACGATCGGCTCTCCCGCGCAGGCGCAGTCAGTCGCCGAGCTTGCCGCCTATGGCGGCGCTGACCGCACCCAGCGGTTGATTGATGGCGCGCGCAAAGAAAATGCGCTGATGATCTACTCGTCCATGACGGTCGCCGACATGGGCGCGCTGATCAATGCGTTCCAAGCCAAATACGGCGTCAAGACGCAGCACTGGCGCGGCAGCTCGGAGGACATCCGCAACCGCATCACGCGCGAATATTCGGCCAGCCGCCATGACGCCGATCTCGCCGAGACCGCCGGGACCGACATGGAAGCCATGGTGCGCGAGCAGGTGCTGCAGAAGGTCACGACTCCGGTCTCCAAGGAGCTGATCCCGCAGGCAACCTTCGCGCATGGCCAGTGGATCGCGACGCGGCTGTCGGTGTTCGCAGCCGCCTACAACACCAACATCATCAAGCGCGCTGACGCACCGAAGACCTACGAGGATCTGCTCAATCCGCGCTTCAAGGGCAAGCTCGCGGTCGAGGCGGAGGATGCCAACTGGTTCATGTCGGTGGTGCTTTCCATGGGCGAGGAGAAGGGCACCAAGATGTTCCGCGACATCGTCGCACGCAATGGCATGTCGATCCGGAAAGGTCACACGCTGCTCACAAACCTGGTGCCCACCGGTGAAGTGCCGCTCGCGCTCACGGCCTACAGCTATCGGGTAGAGCAGCTCAAGAACGAGGGCGCGCCAATCGAAATCATCTATTTGCCACCACCGGTCGCCTTCCCGACCGGCATCGGCATGTTCAGGCACGCTCCACATCCGCATGCGGCGCTCCTGTTCCAGGATTTCATCCTGACCGACGGTCAGAAAATCCTGGCCGAGCGCGAAGCCGTGCCGACCAACCCCAAGGTCAAGGCTGCGCCCAACGGCTTGATTTTCGTCGATCTGCCGCGCTTCATGGACGAGGGCGCCAAATGGACGAAGCTGTTCCGCGATACCTTCACGGTCCGCTAGATTTATGATGCGTTCGAGCAGCCCGTCCGATTGAATCAACGGATGGATCGATGACCACGAGCACCGAGCAGTCCCGCACCCACCGCCGTCCGCCAAAATTCATCCGCATGGCCAAGGCCCGCCCGCGCCTGTTCATCGCGTTCGCGATCGGCATCGTGGTCGCCTTTGTGTTCGCTGCCATCGTGCAATGGCGGCTCGCCTCTGCCTTGCTGATCGGATGGGATGTCTGCTCCGGTCTCTACCTCGTGCTTGCCTTTTACGTGATGTCCAAAGCCGACGTGAACCGCATGCGCCGGCAGGCGCGACTGCAGGACGAGGGACAATTCTCTATCCTGATCCTGACCGCGATTGCGGCACTTGCGAGTCTTGTTGCGATCATCGCGCTGCTCGGCACCTCGCACGGCGGCATGCGCAGCGCCGCCGACCTCTTCCTCGCCACCCTCACGATTCTGCTGTCATGGGCGTTCACGCATACGATCTTCGCGCTGCACTACGCGCATGAGTATTACGACGAGAATGACGGCAAGGGCGGCGGCATGCAATTTCCCGGCGACGAGCCCGAACCGGACTATTGGGATTTCATGTATTTCTCGTTCGTGATCGGGATGTGTGCGCAGGTCTCGGACGTCACCGTGAGCTGCAAGCCGATCCGCCGCACCGTGTTCGGCCACAGCGTCGTGTCATTCATCTTCAACGCCGCGCTGCTCGCGCTGACCGTGAACATCGCGGCGAGCGCGATCTGAGCATCGCCCGCCCTCTGTGGCTTTTGCCGGCGGAGGGACGGTGATACGGTGGCTGTCTGGTCAAGCGGATAAACGCCGCAACAACCGTCTTGGGAGGACGCTTCGATGAAGGATCTTATCAAGCAGTATCTGGACAACGGGATTTCGCGCCGGAAGCTCATGACCGGCCTCTCCGCGCTTGGGATGAGCTCGGTCGCCGTCAAGGCGATGGCGCAGTCGCTTTCAGCCACGGCTCCCGCCTCCGCGATGCGCGAGGTGCAAGGCACCGGCGGCGCGCTGTTCGTGCAGCAGCTCAAGTCGGCCGGCGTCGAGTACATCTTCTTCAATCCCTCGACTGGCGACTTCCCGATCTTTGACGCGCTCGTTGACGAGCCCTCGATCCAGCTGATCAAGGGCGTCCAGGAAGGCGCCGTCGTCGCCATGGCGGACGGCTATGCGCGCGCATCCGGCAAGATCGGCGTCGTCATCGTCGCCAATATTGGCCTCCCCAACGCGATGACCCAGATGGTCAACAGCTGGAAGGACCAGATCCCGATCCTGGTCGCGGTCGCGTCCGTGGAGCAGGACGCGCTCGGCCGTGATCTGACGCAGGAATCGGATCACTGCGAGGTGATGACCCAGCCGATCACCAAGTGGTACTGGGCCGCAAAGACGACCGAGGGCATCCCCGAGACCACCCGGCGCGGCCTGAAGTTCGCCTCCACCACGCCCTGCGGCCCGGTGTTCCTCTCGCTGCCGACCAACGTGCTGCGCGGGCAGGCCAAGGCCGCGGTCTGGGATCAGGCCAAGTTCGACGTGCCGATGCGCATCCGTCCCGACAAGGATGACGTCGAAAAGGCCGCCCGCGCTCTCATCGAGGCGCGCAATCCGCTCGTCAGCGTTGGCGACGAGATCGCCTGGTGCCGCGCCGAGAAAGAGCTGCTGAAGCTTGCCGAATTGCTGGGCTTGCCGGTTTCCGGCCAATCGCTGTCGCTTGGCTACTGGTCACGGCCATTCCCGACTCAGCATCCGCTCTTTGTCGGGCCGCTGCTGCGCGACATGCGCTATCCGGGCAAGCCGGATGTCCTGCTCAATCTCGGCAACAAGTTCGGCGAGCGCGCCTCCCCGGGCACGCGGCTGATCTCGATCCGGAGCGATCCGGCGAGCCTTGCCCGCGGCGCCCCGGTCGATCTCCCCATGGTGGCTGATCTGCGGCTTGCGATTGCCGACATCATCGAGGCGGTGCGGAGCATCGCACCCGAAGCAAAGATCAAGGAGATCGCGGCCGAGCGTCATGCCCGCACCGCCGCCTACACCAAGGAGATGCGCGAGTTCCGCCGGCAGATCGTCAAGGAGAACGCCGACCGCTCGCCGGTGAGCCTCGAACGCATCGGACTCGAGCTCGAAGCCGCGCTCGACAAGGACACCTGCTTCGTGGGCGACATCGACTCCGGCCGCACCATGGAAACCGCCATGTCATTTGGCGGCGACGGCAAGCAATATTTTGGCACTGGGCCGAACGTGCTCGGCTGGGGCATGGCGGCGGCTTTTGGCGTGAAGCTTGCGCGCCCGAACCAGCCGGTGGTCGGGGTCGTCGGCGACGGCAGCTTCCTGTTCAGTGGTGCACAGCCGCTGTGGACACAGGCACGCTACCGGGCGCCGATCATGAACATCGTGCTCAACAACAAGAGCTACAACAACGAGCGCAATCGCATCTGGCACTACGGCGGGCGGCAGTTCCAGACCGGCCGCGATATGACCTGCTACCTCGGCGATCCGGACGTCGACTTCGCCAAGGCATCGGCCGCGTTCGGGGTTGAGGCCGAGACTGTCAAGGAAGCGTCGCAACTCAAGGGCGCGATCGCGCGGGCGCAGAAGGCAGTTGCCGATGGGCGGCCCTATCTCCTCGACATCGACACCTATCGCGACGGCATCGGGGCGGCGTCGACCTATCATCCGACCTTCTCGGTCGCCGATGCACGCAAGCGGAGGGTGTGATGACACATCTCGGTGTCTTTGGTGCAGCGGTGGCGCTTGCGCTCGCCGCTACGACGCAAGTCAACGCGCAAGGCGCCCTGCCGCAAGGCGAAGGACGCGACATCGTCGCAGTCGCATGCACGCAGTGCCACGCGCTCACGCCCATTCTGACTGGCCGCGAGGGAACGGCCGGCTGGAGAAAGCATGTCCACAACATGGTGCTGCGCGGCGCGCAGCTCTCGCCTTCCGAAGCCGAGACTGTGATCCGCTACCTGACAGCGAACTTCGGGCCGGGCGCGGCGCCGGCCGGCAAGGTTGCGGTCACGCTGCCGGCAGGCGCCGGCAAGGAGCTAGTCGAGACCCGCTGCACGCTCTGCCACGACCTCGAACGCGTGGCGGTGGTCAAGCGGCCGCGCCAGCACTGGCCCGCGATCGTTGCCAACATGGTGGCGCGCGGCGCCACTGCGACGCCCGAGGAGGCCGGCACGATCGCAACCTATCTGGCGGCGCAGTTCGGGAGTGACTAGCGCATGGTCCGGCGAAGTGGACGCCGGTTCGCCGACTAAGACCATGCGCTACTCAAAGTCGGAACCTTGTTCTGCCGAGCGCGTTTTTACCCCGCAATAAGCGTGGAATTCGTCTCGGCAGGACTCCGATGGAAAAGACCCTTCTGCTTTGTCTGATCGTCAGCACGATCCTGCTGCTCGCGAATCTGTCACCACCCGCGCGACCAATCCGGGTACGATCGATAGCGAAAGATCGTAACCCCTGACCCAAATCCCATCATAAACGCGCCGGTCAGCCGACAGGCTTGATCCGCCGCCCGCGATGCCGTTTGTATGCGGTCAGCAATGACCGCCATCATCCAGATTCTGCTCGCCCTGCTTGCGGTGCTGGTCGCCGCCGCCCTGATCGCGCGCCGGCTCAACACCGCGCCCTCGATCGTCCTGGTGCTGGCCGGGGTTGTGCTCGCGCTCATTCCGGGCCTGCCGCCCATCGAGCTCGGGCCCGAGCTGGTCCTGCTCGTGATCCTGCCGCCGCTGATCTATTCGGCAGGCGTCTCAATGAGCTGGCGTGAGTTCCGCTTCAATCTGCGGCCGATCTCGCTCCTTGCCTTTGGCTGCGTGGTGTTCACCACCTGCGCGGTCGCGGCCGCCACGCACTATGTGCTCAACCTGCCCTGGGCGGTCGGCTTCCTGATCGGCGCGATCGTGGCGCCACCCGACGTCGTGGCGCCGCTGGCAATCGCGCGCCCGCTCGGTCTGCCGCACCGGCTGCTGGTCGTGCTCGAGGGCGAAGGGCTCGCCAATGACGCGACCGCGCTCATCCTTTACCGCTTCGCGGTGGTCGCGATCTCGACCGGCGCATTTTCGTTTCCGCAGGCCGCCGGGACCTTCGCAGCTATCGTCGTGGGCGAGATCGCCTGGGGCATCGGCATCGGCTGGCTCAGCCTGCATGCCCGGCGGCTGGCGCGCGATCCGCGCGTCGAGATCGTGCTCTCGCTGATGACACCCTATGTCGCCTACTGGGTGCCCGAGCATCTCGGCGGCTCCGGCGTGCTCGCGACCGTCGCGACCGGGCTCTATGTGAGCTGGAACGGACCGCTGCTGATCTCGTCCGCCACCCGCCTGCAGGGTGTGTTCTTCTGGGACCTGATCATCTACGTGATCGAAGGCTTCGTGTTCCTGATCACCGGCCTGCAGGCCCGCACGCTGTTGGAGAGGGCGCAGACATTCTCGCTGCGCGAGCTCATCGTCGCGGTCGCGGTCACGACCGCCATCATCATCGTGGCCCGCTTCGTCTGGGTCTACCCCGCGACCTATCTGCCGCGCTGGCTGTCGCCCTCGTTGCGCAAGCGCGACCCGTCGCCACCCTGGACCTACACGTTTGTCATTGCCTTTACGGGCGTACGCGGCGTGGTGTCGCTGGCGGCAGCGCTCGCGATCCCGCTCACGCTTGCGAGCGGCGCGCCGTTTCCGCATCGCGATCTCATCTTGTTCATCACGTTCGGGGTGATCCTGCTGACGGTGGTGGGGCTCGGCCTGATGCTGCCGCTGGTGATCCGCTGGCTCAAGCTCGACCACGACCACGAGACGGAAGAAGAGCTGGAATACGCGCGCGAGCTCGTCGCCCGGCACGAGGCCATGGAGGCTGCGCTGCGCCAGATCGAGGAGGACGCCGCGACTCGCGGATTATCGGACGACGCGCTTGCCTTGGCGCGCGCGCGTCACGAGGCGCGCAGTCAACAGTTTCCAAGGACTGTCGAGGAAGGCTGGGACGCTGCCGCGCTCGGCGCCCGTGTGCGCATGGACCTGATCACGGCTGAGCGCGAGTACATCTATCAATTGCTGCGCGACGGCAAGATCAACGACGAGACCCGTCGCAAGATCGAGCGCGAGCTCGATCTCGAGGAGGCGATGATCGCGTGTAAAGAGGATGAGAAGTAGTCCTTTGTAGGGTGGGTTAGCGTGGCCCGTGCCCTTGTTATGTGGTTGGCCTCTGATCCACGCGTAACCCACCATTGCATATACCGCGGTGGGTTACGCGTGGATTGAGCGCTTTGACTTCACCGCCAGTCCCAGGCCACGCTAACCCACCCTACAAGAGCAAGCTCAGTTATGGGAACGCGCCTCTTGGTTTCGTTTTGCCCAGGGGCCCGTTTGGTTTCGTTCTGCCAAAACATCAATGCTGCGACAGCCAGCGCCGGAAGCGCCACCAGTACTGGCGCGCGGCTGCGGCAAGGAAGAGCGCCCCGACCGCCAGCACGAATATCGGGATCCAGATCAGCACCGCGCCGAGGACCAGGACCAAGATCCCGCCGACCACCAGCGTGACCAGGGCTAGTGCGAGAAAAATCGTGAACGGCCCGGGCAACGCCACATTGGCCTGACGCATGCCTTCGCGATCAGCCACCCACACCCACACGTGGGGCTTGGGACCGTCGCGCCGATCATCACGGCTCGGCGGAATGATCTCGGGCTCGGATCGCGGGCGATCCGGAGGACCCTGGTCGGAACTGGTCATGCCGGAGCATGTAGGGCGGGGATTGCGAAACGCAATGGCGTTACCGGCCGCACAGGGCCGCTCACTTTGTCGCCCCTACTCCGCCGCAGTGCGCCCCGCCCCGCCGTGCCCGAAGCGGCGATCGATGTACTCGATCACCATCTGCTTGAAGTCGGCCGCGACCGTCGGGCCGCGTAACGTCACCGCCTTCTTGCCGTCGATGAAGACCGGCGCCGCCGGACTCTCGCCGGTGCCGGGGAGCGAGATGCCGATGTCGGCGTGTTTGCTCTCGCCCGGCCCATTCACGATGCAGCCCATCACCGCGACGTTGAGCGTCTCGACGCCCGGGTAGCGCTTCTTCCACTCCGGCATCGATTGATGGATGAAGCCCTGGATGTCACGCGCGAGTTCCTGGAACGTGGTCGAGGTGGTGCGCCCGCAACCCGGACAGGCAGCGACCAGCGGCACGAAAGTGCGGAAGCCCATGGTCTGCAGCAATTCCTGCGCGACCTTGACCTCGAGCGTGCGATCGCCACCGGGCTCGGGCGTGAGCGAGATGCGGATGGTGTCGCCGATGCCTTGCTGCAGCAGAATGCCGAGCGCTGCGGACGACGCCACGATGCCCTTCGAGCCCATGCCGGCTTCAGTCAGTCCAAGATGCAGCGCATAGTCGGAGCGGCGCGCGAGATCGAGATAGACCGCGATCAGATCCTGCACGGCAGAGACTTTCGCTGAGAGGATAATGCGGTCGCGCGGCAGCCCGATCTCCTCGGCGCGCTGCGCCGACAGCAGCGCCGACTGCACCATGGCCTCGCGCGTCACATCGCGCGCATCCTTGGGCGCGTTCGAGCGCGCATTCTCGTCCATCAGATGTGTGAGCAGCTCCTGGTCGAGCGAGCCCCAGTTGGCGCCGATGCGCACCGGCTTGCCGTGCTTGATCGCGGTCTCGACGATGGCGCCGAACTGGCGGTCTTTCTTTTCCTTAAAGCCGACATTGCCGGGATTGATGCGATACTTGTCGAGCGCCTCCGCGCAGGCCGGATGATCGGCGAGGAGCTTGTGGCCGATATAGTGGAAGTCGCCCACGATGGGCACATTGATGCCGAGCTTGAGGAGCCGCTCCTTGATGTGGGGAACCGCTGCCGCCGCCTCGTCGCGATCGACCGTGATGCGCACGATCTCGGAGCCGGCGCGCGCCAGCGCCGCCACCTGCGCCGCGGTGCCGGCAGCGTCCGCCGTGTCGGTATTGGTCATCGACTGAACCACGACCGGCGCGCTGCCGCCGACCATGACGCCGCCGACGTCGACCCCGACCGATTGGCGCCGTTCCTGCGGACCTGCATCGCTCATGGTTCGATCTCCAATGAATGACCGCGTGCGTGGCGGAGCAAGTGCCAGACCGCCCAGGCCCCGTCAACGTGATGGACTGCCTTGCTGGTATTCACGCGTTACCGCCACAATGCGAGCACACGCCGCTGATCTCGATCACCGGTGATTTGGGCGTGAAGCCAGCAGAACGCGCCGCTGCCTTGAGCTTCGAGGCAACCTCCGCCGAAGACGACTCCCCGACCGTGCCGCATTGATCGCACAGCAGGAACACGACGAGATCGTCGGCCGCATGGGCGTGCACGCAGGCCACGAAGGCATTGCGGCTCTCGATCCGGTGCACGAGGGCGTTTTCGCGCAGGAACTCAAGCGCACGATAGACGGTGATCGGCGCCGGTCGCGGCCCGCTCGGGGCCAGCCGTTCCATGATCTCATAGGCGCCGAGCGGCCGGTGGCTCACCAGGAGCGTCGCCAAAACGTCACGCCGCATCGGGGTCAGGCGCTGGCCCCGCTCGATGCAGCGTGCCTCCGCAACCGCCATCGCGTCGGTCGAGCAGCGGGCGTGGTCATGACCGGGGTCTGGAAAGACCGCCTGCTCACGCGATGGTCGGGCTCGGGCCATGAGGGGAGTTTACCTTTTTTGTGACGGCGGGGGACATTGCTGCAATGCAGCATTTAACGATTGCATTGCAATAGTTAACCTCCCACATTGGCGGTTCCATGGGGGGCCGATTCGGGCCGCCTCCGCCCACCAATCTCAAAGAGATGTGATGCTTGCTTCGCGATTGAACAAGCTGCTTTCAGGGGCTTGGCGTCCGCAGCGCCGGCGCCTCAATCTGGCGCTCCAAGGCGGCGGCGCGCATGGCGCCTTCACCTGGGGGGTGCTCGACCAGCTGCTGGAGGACGACCGCATTGTCATCGACGGCGTCTCCGGCACCTCGGCGGGTGCAGTCAACGCCGTGATGCTGGCGGACGGGCTCGCCGATGGCGGGCCCGAAGGCGCACGCGAGCGGCTGGCTGATTTCTGGCGGGCCGCAAGCCTCGGCGGCAGCCTGCCCGAGCTGCAGCGTGCGGTGGTCGAGCGGCTGTTCCCGCTGCTGCCGCAACGCGCCTCGTTGCCGTGGTTCGGTGACCTCTCCCGCTTTTTTTCGCCCTACGACCTCAACCCGCTCAACATCAATCCGCTCAAGGATCTGATCGGGCGCTTCGTCGATTTCGAGCGCATTCGCACCGGCGATCGCAATCTGTTCATCGCGGCCACCAACGTGCTGACCGGCGAGCCGCGCGTATTCGCCCGCCACGAGATCACGCCTGAGGTGGTGATGGCGTCGGCCTGCCTGCCGCTCCTGTTCCGCGCCGTCGAAATCGATCGCGTGCCCTATTGGGACGGCGGCTACAGCGGCAATCCCGTGGTGTTGCCGTTCCTGCAATCGGACGAAACCACAGACGTTCTGATCGTGCAGATCAATCCGCGCGAACGCTCCAAGGTGCCGACCACCGCCAGCGAGATCATGGCCCGTATGAACGAGATCACGTTCAACGCGCCACTCATCGCGGAGCTCCGCGCGCTGCAGCTATCCGGCGCGCATCGCGCGCGGCTGCATCGCATCGTCATGGACGATGCGCCCTTCGACCCGCGCAGCAAGCTCAAAGTCGACTTCGAGTTCTTCCTGTCGTTGCGCAAGCTCGGTCAAACCGCGGCGCGGCGCTTCCTCGATGCCCATTTCAATGATATCGGCCGGCGCAGTACGATCGATCTCATGCGACCCGCGGAGACGGAACCCGCGTGAAACGATTTCGCCTCGGAACACTGGAACCTTACGCAGAATATAATGAGACCACTGCTGCGGCTGCGTGTTCCGCCGCCTAAATCTTTCTCGGGGAGCCCGCGAACAGACAGGTGAGTATCATGCTGAAAGGAAAAACCGCCGTCGTGACCGGCTCGACCTCCGGGATCGGGCTTGCTATCGCGCGTGCCATGGCCAACGACGGCGCCAATGTCGTGATCAACGGCTTTGGCGACAAGGGCGCGATCGAGAAGGAGCGCACCGGCATCGAAAAGGAATTTTCGGTCAAGGCATTCTATTCGCCCGCCGACATGACCAAGCCGGCCGAGATCGCTGAGATGATCCGCACTGCCGAGAAGACGTTCGGCTCGGTCGACGTGCTCGTCAACAACGCCGGCATCCAGCACGTGGCGCCGATCGAGGAGTTCCCGATCGAGAAGTGGGACGCGATCATTGGGATCAATCTCTCGGCCGCCTTCCACGCCATCCGTGCCGCGGTGCCCGGCATGAAGACCCGCAAATGGGGTCGCATCATCAACACCGCCTCGGCGCATTCACTGGTCGCCTCGCCGTTCAAGGCAGCCTACGTCACCGCCAAGCATGGCCTTACCGGGCTCACCAAGACGGTCGCGCTTGAGCTCGCCACCTTTGGCGTGACGGTCAACTGCATCAGCCCCGGCTATGTCTGGACGCCGCTGGTCGAGAAGCAGATTCCCGACACCATGAAGGCGCGCAACATGACCGAGGAGCAGGTCAAGCGCGACGTGCTGCTGGCCGCACAGCCGACCAAGGAATTCGTCACCGTCGATCAGGTCGCATCGCTCGCGCTCTATCTCTGCTCGGATGCCGCGGCGCAGATCACCGGCGCCAATCTGTCGATCGACGGCGGCTGGACCGCG
>Ga0075424_100006606_pt1 | contig 11175 bp, 8 predicted proteins | sample SoiMethybrSBSTD3_FD_75301 | JGI IMG/M metagenome (GOLD analysis project Ga0075424, IMG submission 75301) | Bulk soil microbial communities from a Populus tree surrounding site in Tennessee, USA - Soil MetaG P. TD hybrid SBSTD3 | ecosystem: Environmental > Terrestrial > Soil > Tree plantation...
CGGTTCTTGCCACCCGCGTCGTCGCGCGACTGGATCGCGCCCACCGAGCACGATACCGTGTTCCGGCACCGCTGGCTCCGCGGAGAGGTGCACGACGAGAGCGCGGCACGGCTGGGCGGCGTATCGGGGAACGCCGGACTCTTCTCCAACGCGCTCGACCTCTCCCGCTTCGCCGCGATGCTCTTGAACGGCGGCGCGTGGGACACGTTGCAGCTGATTCGCGCTGAGACCGTGGCGGAATTCACCACGCGTCAAAATCTCCCGCCAGGCTCGACCCGTGCGCTCGGCTGGGACACGCCATCGGATTCCGGCTACTCGAGCGCGGGCGCGAAGCTGTCACGGCGCTCATTCGGCCACACGGGCTACACTGGTACGTCGCTATGGCTGGATCCCGACCGCGACCTGTTCATCATTCTCCTCACGAACCGGGTCAACCCCACGCGGGCCAACACAGCCATCCTCCGCGTGCGGGCGCACGTGTCCGACCTTGTGGCCGACGCCCTCACGCATCCAGAGCTCTAGGCGCCGCTACTCCACGACCGTCTGCCAGCCGCGCCGCGACAGGTCGCGATAGATGATCACACCGGCGACGGCGGCGACCACGAGCAGTACCAGACCGGCGGCCGTCTCCTGTAGCAACAGCTTGCCCACGCCGAACAGCACTCCGTACACCAGCACACAACCAGCCACCCAGTCGATCAGGTTGGCGAGGCCGTCGGCAGACGGACGCACGTCGGGGGCGAGGGCGGCCACGGGTCCCCAGCCCGCCCGTGAGGGCCGGGTGCGGCGATAGAACGCGACCAGGGTCGCGTCCGACTCGGGGCGCGTGAGGAACGTGACCGCCAGCCATACTACGGTCGTGACCGCTACGGTCATGAGCACGATGTGCGCGAAATCGAGCGGCTGGTCGCTCTTGAGACCGCCCACGGTCTGGAGCAGGACCGACACGACGAACGCGGTGATCATCGCGGAGACTTCGCTCCACGCATTGATCCGCCACCAGTACCAGCGCAGCAGCAGCACGGCGCCCGTACCAGCGCCGGTGATGATCAACACCCTCCACGCCCCGCCAATCGATTCGATGCGAAAGGCAACCGCCGCCGAGACCACCGTCAGCACGGCTGTGGCCAGCCGGGACGCCGTGACGTAATGCGACTCGGCGGCGTCACGGCGCACGAAGCGACGGTAGAAATCGTTCACGAGATAGCTGGCCCCCCAGTTGAGCTGGGTGGCGATCGTCGACATGAAGGCCGCGGCGAACGCCGCGACCATGAGCCCGCGCAACGACGATGGCAGATAGTCGATCATCACCCGGATGTATCCGGTCTCCGGGTCCTTGAGGTTGGGAAACAAGATCAGTGAGGCGAGGGCGACCAGGATCCAGGGCCAGGGCCGGATGGCATAGTGCGCGATGTTGAACCACAGCGTGGCGAGCAACGAGTTCTTTTCGTCTTTCGCGCTCAACATCCGCTGCGCCACGTACCCGCCCCCGCCGGGCTCGGCCCCCGGATACCAGGTGGCCCACCAATTGACGGCGATGTAGACGAAGAAGGTGATCATCGGCATCCACGCCGAGCCGACGTCGGGCACAAAGCTCAGGACGGATCCCTGACCGCCGGTCGTGGCGCCGCGCAGCTGATCGATGGCCGCCAGCTTGAGCCGCATCTCCCCCATTCCCCCGACCGCCTGCACGGCGACGACGGCCAGCACGATCACCATGCCCATCTTGATCACGAACTGGAACAGATCGGTCACCAGCACGCCCCATAATCCGGAGAGCGTCGAGATCGCGGACGTAAGGGCGATCATGCCGACGACGATCCACAGTGCCTCGCCCTTCGACACGCCGAACACCAGCCCCAGGATCTTCGCCATCGCGAGGTTGACCCAGCCGAGGATGATGCAGTTGATGAGCAAGCCCAGGTAGACGGCCCGGAAGCCCCGCAGGAACGCCGCCGGTGGGCCGGCGTAGCGGATCTCCGCGAACTCGATGTCGGTCATGACGCCGGAGCGGCGCCACAGCCGGGCGTAGAAGAACACCGTGAGCATTCCGCTCGCGAGCAGGTTCCACCACAGCCAGTTGCCCGCGATCCCGTTCTGCGCGACCAGACCGGTGACGACGAGGGGCGTGTCCGCGGCGAACGTGGTCGCCACCATCGACGTGCCGGCGAGCCACCACGGCACGTTTCTCCCGGAGAGAAAGAACTCGGCCGTGTTCTGGCTGGCGCGGCTCTTGTAGTACAGGCCGACGGCGACGTTGAACAGGAAGTACAGGGCGACGACCACCCAGTCGGCGAGCGTTAGGCGCATAGTGGCGGCAACCTCGCGGCAGAGAGTTGACTTGCCCGCAGGAACTGTCTAAGTTCGCACCTGACTGGAGGATCGCAATGGCCACGACACAACGCACGACTCCCATTACCCTCACGGTGACCGAGCAGGCGGCGGTCGAGGTGAGGAAGTTCATGGCGGAGGAGAAGGTGTCCCCCGATACCGCCGGGCTCCGCATCGCGGTGCTCCCGGGCGGGTGCTCGGGCTTCAAGTACAGCCTGAACATCGAAGACAAGCCGGCCGAGGACGATCTCGTCATCGAAACCGGCGGTGTGCGGTGCTTCGTGGACGCCTTCAGCGCCCAATACCTGAATGGCGTCACCCTGAACTACAAGAGCAACTTCCAGGAGTCCGGGTTCACCTTCGAGAACCCGAACGCCACGGGCGGGTGCGGCTGCGGATCATCCTTCACGGTATAAGGCCGTTGGCCCCCTGCTGGTTGGCATTCCAAGCCCGCGCCCGTCGCGGGCTTTTTGTTGACCCCCTTCACCTCCGGTGAGACCACTCGACATCGCCGTCATCGTGGCCTACTGCGCCGCGGTGGTCGTCTTCGGGCTCGTGCTGTCCGGGCGCCAGCGAGATGCGAGCGACTACTTTCTCGGGCATCGCGGCCTCCCGTGGTGGGCCATCATGCTCTCGATCGTGGCGACCGAGACGTCGGCCCTGACGATCATCTCCGTCCCCGGCCTGGCGGCCCGCGGCGACCTCACCTTCTTGCAGCTGTCGTTCGGGTACCTGGTCGGGCGGATCGGCGTCGCGGCGTTCCTCCTCCCGGGCTATTTCGAGGGGACTCAGGATACCGCCTATCAGCGGTTGGAGCGGCGCTTCGGAACGACCGCCCGGCGCACCGCCTCGGGCGTGTTCCTGGTGACGCGCGCGCTCGCCGACTGTGTCCGGATCTTCGCCACGGCCATTCCCCTCGCGATCATCACGCATTGGAGCTTCGCCGCCGGCATTCTGGCGATCGGCATCGTCACGGTGATCTACACCTGGGTCGGGGGCTTGCGCGCCGTCGTGTGGGTGGACGTCATCCAGCTCGGGATATATCTCGTGGGTGGGTTCGCAACGCTGATCGTGGCGACGCATCTCGCGGGTGGCGTCGGCTCGTTCGCGCGGGCCTGGAGCGCCGGGAAGCTCGTTACGCTCGACTTCACGCCGTCGTTCAAGGTTCTCTACACGTTCTGGGGCGGGGTCCTGGGTGGCGCACTACTCGCCGGCGCGTCCCACGGTACCGATCACTTGATCGTGCAGCGCCTGCTCGCCGCTCGGGGCCTCCGGGATGCGCAACGCGCGCTCATCGGCTCCGGAGTGTTCATCATCCTGCAATTCGCGCTCTTTCTGCTGGTGGGAACGAGCCTGTGGCTCGCGGGCGCGGATGCAGGGCCCCGCATGCGGGGCGATGCGATCTACCCCACGTTCGCGATCACACAGCTTCCGGCCGGGCTCGCCGGGCTCGTGATCGCGGGCATCCTCGCCGCCGCCATGAGCAGTCACGCCTCGGCCGTCAATTCGCTCGCCTCCGCCTCGACTCAGGACTTCTACGCGCCGCTCACGGGACGACACGATCCCACGCACCTCCTGTGGGTGGGCCGCTGGCTCACACTGGTGTGGACGGCGGTGCTGGTCGCCGGAGCCATGGCGTTCCGAAACCAGAACACCCCCGTCGTGCAGCTGGCACTCAGCATCGCGTCGATCACGTACGGGGGCCTGCTCGGCACGTATCTCCTGGGTGGGCTGTGGCCGCGCGCCCGCCAGCGCGACGTGATCGTGGCGATCATCGTGAGCGTCCTCACCATGACGCCGATCGTTCTGGGCGTGCCCTGGCGCTTGCTCCCCGGTCTCGCCTGGCCGTGGTACGTGCCGCTGGGAACGGGAGTGACGGTGGCAGTGGGGATGCTGTCCTCACTGGTGGGACGGCCGGACGGGCGCACCGGCGGACAGCAGACGCTTTCCGCGTGACGCCGCCTTCCGCCCGTCCGCCTGACCGCCCGTCCGCCCTCTTGCTCGGTGCCGACGCCGGAGGGTCCCACTCCACGGTGGTGATTGGCTCCCCCAAGAACATTCTCGGTCGCGCCGACGGACCGGGCGCCGCCATGCGACCGGGCGGCGCGGCCAAGTCCGCGACCGTGCTCGCCGAGACGGCGCGTCGCGCGGCGGCCCAGGCGGGCCTCGAGCTGCCGGTGGAGCGAGCGGTCGTAGGTGCCGCGGGCGCCGGACGCGCCAAGGAGCAGGCGGAGCTGGAGGCCGCATTGATCGACGCGGGCGTCGCCCGACAGGTACGCGTGCTCGCGGATGGCGAGGTCGCTCTCGCGACGGCATTCGGCGCAGGCCCCGGAATCCTCATCAACGCCGGTACCGGATCGATCGCGTACGCGCGTGACCCCGCCGGCGAGCTGCACCGCGCCGGCGGGTACGGTTGGCAGCTGGGCGACGAGGGCGGCGGTTATTGGCTGGGGCGGCGCGCGCTGGACGTCGCGGCCCGATCGCACGACGGCCGGGGCGAGGGATCCACCCTGCTCGCGCGACTGTTGGGAGCGCTCGGCCTCCAGCACTTCGACGACCTGGTGGGCTGGACCGCCACCGCCACGCCGGCGCAGATGGCGGCGCTCGCGCCCCACGTCCTCAATGCCGCGCGCGAAGGCGAGGGCGTGGCGCGCCAGGCGGTGGACGATGCGGCGCGCGAGCTCGTGGAGCTGGTCGAGGTCCTGGCCCGGCACTTCCCGGGAACGGGGCCGGTGTCGGTGGCGATCGCTGGAGGTCTGCTGTTGCCGCAGTCGCCCCTCACGACCGCATTTGGCGAGCGGCTCGCCGCCGCCCTCAAGCGGGCACGCCTTGTCCCCGACAAGATTGATTCGGCGGTGGGAGCACTGAAACTGGCGGCAGAACTAAGCGGCTAGCTTAGCATCGGCGCTCACGAAGCGCGGATCCCACTCGCTTTCCGTTCGGGCCACGTAGACCGCCGCGCTCATGTCTCCCACGACGTTGATCGTGGTCCGAGCCATGTCCAGGATCCGGTCCACACCGATGATCATCGCAATCGTCAGGGGCTCGACGTTCACGGCGGCCAGCACCCCCATCAACAACGGCAGGGATCCACCGGGCACACCGGCGGCGCCGACGGCCGTGATCACGCTGAGGATCATGACGACGACCTGCTGGGATAACGTGAGGGGAACACCGAAGACCTGCGCGAGGAAGAGCACGGTGACACCCTCGAACAGTGCGGTGCCGTTCATGCACATCGTCGACCCGAGGGGCAGCACGAAGCCGGCGATCTTGGGCGGGATCTTCAGCTCTTCTTCCGCGACGGCGATGTTGGTCGGGAGCGTGGCGTTGCTCGAGCTGGTGGAGAACGCCGTGATGATGCTGGCCCGGATCCGGCTGTAGAACACACGCGGCGAGAGACCGCCGAACACACGAACCAGTACGGAGATCGAGACGGCGCCATGCAGGAAGAGCCCCACGAGGACGACGGCGACGTACAGCCCCAGCTTGAGCAGCAGCGCGAACCCGAACCGGGACGTCACGACGAAGATGAGCCCGAACACGCCGTACGGGGCGAGCCGCATGGCGAAGTCGATGATCTTGACGATCGCCTCGCCCAGGGCGTCGAGCACGCGCAGCATCGGCTTGGTCTTCTCTTCGGGGAGCATCGTGAGCGCGGCGCCGAACACCAGGGAAAAGAAGATGATCCCCAGCATGTCCAGCGACGCCGCGGCCTTGATCGGGTTACTGGGCACGATGTTCACGAACATGTCGACGCCGAACTTGCCTCCCCCGCCTGCTTGTAGCCCCTGGGCTTGGGCGCGATAGGTCTCCAGCAGCTCCTTGACGAGGGCGGGATCGAGGCCGACCCCAGGTTGGACCAGATTCACAAGGATCAGACCGATAGTAGCCGAGATGGCGGTCGAAACCAGGAAGTAGGCGATCGTCCGCCCACCCACACGCCCGATTTTGCGGATGTCGCCGAGCCCCGCCACGCCGAGTGTCAGCGAAGCGAAGACCAGGGGCACGATTGTCATGAGGAGCATCCGCAGGAAGATCTGACCCACCGGACCGGCGACGTTGTTACCTACCCATTGCACCTTGTCGGCGGCCCACACGGGGGGGATCCCAGTCCACGCGACCCAGGCGGCCCCGGTCGCGAACGCGTTCGCCACGACACCAACGCAGGCGCCCGACAAGAGCCCGATGATGATCTTGGTATGGAGCTTCACTGCCGATCGAGGCCGAGGCGGCGCACCCGGCTGTGGCGCACCCCGTAGAGGAAGTAGATGACGGCCCCGATCGCCATCCACAAGCCGAACCGCACCCAAGTGAGCAACGGCAGGTTGATCATCAAATAGAGGCAGAAGGCCGCCGACACGAGCGGCAAGACCGGCACCCACGGCGTGCGGAACGGGCGGGGCCGATCCGGCTCGCGACGCCGCAACACGATGATCCCCAGCGCCACCAGGACGAACGCGAACAGGGTACCGATGTTCGTGAGCTCCAGTACCCAGCCGATCGGCGCGAACGCCGCCGACACGGCGACGAACACGCCGGTGATGATCGTGGTAATGTGCGGGGTCTTATACCTCGGGTGCACGCGGGCGGCCCACGGTGGCAGCAGGCCGTCGCGCGCCATGGACATGAAGATGCGCGCCTGGCCGAGCTGGAATACGAGGAGCACCGACGTCATCGCCGCAACCGCGCCGAGCGCGAGGATCCCCGCCGCCCAATCGGCGTGGATGTACTGCAGCGCGACCGCCAACGGATCGGGCACATTCAGCTTGTCCCACGGAATCAGCCCCGTCAGGACCAGGCCGATGGCCACGTACAGCAGCGTGCACACGATCAACGACGCGATGATGCCGCGCGGAATGTCCCGCTGCGGATTCTTCGCCTCCTCGGAAGCCGTACTCACCGCGTCAAACCCGATGTATGAAAAGAAGATGATCGCGGCGCCGACGCTGATCCCCTTGAGGCCGTTCGGCGCGAAGCTCGGGGTGGTCCAGAGCGCGGGCTTGATGTACTTGAGCCCGACGATCAAGAACATGGCGATGATGCCCACCTTGATCGCGACCATCACCGTGTTCACGCGAGCCGATTCTTTAGTCCCGATCACGAGGAGCCAGGTGATGAGCGCCACGATGGCCAGCGCGGGGAGGTTGAACACGATCGGGATGGGCCCAAGGTGCGGCGCGGCGGCGAGCAGCGCCGGGTCGCCCAAGGCAGTGCGCAGGTCGGTCACGAGCCACCGCGGCAGGTCCACCCCCAGCCCGCGCAGCAGCGAGTCGAAGTACCCCGCCCATCCGATGGCGACGGCGATGTTGCCGACCGCGTACTCGAGGATCAGGTCCCAGCCGATGATCCAGGCGACCAGTTCGCCCAGCGTGGCGTAGGCATACGTGTAGGCGCTCCCCGAGATGGGGATCATCGCCGCGAATTCGGAGTAGGTGATCGCCGCGAATGCGCTGGTCACCCCGGCGAGGAGAATGGACACCACGATCGCTGGACCGGCGCCGACATGTCCGGAATCCCCCGAGATCGCGGTCCCGATGGCTGCGAAGATCCCGGCCCCGATGACCGCGCCGATGCCGAGCGCGGTGAGCTGGAGGGGACCGAGCGAGCGCTTGAGTCCGCCGCCGACCTCGCTGTCGGCGATGCATTGGTCGACGGTCTTGCGACTGAAGAGCTGCGCGCTAGACAAAGAGCGGCGCCAGCACGAGCGTGACCGTGCTCAACAGCTTGATCAGCACGTGCAGCGACGGCCCCGCCGTGTCTTTGAACGGATCGCCGACGGTGTCACCGACCACCGCCGCCTTGTGGGTCGGACTGCCCTTCCCGCCGTACTCCCCGGTCTCGATGAACTTCTTGGCATTGTCCCAGGCCCCACCGCCGTTGTTGAGCAGCGTCGCCATGAGAATCCCGGCGATCGTGCCGACCATGAGGAACGACGCCACCGTCTCGGCGCCGACGTGGAACAACACCTTGAAGACCAGGCCCACGGCGATCGGCATGCCGACGGCGAGCAGCCCGGGCGCCACCATCGCCTTGAGCGCCCCGACCGTCACGATGTCCACCGCCCGCCCGTAGTCGGGGCGCGACGTGCCCTTCAAGATCCCGGGGTCGGCCTGGAACTGCCGGCGCACTTCCTGGATCACGCTGACCGCCGCCTTGGTGACGGCGCTGATGGCCAGAGCCGAGAACCAGAAGACGAGCATGGCGCCGAACAACCCTCCGACGAACACCTCGGGTTTCGAGATGTCCACGGCTGCGAGCGGCGAGCCGAGCGCCGCGACTTCGTCCAAATACGCCGAGAACAGCAGGAACGCGGCGAGCGCCGCCGAGCCGATCGCGTACCCCTTGGTGAGCGCCTTGGTCGTGTTGCCGACGGCGTCCAGCCGATCGGTCCGCCGGCGGATATCCTCGGGCTGATGGGACATCTCGATGATGCCGCCGGCATTGTCCGTGATCGGGCCGAAGGTGTCCATCGCGAGGATGTACGCCGCCGTGCCCAGCATCCCCATCGTGGCGACCGCAGTCCCGAACAGCCCCGCGTGGGCCAGGCCGCTCGACGCGCCCAGCTTGTAGGACGCGATGATCGCGGCCGAGATCGTGAAGGTCGGGAGCGCGGTGCACTCGAGGGCCACGGCAAAGCCCGCGATGATGTTCGTCGCCGGGCCGGTGACGGAGGCGGCGGCGATCGTTTTGACGGGGCGGTAGCGATACTCGGTGTAGTACTGCGTGATGTAGACGAACGCGATGGAGGTGGCGATGCCGATCACCCCGCACAGCGCGAAGTGCCACCACGCGGCCGGGAAGGCGGGCGGGTTGAGCAGCCAGTACGTGCCGCCCACGAAGCCCGCGGCGGCAAGCACCGCGGTCCACATGTACCCGCGGTTGAGCGCGTGCATCGGGTCCTCGTCTTCACGGGCTTTCACGAGCAGCACACCGATGATCGAGGCCACGAGTCCGAAGGCGCGAGCGACGAGGGGGAACAGCATCAACCCCACCACCTGCGTCGGACTGAAGACCCCGGGGTTCGCCAGCGCGAGCCCCGATCCCAGAATCATCGCGCCGATGTTCTCGGCCGCCGTCGACTCGAACAGATCGGCGCCGCGCCCCGCGCAGTCGCCTACGTTGTCGCCCACCAGGTCCGCGATCACGGCCGGGTTGCGCGGATCGTCCTCGGGGATCCCCGCCTCCACCTTGCCCACGAGATCGGCGCCGACGTCGGCGGCCTTGGTATAGATGCCGCCGCCCAGCTGCGCGAACAGCGCCACGAACGACGCGCCGAAGCCGTAGCCCACGATCATGAGAGGGATCTTGGTCGGCTCGAAGTGCATGGCCTCGAGGATCGTGTAGAGCAGCCCGACGCCGAACAAGCTCATCGCGACCACGAACAGCCCGCTCACCGCCCCGCCGCGCAGCGCGATCTGGAGCGCCTTATTGAGGCTCGAGCGCGCCGCGCTCGCGGTCCGAATGTTCGAGCGCACGGCGACGTACATGCCGACGATGCCGGCCACGCCCGAGCAGAGGGCGCCGAACACGAAGGACAGGGTGGTCGTGAGCGCGAGGGTGGCGGCCGCCGGCTCGTCAGCGTGGGGTTTGCGGAAGAACGCGTACAACACGTAGATCACCACGCCCAGCGCGATGCTCAGCGTGCCGATGGTGCGATACTGACGCCGCAAGAAGGCTTCCGCGCCTTCCTGGATCGCGTCGGAGATCTTCCGCATGTCGGGGGTGCCGTTGTCTTGCCGGAGCACGTAGCCCCGCAGGCCCCAGGCGACGGCCAGGGCGAGGACAGAGAGGCCGAGGACGAGAACCATCAGCATAGTAGGTTGTGGCTCCTTGGAGCCCGCGCTAGCGGCGGGCTAGTTTCCGATTCGCAGGGGGACCGTTACGACATAGGTCACGTTCCGCCCGTCCCGGGTGTGGGCCGGGTAGAACTGGTACGCCAGCATGCGCTGCTGGAACTCCCGGCCGTACGCCGCGTCGGCGATCGGCGGCTCCACATCGACGCGAGTGACGCGGCCCTCGACCGAGACCCAGAACTTCACGTGGTACGTGCGACCGGCCACCGAGCCGGGCACCCTGGCCAGCGGCGGCAGAATGAGCGTCCGCGGCGAGGCGGGAACAATGTAACCCGCTTCGTCGCCCGTTCCAGACCCCACGCCCACACCGGCCGCCGCCCCCGGGCCCGTCCCCCGCCCGGCGGCCCCCCCGCCCGCGTTCCCACCCCCACCACCTAGCGCGGCCGTCGGCGCCGGCAGGGTTGCCTGGGTTAGCTCGAGCGCCGGCAACTCCACGTGGATGCGGCGCAACGCGGACAGCTCGGATGGGGTGAGGCGCGAAGGCAGCGCCATGTCGACGGCCGCGGGTGCACCGGCGGGGATGGCGAAGAAATTCACCCTCGCACCCCCCCCTCCCGCGCGCGACCCCCCCTGCCCCCGCCCCATGATCTCGCGCCCGCCGATGATGAGAACGCCCACGATCACGGCGTGGACGAACACCGCCAACGTGGCCCCGGGCCCGAGCCGACGCCGGCCAAGCGGCAAGCGGAGCCCGGGGAGCGGCGGGCGGTCGGGCAAGGTTGGGTTCACGATGCGTGTGGTATACCCCGACAACGCACGTAGGGGCGCAGCATGCTGCGCCCCTACACCACGTCTTGACCGCTGTGCCGCCGGTTATTTCTTGGGCTGCTCCGGAGGCGTGAAGCCGATGACCTGGACGCCCGCTCCATGCGCGATGTCCATCGCCTGCATCACGTCGACATACTTGCGGTTCGGCGCCGCCTTGATGAACAGCAGCTTGGCCGGACGCTGGTCGTAGATCTGGTGAAGCGCCTGGTCAAGCTGGTTG
>Ga0075424_100006608_pt1 | contig 11172 bp, 6 predicted proteins | sample SoiMethybrSBSTD3_FD_75301 | JGI IMG/M metagenome (GOLD analysis project Ga0075424, IMG submission 75301) | Bulk soil microbial communities from a Populus tree surrounding site in Tennessee, USA - Soil MetaG P. TD hybrid SBSTD3 | ecosystem: Environmental > Terrestrial > Soil > Tree plantation...
TCGGCAAGGGCTGGTCGATCGACAACAAGGCCTACACGATGCGCTACTACAACAAGCAGAACTACAACGGCGTCACGACGATCACGACGACGAGCGCTACGGACAAGTTGAACAGCTATCGCAAGTACGGCAACAACCTGCCGGTGACGTACCTGTCGAATCGCGGCGTCTTCCGGACCGGCTTGTGGTCCGAGTACGCGTCGACCGATCGCTATCAGACGCCATCCGATCCGCGCACCTGGATCGACGCGCCACTCCCTAACTTCCACGAGATGTTCGGCACGACGACCCTGCAGCCGTATGCGGAGTACGGATGGCGGGCGCTGCCGAACCTGACCGTCACGGCGGGAATGAAGTACGCGTACTACCGGCAGAATTTCACCCAGTTTGCCGACAACGGCAAGACGGTGGGCAACCTCAACGGGGCGCCGTCCGTGAATCACGTCGCCGAGTACCATTCGTGGCTGCCATCGATCGACGCGCACGTCCTCCTGCAGCCGTACTGGTCGATGTACGCACAGGTCGGCAGAGGCCAGAACATTCCGCCGACCAGCGTCTTCGACGTCAAGAACGCGCAGGTCGGCACGCTGCCGAAGCCGATCCTCGCTGACACCGTGCAGATCGGATCGGTCTGGAAGTCGCGCCGCGCCACGCTCGATCTCGATTTCTACCGGATCAACTTCCAGAGCGATTACTCGTCGACCTTCGACACGGTCACGGGCGACACGCTGTATTTCCTCAACGGCGAATCGATCACGCAGGGGATCGAGGCCGAGAGCACGATTCTCGTGGGCGGCGGCGTGGCCGTGTACCTGAACGCCACCAGAGGCACGGCGAAATACACCGATTCCGACCTCTGGGTACAAAACGCCCCGAGCGACACCGAAACGATCGGCCTCACCTACAATCTGGGGAACTGGAACGTCGGGCTGTTCAGCAAACGCGTCGGCCGGATGTACAACGACAACACGACCATCCACCAGGCGATTCCGATCGATCCGTTCAACATCACCAATCTCTTCTTCAACTACACCGTGCGCGGATCGTCGAGACTGTCCCAGTCGCGGGTGCGGTTGGCGGTGAACAACCTGACCGACAGCCACGCCATCACCGCGGTGAGCGCGGCCTCGGCGAAATCGAACGCCGCCAACCCGGGCGACATCCTGACGCTCATGTCGGGGCGCAGCGTTTCGGTGTCGCTGACCGTCGGCTTCAGTCCAAGATAGCCGCGTCCGGATGCTCGGATTGTTCAAAGCTGGCGACGTGCGGACGTTCGGCACGCTGCGTGTCGCCGGCTTGATCGCGGTCTGCGGTATCGCGCTGGGTCTGCACGCTCAGGATCGGGCCAGCGCTCGACGAGCGCCGATCGCGCCGGACGCGGCGAGGCGGGTCATCCTGTACATCGGCGACGGGATGGGCGACTCGGAAATCACGCTGGCCCGGTATTACGCGGCTGGCGCCGCGGGGCGCCTCGCGATGGACACTCTTCCGTTCACTGGCACGATGACCACCTATGGCGTGAGGGAAGACGATCCGGCGCATCCGGTCTACGTGCCGGACTCGGCAGCCACTGCCACGGCCTGGTCGACAGGAACCAAGACCAGCAACGGTCGAATCTCCACCGAGCCGCGAACGGATCGCGTTCTGCGGACGATCGTCGAGCTCGCGCAGGAGCGCGGCCTGCGCACCGGCGACGTCACGACCGCCGAACTCACGGACGCGACGCCTGCGGCGCCGGCGGCTCACGTCGCTCACCGGTCGTGCCAGGGACCGGCCGACATGGAGCGCTGTCCGCAGAATCGCAAGCGCGCCGGCGGCCTTGGCGCGATCGCCGAGCAGTTGGTGGATCGCCAGGTCGACGTGCTGCTCGGTGGCGGCGCCCAGCGATTCGGACAGCGCACCGACGCGGGCCAGACGGTCCTGGAATCAGCGTCCGCGCGCGGTTATCAGATCGTCACCAATGCCGCGATGCTGAAGCTGGCCGTGTCAGGCGGACGCCTGCTCGGCCTGTTCGCGCCGGGCAACATGACGCCGGAGTGGACTGGACGAGAGGCGCTGCCGTATCCAAGCAACGTGGCAAGCCCCCAAATCTGTCAGACCGGCCGACGGCCAGCGAACGAGCCCAGTCTGAGCGAGATGACCGCGAAGGCGCTGGACGTGCTCGGCGCCGACGATCGCGGGTTCTTCCTTCAAGTGGAAGGGGCGTCGATCGACAAGGAGAGCCACGCCGCGAACCCGTGCGGACAGATTGGCGAAACCATCGCGTTCGATCGTGCGATTCTCGTGGGCCTGGAGTATGCCGCCGCGCATCCCGACACCCTGATCGTCGTCACCGGCGATCACGGGCACAGCGGGCAGATCGTCGGTACGCCAACCGACACGGATCACCCAACCGGCCTCCTCAGCGTGCTGTTGACAAAGGACGGTTCGCCGCTGACCGTCTCGTACGCCACCAACGGCTATCATCGGGCCCAGGACCACACCGGCACCCAGATTCGGGTCGCGGCGCGGGGACCTGAGGGTGCCGCGGTGCGCGGCGTCATCGATCAGACCGACCTCTTCCGGGTGATCGTGCGGGCTCTGCAGCTTTCGGCGTCGACGATGTCGTCACGTCCATAGGGATCAGCCGCTGCACCAGGTCGGCGGCGACCAGACGTTCCATGCAGGACGTGTCATCTCCGATTTACTTTCCGTTGGCCCGCGCGTTACGTTATCCCGCTACGATTCGATGCACCTTCAATGGAGGCCATGTGATTTCACGAGTCCGGGGCGCGGCGTTGTTGTGGCTGATCCTTCTTTTCGCGTGCGCCTCGCCGGCGCGCGCACAATTCGAGACCGCGTCCGTCGTCGGCACGGTCCGCGACCAGTCCGGTGCGGTGGTGCCGGGCGCCAAGGTCACGCTGACCAACACGGCGACCGGCGTCTCCTTGACGCGAACCACGACCGCCGACGGCACGTATGAGTTCGTGACCGTGAAAGGGGGCATTTACCTTGTCACGGCCGAGCAGACCGGCTTCTCGATCGCGCTGACCGACAATGTGCAAGTGCAGGTCGGCGCCCGAATGCGCGTCGACATGCAGCTGGCGGTTGGCCAATTGTCCGAGAAAGTCGTCGTCACCGGGTCGTCGCCGCTCATCGAGACCGACTCGAGCCAGCGCAGCCAGGTGATCACCGGCGACCAGATGCGCGAGCTCGCCCTCAACGGCCGCGAATACTCGGCCCTCGCCCTCCTCTCGACCGGCGTGCGTCAGTCGGCGCTGAACAAGAGCAATCAGGGTACGCCGCGGGAGGGAGCGTTCAACGTCAACGGTCTTCGCAGCACGTTCAACAATTTCCTGATCGACGGCGTCGACAACAACGCCTACGGCACCAGCAATCAGGGCTTCTCGAACCAGGTGATGCAGCCGGCGCCCGACGCGGTCGACGAATTCCGCGTCGTCACGAACAACCAGAGCGCGGAATACGGACGGGCCGCAGGCGCGACGGTCAACGTCGCGTATCGAAGCGGCGGCAACCAGTTCCACGGCGACGCGTGGGAATTCTTCCGGGACACCAAGCTCAACGCGACGACGTTTTTCACGCCGCCGGACGGTCAGAAGCCGCCCCTGCGGCGCAATCAGTACGGCGGCGTCTTCGGCGGGCCGATCGTCAAGAACAAGGCGTTCTTCTTTGGCGACTTCGAGGGCTTTCGGCAGAATCGGAAGCAGACGGTATTTTCCACGCTGCCGACTGCAACGCAGAACGCCGGCATTCTGAGCGTCGACATCCGCGATCCGCGCACCGGCGTCGTCTACCCGGCCGGGTCTGCGATTCCGATGACGGCGTTCGCCCGCAAGGTCCTCGGCGGGCTGCCGGCGCCGAATCTGGCCGGCGCCGCCAACAACTACTCGATCCTCCAGGAGCTGACCAACGACACCGACAAGGCCGGCGGCAAGATCGATCTGCAGGTGAGTCCAGAGCTGTCGATGTTCGGCCGTTACGGATGGCGCAGCCTCAACACCAACGATCAGCCGCCGATTCCGCTGCCCTCCGGCGGCGGCGGCAACGGCAACATCTACACGCGCAACAAGCAGCTCGTGCTCGGCACGACCTACGTCGCGAGCGATCGATCGCTGCTCGAGGTGCGGTTTGGCTGGTCGAACACGCAAGGCGGCAAGAATCCGCCGGCGCTCGGCGACGCGGACACCTTCGGCATCACCGGCCTACCGGCCGACACGCGCATCTCGGGCGGCCTGCCATCGCAGGCCATCAGCGGCTATTCCGCGTTCGGCCGCCAGGCCACCAATCCGCAGTGGCAGTACCCCACGGTGTACAACCCGAAGGTCAATTACTCGTGGCTGATGGGTAAGCAGTCGCTCAAGGCCGGCTACGAGTTCCAGCGGGTGAACGTCGAGGTGCAGGACGTCAACCCGCTTTACGGCCTCGACACCTACGCTGGACAGTTTACGAGGCCGGTGGGCGTCACAACGAACAACAACCTGTACAACCTCGCCGACTTCATGCTGGGCCTGCGATCCCAATACGCGCTCAGCACGTTCTACATCGCGAACATGCGCCAGAACCTGCACTTCATGTACGTCCAGGACGACATTCGCGTCAACGACAAGCTGACGCTGAACGCAGGCCTGCGCTACGAGTACGCGTCGCCGATGTGGGAGGCTAACAACGCCCTGACGAATTTCGATCCGGTCAACAAAGCGATGCTGACCGCGAAGGACGGGTCGACCTCGGACCGGGCGCTGGTCGATCCCGATCGGAACAATTTCGGGCCGCGGCTCGGGTTCGCGTACAGCGTGGCGCCCAGGAACGTCGTGCGCGGCGGCTGGGGCACCAGCTACGTGCACATCAACCGGATTGGCTCGGCGAACCTGCTCGGAATCAACGGTCCTCAAGTCGTGAGAGCCGCGGTCGTGCAGGGCGACGCCACCGCCGCGACGTTCCGCCCGACCGAGCAGGGCTATCCGGCAGGCCTGACCGATTCGTCGAGATTCAATCCCCTGACCGCGCTCATCAGCTACATCCCGAAGGATTACCACTCGAGCCCGGTCCAGAGCTGGTATCTCTCGTACCAGCGTGAATTCGGCCCGAGCATGCTGATCGATCTCGCGTACGTCGGCAACAAGGCGGACGACCTGCTGCTGGTGGCGAACTACAACCAGGCGGTCCCCAACAGCCCGACGACCAACATCCCGCTCGCCTCGAGGCGGCCGATTTCAACGTTTGGAGACATCACCTACGTCTTCAACGGCGGCAAGTCGCGGTACAAGGCGTTCCAGGCCAAGTACGAATGGCGGATGGGGACGGAGGTCACGCTCCTCAGTTCGCTGACGCTCTCGAAAGCGGAGGACAATTCGGCCGGCGCGCTCGAGAATCAGAATGGCAACTTCCCGGCGCCGCAGGACCTCCGGAATCTGGACGCAGACTTCGGTCTCGGCTCCTACCATCAGCCGTACAACAGCACGACGAGCTTCGTGGTGTCGCTGCCCTTCGGCCATGGCAAACGCTGGGGCAACGGCATCCCGACGGCGCTCGACGCCGTCGTGGGCGGCTGGCAGCTGGGTGGCATCAACACCATTACACCCGGCGAGATGGTGACGTTCACCTATTCGCCGCTTGCGCAGTTTCAGGTGTCCGCGATCACGAACGACTTCTCGGGGGCGAACAACTATCGTCCGAACATCACCTGCGACCCCTATGCGCCGTCAGGTCAGCAAGCGATCACGCAGTGGTTCAACCCGGCGTGCGTCGTCCTGCCGACCGATCAGAGTCAGCCGTTCGGCAACGCGCCGCGCAACAACGTGCGCGGACCGAACTTCTGGCAGTTCGATCTCGCCGCCAGCAAGAACGTCGCGCTCGGCGGACAGGCGCGGCTGCAGCTGCGGCTCGAGGCGTTCAATCTCTTCAATCGCGTGAACTTCACTCCGCCCGCCGCCAACCGCAGCAATTCCACGTTCGGCACCATCACCAGCACATTCGATCAGCGGCAGGTGCAGTTGGGGGTGAAGGTGCTTTGGTAGAAAGTAGCGCAGCCCTTTAGGGCTGCCCGGCCGCCGTCGGTAGGCCTAAGGGCCTACGCTACGGGAGGCCGCCTGCGGGGGACAAGGGACACAGAGGCGGCTTCGCCTTTGTGTCCTCTGTTCTCCGTTGTGTCCTTGTCGGTTTATTGGTTACGCTGCCCAGGAACCGTTGCGATAGAGCGTCAACGCAACATCGACGTTGGCGCGCAGCGTCCGCGCGATCGCATCCCAGCTCTTCTCGCACCGTAGGAGCGTCTTCCACGAATAGAGGTGTTTGGGCTTGTGGAAGTCGCTGCTCGCCACGTAGGGATAGTGCTTGAGGCTGGTCACCGAGAAGAGGTCGTCGCGATTGGCGGCCTCCCACACGTCGACCAGTTCCGCCAGCCGCTTGCGGTGATCCCACAGATAGCAGGTGCCAATCTCGACGCGGCGCGTCGTGCGGTGATGCGGATGGCAGGCGATGCTCAGCGCGTCCTGACGCCGGATGTCGCGGAGGATCCCCTCGGCCGGCTGGTCGGCACTGATGAACTCGCGGATGTTCAGCGCGACGATGTGCGAGTTCTTCTTGCTGCGGATGTGATTCTGCGTGATCTCAGCGCCGGGGAGGACCAGCAGATCGTAGAGGCGGCGCGCTCGCCGCGCTTCAGCCTCGATGTCGTTGAGATACGCGTCGAACCGTTCCGCCGTCACCGAGAACTCGCGTCGTCCGAGTGAGATCATCCGTCCCGCGCGCGCGAACATGTCGCGCTCCATCAGAATGTGATCGGTGATCGCGATGACGTCGAACCGCCTCGTCTTGCCGTAGAGATCCACAACCTCGCGCAGCGACAGCCGTCCATCGCTCCAGCGGGTGTGGACGTGAAAATCGCAGAGCAGAAAAGGCTCGTACCCCGGCACCTCAGACTCTCACGTCGAGGTGATCCGTATCCGCCGGCTGGTGCCGCAGGATTTCGGACCAGAAGTTACGCACGTACAGATTGAACACCGCCGCCTTGCCCATCGCGTGATAGCGCCGTGCCGACGTCCAGACCCAGCAGCCCCGGCTGAGCGCCACCCGGCCGACCGGCGTCAGCCGCCGCCCAAGGTTGGTGTCCTCGCCGTGAAACTCGATGCGGCGGTCGAATCCGCCAATCCGTTCTAGGGCGGCGCGGCGGACCGCGAAGTTGCCGCCGTACAGGATCGCACCGATGCCCAGCCCGAAGTGGACCGCGGCGTGGGTCGGCGGCGCGACGACGTGGTCGTAGATCCGCACCAGCGCGCGCCCGCGCCAGTCCCAGTCGTAGAACCGGTACGGCCCCGTCACCGCCACCGGCGCGTCGCGGCGCTGAAGACGCCGCTCGACGCGATCCAGCCAGAAAATGGGCGCGCGGCAGTCAGCGTCGACATACGCGACGATGTCTGTCCGCGCGGAGTGACGCGCGGTTTCGCGCGCCACCACAAGACCTTTCGCGGGTTCGTCCACCACGCGGACGCCCGGCACGGCACGCGCCACGGCGCCCGTCTCATCGGTGCTCGCATTGTTGATGACCAGGATGTCGTCGGCCGGCCGCGTCTGGGCCAGAAGGGAATGCAAACAGGCAGGAAGCAGTCGCGCCTCGTTGTGCGCGCAGACGATCACGCCAATCGTCAGACCGGAAATGCCTGCCCTCGCATCGTCAGCAGGATAGCCGGCAGGTGTAACAGCGACGCGGCGACGAGATCACATCGTCGCGAATTCGATGTACCGATGTTGCAACTATTCGGCGCGAAGCGCGACCGTCGGGTCGAGGCGCGCTGCCCGGAGCGCCGGCAGATACGACGCCAGCGCCGCGACGGCGAGCAGCAGGGGCGGCACCACCGAGAAGGTGATCGGATCCATCGGCGTCACGCCGAACAGCAGTCCGACCAGCAGGCGTGAGACGGCGCCCGCGGCGACAACGCCGAAACAGGTGCCCACGATCGCCGGACCCATTCCCTGCATGACGACGAGGCGGCTGACATCCGATCTGGTTGCTCCCAGCGCCATCCGGATGCCGATCTCGGCCGTGCGCTGCGAGACGGCATAGGCGACGACGCCGTACAGCCCGACGGCGGCGAGCAGCAGAGCCAGTGCCGCAAAGGCGACGAACAGCATCATCGTGAACCGGCGATCCGACGTCGAGCGCCCGACCACTTCCTCCATCGTGCGGATCTGATAGAGGACGAGCCCGGAATCGAGGCGGCGGACTTCGTTGCGCACCGCGCCGACGACCGACGACGGGTCGGCGGTGGTGTGGACCAGCAGCGTGACGCCGGAATTGGCCACGTCGAACAGCGGCCGATAGAACGTCGGCGTCACTTTGGCATCGAGCGACGGGACGACGTCGCCGACCACGCCGATGATCTCGTAATGCGGCGTCGGAATGCCTTCGTTCCGTTCCCGCTGCAGCTCGAAGTCGAAGAAAATCCGCTGCCCGATCGGTTCCTCGTTGGCGAAGAACGTCTTCGCCATCGCGTTGCTGATGATGATCTTGCCCGGCCGCGGGTGCTGCGGATCGAAGCCGACGCCGTCCTCCGGCGTGAATATCCGGCCGCGAAGCAGCGGTACCCCCGCCGCGCCGAAATACTGCGGGTCCACACTGCGTTCGTGCGCCGTGAAGAAAGTGCCAGGTACGAACGGGCGGCCGTCGATGTAGAAGAAGAGGACGTTGCACGCGCCGGTCAACGGGGTGCACGACGTCATCCCCACCGACGCCACGCCGGGCAATGTCCGGGTCCGGTTGCCCAGCTCGGTAAAGAATCCCACGCGTTGCGCCGGCGTGCGGTAACGCGCGGCCGGCAGCGTGGTGCTCATCGTGACCGTCCGGTCGATCCGCAGGCCCGGATCTACCTCGTAGAGCCGCGTGAAGCTGCGGAACAGCAAACCGGCCGCCACCATCAGCATGATCGACAGCGCCACTTCGACCGCGACCAGGACGTCCCGGAAGCGGCGCTGCGTGCGTCCCGCCGTTGTCGATCGAGAAGAGTCTTTCAAATCGCTGGTGACTTCGGCACGCGCCCCGCGGATGGCTGGAAACAATCCAACGGCGATGCCCGTGCCGATCGCGACCGCAGCGGCAAAGCCGAACACGACCGGATCAAGAGGGACGCGTCCCGACGGCAGCAGCACCTCGGCGGCCGGCGCCTGGGTGACAAGCGCCCGCGTGATCCACACTGCCAGCGCCGCGCCGACGGCTCCACCCGCCACGCCAAGGGCCACGCTCTCGGTGATCAGCTGTCGCACGATCCGGCCGCGTCCCGCGCCGAGAGCGGAGCGGATGCCGATTTCGCGCGCTCGCGCCGCCGACCGCGTGAACATCAGGTTGGCGATGTTGACGCACGCGATCAACAGCACGCAGGCGACCGCGCCGAGCAGCGAGAGGAGCAGCGGCCGTACGCCGCGCACGAGACTGTCGTGGAGCGGCAGCAGTGTCGCGCCTTTGCCGGTCGATTCGTCCGGGTGGGCGTTCTTGTAACGGGCGGCGATACTGTCGATCTCGGCCCAGGCTCGATCCAGTGGCACATCGGCACGCACCCGTCCAACCACGAGATAGTTGTGCAGGTCGTGGCGGCTCTGCTGCGCCACCGGGACGTTGACCAGCAGCGGCAGCCAGACGTCGGTCGTGCGAGACGGAAATCCAAAGGCGCGCGGCATGACGCCGATGATCTGGTGCGGCAACTCGTTGACACGGATGGTCTTGTCGAGCACATCGCGCGCGCCACCAAACCGGCGCTGCCACAAGTCGTCGCTGATCACGGCCACGCGCGGGGCGCCAAACCGATCCTCCTCAGGTCGGAAGGCGCGGCCGACAACTGGGGCGACACCCATCGTCGCCGACAGGTTTCCCGAACAGAGACAGGCGACCACCCGCTCCGGCTCTGCGCCAGGCACGTCAACCGAAAGCGTGACGGTTCGCGTCGAGATCGCGGTCATCGAATCGAACGTGGTCGCCGAGCCCTGCCAATCCAGGAAATTGCCGAGCGCGACCGACATCTCCTGCTCCGAGCCGACGACATTTCGCTCGAACAGGGTCACCAGCCGGTCGGGGCGCTCGTACGGCAACGGTCGCAGGAGAAACGCGTTCACGAGGCTGAAAATGGCGGTGTTGGCGCCGATTCCGAGCGCAAGGGAGCACACCGCGGTCAGCGTGAAGGCAGGCGACTTCCGCAGCTGGCGAACGGCGTAGCCGAGATCCTTGACCAGGTCTTCAACGAAGGTGACTCGACGCATATCGCGGCACTGCTCCTTGGTCGATTCGACCGACCCGAATTCGCGCCTGGCGGCGCGGCGCGCGTCCGCATCGCTCATCCCGTCAGCGATGTATTCCCTGGTCAGCTGCTCGAGGTGGACACTGAGTTCGCGCTGCAGATCGGCCTCGGCACGCGACGGCCGCAGCAGCGAGTGGAGGCGATGAACCAGGATTCGGCCGAGGCGCACGGCAGCGTCCTAGGCGTTCTCGATCAGCAGTCGAACGGCGGTCGACAGCCGATCCCAGATCCGGAGCTCACGTTCGAGCTGCTTTCGGCCTTCGCGCGTCAGCGCGTAGAACTTCGCGGGACGGCCGAGGTCCGACGCCTTCCATTCGGCGCGGATCCAGCCCTGATGCTCCAGCCGGTGAAGCGCCGGATACAGCGATCCCTGCCCGACCGACAAGGTGTCGCGCGACAGCAGCTGAATGCGCTTCGAGATGCCCCAGCCGTGCAGCGGTTCGCGCGCGATGGTTTTCAGAATCAGGAGATCCAGCGTCCCCTGAAGCAGATCGGACGGCTTCGGCACCTGACACCTCGACTATCGACACTTATACCTCGAACATCGACACTTGGCAAGATCGCGCGATGTCGACGAGCGTGACGGGGCGCAGTACTCGTGGCGCAGCCCTCGAGGGCTGGCTCGAGTTCAGTGCGACGTTTTCTCGAGAGGTTCGAGCAGGATGTACCAGCTCTCGCAGTCCGTGCGCGAGCCGCCTGCCAGGGTGACGGTGAACCTGAGGTTCAGCGACGGGATATCCCACCGCTGCTTCGCGCGCCCCGCGTCGAGGACGACGCGAAACGGCTTGAGGAGGTTGTCGGGCGAATCGTGCTCGCGGTGCGCTTCCTGGACACCGTTGAAGATCGCGAACTCGCGGCGCGGACCCAGGTGGACTTCGAACTTGCTGAC
>Ga0075424_100006609_pt1 | contig 11171 bp, 10 predicted proteins | sample SoiMethybrSBSTD3_FD_75301 | JGI IMG/M metagenome (GOLD analysis project Ga0075424, IMG submission 75301) | Bulk soil microbial communities from a Populus tree surrounding site in Tennessee, USA - Soil MetaG P. TD hybrid SBSTD3 | ecosystem: Environmental > Terrestrial > Soil > Tree plantation...
GCCGTGCTCGCGAGCGACGCGTTCTTCCCGTTCGCGGACGGCCCGGGCATCGCGCTCGAGGCCGGGGTCGCGGCGATCATCCAGCCGGGCGGCTCGCGCCGCGACGCGGAGGTCGTTGCCGCTGTCGACGACGCGGGCGCGGCCATGGTCTTCACCGGGCGCCGCCACTTCCGGCACTGAACGGCGAGCTCCGGCGTTTCAGGGCAGTGCCGGCCGCAGGAATTCTCCACCATCGCCCGCGTTTCCATCCCTAAGGTGTCAGCAACGCCTCGTCCCTTCAGCTAGGAGCCGCCGCATGCCCGACCCGAACAGATGGAAGGCGCTGGCGATCGTGTGCGCCGCGTTCTTCATGACCGTCCTCGACGTCTCGATCGTGAACGTCGCATTGCCCTCGATCGGCCGCTCGCTCCACTTCTCGGAGACGAACCTCCAGTGGGTGATCACGGCATACGCGATCACGTTCGGCGGCTTCCTGCTCCTCGGCGGGCGCTCGGCCGACATGCTGGGTCGGCGGCGCGTCTTCTACGTCGGGGTCATCGTGTTCACGATCGCCTCGTTCCTGTGCGGGCTCGCGTGGTCGGAGGGCGTGCTCATCGCCGCGCGTGCGGTGCAGGGCTTCGGCGCAGCGATCATCTCCCCTGCCGCGCTCTCGATCATCACGACGACCTTCGAGGAAGGCCCCGAGCGCAACAAGGCGCTCGGGATCTGGGGCGCGATCGGCGGCTCGGGCGCTGCTGTCGGCGTCCTCGCGGGCGGGGTGCTGACGAAGTACCTCGGCTGGGAGTGGATCTTCTTCGTCAACGTCCCGGTCGGAGCAGCCGCGCTCGCGCTTGCGCCGCGGTTCGTGCGCGAGAGCCGCGCCGAGCGTCCGACCACGCCCGACGTCGCAGGCGCGATCACGATCACGGCGGGGCTGGCGCTGCTCGTCTACGCCGTGTCGCAGGCGCCGACGCACGGCTGGGGATCGGGCTGGACGATCTCGCGCCTCATCGTCGCCGGCCTGTTGCTGGCTGCGTTCGTCGTGATCGAGATGCGTGCCAAGGACCCGCTGATGCCGTTCCGGATCTTCCGCGTGCGGACGGTCGCAGGCGCGAACGTCGCGGGCCTGCTGCTCGGTGGCGTGGTGTTCGCGAACTTCTTCCTGCTGACGCTGTTCGTGCAGCAGGTCCTGCATTGGTCGGCGCTGAAGACGGGCGTCACGTTCATCGCGACGGCGGGGACCGCGATCCTCTGGGCGGGAGTCGCGCAGGCGCTCGTGACACGTCTCGGCGCGAGGACGGTGATGGCCGCCGGCTTCGTCGCGATGATCGCGGGCCTGATCTGGTACACGCAGATCCCGGTCCACGCCTCGTACTGGACGGATCTGCTTCCGGGCTATCTCCTCGTCGGCTTTGCGCTGCCGTTCACCTTCGTCCCGGTGTCGATCGCTGCGCTCGCGGGCGTCGAGCCGCACGAGGCCGGCCTCGCGTCGGGGCTGATCAACACCGCGCAGCAGGTCGGAGGTGCGATCGGCGTCGCCGTCACGTCGTCGGTGCTCTTCACGCACACGGACAACCTCGTAAAGTCCGGCACGCCGTTCCCGTCCGCGTTCACGGAGGGCGCGTCGTGGGCGTTCTGGGTCTGCGTCGGGATCGCCGTCGCGGGGCTCGTCGCCACCCTGCTGCTGATCCGCGACTCCGAGCTCGCGACGGTGGAGCAGGCGGCCGCGCCAGCCTGAGGAGGTGGAGGCGAGCGGCAGGTCGTCATCGTTCCCGCGACAACCGCGTTCCCAGGGAAGAACGTGCCGCGTCGTGCTGCGCGTCGACTTCGAGAGGCTTGATGTGGAATTGCGTGCCCGTGGGGATGGCTCAGACCAAGCAGGTCGCCCGGGGCGGGCGCAGGACATAGCAGTGCCTACGTTCAAGCCCGCACACGTCTTTGGACTGCGCCGCGAGATGCGCCTTGTCAGAGCCACCAGCCACAGGTGCGCCCATTTCACATCAAGCCTCTAGCCTAGGGGTCCCCTGGAGGGCCTGCCCCCCCAATCAGGCCCTTTCCGTGCCCAGGGGACGAGGCGATGGCCCCCGGGCCGTCGCCTCGGTGAGTAGCTCAGCAGCAGCAGCAGCCGCAACGGCTGGACCAAGGGCGGAGCAGGCTTCGACGTTCGGCTGGATTCTCCACGGAGCCGGTGGTTGTGCCAGGGGCCTCGGCGCGCGCGCAGGTCGATGCCAGACGCACTCGGCGGGTGCGCGGCCGACCGGAGCGCCGGCCGCGCGCGTCTTCGCCGCTAGGCGGAAGGCTGGACGACGATCAGCGAGTTGGCGTCGGGATCGCGCAGCCAGAACATCGGCGGTACGGGGCCGCCCCAGCGCGACACCTCGTCATCGACATCGGCACCGGCCGCCTTCAGCGCGGTGTGATCGGCGTCGATGTCTGTCGTGTCGAGGCAGATGCCCGTCTGCGTTCCGCCCGCCTCAGTGCCCTGCGGCGGCGGCGCGAGCGCGATCGTCGTCACGGCACCCGGCACCGCCACCTCGACCCAGCGCCCCGCGTCGCCCATCGGGACGTCGATTACCTTCTCGAAGCCGAGCGTGTCGACGTAGAAGTCGATCGCACGGTCGGTGTCGGACACCGTCACGCAGACGCGGCCGACCTGCGTGATGTTCAGCTTGGACGTGACCTTGGCCATTTCGAGCCTCCTGCTCGTCGAGTTGCTGGTTCGACCGCGGAGGCTCTGGAAACTCATCGGGCTGATCAGAGCTCCCCGGGCGGGGCGTACCGGTAGAAGCTCTGTCCGAGCCCGGCCTGTACGGCGGCGAACCAGAGGCCGAGGTGATCCTCGAGCGCGCGGGCGTGCTCGAGGCCGCCGACGTACAGCGGGTCGTAGCCGGCGTCGCGGATGAGCTGCTCCGTCACGGCGCGCGCCTCGTCGTCGGTCGCGAAGAACTGCGACGGGCGAACGCGCTGCTTGGCGATCTCGTCGTGGAGCACGGCGAAGTTCAGGTTGAACGCTTTGGCGGTCGGCCCGCCGACGATCGACTTCACCTCGTGCGCGAGCGACTCGAACTGCTCGTTGCGGCCGGCGTACGCATTTGTCGCGTCGATCGTGGGCTTGCCCTCGATTCCCGACACCTTGCCGAGCGCGTCCGCGATCGCGCCCGACGGCACGGCGACAAGGATGACCTCCGCCTCGCTCGCATCCCCGCCGTCTTTGCCGAGCGCCTGCACGTCGTGGCCCGCCGCGCGCCACAGCCGAGCGAGCCCGCCGCCGATGTTGCCCCTGCCGACCGTCGTGATCCTCATCTCCATCCCTCCTTTGGACACCCCTACGAACGACGGCGGCGGCGGTAGGCTTCCGCTGCGGATGGCGCGCGAGTTCCCGACGATCATCGACCTGGTCGGCCGGACGCCGATCGTCCGCCTGGATCACATCTCGCGCGATGTTCCCGGCGAGATCCTCGCCAAGCTCGAGTTCCTGAACCCGGGCGGCTCGAACAAGGACCGGATCGGCCTCGCGATGATCGAGGCCGCGGAGCACGAGGGGAAGCTCAAGCCCGGAGGGACGATCGTCGAGCCGACCTCTGGCAACACCGGCGTCGGGCTCGCGATGGCCGCCGCGCAGAAGGGCTACCGCTGCATCTTCGTCATGCCCGACAAGATGAGCCAGGAGAAGATCGCAATGCTGCGCGGCTACGGCGCCGAGGTCGTGATCACGCCGACGGCCGTCGACCACGACTCGCCGGAGTCCTACTACTCGGTGTCGTCCCGGCTCGCCGAGGAGATCCCGGGCGGCTTCAAGCCGGACCAGTACTCCAACATGGCGAACCCCGAGGCCCACTACCTGACGACCGGGCCGGAGATCTGGGAGCAGACCGGCGGCGAGGTCGATGCGATCGTCATCTCCGTCGGGACGGGCGGGACGATCAGCGGCGTGGGCAGGTACTTCAAGGAGCGGGCGCCCGACGTGCAGATCGTCGGCGTCGACCCCGAGGGGTCGGTGTACACCGCGAAGAGCGAGAGCGACCTCCACCCGTATCTCGTCGAAGGGATTGGCAAGGACACCTGGCCGGAGACGATGGATCCGACGATCGTCGACGAGTGGATCCGCGTCTCCGACCGCGACTCGTTCCTGGCGGCACGCCGCCTAGCGCGCGAGGAAGGGCTGCTCGTCGGCGGTTCGTCCGGCTCGACGATCGCCGGCGCGCTCGTGCTCGCGCAGCGACTGCAGCCGGGCGTGCGCATCCTGACGATCCTCCCCGACTCGGGACGCTCGTACCTTTCGAAGTTCCTCGACGACAACTGGATGATCGAGCACGGCTTCCTCGAGCGCACCGCGCCCGCTCCGACCGTGCGCGAGCTGCTGCGGGCGAAGGCGGGCGACACGCCTGCGCTGCTCACGATCTCAGCGCACCAGAAGGTCTCGGAGGCGATCGACGTCATGGAGCGCTACTCGATCTCGCAGTTGCCGGTCGTTCGCGACGGCGAGCTCTCATCGCTGAGCGACGTGATCGGGTCGCTGCAGGACCGGGCGTTGCTCGACCTCGTCTTCAAGAACGCGGATGCGCTGCACGAGGACGTGGCGGTTGCGATGCAGGGGCCGCTCACGACGGTCGAGGCGGACGAGTCTGTCGACGAGATCGTGACGGCGCTCACCGGCGGCGTGAACGCGGTCGTCGTCGCCGAAAGGGGAAGGCCGATCGGGGTCGTCACACGCTCCGACCTGCTCGAGTATCTCGCGCACTCGCGCTGATGGACGACGTGCTCGCGTCGGTCGTACGCGAGGCGGAGGCCGACCCGGAGACGGTGGCGGTCGTGCTGCACGGCTCGCGCGCCGCCGGGCACGAGCGGCCGGATTCCGACTACGACCTCTATTTCGTCCGTACGGTCGACGCGCGGCCCGAGGTGCCGGCGAAGGTCGATCCGGCAGTCGTCACGGTCGAAGAGCTGCGCGCGATCGGACCAGACTGGTTCACCGACGGGATGGTTCAGGGCCGCGTGCTCGTCGACAAGACAGGCGGCGAGCTCTCGTCGATCCTCGAACGGCTCGGTGCGTCGACCGACGTCGGGCAGCCGTACGACGCGTACCTGAACGCGCTCGTCCGCGGCACGGCCGCGGCGCGCCGCGGCGACGAGCTCGGCGCCCGCTTGCACGCCGCGGACTCGGCACGGTGGCTCGTCAAGGCCCTGGCGGCGCTCGACGGGATGCGGCCGCCGTTCCACGACCGGCTTGCCGGCACGCTCGGCGCGTGGGAGCCGCGCCTGCTCGCGATCCTGCGGGAGCCGGACGTCGATGCGCAGCTCGCCTTGTTCTCCGACGTGCGCTCGCTGATGGAGTCGCGCGGCATTCGGACGCACGACGCGTGGAAGGCGGAGCAGCTGCGATGAAGTTCGAGGCGGTGATCGGCGTCGGGGCCGGCGGCGTCTCGATCCCGTTCGACGTGCGCGAGGTCTTCGGCGCGGCGCGCGTGCCGGTGCGCGCGCGCGTGAACGGCGTCGAGTACCGCACCACGATCGTGCGCATGGGCGTCGAGTGGGTGATCCCCGTGCGCCGCGAGATTCGCGAGCGGGCCGGCGTCGAGCTCGGCGACCGCGTCACGATCGAGCTGGAGCGCGACGACGCGCCGCGCGAGTTCGAGGTGCCGCCGCAGCTCGCGGACCTGCTGGACGACGACCTGCGCGCCTTCTTCGACTCGCTGTCGTTCACGCACCGGCGGGAGTACGTCGAGTGGATCACGTCGGCGAAGCGCGAAGAGACGCGCCGCCGCAGGCTCGAGAAGGCGGTCGAGATGCTGCGCGACCGCGTCAAGACGCCGGGCTGACTGGTGTCAGACACCGCACCAGACGCACCAAGTCACGCAACGCTCCCGAGCGGTGTCTGACACCAGTTGAAGCGCGGCGGCACCCGAAAGGTGTCAGACACCCTTACGTAACCGTCGCGAACCAGGCGCTACCTACCACATGTCTGACACCCGGCCCCTCGCCGACGACCCGCCCCTCGCTCCGCAAAGGTGTCAGACACCGCACCAGGCACACCAAGTCACGCAACGCTCCCGAGCGGTGTCTGACACCAGCGCGGCGGCACCCGAAAGGTGTCAGACAGCCTTACGCAACCGTCGCGAACCACGGCACTGCCTACCAGGTGTCTGACACCAGTAGCGCCTGCGCGAGCTCCGCGAGGCCCGTCTCACGCGCGTCGCCGCCGTAGGCGTGGTGGCAGCGCGCCGCATACGCGCGCAGGTAGACGCATGCGGCGCGCGCGACCGCATGCTCATCGGCCGAGAACCGCGCGGCGCGCTCCTCCTCGTACTCGGCGAGAAAGGCCTCCGACTCGGCCGTGGACGGCCAGACGTCGACCGCCTCCTCGAGCTCCTCCGTGTAGGTGAAGCTGCCCGCCGCGGTGCCGACGAGCTCCGGCTCACGCCCGACGGTGACGCTGTCCCAGTCGTAGAGCGCCGTCAGATGCAGCTCGCGGTCGAAGCGGAGGTGCTTGGCGCTCCAGTCCGTATGGCCGACCACCTCGGCACCGACGGGAGCGTCCGCGACCGCCCGCGCGGCGGCGGCGATCTCGTCGATCCAGCCGGCGCCGGCCGTGGTCGCCTCGAAGTCGAAGAGCACGTTGTGCGGTTTCGGCCAGAGCGCGCCGGCCGGGCGGAGGAAGGCACGCCGCGGGCGCACGCCGGTCGCGGTCGTGACGCGGTGGAACCGGACGAGCTCGCGCGCCATCGCCCGCCGGACCGGCGGGTCGTGCGCATTCCGGAACTCGCCGGCGTCGAGCCACTCGTCGACCGACGCGGTGCCGACCAGCCGCAGCGGCCGCGGCGCCGGGTAGCCGCCGGCAGCGAGGCGTCCTTGCAGCTCGTGCACGTCCTTGAGGTACTCCTCGGCGGCGAAGAGCTTGTTCACCTTGATCGAGACGCGGGAGCCGTCGCGCCGTCGTACGCCGAAGAGCGCGCCGACGCTCGCATCGAGGAAGAAGATCTCGTCGGCTTCCGGCTCGATCTTCAGCGCCTGCGTGCGAATCGCGTCGGCGTCGAGCGTCCCGAGGACGTCGAGCAGGATCGGCGAGTCCGGATAACGTCGCAGGTACGTGTCGACCCCGTCCAACCTCGTCTCCCTTCGTCGCATCGCGATCCGCGCGCAAGCGCTCGACGGCAGCGTACGCAACGTCCTCGAGGCCGTCCGCCGACTCGGCCGGCTGCAGATCGACCCGATCGCGCGCGTCGCACCGACCCAGCACCTCGTCCTCTGGAGCCGCCTCGGCCCGTACGACCGCGCCGAGCTCGACCGGCTGCTCGCGGCCCGGGAGCTCTACGAGTGGTCGGCGTTCGTCTACCCGAAGGAGGCGCTGCCGGCGCTGCGTTCGCTGCAGCGGCGCTGGCCGCCCGGCAACGGCGCCTGGCCGGTCCGGATCCGGGAATGGCTGAAGGCCAACGCGTCGTTCCGACGGTACGTGCTGCGTGAGCTGGAGCGGAATGGGCCGATGCGCTCCAGGCAGTTCGAGGATCGCGCCGCGGTTCCGTGGGCGTCCAACCATCCGTGGTGGGGCGATCGCAGCGTCAGCATCATGCTCGAGCTCCTGGAGGCGCGCGGCGACATCGCCGTCGTCGGCCGCGACGGCCGGCAGCGCCTCTTCGACCTCTCGCAGCGCTGGTACGGCACGACGAAGCCGCTCCCCGCCGCGGAAGCCGACGCGTATTTCGCCGCCGAGCGCTTCCGCTCGCTCGGCGTCGAGTTGCGCCGCGGGACGTGGCACGTGCACCCCGGCGGGGACGACCGCCCCGTCCGGCGCACGACGCTGCTGTCGCCGTTCGACCGCCTGATCCACGACCGCAAGCGCGCCGAGGCGCTGTGGGGCTTTCGCTACCGGATCGAGATCTACGTGCCGAAGGAGCAGCGCAAGTACGGCTACTTCGTGCTGCCGGTCCTGCACAACGACAAGCTCGTCGGGCGCATCGACCCAGCCTTCGACCGCAAGACCAGCGTGCTCCGCATCAACGCGGTGCACTGGGAGAACGGGCCTGTGCCGATCGAACGGCCCGTCCGCTCCCTCGCCCGGTTCCTGGGAGCGAAGGAGGTCGTGTGGCCGTGAGCCTGGCCAAGATCCGGCGCCTCGTCGTCGGGTCACAGGGATTCGCGGCACGGTTCCGTCGCGCGGACGAGGCGGACGTCGAGGGCGCGATCCGCCGATTGAGCGCCGTGCAGCTCGACTCGATCTCGACCGTCGACCGCGCGCACCGGCTGACGCTGTCGTCCCGCGTCGGCGCGTTCCCCGCGGGCACGGTGCCGCAGCTCCTGCAGGACGGCCGCGTCTTCGAGTACTGGGCGCACGAGGTCTCGCTGCTCCCGATCGAGCTGTGGCCGCACTTCCACGCGGCGATGAACGGCGGCGGCCACTGGGGCATCCACGATCGTGCGTTGCGCCTGCACGGCGATCTCGTCGAGCCGATCGTTGCGCGCATCCGCGACGAGGGACCGCTCGCGTCCCGCGACTTCGAGGACCGCGGCGGCGGCGGGATGTGGAACTGGAAGCCGTCGAAGATGGTGCTCGACGCGCTCTGGGACCGCGGCGTGCTTGCGATCGCCGGCCGGCGGAGCTTCCAGCGCGCGTACGACCTGACCGAGCGCGTGATCCCGAAACAGTGGCTCGACGCGCCGCTGCCGACGGAGGCGGAGACGCTCCGCACCTGGGCAGTCCTCGCCGTGCGCGCACACGGGGCGCTGCCCGAGGCCGCCATCCGAGAGCACTGGCGGCTCAAGGGCGGCCGCGCCCGCCTGCAGCCGCACCTCGACGCGCTCGTAGCTGAGCGCGTGCTCGACGAGCTGCGCCCCGACGACGGCGGCATGCCGTTCTACACCCTCCCGGGGACGGAGCTCGACGGCGATCCCGCGCCGCCTGTTCTCGTGTCGCCGTTCGACAACCTTCTCTGGCACCGGCCACTCCTCGAGCGGCTCTTCGGCTTCAAGCACGTGATCGAGGTGTACAAGCGGGAGCACGAGCGCGTGTACGGCTACTACGTGCTGCCGCTCCTCGCGGGCGACCGCTTCATCGGGCGCGCCGACGTGAAGGCCGAGCGCGCGGAGGGCGTTCTGCGCATCCGGAGGTTCACGCCCGAGCCGAACGCACGGGGCAACGTCGAGGCGAGGCTCGAGAAGGCGGCTGCCCGCCTCGCGCGCATCCTCGGCCTCGGTCGTGTCGAGCGCACGCCCGGGTAGGCTCAGCCCATGGAGTTCGAGACGCGCGCGATTCACGCAGGACAGGACCCCGACCCGACGACGGGAGCGGTGACCACGCCGATCTACCAGACGTCGACCTACGTGCAGGAGGCGGTCGGCGTCAACAAGGGCTACGACTACGCGCGGGGCGCGAACCCGACGCGCACCGCGCTCCAGATCGCGCTCGCGAGCCTCGAGAACGCGCAGCACGGCATCGCGTTCAGCTCGGGGCTCGGCGCGACGACGACACTGATGCACCTCGTCGACCCGGGTGACCGCGTCGTGCTGATCGCCGACGTCTACGGCGGCGTCTATCGCATGACGTCGCAGATCTATGAGCCGAAGGGCTACTCCTTCACGTACGTCCCCGCGAACGAGTTCGACGAGAACCTGGTGTCGTACCTCGCCGAGGACGTGAAGCTCGTGTGGGTCGAGACGCCCTCCAACCCGCTCTTGAACATCGTCGACATCCGGAAGGCAGCCGACGCGGCGCACGAGGTCGGCGCGCTGCTCGTCGTCGACAACACGTTCGCGACGCCCTACCTGCAACAGCCGCTCGACCTCGGCGCCGATGCAGTCGTTCACTCGACGACGAAGTACCTCGGAGGCCACAGCGACGTCATCGGCGGGTTCGTCGCGACGACCGACGACGCGCTCGCCGAGCGCCTGTATTTCCTGCAGAAGTCACTCGGCGCCGTCCCCGGCCCGTTCGACGTGTGGCTCGTCTTGCGCGGGATCAAGACACTCGCCGTTCGGATGCGCCAGCACTGCGAGAACGCGCACCGCGTGGCGGAGTTCCTCGACGGCCACCCCGGCGTCGAGCGCGTCCTCTATCCCGGGTTGCCGAGCCACCCCGGCCATGACGTCGCGCGCCGGCAGATGCGCGACTTCGGCGGCATGGTCTCGTTCCTGACGGAGACGGACGAAGAGGCTGTCGAGCTGGTGGCGCGCACGCGGATCTTCAAGCTCGCGGAGTCGCTGGGCGGCGTCGAGAGCCTGATCGAGCATCCCGCCCGGATGACGCACGCCTCGACGGCCGGCGCGCCGTTCGCGCCGCCGGGGAACCTCGTGCGCCTCTCGGTCGGGATCGAGTCGGCGGAGGACCTCGTCGCCGATCTCGAGGCCGCGCTCGTCACGCGCGCAACCTCGGCTCGCGCGTAGGGACGTCGTCGAGGGGCGGCACGTCCCGCCACGGGAGCAGGTCGAAGCGCGCGAGCGCGCGCGGCAGGCGGCGCGTCGGGCGCATCTCAGCCGTGTGCTCCCAGTCGCCGCTGAAGTCCCAGACAGGGGCGTCGGGATGGTCGGCGAGCAGCTCGGTCGCGAGCCGTCCCGTCTCCTGTCGCTGGTCGACGATGACGCGATCCTCGTCGCTCCAGAAGAGCTGGAGCGGGACGCCCGAGTCGGCGATCTGCCTGATGTAGTGGTCGGGGCTGCGACGCGCATACGCCTGGGGCACCTGGTCGGGAGTGCCGCCGATCTCGTCCCGGGCGAGCGCCTGCAGCGCCGCTCCGTCGCGGAGAGCTCCGAAGTCGGCGTAGCGCCGGGCCATGTCGGTCGGGGGGTCGAAGGCGGCCGCGCCGGCGAGCAGGTGAGGGTGGCGCGCCAGGAGGAGCAGCGTCTCCTGCCCGCCCATCGAGCCGCCGATCGCGTAGATGCGCCTCCGGTCGACGTTCACGCCGTGGGCCTCCGCAATCGCGGGCATCCGCGCGAGGTCGTCGATCTGGCCCGGTGCGCCCCACGAGTACCAGCCGAGGCGTCGCCCCTCCCCGGCCGGGTTGATGACGGCGAAGCCGCCCTCGCCCGGGAGGTCGCCCCACAGCCTCGCGTTCATGCGCTCGTCCACGCCGCGCCCGTGCGGCGAGATCACGAGCGGGATCCGCTGCCGGTGATACCCGGCCGGAAGGAGCAGGTAGGCGGGCCGGACGACGCCGTTGTGGGCGACGTAGTCGATCCGCCGGACGATCGTGTGTGCGAGGACG
>Ga0075424_100006610_pt1 | contig 11171 bp, 13 predicted proteins | sample SoiMethybrSBSTD3_FD_75301 | JGI IMG/M metagenome (GOLD analysis project Ga0075424, IMG submission 75301) | Bulk soil microbial communities from a Populus tree surrounding site in Tennessee, USA - Soil MetaG P. TD hybrid SBSTD3 | ecosystem: Environmental > Terrestrial > Soil > Tree plantation...
TTCATTGGGCTTAGTATAACACTTTATTTGCCGCTAATGCTTCCGCCTATAACTGGAAAAGTTATTCGTTTTACTAGTTTGAAGAGAATCCCATTGCTTTTGATTATTATATCATTAAGTCTTCGTGCGATTGCAGATTTTATCACAGCACAACCATACTACGCCTATTCTTCAGCTCTTGTTATGTCGGGACACACCTCTTCAATAAGCGTGTTGCCATATCCCTTGGGTTTGTCTGGTTGGCTCGTGGTAGTGGCTATGTTCTCTTTCGTCGTAATGATACACAAGTCAATGAATGAAGTCGTAGTAACATCTGGTGGTGATAGTAACAGAAATTCAATGAGTTGAATTTTTATGGACCAGGTTACACATGAACATCTTAAGTTCTATATCGATTTATTGAAATTCGAAGAATTTCAATAAGAAAAAAGAGATTATAATATTCTATATCAGAACTGGAAATACTAACGTACTCGACAGTAGATTGCAGTTTGCCCATTAAATATCGAACTTCAGCCATGTCAGGTTTATTTGCTAATAAAGTGATATGCAATTATTATTTACAGCTGTTGTTCAACACCCTATGTGAGGAAATGGCGAACAGCAACTAAACAACCATATGCTATACACATTGTTGTATTCTATCTATCTATCTATCTATCTATATCCGTTGTTACTTCAACTAGTTAAAATACGCATAGTTGCGTTATCTTCACTCAATCTTCTTTTTTTTACTCGTACTTACCTGCTTGTTTGTTCTTATTCCTTTTTGAATTTGTGACATCTGCTTCTGTATCTGTCTTAATTGTGGCTGTAGATGTTTTACACTATCAGATTGATTTTTTACAAGTTTAAGTTGTTTTGCAATAGAGCTAAGTTGTGATGCCATTTTGTCAATTTCACCCGTTTGTCTGTTAAGTATCCTAGTGATGTTATTTGGCAAAGCTTTTCCTCCTTTTCCTTTTCCTTTCCCGGCCTTTTGCACCTCTTTTTGTTTTTTATTTTCTTTCTTGGTTCTTGATGTCGTTGGCCTTTTAGTAGCATCTGTAATTAAAATTTCTTCTTTGTCCTCTTCCTCATTTTCTGGCAATACTTTTAGTTCGTGGTCTTGAGCAACTTACACTTCTTCATGTCCATCTACTTCTTCTTCTGAAGTCTGATTGGTGAATACCTCTGTATCTTCTTCGGAAGGTACTTTACCTTGCTGATCGGTCTCTATGTCCTGTGTCATATGTATAGTTACTACTAATAAACAATTAATAATTTATATTTGTCGCATAATGGTAAGTTCAGCTTCGACTGACTCGAACATTTTTATATTTTCTTCGACGGACAATGGTACTCTGTATTGTCCTAAGCCAATTAATCCTATGCATATAGCGATTACTAGGAGACAATTAGAGACAATGGGTGTTCATCACCGTAAAGTAAATACTCACATAGCAGATGTGCGTTTGACAACTGGCTTGTGATGCCAGTTCTGTAATTTCCTTTTTCTGAGCTATCTATGCAGCAGTAATAAGAATCTATGAATTAAAAATAACAACGACGGTAATAATAATAATAATAATAATAATAAAAGATATTGCTTTTTCCGATTGCTGGGAAGGGCTAGCTACAATAAATCTCTACTTTCAGTTCATATTTTGGGATATATGTATATTAGACGGATAGTCGATCTGCAATACATACACGTTGGAAATTGGTTCCTTTCTAGGCACTATATTTAATTTATATCAATTTCCATTTTTGTTAGTACTGTTTTCAGTAATATTAGGCTCGTGGATATATTTGAACATAATTTCGCTGAAATCACATTTTGCCGTTCCTGCCTTCAGAGCTGCTATTTCTAACTCACTAACTAGAAAACGAAGCAGCAGCCACTATTTGACAAATAGGTTTCCAAGCACAACTGTTACTAGTAACACTACCATTGCAATGGAACATTCTTCAAACAAGCTTCCATTTGTAAGTATTATAGTGCCCGCCAGAAACGAAGAACAAAATATTGAAAATTGCATAAGATCTTTGCTGACTCAGAACTATCCTCATTTTGAAGTTATTGCAGTAGATGATAATTCAACAGATAACACGTTAGAAATATTAATGAACATAAGAGCAAAAGTATCACAGTCAGAACCATCGGTGGAACGACCGTTACCATCATCGGTATCGTTATTAACATCATCGGCATCATCGACATCCAATACTAGACTGCACGTTATTTCACTGAAAGATAAACCACAAGGTTGGAAAGGTAAAACATGGGCTATGCAGCAAGGATACCTTCAAAGTAAAGGAGATATCTTGCTCTTTACGGATGCAGACACAACCTTTAGTGCTGATGCAATAATATCGACGCTTACATATATGCAAAGAGAAAGACTCGATGCATTAACAAGTATTTCCTTTAGCGAATTGAGAGACTTTATGTCCAAAACTGTAATGCCATTATGGGACATTTTTTCTATGATTTTTGGAAGGGATGCGTCAAAGATGAACGATCCACATTCCAAAGTCGCATACCTTTTAGGCGCTTTTATTATGATTAAAAAAGAGGTGTTGGAAGACATTGGAACATTTGACTCCGTGCGTGATGCGATACAAGAAGATAAAGTGTTAGGAGAACATCTAAAGTACGGAGGATTCAAAGTCAGAATCATCAGAGCTTATGACTTGATATCTGCGCTTTGGTCAAGAGATGCGTATACTTTATGGTATGGGATTGAAAGAACCTTGGCTCCGATCATAAAGGATAATGCCCTGATAATATTATGGAATTCATTGATAATGTTTTTTATGGCATTGCTACCTTTTCTATCGCTTCCTTATACGATATGGCTTACTGCTATTAGCAGGGAGCAATTAATTTTGTTTGGTGGTGCGAGCCTTTCATATGGCCTCTTCCTATTTTGCCTTAACTTATCGTGTTGTATAGTAATAGTTGTGGCTATAGCCGCAAAAGATATTGCAAGATATAAGATTAGTCCTCTTTATTCTGTGTTCGCGGAGCTGTCTTCCTTTTTCTTAATTATTGCCTATGTTAATGCCCTTCTCAAATTTGGTTTGAATCATCAAAAACCAATACCTTGGAAAGGACGAAAGACACAAGCATGATATGACAAAAATAAATCTAATATTATTTGATATAATTTTATCCTTATTTCCTTTCTTAATATGCCTAATTAAGTCTCTTTGAATATAGCGGTTATCAATCTTGCTCTTCTAGAGGAACATCCATCCGAAGGATGTACCTTTAAAGTGTTGGAAAAAGCACCTCAGCCAAAACCACATGCTATATTCTATGTATTTGTCTAGCAACTATTGAATGGAACAATGTATCAGGAATGACCGGTCGTAACCTAACGGCCAGTTTCTCTTTAGTAGAACCTATAATATATCTATATTTTGGATTTGATGATGATAGTGCACTATGTATTACATCTGCAACCACACTTGCTTTTAGCCCACTATAGCTCTGTTTATTAAAATATTTTTTATAAGCTGCAACGAACCTCGATTGCATATTATTGTCATTTTTCTCTGTTAACATAGCATCTAGCTTTGCTTTGAGTACCTCGTAGATATCTGTTTCAATGACACCAGGGTTAACAGTTATGATTTTAATATTTGTATTCCAAAGTTCCATTCTAAGAGAACTCGATATCGCTTCTAATGCGTGTTTTGTTGCCGAATAGGCTCCGATTAGAGGCAGCGAAATCAATCCTGCAATCGAGCTTACGTTTACAATTCTTCCTCCCAATCCAGTGCCAGTATTACTCCCTTTCAACATTATTGGAAGTACTGCCTTGGTAAATCCTACATGCCCGAAGAAATTTGTTTCAAATTGATCTCTTAGATTATTCATTGTTATGTCCTCAATCGCTCCTGGCTCTACGTAACCCGCATTATTTACAAGACCAGTGATTGTATTATCTTTCGCCTTCAAAATGATGTCACTGACGGTCTTTTCAAATGATTCAGGTCTGGTAATATTGAATTGTATTGGAATAAAGAGCTCTTCTTTGTAAGCTATTGATAGCGGATCTGAGGAAGAATAGAGTTCCGAAAGAGTATGATTATATCTTCTTGCTAATCCAAAGACCTGGTAGCCAGATTTTACCAATTTGATGGCAGTGGCTCTACCTATTCCGCTAGAAGCTCCAGTTAAGATAACTACTTTTCTCGGCGCAGTCTTCAAACTTATTATCTAATAGTAGTAATACTACTATGTATTACATGTTATTCATACAATCCATAATATCTATCCGTCTCATTTTATAGATAATAAGCCAATGACGACGAGGATTTATTGAATTTTAGTTGGTTATCACACACATGAGTTTCTTATTATGAATATGTTAGTTTAGTTATTTATTTATCGAGCCATTCATCAATCGGGCTAACAAGCAAAAAAATAGATGTAGCTTAACACCAGTCAACGCAACCAATAGCCATTTTTTATTGAAAACCTCCCATATCGAATTTAGGAAGTTAGTTAGTTTGGTCAATATCTTCTCCACATTGTATTAGATATGACCTAAAGGTTGTCTTTGTTTTTTCTCTCATTGAATCAAGATTTTTCTTGATAGATTGTCTAATACATTCAATTGATCTAACATCTTGACGGCCTAAAAGATAAGTGTCTGAATTGGTGGTATGATCAATATTGTTGAATGTTATTTTGTCTCCAATACCATATTTGTTATGACATATTTCTGTGGCATCATCTTCAATTCTCTTAAGTAGTGAAATTAATTCTTGATATGAATTGGCATCTTTGTTGACATCCAATAAAGCTTTCAATATATCGTTCAATCCGGCACCGTTCATTGTTACCATACCTCAATTGGAGATTAAAATATCCTACTACATCGGTATATCGATGAATAGAAGTCCCAATCAATTAACCAATTAGTTATTAATACACAACAGTAGTAGTGTACTAGCATCATATGAACTCTGTAGATATCCCGTCATACGAAAAAGTTGCCTTCATAGCATATAACATAGGAGTGTACGAATCAATTCAAAAGTTCGGAGGCCTTATAACCAGTGGAAAAATCGTTGGCAGCACTGATGCATCTAAAGTAGCAGAATTATTGTCCCAAACTAATGCATTTTACGACGCAGAAATGATATCGCAGCTAATAAATGCAATGTTGCTCCAGAGCAGGAATCAGACGGTGGACCCGATTACAGCAGCTGAGGTAAAATATGTAATGGACCAGTTAAAAGCTGTAGGTGTTTCAATCCGTTGAGTCAGCTCGGTATAAATGCAAAGCCATCTCGTGTGTAACTCATTTGTAATCTTATTGTATCGACTTGTGTTGAGCCGGGGTACGATCAAAGATCATATTGTCAGCTATTTAGTTGGACTGTCGGCCATCTCTGTGGCTTTAGAGCTAATCATCACACTGCCGAACAGCGGTAGTTTGATAGCCCAGCAACAGAACAGTACTAACCCGAATGAAAATAATACTGCTAGTAGCAACAAGACTCTTTCTACCGTAACACTTACTCCGGGCAGAATGTAACAACAAAGCCCATATTCTATGAGCAGAAGTTCAAATTCACAAAATTGGACAGGTTCAATATCGCCAAATGCGTACCTGAGCCTAGATCTATGAGGCTTTACTAAAATCCCATACTGAGAAGAATTTTGGCACAAGTTCAATAACAACCTCAGTTCCATTTTTGGTATTTTCGATTATCATCTTGGCTAGAGGATGTTCAAGAGTACCCAAATACTTCATGTTTATCTTCTTTACGATTGAAAGATTCTGCTGTATATCTTCAGATATCCTTGCTATAGCCTTTCCTTTTACTCCTCTATATGGATACTTCTCGTCATCGATGGAAAAGTAAATTTTATCGGGATTTCTCTGTATATTCTGAATCTTCTTTGTCGTTTTTGAGTCCCCACGTATATCTTGCCTGAATCCCTCTCATAAAGGAACCATAGAGGCTGGATTGTAGGATATCCTTTTCGGTCGACAGTAGCGATTTGTATATTGAGTTTGTTTTCGAGGAAATTATCCACTTCTGTCTCAGTAACCGGCCTTGCCATGCCCGGAATAGATTGTATTACTTTCAATACTTGCCAAACGTCAGCTTTTGATTTAAATATTGACTCATAATGTGTGCTCCTTATATTATGAGTCAATTAACAATTATAAAATTCTGCCAAAGCACACAACCGAAAATTTTTGGTGGTTGTCATAACTAAATAAGCAAATATTCTAATACTAGATCTGTCATCTTCTCTTAATTTATTAATGATATACACATGACATAGTTTATTGAGTCGTATTCTAATCCTTTTTCATACCAAACAAATAATATTATATTTATGTTAAGACACTCTTACATAAGACGTGTTTTTTTCATTAGCCAATCATATTATATTTGTCACCAAAAAGTAGATTCCATAGGATACAAGTAAGATATTTATACAAATCATAAAGAAGTGGTATGATTTCATTTTGACTATTGACCACCCTTTAGAAATTAAATAAGCTGTAAGTGCTAGCCATGCATAATCCATCCATATGTGAAACAAAAATAAAATAACAACACCTTCAAGAATACCAAAAAGCAAAATTGAATCAGAAATTAATTTTACACCTACTGTTAGCCACCATATTACAAAAAAAGGATTCATGGCTGTAAAGATCATTCCTACCAGTAGTGGTCCTAGCGATATCTTCTTACCTAATTTGTCTAAAAGGAAAAAGTAACTGCTTCCAAAACCGATTTCCTGGTTTTTGTTTTTGGTTATTGTATCTGCGGCATATCCAGCCCTTTTTGTTATATTCAAAATTTGCGCCATAGCAAAAAGTATTATGGCAATACCGCCTATCATTCCTACTATTCTTAGGGCTGTTGGTCCTGCTGTTAAAGAAGAAAATCCAAAGAGACTTAAAGACAATAAAATAATCAATAATAGTTCTACTGTCATGTGACCATTTGCAATTTTAATCCCTGCATAATAGCCCCGATTGCTTCCGTAAATAAGATTAGCTAAAAAAAGAGGACCCGGAGATAGTACACCAGAAGTAGAAAGAACAATCACCTCACATGCAAATTGTATTATTTCCATGTTATATGCTACCAAGTCCCGAGGGTATCATTATGAAGCTTCTCCATCATCTTTGGAATTTGGTTTTGCATATTTCTCTATGACTGATTTGTATTGAGGGTACAACCTACTCAGTGTTTGCATGTGTCCTACTTCCCAGTCACGGTACTCAAATCCAGGTGAAACGGTACAGCCAACCAAGCTATAAGAATCATTATCGATAATGGAAGCTGCAAACCATGACCCTGGGTTTATCACCGCCTGAAATGTCTCATTATTATCAATATTTGATCCTAATCTGATGTCTAGTAGTCTTGTCTTCTCCTCTTTCTCTTCTATTATATGCAATAATAAACTGCTGCCTGCATAAAAATGCCATATTTCATCTGATTTAATTCTATGAAAAAAAGAATATTGATCTCCAATCAGTAGATAATAAATTGCAGTACAAACGGAGCGAGGTCCATCAAATTCCGGCAAATGCACATACCTTTTAGACCTATATACCTCAGTGAAAAAACCGCCTTCCGGATGTTGCCTAAGGTTAAGTTTTTCTATCCAGTATTCTGCCTGTTCATTCAAGACCTTAGTATATTAAGCTGTAATTATAATTAAACAAATCTTCTGTGCAGAATGCATGCCAATTGATACGTATACTCTCGCACATAACAGTATTTTCCTCAACTTTTGTTTATAATGAATCTCATTACCACAATTAGTTAGACATATTATCCGAGTCAGATATTATACCCCAGTATTGAGATATCATATTTTGACACTGAATCTCATAGATTTTTTCTTCGTATACTTTATTATAAAAACAATATCCACATTCTCATTTCACATTATTTTTATTGTCCCCGTCAAATACATATGTGAGAGTTCAGTACGTGATGAGTAGATAATGGTTCATAATAAACAGAAGGTGATCACTGGTATCTCTATAATGATAATAGTTACAATTCTGACGGTTGGTTCTTCTTCATATTCTCTTGTCTCTGCTATCTCATCACAGTCGTCAATCGATCATCATAAAGCTTCTGTCAAAAAACAAGAGAGTCGCAGCGATGCTAATGTTGATGATCGTAGCTCAAAAGATAAGGGTAATGCCGAGAGGAATGATAAAGTCGGTGGGTCTAGTGGCAGCTCCCAAGACGATTCTTCTGATGCCAGTAGTAGTACTGGTAACTCAGACGCTGCAGGTTCAGATAATTCGAACTATGTAGGCGATACTCAGAAGAATAATAACAATAATAATAACCAAGCTGCAAATGACGGCAGCAATACAGGTATTGGAGAAAATGTACCATCTATCGCTCCAGCTATCCCTGCACCAGATAGATCATGTCACCAAGGATCAAACTGTAATGACCAGCAAGACCCAAGCAATACTGATCATCCTACAGCAGCCACTCCTACAAAACAAGGTAACACACCATTTGTTTTATCTTTACCATTTCCATAATAGTAGCTCACACTCTGGAATTGGATTGTATCATGGTTTTCAATCTATTTACTATATCAAAAATGAATGATTTCATATTTATATCAGGTGCTGACTACCTCATTAGATTTCCAATGTCTTTGAATACTATTGCCACATTGAATGTAATTTGTCATCTAACGCTAGTATAATAGATGATATTTCCTTCTCTTTTAGAATCAGAGCATCTATTAAGAACATCACCATAGGTCTTTGCAAAAGTAGAAACGATGAGCAGGACACAGAATGGAAGAAGGGGCAGAAGAAGCGAAAGATAACATAGATTAGATACTTCTCTTTTTTAATTTTTAACTATAATACAAAATCGAACTGCAGTAGCTGTCATTACTAATCGCCTTGTTAAATCCGAGCTATAGTTTTAAGCAGGTAAGCCTATTGTTCTTGTTTGATTAGCAACAGTGACAGCTGTATTCGACAAATCGGTTGTAGACGCTGGTGATGCTATTTTTGTTTGCCCTTGTTACCATTGATATGGTCATTTGATAGTAATTATTGTCAATTTCACTGCCGAACAAGTAAGCACTTACATAAGTGAGCATTGAGTCTTGTTGATGTATTAGGTGCAAAGAGCAAAGAGCAAAAAATAAAAAAGGTGATTAGACTAGAAATTTTTTATTGCAGCATTATTTTGTGGTTAGTTTTATGTGAGCGCTAACCGCTGCCACCGCCGCCACCGGAGCTGCCACCGCCGCCACCGGAGCTGCCACCGCCGCCACCGGAGCTGCCACCGCCAGTTGTTGTGCCGCTAGTCGCCAGACCAGCACCTGTCATGTTACCCGCTGTCATGTTACTGCCACCTGCTGCGGTAGATTGGTTACTGCTACTCTGATTACCTCCGCCAGCGCTAGTTTTGTTACCTCCACCCGTCTGATTACCTTGTGCCGCTGCTTGCTGTACATAGCTAATAGCGAACAGAGATGCAACAAGCATTGATGAAATGGCTGCTGCATATACTGCTATTGTATATTTGTTATACATCTATATGCCGATGGAAATCATGCTTTTTATGCATAAATTGTAACTGTAGATTATTATCTCCAATCTATGGGGTATCTTATAATAAATTGTTCAAAACTGGGATTAAATATTTCTACAAGATGATTACATATTATATTAGCATTTACTATAAATTTATTCTAAGGCTTATAATGCTTGTTCGCTACGTTGGAACTTCACTATGAGTTCATCATCATCTACTATAGATTGGAGTGATATAATAAGGAAGGAAGCAAGAGGAACCAACGATGAAGATTTAGGTGAAGTGCAAGAAGTCGGGGAGAATTATATTTTAGTGCAAAGGGGGCTAATTAACAAAGACAAGTTCTACATTCCGAAGGATATGGTTGAAAGCTATGATGGAGATGTCCTCCGATTTAGTGTATCGGAAGAAGATGCAAAATCAAGGTTTTTGGGAGATTCAGCACCACCGCCAGCAATAGCAGAGAATGAAGGTTCGACTGCAGCAAGAAAAGCAGAAGAAACAGTAATTCCTGTTACAGGAGAGACAATAGATGCAACTACTATAGACTCCGCCAGAGAAGCCACAGTCATAAAGGAACCCGTCACAGAAACAAAAAATGTTGAGGTACCAGTAACACATGAAGAGATATCTATAGAACGAAGAGATGTCAGTGAGCGCCCTACTGAACAAAAACCAGTACAATCAAGAACCGAAACTAAGGTCCCACTAAAGCAAGAAGAAGTAGAGGTAACAAAGCAGCCATATGTAAAGGAAGAGATAGTTATAAAGAAAAAGCCAGTAACTGAGACTAAAATAATAAGCGAACAGGTGATTAGTGAAAAAGTTACTGTAAAAAATCCCGAAGGCGAAGAAGTAGGAGAGGAATGAATTGAACAATATCGATAATAATGTGTCTTATTGCACACGTCTGGTAGAACGGAAATTGCAATTTACAAGAAAACTATCTACATCTATTTTAACCGTATCTATACTGGTACTATCAGTCTTACTGGCACCAACTTTTGTATCTACGATATTCATGCACAAGATAGCATATGCTCAGGGCTCTAATGCTGGATTTGGAGAGACAACCAATCTTTCACTCCCAAATGGTAAAAGCATTCCTATAAAATACATTATAAATTCTGGTAAGCTTTTAGGTGTGGTACTAGACAAAAGTAGAGCGACACTAATTGCGACACTTTCATCAGCATCCGCTGATAATGGTAATTTAACAATTCAAATACCAAGAGATGTAGTTGATAATAAAAAGGAAGGTAATGCAGATGCACCATTTAGAGTACATGTAGATGGTAAAGATACGACCTTTAGAGAGACAGACAATAGCAAAACAACAAGAACCTTATCAATTCAATTTAACAAGGATGCCAAAGTTATAGATATAATAGGTAGTACAAGTACGGTACAGTAACAGTGATAGTAAATGACATCTAACAGTAGTAGCAGTAGCCGGGAGGGGCCAACTATATTATGGGCTACGATAAACGGTAAAAAGGTAAAGAGTAATGATGGAAAGGACGTCGGTGAGATCAAGGAAGTATCGCAGAACTTTTTACGCTTGGAAAAAGGAACCGTAAAAAAAGACAAATTTTGGATTCCAAAAT
>Ga0075424_100006611_pt1 | contig 11171 bp, 9 predicted proteins | sample SoiMethybrSBSTD3_FD_75301 | JGI IMG/M metagenome (GOLD analysis project Ga0075424, IMG submission 75301) | Bulk soil microbial communities from a Populus tree surrounding site in Tennessee, USA - Soil MetaG P. TD hybrid SBSTD3 | ecosystem: Environmental > Terrestrial > Soil > Tree plantation...
CGTGACGATACCCGACGCGTTGGGTGGTGGTGCGGGCAGAGGCTCATTCCCGGGATCGCCGAACGGGCGCAAGCCGACATCACTCGGACGGTCGCGCATGATCATCAGCACGGCGAATGCGGAAACGCCAAGCATGATGCAAACCAGCGCGAGCGCCGAGCGCCAGCCGAGCCGCTCTGTAAGGCTTGCCAGCAGTGGCAGAAAGACAAGCTGCCCGGTCGCGACGCTTGCCGTCAAAATTCCGACCACGAGTCCCCGTCGCGCGGCGAACCAGCGGGCAGCGATGGTCGCCCCCAGCACCAAGGCGGTCATGCCGGTGCCGATCCCGATCACGACCCCCCACAGCAGCATCAGCTGCCAGACCTTCGTCATGGCGAGCGAAGCAAGCAACGCCGAGACCACAATCAATTGCGCCACGAGCGTCACATTGCGGAGACCGTAGCGGTTGAGCAAGGCGGCTGCGAACGGCGCCATCAAACCGAACAGGATGAAACGGATTGAGAGCGCTGATGAGATTTCTGCGGTGCTCCAGCCGAATTCATGCTGCAGGGGTACGATGAAAACGCCGGGCGCACCCACCGTGCCGGCGGAGATCAGCGCGGTGAAAAAGGTCACTCCGACCATCACCCAGCCGTAGTGGACGTTGTGGCGGGCAAGCGCCGCCGCGAGCCATTGCGAAATCATGGAAGCTCCGACGGTGAAACCCGCATCAGCTAACGACGCGCTCGATCGCAATCGCGGTCGCTTCGCCCCCGCCGATGCACAGCGCAGCCACGCCCCGCTTCAGGTTCTGCGCCTCAAGCGCGTGCAACAGCGTCACAATCAGCCGTGCGCCGGTTGCGCCGATCGGGTGGCCCAGTGCGCAGGCACCGCCATTGATGTTCAGCTTTTCGCGAGGAATGCCAAGGTCCTTCTGCGCGGCCATAGCGACCACTGCAAAGGCCTCATTGATCTCGAACAGGTCGACATCGGCGACCGTCCAACCAACCTTGTCCAGGAGCTTGCGGATCGCGGGGATCGGCGCCGTCGTGAACCATTGCGGCTCCTGGCTGTGCGTCGCATGGCCCTTGATCTTGGCGAGGTACGAAAGGCTCTCGCGGTCGGCCAGCGAGCGCTTCGCCAACACAAGCGCCGCGGCGCCATCCGCATTTGCGGACGACGCTGCCGGCGTAACCGTGCCATTGGCGCGAAACGCCGGCTTCAGACCCGGGATTTTCGCCGGATCAACCTTAAGGGGATGTTCGTCATTGGCAACGAAGCGGGAACCCGACTTTTCGGCAATCGTGACCGGCGAAATTTCTGCTTTGAATGCGCCGCTTTCGACGGCGTTGCGAGCGCGCGTCAGCGTCTCCATCGCATAGTTGTCCTGGTCCTTGCGCGTGAACTGATATGCTTCGGCGGTGGCTTCGCCGAAGTCGCCCATCGAGCGTCCGGTCTCATAGGCGTCCTCGAGGCCGTCCAGCAACATATGGTCGATGATCTTGTCGTGGCCCGCGCGGTAGCCGCTCCGCGCTTTCGCCAGCAGATAAGGCGCGTTGCTCATGCTTTCCATGCCGCCGGAGACCACGATGCTCGCGGATCCGGCATTGATGATGTCGTGCGCCAGCATTGTCGCCTTCATGCCGGAGCCGCAGACCTTGTTGATCGTGGTGGCCCCGGTGGCGTCGGGCAGTCCCGCGCCGCGCACAGCCTGGCGTGCCGGTGCCTGGCCTTGTCCGGCCGATAACACGTTGCCCATGAAAACTTCGTCAACCTTCTCCGGCTCGAGCTTGGCGCGGTCCAGCGCGGAGCGGATCACATGGCTACCGAGCTTATGGGAGGAGAGAGGCGCCAACTCGCCCATGAAGCGGCCGAGGGGTGTGCGGGTGGCAGACAGGATGACGACGGGATCGGAAGCGGCAGGCATAGCAGAACTCCCGTGAAAAGATCATATTGCATGATAGTTATCATATGATGCGTCGCAACAACTTGCAACGTAGTGAATCATGACAAAATGTCTTGATCGCCGCAAACGGGAAGGGGTCTACCGTTTTCTCTCAATGAATCGCTGCATCAGCTGTCTGGGTTCGTCGGTCAGGAACGACTTGCCGAAGACACCGATACTCAAATCGACAGATTCGCGCAGCGGCAGTTCTTGCCATTGCCGCAGGAGCGCCTTCTGCGAACGCAGCGCTTCCGCGCCGCATTCGAGCAGGGCCTCGATCGTGTGCTCGACCGCGGCATCGAGACCGCCCTTCGGTGCGACCTTGTCGACCAGTCCCCAGGCAAGCGCGGTCGGCGCATCGATGGTTTCCGCCGTCATAACCAGCCAGCGCGCGCGGCCCCAGCCAATCAGCCGCGGCAGCAGCGCCGCATGGATCACCGACGGGATGCCCACCCGCACCTCTGGCATGCCGAAGCTGGCGTCGTGCGCAGCGACCCGGAAATCGCAGGCAGCGGCGACTTCAAGGCCTCCGCCAAGGCACCAGCCCGGCATGCGTGCGATCACTGGCGCCGGAAACGCCCGTACCGCCTCGCAAAGATCGCGCAAACGGGTGATGAAGGCTTCCGCAGATTTTTGATCAAGCCGGGCCATTTCCTTGATGTCGGCGCCGCCAATCAGGCTCTTGTCACTTTGGCCGGCCAAAACAAGCACGCGAATCCCGCGGTCGCCGGCGAGCCGCTCGAACCCCTCGCGAAGGTCGTCGATGACGCCGCTGCCGAGGATGTTGAGCGAACCGGCATTGCAGATGGTGAGCCGAGCCACGCCGCGGCGGTCGCGGTCTATGCCGCAATGGGTGTTGAACATCTCCATCAAGGTCTCGCGAGCTGTGGTGCTGGACGCGACACTTCCGGGCCCAGTCGGTGCTTTTGTCAAGCTCCCCGCGCGGTTACCAGCGGATCCGATGTTATGAATTGGTGCAGCTTTTGCCGAGCATCATGCTATTATATGACCATAGACATTTCATAGGATAATCCAAATGCGCTATTCCCGGGAACATAAGCAGGAAACCCATGCCCGCATCGTGCGGAAGGCCTCGGTGCGGTTACGCGAGAAGGGGGCACATGGTGTCGGTGTGGCCGACCTGATGAAGGAGGCCGGCCTCACTCATGGAGGCTTCTACGCGCATTTCGATACACGCGAGGCGCTGGTAGTCGAAGCTCTTACTTATGCCTCAAGCCGCTCCCGGGAACTCTGGCGCAAGCTCGCTCAACAAACCCCGCCGGAGAAGCGTCTGGCGTTGATCGTCGATGCCTATCTGACGCCGATGCATCGCGATGACCTCGGACATGGCTGCGCGATCGCTTCGTTGGGCGCGGAGATCGTTCGCGAAGGCCCGAAGACTCGAAAGGCTTTTGCATCGGAGCTTGAGCAGATGATCGAGTTTATCGCCGACCAAATTCCCCACTTTCCGCGCAAAATTGCCCGCAAGCAGGCCGCGGCAACTCTGGCGACGATGATGGGGACGCTGGTGATGGCGCGGATCGCCGGCAATGGCGAGTTTTCTGACGAGATCCTTGCCGCCGGACGGGAAGCCGCGCTGGGCCGCGCGTCCCAGCTAAAAAGCGCAGGAAAGAAGGCCGCCGCGACAAAGGCCGAGGTCGCCCGGCAATGACCACCTTGCAGCATACTCGCCTAAACACTTGGTCTAATCGGCATTTTGGCAAAACCGCCGCGCGAAGAAGCCCTTCCCAAACGCCATAAAGACTGCAAGATGCCGCCCAAAGCGGCAATTGGTCAATTTTGCGGAGGATCACATGCGCTCGATCGGCCATTTTATAGGCGGGAAGGAAATCAAGGGCACTTCGGGTCGGAGTGGCGACGTTTTCGAGCCGATGACCGGCGACGTGCAGGCGAGAGTCGCGCTGGCCTCAAAAGCGGAAGTGCGCGCCGCAGTTGAGAATGCAAAGGCTGCGCAGCCGGAGTGGGCGGCCACCAACCCGCAGCGCCGGGCCCGAGTGATGATGAAGTTTCTGGAACTGGTGCAACGTGATTATGACAGGCTCGCCGATCTGCTCGCGCGCGAGCACGGCAAGACCGTTCCCGATGCCAAAGGTGACATTCAACGTGGCCTTGAGGTCGTCGAATTCGCCATCGGTGTGCCGCACCTGATGAAGGGTGAATACACAGAAGGCGCGGGCCCCGGCATCGACATCTACTCGATGCGCCAGCCTCTCGGTGTTGTCGCCGGTATTACACCGTTCAATTTCCCGGCGATGATCCCGATGTGGAAATTTGCGCCGGCAATTGCGTGCGGCAACGCCTTCGTTCTCAAGCCGTCGGAGCGAGATCCTGGCGTGCCGATAAAGCTTGCGGAACTAATGATCGAGGCGGGCCTGCCGCCGGGCATTCTCAATGTCGTCAACGGCGACAAGGAGGCGGTCGACGCGATTCTTGACGATCCCGACATCAAGGCTGTCGGTTTTGTCGGCTCTTCCCCGATCGCTCAGTACATATATGAGCGAGCGGCTGCGAACGGCAAACGTTGCCAATGTTTCGGCGGCGCCAAGAACCACGCCATCGTCATGCCCGATGCAGACATGGATCAGGCCGTCGATGCGCTGATCGGCGCCGGTTATGGCTCGGGCGGGGAGCGCTGCATGGCGGTCTCAGTCGCCGTTCCCGTCGGCAAGACCACTGCAGATCGGTTGATGGAAAGACTAATTCCGCGCGTCGAGTCCCTTAAAATCGGCACCTCGATTGATCCGTCCGCCGACTACGGCCCGCTGGTGACGCGCGAGGCCGTGGAACGCGTCAAGAACTACGTCGATGTAGGTCTCCGCGAGGGCGCGACGCTTGCGGTCGATGGACGCGGCTTCAAGATGCAAGGTTATGAGAACGGCTTTTACATGGGTGGGTGCCTGTTCGACAACGTCACCAAGAATATGCGTATCTACAAGGAGGAAATTTTCGGGCCTGTACTCTCGGTGGTACGCGCGAAAGACTATCCCGAGGCGCTTGCGCTGCCGTCGGAGCACGACTACGGCAACGGTGTTGCGATCTTCACCCGCGATGGCGACGCGGCGCGCGACTTCGCCGCAAAAGTCAACGTCGGCATGGTGGGCGTCAATGTGCCGATCCCTGTGCCAATCGCCTACTACACCTTTGGCGGTTGGAAGAAATCGGGCTTCGGCGATCTCAATCAACACGGACCGGACTCGATCCGCTTCTACACCAAGACCAAGACGGTGACCTCGCGCTGGCCGTCGGGCGTCAAGGAAGGGGCGGAGTTCTCCATCCCCACGATGAACTGAACGTTTCAAAGCCGACAAAGATGCAATTCACTCTAGATGAGGACCAGATTGCGGTTCGCGATATGGCGCGGCATTTTGCCGACGAAAAAATCGCGCCGCATTCGGTCCGTTGGGATGAGGAGAAGCATTTTCCGGTCGATGTGATGCGCGAGGCCGCAAAGCTCGGCATGGGCGGCGTCTATATACGAGACGATGTTGGCGGGTCGGGCATGACGCGGTTTGATGCCGCGCTCATCTTCGAGTCCTTGGCCTCGGGTTGCCCGACAGTGTCCGCCTACATGTCCATCCACAACATGGCCTCCTGGATGATCGATGCCTTCGGCAATGAGGCCCAACGAAGGAAATGGCTGCCAAGGCTCTGCAGCATGGAGCTTCTGGCAAGTTATTGTCTGACGGAGCCGGGGTCCGGATCAGATTCTGCAGCGCTGCGCACCCGCGCGGTGCGTGACGGCGACCATTATGTGCTGAATGGTCAGAAGCAATTTATCTCCGGTGCCGGGGGTGGCGACCTCTACGTCGTGATGGTGCGGAGCGGCGGCGAGGGGCCTTCCGGGATTTCGACGCTCGTAGTCGAGAGCGGCACGCCCGGACTTTCGCTCGGCGCCAACGAGCGCAAGATGGGCTGGAATGCACAACCGACGCGGGCGGTGATTTTCGAGAACGCCCGCGTGCCAGTCGAAAACCTGCTGGGGGAAGAAGGTATCGGATTCAAGATCGCAATGGCCGGGCTTGACGGTGGTCGCATCAACATCGCAGCCTGCTCGTTGGGTGGCGCGCAAGCCGCGCTCGACAGGGCGCTTGTCTATATGAAGGATCGGAAGGCGTTCGGAAAGCGACTGGAGGAATTCCAGGCGCTGCAGTTCCGGATCGCTGATATGGCAACTGAGCTTGAGGCGGCGCGCACCTTTGTTTGGCGCGCGGCTGCCGCGCTGGACCGCAAGGACCCGGATGCGACCATGCTGTGTGCGATGGCGAAGCGTTTCGGCACAGATGTCGGATTCGAAGTCGCCAATCAGGCGTTGCAGTTGCACGGTGGCTACGGGTACTTGAGCGAATACGGCATCGAGAAGATCGTGCGTGACCTTCGAGTTCATCAGATTCTTGAGGGCACCAACGAGATCATGCGGCTGATCGTGGCGCGCAAGATCATCGAGGGCTCGCGATGACAGATACGACCGCGCTGGCAGAGCCCGACCTGATCGCGCGAAAAGAGAAATTTGCCGGCGTCCTCCGCCTCAACCGTCCGAAGGCGATCAATGCGGTTACGCTCGAAATGTTTCGCGAGATCGACAAGGCCCTCGACCGGTTCGAGGCCGACCCATCTGTTTCCTTGATCTTGCTGGAAGGCGCAGGCGAACGCGGGCTTTGCGCCGGCGGCGATATCCGCGCGCTTTATGAGAGTTCCAAGGTCAACGGTGACCTCGGAAAGGTATTGTGGCGCGAGGAATATATCCTCAACGCCCGCATCGCCAAATTTCCAAAACCCTATGTCGCGTTCATGGATGGCATCGTAATGGGTGGCGGCGTCGGCCTGTCGGCGCATAGCAGCCACCGCGTGGTCACCGAGCGCACGAAACTTGCAATGCCCGAGGTGGGCCTTGGCTTCTTTCCGGATGTCGGCGGCACATGGTTGCTGTCGCACGCGCCGGGCGAGATAGGCACGTATTTCGGCCTCACCGGTCAGACCATGAACGGCCCTGACGCGATTTATTCGGGTTTTGCCGACAGCGTGGTGCTATCTCAGAAGTTGGCAGCCTTGCGCGAGGGTCTCATCAATGTCCGTCCCGGAACGGTGTCAGGCGAAATCAGGGCGCTGATCGAGAGCTTTGCGACCGGCGAAACTGCAGGGCCCGTTGCCGCGATGCAGCCGAGGATCGACGGCTGGTTTGCTCATGACCGGATGGAGGACATCGTCGCAGCTCTGGCGCGCGACGGTTCAGAACTTTCGCAAGCAACGCTGAAAACTCTTGGCGAAAAGTCCCCGCGTGGCATGGTTGTGACCCTCAAATTGTTGCGTCTGGCGCGCAAGGCGCGTTCGCTGGAGGAGTGTTTGGTGCGGGAATATCGTGCGGCGCTGGAAGTGTTTCGTAGTGACGATTTCCGCGAGGGCGTGCGTGCCGCCGTCATCGACAAGGACCGCAATCCAAAATGGTCGCCGCCCCGGATTGAGGATGTGACGCCCAATCTGGTCAGGCCATATTTCGCAGAGATCGGCACTGATGAACTGGTGTTCAGCCAGACAATCAGGAAACCGCTCGGTGGGAGAATTTAATGGCAACGATCGCATTCATTGGGCTTGGAAATATGGGTGGGCCCATGGCGGCCAACCTGGTCAAGGCCGGCCACAAGGTAGTCGCGTTCGACTTGGTCGAAGCCTCACGCAATCAGGCCAAGGCTGATGGCGCAGCGATTGCAGACCGCGCGGCAGACGCCGTAAAGGGCGCCGACACCGTTGTCACGATGCTTCCCGCCGGCAAGCATGTGCTCTCGGTCTGGAACGATGTCGTGCCGGTGATGAGCGGGGGCGTATCGATCATCGACTGCTCGACCATCGACGTGGAAAGCGCCAAGCAGGCCCACGCACTTGCCGCCAGGCACGACGTCCGTTCAATCGATGCCCCGGTCTCGGGCGGCACAGCAGGCGCAAAGGCTGCCACGTTGACATTCATGTGCGGCGGGGACGAGAAATCATTTGCTGCGGCAAAGCCCGTCCTCGAAAAGATGGGCAAGAAGATCGTGCATTGCGGCGGGCCGGGCGCGGGACAGGCCGCCAAGATCTGCAACAACATGATTTTGGGAATCTCCATGATCGCTGTTAGCGAAGCCTTTGCGCTTGCCGAAAAGCTCGGGCTTTCGCATCAGGCGCTGTTCGATGTCGCGTCCACCTCGTCGGGGCAGTGCTGGTCTCTGACGTCTTACTGCCCGGTGCCCGGCATGGTGCCGACCTCGCCCGCAAACAATGACTACAGGCCGGGCTTTGCCTCGGCACTGATGGTGAAGGACCTGACGCTGGCGCAGGATGCGGCCAAGGCCGCCGGCGCCGCGACTCCGCTCGGCAAGTACGCGCAGGAGATCTACAAGGCGTTCGACGCCGCCGGCCATGGTGGCGTGGATTTTTCAGGAATTATCCAGCATGTTCGCGGCCTCGCTGGGAAGAATTGATGACGACGTTCAAGGAAGCGCGCGCCTTTTTGCTGGAACATCGCACCGACTACGATGGGGCCGTGAAGGGATTTCGCTGGCCGGAGCCGGTTCCCTTCAACTGGGCGCTCGACTGGTTCGATGCCGAGCTGGCGTCAAGTCCAGAGAGCAAGGACCGCGCCGCGCTCTGGATCGTTGATGCCGGGAGCGGCAGGGAAACAAAGCTTTCGTTTGCAGCGCTTTCGCGCCGATCCAACCAGGTCGCGAATTTTCTGCGCGCGCAGGGCCTGACGCGCGGTGATCACCTGCTGCTCTTGCTTGGCAATGTCGTGCCGCTCTGGGAGACCATGCTGGCCGCGATGAAGCTCGGAGTCGTCGTGATACCCGCAACCACATTGCTGACGGCGGATGAATTGCAGGACCGGCTCGACCGCGGCCGGGCTCGGGTCGTGGTGGCGACGCAAGATCAGGTCGGAAAATTTTCGGCCCTGCGCGCGGCGAACCTCATTCGCATCGTTGTTGGCGCAGGTTCGAACCAGGACGGTTGGCTGCCGTTCGACCAGGCTGCGGATTTTCCCGAAGCTTTCTCCCCCGATGCCCCGACGCGGGCGGACGACCCGATGTTGCTCTATTTCACTTCGGGCACGACGGCAAAGCCAAAACTGGTACGGCACAGCCAGCGCAGCTATCCGGTCGGCCATCTCTCGACGATGTACTGGCTTGGATTGCGGCCGCGGGACGTGCATCTGAACATCTCCTCACCGGGTTGGGCCAAGCACGCCTGGAGCTGCTTCTTTGCGCCCTGGAACGCCGGTGCGACCGTGTTTGTTGTGAACCAGCCGCGCTTCGATGCCAAGGGCCTGCTCGCGACCATCGCGCGCTGCAGCGTGACCACGCTGTGCGCTCCGCCGACAGTGTGGCGACTGTTCATTCAGGAGAAGCTTTCGGATTTCAAGGTGAGCCTGCGCGAAGTGTGCGGCGCCGGCGAGCCGCTGAACCCCGAAGTTATCGATCAGGTACGCGCCGCCTGGGGTTTGACCATCCGCGACGGCTATGGCCAGACCGAGACCGCGGCGCTGGTTGGCAACCCGCCGGGGCAGAAGTTGAAAGTCGGATCGATGGGCCGGCCACTCCCGGGTTATCGCGTGGAAATCACTGATCCGGATGGGCGCCCGGCGAAGGAAGGAGAGATCACGCTCGCGCTTGGAGGAGATCGCCCGGCCGGCCTGATGCAGGGATACCAGGGCGAGGACGGCAAATTGACCGGTGCCGAAGGCATGATCTATCGGACCGGCGACGTCGTCTTCGCCGACGAGGACGGCTATCTCACTTTTGTCGGTCGTTCCGACGACGTCTTCAAATCGTCCGACTATCGCATCAGCCCGTTCGAGTTGGAAAGCGTGCTGCTCGAACATGAGGCGGTGGCTGAAGCCGCCGTGGTGCCTACCCCCGATCCGGTCCGGCTTGCGATCCCAAAGGCTTATCTTACGCTGGTGGCCGGCATCGATCGAACGCCGGCCACTGCGGTTTCGATCTTCAAACATCTGCACGCGCGTCTTGCGCCGTTCAAGCGTATCCGGCGCATCGAGCTCGTCACCGAGTTGCCCAAGACGATTTCAGGCAAGATTCGCCGCGTGCAATTGCGTCGGCTAGAGCATGACAATGACCGCGAGCACTCGCTGCGCGGCGCGGAATTTCGGGAAGAGGATTTTCCGGAACTGCAGAAGATACGGGCCGCCGCATCGGAGCATCATTGAATGAATGAAGTCTGGAAGAAACCGCCGGTCTCGCTTGCGGTCTATCAAGGCATGGTCGGCAACGAAGTCGGTGTGTCGTCCTGGTATCTGGTCGATCAAAAGCGGATCGACGTCTTTGCCGACGTGATCGAGGATCACCAGTTTATTCATATCGACCCCGAACGTGCCAAGAAGGAAACGCCGTTCGGCTCGACGGTCGCACACGGCTTTCTCACCATGTCGCTCTTGAGCATCATGTCCTACGAAGTGATGCCTGTGATCGAGGGCACCACTATGGGCGTCAACTACGGGTTCGACAAACTGCGCTTCATCTCGCCTGTGCGCGCAGGCTCGCGAGTCCGCGGCCGCTTCGTGCTGGCGGAGGCAAGGCTGCGAAAGCCGAAGGAGCTGCAATCGCGCACCAATGTCACCGTCGAGATCGAGGGCGAAGACAGACCCGCGCTTGTTGCCGACTGGATCGGCCTCATCTATTTCGCGTGAAAACTGCAGGAAGCATCACCTATGACAATCAGGTTTGACGGACGCGTCGCCATCGTGACCGGCGCGGGCAATGGTCTCGGGCGCGCGCATGCGCTGGGATTAGCGGGCCGAGGCGCCAAGGTCGTTGTCAACGATTTCGGCGGCGCGCGTGACGGCACCGGCGGGTCGATGACGCCGGCGGAAAGCGTCGTCGAGGAAATCCGCGAAGCGGGCGGCACTGCGATGGCTGACGGTGCCGACATCTCGAATTTCGAGCAGGTCCAAGCGATGGTCGAGCGCGCAACCAGGAAGTGGGGCCGCGTCGATCTGCTCTGCGCCAACGCCGGCATCCTGCGCGACAAGTCGTTTGGCAAGATGGAGCTTGCCGATTTTTCGAAGGTCCTGCAGGTCCATCTCGTCGGCACCTTCTATTGCTGCAAGGCAGTGTGGGACGGCATGCGCGAAAGAAATTACGGCCGGATCGTGCTGACGACCTCGTCGTCGGGTCTTTACGGTAATTTCGGCCAGGCGAATTATGGCGCCGCGAAAGCAGGCATGGTCGGGCTCATGAACGTGCTC
>Ga0075424_100006613_pt1 | contig 11170 bp, 13 predicted proteins | sample SoiMethybrSBSTD3_FD_75301 | JGI IMG/M metagenome (GOLD analysis project Ga0075424, IMG submission 75301) | Bulk soil microbial communities from a Populus tree surrounding site in Tennessee, USA - Soil MetaG P. TD hybrid SBSTD3 | ecosystem: Environmental > Terrestrial > Soil > Tree plantation...
ACAACTCGCCGTGGAACGACGCCACGAGCTGGTCCGACGGCTTCTTCCGCGCCGGCACCAAGGCGGGCGCCAAGACCACCGCCATCCTCGCCGCCGACAACGACTTCGCGCAGAGCCTGGCGAACGGCGCGCGCACGCTGGCGAAGAAGGGCGGCATCAAGGTGGTCTACGACCAGAACTACCCGCCGGCGACCACCGACTTCTCGTCGCTGATCCGCGCCATCCGCGCGGCGAAGCCGGAGATGGTGTTCGTCATGTCCTACCCGAACGACTCGGTGGCGATCATCCGCGCGGTGAACGAGATCGGCCTCGGCTCGCAGGTGCAGGTCTTCGGCGGCGGCATGGTCGGGCTGCAGTTCACGCCGATCATGTCCTCGCTCGGCGGCCTGCTGAACGGCGTGCTGAACTACAACTCCTACGTCCCGGGCATGAAGTACCCCGGCATCGAGGACTTCCTGAAGCGCTACGCTGCGCGCGCCAAGGACGCCAAGGTCGATCCGCTCGGCTTCTACCTGCCGCCGTTCAACTACGCCATCGGCCAGATGCTCGAGCAGGCGGTGAACGGCACCAACAGCATCGAGGACGCCAAGCTCGCCGCCTACCTGAAGAAGACCGAGCTGCGCACCGTCGTCGGCCCGATCAAGTTCGGCAAGGACGGCGAGTGGGCGAGCGCGCGCGTGGTGCAGGCGCAATTCCGCGGCATCGCCGACAAGGACGTCGAGCAGTTCCGCAGTCCGAACAAGCAGGTCGTGATCTACCCGGACGCGTACAAGACCGGCGAGGCGATCACGCCCTTCGAGAAGGCGCGCAAGGCGAAGTAGTCCAGCCCTTACTCGAACAGCAGGCCGCGTGATCTTTTCGTTCGACCTGCTGTTCGAGGCTGTCCTGTTCGGCGTGCTGCTCGGCTGTTTCTATGCGGCGGTGAGCATCGGCCTGTCGGTCTCGTTCGGCCTGCTCGACGTGCCGAACGTCGCGCACCCGGCGGTGATGATCGTCGGCTCCTACTTCACCTACGTGCTGTGCAGCTACGGCTTCGACCCGATCGTCGCCGGGGTGGTGCTGATGCCGGTGTTCTTCGTCCTGGGCGTGCTGCTGTACCGCTTCTACTACGAGTCGTTCGAGAAGCGCGGCACCGAGGCCGGCGTGCGCGGCCTGGCGTTCTTCTTCGGCATCGCCTTCATCCTCGAGATCGCGCTGATCCTCGGGTTCGGCGTCGACCAGCGCTCGGTGCAGGCCGAATACATCGGCTCGAGCTGGGAGCTCGGCGAATATCGCATCCCGTATCGCATGCTGGTCGCCTTCGGCGTCGCGCTGGTACTGACGGCTTCCCTGACTCTCTACCTGTCAAAGACATTCACCGGGCGTGCGATCAAGGCGGTGGCGCAGGACGAGCCGGCGCTGCGCCTGATGGGCGCGAACCCGGTGCGCATCAAGCAGTGGGCCTTCGGCATCGCTACCGGCGTCTCCGCGCTCGCCGGCGCGATGGTGATCATCATCGGCCCGGTGGAACCCGCGATGGATCGCATTTTCATCGGCCGCACCTTCTGCGTGGTGGTGCTGGCAGGGTTGGGCAGCATGACGGGGACGCTCGGCGCCGGGCTGATCCTCGGCATCTCGGAATCGATCGTCCTGATGTTTTTCGGGGCGTCCTGGGCGCCGGCCGTGGCGTTCGGCCTTCTGCTGATCGTCCTCGGGATAAGACCCCAGGGGCTGTTTGGCCGATGAAGTTCTGGATCTCCTGCCTCGTGGTCGCGCTTGCCGCCGGTGGCCTCGCGATCAGTGGCATCAACGAGTACTTCTTTTTCGCCGCCTTCGTGGTGCTCACCTACATCGTCCTGGCGACGGCGTGGAACATCCTGGGCGGCTACGCCGGCTACGTGAACTTCGGCACCTCCGCCTTCTTCGGCGCCGGCGCCTATGCCGCGGTGGTGCTGTTCCAGGCGCTCGGCGCGCCGCTCGCCGTGCAGATCGCCGCCGGCGCGCTGACCGGCGCGGCTCTCGGCTTCGGCGTCGGCGTGATGACGCTGCGCCTGCGCGGCATCTTCTTCGCCATCGCCACCGTCGCCGTGGTGTTCATCATGGAAACGCTGATGATCAACTGGCGCTACGTGGGCGGCGCCACCGGGCTGCAGCTGCAGCGACCGGAGGTGATGGCGCCGTTCACCACCTACGCGCGGATGCTGTTCGTCGTGATGACGCTGATGGCGATCACGGCGGTGGGAATCGCACGCTACATCCAGACCTCGTGGCTCGGCCGCGGCCTGCGCGCGGTCCGCGACTCGGAGGAGGCAGCCGAGGCGAACGGCGTGCCGACCCTGAGGCTCAAGCTCATCGCCTGCGTCGTCTCGGGCGCGCTGATGGGCGCGGCCGGCGCGCCGATGCCGATGTACCTCTCGTTCATCGAGCCGGCTTCGACCTTCAGTCTGAACTACGCGATCGGCGCGCTCGCCGCGCCGATGATCGGCGGCACGATCCACTGGCTGGGGCCGGTGATCGGCGCGATCGTGCTGGCCTCGCTGCAGCAGATCGTCACGGTGACCATCTCGGGCGAGATCAACGTGCTGGTGGTCGGCGTGCTGCTGGTGCTGTTCGTCATCCTCGCTCCCGACGGCATCCTGGGATTGTTCAGGAAATGGCTGAAAAGCTCCTCCAGGTAAGCAATGTCTCGAAGCACTTCGGGGGGTTCGCCGCCCTCACCGAGGTGAGCCTCGAGATCGCCGAGGGCGAGCGCTTCGGCCTGATCGGGCCGAACGGCTCCGGCAAGACCACGCTCATCAACTGCATCTCCGGCCTGCTGCGGAACGAATCCGGAAAGATCGTCTTCAATCGGAAGGAAATTGGCGGGCTGCCTGCGTACCAGCGCTCGCGGCTCGGCATAGCCCGCAGCTTCCAGGTGCCGCGGCCGTTCCACACCATGTCGGTGCTCGAGAACCTGCTCGTGCCCTCGGCCTACGTCGTGCACCTCAGGGACAGCGAGGGCGAGACGAGGGCGATGGAGATCCTGAAAGGCATGGGCCTCGCCGACAAGGCGCAGGCGCTCGCCAGCCAGCTGTCGCAGGTCGAGCTGCGCAAGCTCGAGCTGGCGCGCGCGATGGCGGCGAAGCCGCGCCTGCTCATCTCCGACGAGGCGATGGCCGGGCTTGCCGGCAACGAGGTCGACGAAGTGCTGAAGATCCTGTTTGACCTCAACGCGCAAGGCATCACCATCATCATGATCGAGCACATCATGCAGGCGGTGATGCGCTTCTCGCAGCGCGTGGTCTGCCTCGACGCCGGCAAGATCATCTGCGAGGGCACGCCGGCGTCGATCGTGAAGAACGCAGACGTGCAGAAGGCCTACCTTGGCGCTTGAGCTGAAGATCGAGGGGATCGATGCCGGCTACGGCGCCGTGCGAGCTTTGCACGGGGTTTCTTTATTCGTAAAAGAAAAAGAATCCGTTGCCTTGCTGGGCACCAACGGCAACGGCAAGAGCACGCTCATGAAGTGCGTCATGGGCATGGTGAGGCCTACCAAAGGCAGCATCACCCTCTCCGGGACTGATCTGACGAAGCTTTCCACCGAGGAGATCGTGAACCTGGGTGTGGCGATGGTTCCCGAGGGGCGGCGCCTGTTCCCGAAGCTCACGGTCGAGGAGAACCTGCTGCTGGGAGCTTTCCGTCCTCTCGCCCGCCATGAAATAAAGAAGAATCTTGATTTCTCCTTCGAAATCTTCCCGGTGCTGGCGGAAAGGCGGCGGCAGCTCGCGGGCTCGATGTCCGGCGGTCAGCAGCAGATGCTCGCCATCGCCCGCGCGCTGATGTCGGCGCCCAAGCTGCTGCTGGTCGACGAGCCTTCGGTCGGCCTCGCGCCGATCCTGGTTTCGCATACCATCACCAAGATCAAGGAGCTGAAGGAAAAGTACGGCCTGACGGTGCTGATGGCCGAGCAGAACTTCCACCAGGCGATCCGCATCGCCGACCGCGGCTACATCATCGTCCACGGCGAGATCGTCTTTGAAGGCGGAGTCCAGGCCCTGGAGCAGAACGAGCTGGTGAAGAGTTACTACCTGGGCACTTGAAGCTGAAAGACATCCATGTTGGCCACTACGGCGCGGTGATGGGCATCGCCGGGCTGGCGCTGACCGCGCGCGCCGCCGCGAGCGTCTGGCCCGGCGTGCTGAAGGCGCCGGCCTATTTCACCGAGCCGTGGGTCCTGCTCGGCGTGATCGCGCTGCTGCTCCTTCTGGCTTTGTATTTCCTGAAAGGCATCCGCGGCGTGAAGGCCGACTTCACCAACCCCATGACCATGGGGTTCTGCGGCGCGCTGCCGGTCGGCATGGCGCTGGTCGCGGGCGGGCTCGGGCCGTACGCGCCGGGATTCGCGCACGCGCTGTGGTGGCTTGCGTTCCTGCTGCTTACCGCGTTCCAGGTCTGGGCGCTGGTCCGCCTGCTCTCGGGCGGGATCGCGCTCGGCGAGATCAACCCCGGCTGGCTGATCATTCTCGTGGGCGGGATCGTGGTACCGGGGCCGGGGCTGTCGCTCGGCTTGTCCGAAGCGTCGCGCTTCAGCTTCGGCATCTCGGCGACGGTGGCGCCGATCCTGATGGCGCTGCTTTTCTACCGCGCGATCGCCGGGCCGGCGCTGCCCGACGGTCAGCGGCCGACGTGGTTCATCCTGCTGGTGCCGCCGTCCCTGATCTACGCGAACGGGCTCGCGGTCTTTCCCGGGTCGGTTTTCCTGGAAAGTCTCTATTACTTCGGGCTCGCGCTGGGCGCCGCCCTCCTGATCTACGCGCGCGGCTTCCTGCGCTGGCCGTTCGGCCCTGCCTGGTGGGCGTTTACCTTCCCGCTCGACGCGCTGGCCTACGCCGCCGCGCGCTACGCGCAGGACCACCCGCAGCCGCTCTGGCGCGGGGTGTGCGCCGTGACCCTGCTGCTCGCGACGCTCGCGGTGCTGACTGTCCTCTGGCGAACGCTTCGCAGCGCTGCATCGCGGCGGCGGTGAACTCCGCCTGCGGCTGATTGCCGCCGATGATGAACATCAGCAGGTGCTCTTTGTTGGGCTCGTCCGGGGTGACGTTCATGAAGCGGCGCGCCACGCCGACCGGGAAGGAGATGACGTCGTAGGGGTCGAGGTCGACGTGCTCCATGGCCTCGCCCTCGTTCCACTCGGCGCGCCAGCGGCCGGTCAAACAGATAAATGTTTCGTTGGTGTCGTGGTTGTGCATCAGCGGCCCCTTGCCGGGCTTCGCCTTGCAATAGCCGAGGTTGAAGCCTTCGGCGATGGCGATTGCGGGCGCGGCGGAGGCGTTCGCGCCGACCGGTGAGTTTCCGCTCTCCGGAGGCTGGAAGCCGAGCACGTTGAACAGCTTCCTCCGGCACTCGGGCAGGGGGCTGTCTGGCAGTCCGCCGTCCGAGCCCTTGAGGCTCTTGAAGCGCGCCACGCGCTTCATCATCTCGTCACGGCTCCAGGTTTTAATGCTGCGCCAGTCATCCATGGTTCGTCCTCCGCTGATGAGATGTTATAGTCCTGCCAAGGGGATAGAGTTTCGTTCTGTGCGGAACTTAGAGCAGATGGCGACGAACATTCTCGTCGTCGACGACAATCCGGATCTCGGGCTGACGCTGAAGATGGCGCTCGAGCTCGAGGGCTATCAGGCCGAGCTCGCCACGACCGGCACGCAGGCGCTCGCCCTGCAGCGGCAGAAGCCCGCGGAGGTGGTGATCACCGACATCTTCATGCCCGACAGCGACGGCTTCGAGCTGATCGCCACCGTGAAACGGGAGTATCCCGCGACGCGCATCGTGGTCATGTCCGGCGGCGGTCAGAAGCTGAAGCGCGACTACCTCACCAGCGCCGAGCTGATGGGGGTCGACGCCACGCTGCAGAAGCCGTTCGAAATCAACGAGCTGCTGAAGGTCCTGAAGAGCTTCTAGCGCTTCAGCCCCGCCATGCTCTCCAGCACGGCGCACACCGCACCGGTGTCCTTGAGCGCGAAGCCCTGCGCCATCGCCGCCTTGTAGATCACTGACGAGGCGTCGAACAGGGGCGTCGGTACCCCGAGCCTGGCTGCGAACTCGCCGATGATCTTCATGTCCTTCTGCCAGACCTCGTTCTTCATGGTCGCCTCGTCGTAGTTGCCGGCGACCATCATCGGCCCGCGCACCTGGAACATGCGCGAGCTCCCGGCGCTGTTCGCCTGCACCTCGAAGATATCCTTCGGCGCGAGCCCGGCCTTCATGCCCAGGACGAACGCCTCGGCGGCTGACACGTTGTGGATCGCGACCATCAGGTTGGCGACGAATTTCATCTTGCTGCCGTTGCCGAATTCGCCGAGGTAGTAATGCGCCCTTGAGAATCCGGGGAAATAAGGCTTCGCTTTCAGGAACCCTTTCCTGTCGCCGCTCGCATAAACGACGAGATCCTTGACCCGCGCCTGCGCGCCGGTCCCCGACAGCGGGCAGTCGAGCATCACGATGTCTTTGCGCTCGAGAATCGTTCTGACTGAAACCTTGTCCTCGATCGGCAGCGTGCTCGTCTCGACGACGACGCACTTGTGCAGCAGCTCGTTGGCCACCACGTGCAGCGCTTCGGCGCTCGGCAGCGAGGTGATGACCACTGGCGCGTCGATTTCGGAGATCGAGTCGACGGTGCGGCGCTTGGGCAGGACGTCGTAGCCCTGGACCTTGAAGCCGGCCTTGGCGAGGTTCGCCGCCATGGCCGAGCCCATGATGCCCAGGCCGATGACGCCGATCGTCTTCCGCTTTTGCCCCCTGACAAGGGGGCCGTGAGCCGAAGGCGAGCGGGGGGTTCTGCGTTTTTTCTTCAAACCGATTTCTTTTTCTTCTTCACCGGTTTCTTCGTGAAAGCCTTCTTCTTCGAAGAGCCGATAGGCCTTGCGTTGATTAGGATCGCCGCGATGATGCACGGCTCGCTGGTTCGCACGCTCCACGAGTGATTGGTGCCGCGCTGAATCAACACGTCACCCGCCTTGAGCAGCTTCTCGCCCGTTTCCATGATCGCGTAGATCTCGCCCTTCAGGACGATGATGTAATCGACCGTCTGCGTGCGATGCATCATCGGGTCCGACGAGTGCTTGTCCTGCGCGTGGCCGGCGCCGATCGCCTTGAAGCCGGCATGGCTGTCCGAGTCCTGCGGCCGGGTGTTGTCGGGCGGAAACTCGACGATGCGGATGATGGTGCCGTTTTTCGGCGGCTCGAGGTGCACCGGCCGCTCGGCGGCATCGGCGTCGCCTGCATTGGACGCGGGCGCGCCCTTCGTTTCCCAAAGGTCGGTGAGCGCCAGGCCGGGGAACGTCGGCTTCATCTCCTTGACGTTCGGCGCGAGGCCGTCGGCGATGAAGGTCGACCGGCCCTCGCTGTCGTGGCCGGTCAGCACCCTGCGCACGCGCCAGATCATGCGTTGACGGTGTCGCTCGCGGCGATCTTCTTGCGTGCCTTCGCGCCCGATTGCGGCGAGAGCTTGAAGTCGAACTCGACCTTGAGGCTGCCCGCCGGCAGGCCGGCCTTCTTCGCCTCGGCGTCGCTCATCTTCCTGTACTTGCCGATCAGCGAGTTCTTGACCGCGAACACCGCGTCGCCGTCGAGGTAGGGGTCGCCGTCGACGAAGACGTGCGTGATCACCTGCTGGTAGCCGGGCGCGGAGACGATCGCGTGCATGTGCGCCGGGCGCATGTGGTTGTTGCTGGTCTGGCTGACGAAGCCGCCGACCGGGCCGTCCATCGGGATGCTGTAGAACTTCGGCTTGTAGCTCTTGAATGCGTACTCGCCCTTGGCGTTTGCCTTGACGCGGCCGCGCAGCTCGAATTCGCCCTCGGTCTGCAGGTCGTAGATGCCGTCGGCCTTGGCCTGCCAGATGTCGAGCGCGGCGTTCGGCACCGGCTTGCCGTCGATCGACGTCACGCGGCCCGACACCCACACGTCCTCGCCCTTCATGGTCGCGCCTTCGCGCAGGTCGGCGCCGTAGCCGTACTCCTTCGCGCCGTGGGCGAAGAACGGCCCGAGCACCGTCGCCTCGGTCGCGCCGGGCTGGGTCTTGTGGTTGAGCGCGACGATCATCATCGACAGGCCGAGGATGTCGGAGAGCAGGATGAACTCCTGGCGCTTGTCGTCGCACTTCTGGCCGACCGCGGTGAGGAACTTGATGCCCTCGAACCACTCTTCCTCGGTCAGCTTGGTCTCGCGGGCGAAGGCGTGCAGGTGCTTGACCGCGCTGGTCATGATCTCGCGCAGACGCTTGTCCTTGGTCTTGCCGAGACGCTTGACGACTTCCGCGGTCAGGTTGTCTTCGTTGAATTGGCGACCCATGGACTCCTCCTTGCTAGTCGATGGCCAAGTGTATTATCAAAAACGCCGGTGAGACTCGTCACGTTCATGTTGGGAAGCGGCCCGCAGCGCACTGGCGCGCTCCTGGAGAACGGCCAGGTCATGGACCTGCAAGCCGCCCATGGGCGCACCTTTCATGGCAGCTCCCCGCTTCTCGAGACCATGCTGGACATCATCACCGCCGGTGACGCGGCGCTCGACGCCATCGGCCAGCTCCTCCAGGCCGCGCATCCTTCTGTTTGTTTTTCAAGAGAAGAAACGCGGCTGCTGGCGCCGGTGCCGGTCCCGCCGCAGATGCGCGACTTCCTCTGCTTCGAGAAGCACCTGGTGCAGGCCTTCCAGGCGATCGGCCGCACCCCGCCGCAGGCCTGGTACGAGCGGCCGATCTTCTACCACCCGAGCCGCTTCTCGGTGTGCGGCACCGAGACCGACGTGCCGTGGCCGGCGTACTGCGAGAAGCTCGACTTCGAGCTCGAGTTCGGCTGCTACATCGGGCGACCCGGCAAGGACATCCCGAAGGAGCGGGCGCGCGAGCACATCTTCGGCTACACCATCTTCAACGACTTCTCCGCGCGCGACGAGCAGACGAAGGAGATGGCCGGCCAGCTCGGCCCGGGCAAGGGCAAGGACTTCGACAACGGCAACGCGATGGGGCCATGCCTCGTCACGGCGGACGAGATCGGCGATCCCTATCGCCTCGACATGATCTGCCGCGTCAACGGCGAGGAGTGGGGCCGCGGCAACTCGCGCGAGATGCACTGGAAGTTCGAGGATTGCATCGCCCACGCTTCCCGCTCCGAGACGCTGCATTCCGGCGAGTTCTTCGGCTCGGGGACGGTCGGCAACGGCTGCGGGCTGGAAAAGATGCGCTTTCTGAATGCCGGCGACACCGTCGAGCTCGAAGTGGAAGGCATCGGCATCCTGCGCAACCGCGTGGTGAAGTGAAAACTGCGGTCGTCACCGGCGCGGCGAAGCCCGAGAGCATCGGCCACGAGGTCGCGCTTCGTCTGCAGCGCGACGGGATGGGCGTCGTCGTCCTCGACCTGTACGAGGAAGGCTTTTCGTCCCTTTCCGGCTGTCAATGCATCAAATGCGACGTTTCTGATTTTGATTCCGTGCAGAGAATATTCTCGGGACTGGAGCGAGTCGATGTCCTGGTGAACTGCGTCGGCGGAAGCTGGGAAATCACGAAGGACGACCTGCGCGCCGGGCCGCGGCGCGGCTTCCTCGGCCTCACCAACTGCTCGCTCGAGCAGTGGAACACGATCCGCGGCGCGAACCTCGATTCGGTCTTCTACTGCTGCCGCGCGGCGGCGCCGCTCCTCAAGAAGCAGGGCGGGGCGATCGTCAACGTCGCCTCGATCGCCGCGCGCAAGGGCATCCCGCCGGGAGCGGAGGGCTCGAGCGGGCCGTACGCGGTGGCGAAAGCGGGCGTGATGGGGCTCACGCGCCAGCTCGCGCTCGAGCTCGGCGGCTTCGGCGTGCGGGTGAATTGCGTCGCCCCAGGTGTCATTGCCAGCGGAAGACTGAAGAAGGTTCTCAAGTTCAGTGGAGAGCAAGGACCCGAAGGACCCCTGAAGCAGATCCCGATGGGCCGGGTGGGGACCGTCGCCGAAACCGCGGCTTTGATCGTTGCCCTGTGCAGCGACGACACGAGCTACATGACCGGTGTCACGGTCGACCTGAACGGCGCGTCCTATGCCGCTTGAAGACCTGAAAGGAAAGAAGGCCCTGGTCACCGGGGCTGCGAGCGGTATTGGAAGCGCGATAGTGAAAAGATTTCGTTCCGAGGGCGTCCAGGTCTTTGCCACGGATATCCATCAGACCGGCGACCTGATCGTCGCCGATCTCACGGATGCCGATCACGTCGAGAAGCTTGCCGCCCAGGTGGGCACGCCGGATTTCGTGATCAACGTCGCTGGCGGCCCGGTGGCGCCTTCGCGCAGCGAAACGCTTCCGGCGCTTCCTAAAAGCAGCCTTTTGCTGGAAGACATCGACGAGCTGCAGTGGGCCGCGGTGATCGCCGCGAACCTGACCAGCGCCTATCTGGTTTGCCGCCAGTTCGCGCCGCGCATGAAGGCGCGCAAGTCCGGGCGCATCGTCAACTTCGCCTCGATCGCCGCGCGCCGCGGCTCGGACCGCGTCGGCGTGCACTACGCGGCGGCGAAGGGCGGCGTGATCGCGCTCACCAAGACGCTGGCGCTCGAGCTCGGGCCGTTCGGCATCACGGTGAACGCGATTGCGCCCGGATTCATCCGTACCCCGCGCATCGCAGAAGCGAATTGGGGAAACGTGACCCAGGACTTCATCGATTCGCTGCCGCTCAGGCGGGCGGGCAGACCGGAGGACATCGCCGGCGTCGTGGCCATGCTCTGCTCGGAGGCGGGCGGCTATGTCTCGGGTGCAACCATCGACGTCAACGGCGGTCTATATTTCGGTCCTTGAAGTCACAACAACATCGGGAGCTCGACATGATGCGAAAAATCTCACTGGTCCTCGGAATCCTCTTCGCGCTCGCGGCCGGCCAGGCCTCGGCGCAGGCGCTGCGCAACGAGGTTTCCGGCTTCGGCACCTGGAACTCGCTTTCGGGAAGCGGCGGGACGCGCGACCACGACTGGGACATGAACTACCTGCAGCTCAACTACGGCCGCTATTTCAGCGAGAACTTCGCGCTTACGCTCGGCTACTCGAAGCTGAGCAAGATGGGCGACAAGAACTACGACATCCTGGAGGTCGGCGCCAAGTTCGCCTTCGGCACCGTGCGGCAGGGGAACTTCGTACCCTACGTCGAGGGCGCGTTGGGCCTGTTCGACTTCAACGGCAACGACCTCGGCATCCGCCTCGG
>Ga0075424_100006614_pt1 | contig 11169 bp, 15 predicted proteins | sample SoiMethybrSBSTD3_FD_75301 | JGI IMG/M metagenome (GOLD analysis project Ga0075424, IMG submission 75301) | Bulk soil microbial communities from a Populus tree surrounding site in Tennessee, USA - Soil MetaG P. TD hybrid SBSTD3 | ecosystem: Environmental > Terrestrial > Soil > Tree plantation...
CGCTCGCGCTCTTCGCCCGTCGCTTTCTTCCACGCGGCAACCTTGGGGATCATCTGCGCGAGCGGGAAATCGGTCGGCCTCTCGGAAACCTTGAGGCCGGCACTCCGCTTCTGACCGTCGTCCTCGTACTGCAGCACGATGACCTGGTCCTGCTTCCACTGGTCCATCGACAGGTGCACCACGGCGTCGTACCCGTCCGCGCGCTTCGCGCCGCCGTAGATCAGGCCGCCGACCTCGTCGCCGCTCTCGTTGAAGAAAATCATGCCGGCGCTCGACGTGCGCCCGCCCGACGTCTCCGGCGGGTACTGCTTGCCGTCGAGCATCGGCCCCGGCAGCCGGCCCTTGCCCGCAACCGCCAGCGCGAGCTTGCCGTCGGGATTGACGACGTTCAGACGCTCGACTTCGAGCACGCGCGCGCGCCCCGGGTCGCTGCGCAGGTAGAGCAACACCAGCGCCGCCGAAAACAGCAACGTGGATGTGAGCGAGTAGATCTGCAGGAACCTCAGGTCTCTCTCGATCTTCGTCACGGCTGACTTCCCTTGGCCAGTGCCGCGACCTGCTCCACGGACACGTGAGTTGCCAGCGGATCCGCGTGGCGATGCACCAGCTCCCGGTCGGATCCGTTCCGCCGGAACACCTGCGTGACACGGAGGGACCAGTCCTGCTCCGGGACGCTTCCGAACTCCCCATGCGCTCGCTCGATCGTCACGAGAACGACCAGGTCGTTCGACGGGTAGGTCGCCACGACTTCCTGTTTCAGAGTGCCGTTCTTGAAGAACTTCGCCAGTCCCGCACGGCGCTCCGGCGTGTCGTCGAACCCGCGCGTCGGCGTGCCGCCGAACGGATCCATCAGCACGTAGTCCTTCGCGTGCCGGGTCAGCTCGATGTATTTGGCGATGTCGCCGCGGACCAGCGCCTGGTTCGCTTCCTCCCTCCGGCGCTCGAGGCCGCCGACGTCCTGGGCGGCGCCGTTACCGGCCGCTCCACCGCCTCCGCTCGCGACTCCGAATGCGCCGAGGATGATGCCGAAAGGGAAAAGGACACGAAGTTTCATGAATGCCTCCGAATGATGGGAGTGCGCGGGTTGGCCCGCAGGTTGCTGACATATGACGAGATGGACGCGAAAGACAACCCCTTCCAGATCGCCATCCTGCTCTACCACGGCGTCACGGCTCTCGACGCCGTGGGACCGTGGGAAGTGTTCTCACGCTTGCCCGGCGCGACGGTCCGCTTCGTCGCCAAGGAGATCGGACCGGTCGCGGTCGAGGGTGGCGTCCTCCGTCTCGGTGCCACGCATAGGATCGCCGACACGCCCTCGCCGGATCTCGTCCTCGTGCCCGGCGGCGTGACGACGCCGGCTCAGATGGTGGACGACGAAATCCTCGACTGGCTCCGCCGCGTCCACAGGACGACCGCCTGGACCACGTCAGTTTGCACCGGCTCGCTGATCCTCGGCGCCGCCGGCATCCTGAAGGGCCGTCCCGCGACGACCCACTGGTGGAAGATGAGCGTGCTGAAGATCCTGGGTGCGCAGCCCAAGCCCGCAGCGCGCATCGTGAGATCCGGCAAGATCGTCACCGCCGCCGGCGTGTCCGCAGGCATCGACCTCGCGCTATGGCTGGCCGGCGAGATCGCCGGCCCCGAGCGCGCCGAAGCGATTCAGCTTGCCATCGAATACGACCCGCAGCCGCCCTTCGACACCGGCCACGTCCACAAAGCGCCCGAAGAAGTGCGGAGACTGGCGCGAGAAATCATGGAGCAGCGCATGCCCGCCGACCAGCGCCGCCTCGTTCCCCGGATCGCCTTGAGACGGTTCCTGGATCTGATCCAGACCGGAAAGTAACGGTGCTGCGCCGGCTCCGGCGATTCCGGCATTTCTCTTGCACACTTTGATCCTCGTTGGAGCATCGATGCGATTACGCATCGCCCGAATTGGGTTCCCGTTCGTCGCCGCCACGCTTCTCGCCGGCTGCCGCACGCAACCGACTCCGCCACCGGCTTCGACGACGGCGTCTCCCTCTTCGACCGCTACGACGGGTGCGCGGACCAAAGCGTTCCGCGCCGCTGCGAAAGAGCTCAGCAAACAGATTCACGCGCCGGTCGACTCCATCGTCGGCGTTTCCCAGGACGAGACCACCTGGAATGACTCGTGCCTCGGCTGCTCCCAGACCGGAGAGAAATGCAGCCAGGTCGTCACGCCCGGCTATCGCATTGTGCTGCGGGTCAGCGACGCGACCTACGAGTACCACACCGATCTCGGGGGACGCGCCAAGCTCTGCAGCCAGACCGGCGGACACTCCTGACGCCCCGGAGCTTTCAGGCAGCCATGATGTAGCGGGCGAGCGCGCTCATTCGGGTAAGCGTCTCGGGCTTCAAACGCACGCGCCAGCCCGCCGCCGCGTTTCCTTCCCTCGGGATGAAGCTCCCTGTACGGAGCGGCGCGGCTTCGCCGACGCGTTCGCCGAGTGGCCATGCCACGCAGAGCCGTTGAAGACGAGCAGCGAGCCGGCCGGTTCGCATGCCGGTATCTCGGAGACCACCCGATCGGAGAGCGGCGCGTCGCCCGGTCTCTCGAGCCACCGGTGAGAGCCCCGCACGAACCGGGTCGCGCCGTTGTCGGCCCGGAACGCATCGACCATCAGAATGAAGCCGACCAGTGGCCAGTCGTCGGACTCGCGTTGCACGTCCACGTGGAGTTCCTGGGCTACGGCACCCGGCCTAAGCGTTCGCGCGTGCAGCGAGCTGAGCTTGAACGGCCGGCCAATGACCCGGCAGCAGGCCTCCAGCAATGGCGGGTAGACGTACAGCTCATCGAACGCGGCGCTACGGCTCATCAAGCCGTCGACGCGCGTCGTCGTCCGGCCGACCCTCATGTCCGCCGGATCGGCCGACGCCACGGCGGCGTCGTAGACCGCCGCGAGCCGCTCCACTCGATCGCCGGGCAACGCCCCCGGCAACACGACGAAGCCGTCCTCTTCGAGCGCGCGCCGGGCCGCGGTCGGGAGCTCGCTCCCCGAGCTGAGCGCGCTAAACCAGGAGTCTCTCGTCAGCGGGCCCGCGCGATCGTGATCTTGAATCCGTCCGGATCCGTCACAGAGATGTCGCGCACGCCCCACGGCTGATCGGTCGGTCCGCTGTCCAGCCGCCCACCCTTCTTCTCGATCGCCTTCGCGAGATCATCGACGCTTTTTTTCGTCTCGCAGTAGATCCGGAACCCCTCGCCCTTTTTCCGGTCGCGTCCCTTCTTCCAGTCGTCCTGTCCGATCATGAACGATACGTCGCCCGCCTTCAGCGACACGCCCATGACCTTGCCGTCGTCGTCCTTCCAGGTCTCCTCGATCCCGAATCCGAGGACGTCGCGGTACCAGCCGAGGCTCTTCTCCAGATCGTTGACCGTGAAGCTTGGTGATGCCGATCTCAACGCCAGAGGCTCATTTCCCGTGAGGGATTTCGCGGGAGCCGCCTTCGCCTTCGGGGGAATTGTCTTCTTCGCGCGAGCCGTTTTCGCTGACTTCTTAGCCGTCATGATTCTCTAACCTCCAGGCGAGCGAGGCTATCAAAAGCTCTGGGAACAGTCCTGAGCTACCTCACTGCACGGTCACCGCGATCGGAGCGGACGGGATCCCGTTGGTGACGACGACCAGATCGGCGGCGCCGGTTTCCATCGAGGCCGGCACGTCATAGAAGGTCGAAGCCGTCCCGCTGTAGGCGACCGCCATGGTGCTGTGGTCATGTGTCCGGGCGTAGAAGACATCCCCCGTCGCGCGATTCGTGATCCGCACCAGCGGATAGTTGGTGGCCGCCTGCGCGTCGTCGCCGTAAAGCGGCGCCCTGGGAGAGACCGTTCAAGTTGTGTCCGCTGATCAAGTACGTCGATCCGCGCGTGATCGTCGTCGTCGCCGCGTCGATCGTCGGCCTCCACGAGGGAAGGGGCGACCCGGAGGAGCTGTAGACCCAGGCGTGCCCGCTGATGTCCGTCCACAGAATTCTGATGTGCGTGCTCAAGGAGGGCGCGCGGATCGTCGGGATCGGGATCGCCGCGGGCGCCGCGGGCGGCTACGCGTTCGCCAGCATCGCCGGCAGCATCATCAAGGAGGTGCAGGTGCCGGGCGCGCTGCCCCTCCTCGGTGCCGCATCAGTCCTCGCGGCCGCAGGAGTCCTGGCCTCGTTGATGCCCGCCGCACGCGCGTCGCGCGTGGACGTCTTGCAAGCGCTCCGGTCGGAATAGCCGCGCTGCTATTCAATCCGCATGCTGTTCCGCATGCGTGCCCACGCCTCGGTCGCGAGCGGCTGATCCGCCCGCGCGATCGAGAGGAGCTGGACGAGCTCGAGCTGGCGGACGAGGACGACCACCCCGTGCATCAAGAGGGGATCTCCCTTCTGCCGCTGTATACGCATCTCGAGCTCGATCGCCGGACTCCCGAGGAGCCTCTTCTCCCACCGCCGCGTCGAGACGGATCCCGTCCCGGCCATCGCCTCGATGTTCCGGACCATGCCGTCCGCCGCCCCCTCGAGGTTCGGCCGCTCGGTCCTCGCGAAGAGGACTCGGCCCGTCATGACGTTCAGGCCGTCTTTCTCGCGCCCCAGCCACGTCCACTGCTGCACCTTTCCCGAGAACTCTTTCGGGAACGGCATCGAGACGCCCTCGAGGCGCCAGGGCGTATCCAGCATGACGCTGCTCTGCCCGATCTCGCCCGTGACCCAGGGACGACTGAGAAGATCCTTCGCGACGCCAGGCTCGCGGCGGATCCAGCTCATCGCGCTGTTTCCGGCCAGCCAGCCGACGAGCACGGCGACGGCCGTCACGAGAATCTTGTTCGGCAGCGGCCGGTCGCGCCGAGCCGGCTGTGGAGACGGATTCGGTTTCCGAGCGCTCGTCGCTGTTGTCATCGAGCCCAAGCTGTCAGACTAAGCGGACCCATCGCGGTCGTCTGTGCCGAGGATTACAGGGTTGGCCGGGACGGTGGTATTCTCGAACCGACCTTTCCGGATTGGAGTGAAGCTATGCGCGTGCCCGCTCGCTCTCGCCTATCCCTGGGATTGGTAGCCTTCGCGATCCTCCTCTCACATTCAGCCCAGGCCGTCACCAGGACCTGGACCGGCGCCGGCGCCGACGACAACTGGACGACGGCGGCCAACTGGGGAGGGACGGCCCCCGTCGCGGGCGACGACCTGGTTTTCCCGGGCGGAACGCCCCGCCTGACCCCCAACAACGACTTCCCGCCGAACACGTCGTTCAACTCGATCACGTTCAACGGTGGAAGCGGCGGTTACACGCTCTCGGGCTTCGCCATTCTGCTCGTGGGGGGCATCAGCGCCGCCAACACCGCGGGAAACAACACCGTTCAGCTCCCGATCTCGCTCGCGGCCTCGCAGACGTTTTCCTGCACGATTCCCGGTCCGTCGGATCGTCTCGCCATTTCCGGGCAGGTCGACCTCGCCGGCGGCTTCACGCTGACACTCAACTCGGTGAGCGGCAGCATCATCGAAATGGACGGCGTGATCTCGAGCACGGGAGGCGTGACCTCGTCCGGCTCGGGCGTCGTCTTCATCGTCGCCAACTGCACCTACATAGGACCGACCAACATCAGCGCCGGCGACTTCGTGCTCGCCGGTTCCAGCCTCAGCACACCGAGCGTCGTGACCGTGACCGGCGGACTCCTGCAGTACGCCAACGGCGCATCGACCGGACCCGTCACCGCCACCGGCGGATTGGTGGCCTGCGAAGGCGGCGGTACGAGCCAGATCGGCAACCTCACGGACCTCACGCTGGCCGCCGCCGCGAGCCTCCAGATGGCGATGTACAGCGTGACCAACTACGGCCAGCTCAACGCGTCCGGCAACGTCAACCTCGGAGGCTCGAACCTCATCATCAGCTTCCTATTCACGTCGTCGACCGGCAACGCCTTCACGATCATCAACAAAACGAGCGGCGGCGCGGTCATCGGTACCTTCGCCGGCCTGCCCGAAGGCGCCACGTTCGTCTCCAGTGGGCGGACCTACCAGATCACCTACGTGGGGGGCGACGGCAACGACGTCGTCATCACGGACATCACCCAGGGTGGACCGACGGCGACACCGACCACGACACCGACGCTGACGCCCACGCCGCCGCCGAACGTGACTCCGACGCCCACGCCGGGACCGGGGCCGATCGCGACAGTGCCGACTCTCTCGCCTCAGCTCCTGGCACTGCTCGGACTGGCTCTCGCCCTGGTGGCGATCTTCGTGATCCGGAAGACCAGCTAGAACTCTTTCCTCCCTCGCCCCCGCCTGCGGAGGGCGAGGGCAGGGGTGAGGGGGTCAGCGCGAAACGGGCTTCGCGGACCCCCGCCGGATCGCCTCCACCTCTCGCTCGCAATCCTCGTTGATGCGTCTCCGGTCGGTCCGATACTCGCTCTCCGCTTTGTCGCGTTCGGCGGGATCGTGCATGCCCTTCAGAGCATCCTGGAAGAGGATCTCGCGTTCGGCAAGGCGCGCCGCCGCGACGCGACGGGCCTCCGCGATCGCTTCCTTCTGCTTCGCGCTGAGAGGCGTCTTCTTCGTTTCCGCCGGATCCGCGGCACGAAGCCGCTCCATGACGAGCTCGTAGGAGGACTTCGGAGGCTTCCCCATGAGCAAATGCTATCCGAGCGCGAAAGGGCGCTGCTGCGCACGCGCCGCTCCGCGGATTGATAAAGTCACTGCTTGATGCGGTTGGGCTCTGTTACCACTTTTGAACGGAGTCGTATGACCACTTTTTCGACCCAGTCCCGCGGTGCGGCGGTGGCGCGATGAGCGCGACGTCCCCGCCCGGAATCCTTCCCGTCATCCCGCTCGACCGGAAGAGCGACAAGCCTCTCTATAAGCAGCTCTACGAGGGCTATCGCAACGCCATCGTCGAGCACCGTCTGCGCAGCGGACAGCGCCTCCCGTCCACGCGCAGCCTCGCCGTCGAGCTCCAGATCTCGCGCATCCCGGTGCTCAACGCGTTCGAGCAGCTCCTGGCCGAGGGTTATTTCGAGAGCCGCGTCGGCTCGGGAACTTTCGTCGCGAGCTCGCTTCCGGACGCGATCTCCCGGCCCGCGCGCCAGGCCGCGCCCGCGCGAAAACACGTCCGGACGCCTCCGTCGCAGCGGATTCTCGCGAAGCGGTCCGAAGAAGTTCCTCAGACCGCCAGCTGGCCGTGGCTCGAGGGGCTCGAGCCGTTTCACTGCCCGAGCCCTCCGCTCGACCAGTTTCCCCTCAAAGTCTGGTCGCGACTCGTCGCCCGCCATTCCTGGCCCGAGGCGCACGACCTTCAGTACCACCTGCCGATGGGGCTGCCGGAGCTCCGCGAGACGATCGCCGAATACCTCCGGACGTCGCGTGCCGTTCGGTGCGACGCCGACCAGATCATGATCGTCAGCGGCTCCCAGCAGGCCCTGGATCTGACGACGCGCGTCCTGCTCGACGACGGCAGTCCCGTCTGGGTCGAAGAACCCGGATACTTCGGCACCCATCACGCCTTGAGGCTCGGCGGCGTACGACTCGTGCCGGTTCCGGTCGACGACGAGGGGCTCGACGTCGAGGCCGGAATCGCGCTGTGCCCGCGGCCGCGCGCCGTCTTCGTCACGCCCTCGCACCAGCTCCCCCTCGGCGTCACGATGAGCGCGTCCCGCCGGCTCCGGCTGCTCGAATGGGCCGACGCCCGCGGCGTCTGGATCATCGAGGACGACTACGACGGGGAATATCGATACGGCAACCTCCCGATCGCCTCGCTTCAGGGACTGGACCGCGGCTCTCGGGTCATCTACATCGGCACCTTCACGAAGTGCCTTTTCCCCTCTCTCCGCCTCGGCTACGTCGTGCTGCCCCGGGACCTCGTACCTGCCTTCACGTCCACGCGCCGCGCGATGGACATGTTCTCGCCGCTCTTCTTCCAGCGCGTGGTCGCCGACTTCATCCGCGACGGACACTTCGATCGCCACCTGAGGCGAACGCGCCTGGTGTGCCGCGAGCGGCGCGAGGCTCTCGTCGCCGCCCTCGACCGCGAGTTTGGATCGACGCTCCAGGTGACGGGCGATGAAGCCGGCATGTTCCTGATGACCATTCTTCCGCCCGGCCACCGCGACCGCGACGTCGCGCTCCGCGCCGCCCGCCACGGCGTCCGGACGTTTCCGCTTTCATCGTGTTACGTCGGCCGACCGCGGCAGCAAGGCCTCGTGCTGGGATACGGCGGGTTTTCTCCCAAAGAGCTCGAGAAGGGCGTCCGCCGCCTCGGCGCCGTTCTCGCCGATGAGGCGTCTTCCTCGACCTCGCCAGCGCCGGCGAGAACGAGCAGACGGTCCGGGTAAGCACTTCCCTTCGACTCAGTCAGATAATAGGACCCTACAGGAGGCACACGCCATGAGTCGCCTCGGCGTCCGTTTCGTCATGGTCGGCTTCTTCCTACTCTCCGTTCCGCTGTCCGCCGAGACCCTCGCTGAGCTCTTCCAGAAAGCCAAGGCGCAGGTGAAGGACCAGTCGTGGCATGAGGCTCTGACGACTCTCGATCAGCTCGACGTCGAATCCGCCAGGCCCGGTAACGAGACTGCCCGCCAGCAACTCGTCGCGCCGCTCGCCTTCTACCGCGGAGTGTGCGAGGCCAACCTCGACCAGGCCGAGAAGGCCGAGGCCGACTTCGCGACCTTCCTGCAGGCGAACCCGGGCTCGATGATCGACAAGACCGTGTATTCAAAGAAGGCGGTGGCGGCCTTCGAGGCGGCGGGCAACGGAACCGAGTCGAACGGCACACTGTCACTTTCCCAGAGGTTCGAGGAGTTCAAGGCTCCGCCGAACATGGGCGAGAAACCGGACGAGCGGTGGGCGGATGGACCGGTGAAGTGGATCATGACGCCCGAGGAGACTGCGGCCTGGAGTGCGCTGACGAACGGAGCCGAGCGCGCCGAGTTCGTCGAGAAGTTCTGGGAGGCGCGCAACCCGAAGCCTGGCTCCGAAGACAACCCAGCGCGCACGGCGCTCGAGCGGCGGATCGCGTTCGCGGACGCCTATTTCCAGGTGGACGAGAAGAAGCGCGGGAGCCTGACGGACCCGGGGATGGTCTTCGTGCTCCTCGGCCCGCCGACCCGCACCGGCCGCAAGCCGATGAAGACGGGTGAAGACCCCATCGATTCGGATGGCATGTCGAACGAGGCGAAATGGTGGATGGCGGGCAGGACTTCGGTTCACCCCGATCCCACGACCGCCGCCGACGTTTCCAACAGTTTTCGCGAAATCTGGCATTACCGGCGAGAGGTCTTGCCGAAGGGCGTCTCCATCGACCAGCTGGACGTCGTCTTCGTCACCAAGAAGGGGGCCGGACGATTCGTCCTCCAGCGCGACCCCGCGGTCCTCGCCACGCTCAACGCGGCGCGCTCGGGCAGGGGTCAGTCCTGATTTCGATGCCTCTCGGCGGCCACGGTTCGCAGCGATCCTCCGGTGGCACCGCACGCGGCGTGCGGAAGAGTCTGGTCGACTCCTGCTCGCGACTCATCCGGTATCTCGAGAAGCGAAACGACATCCTCCTGCTGACCACCAGCACCCGTTACCAGAAGGAAACGTGGGACGTCCCCAAGTCGACGCAGCTCGCGCTTCGCATCGTCGACCACCTTCGGCTCGAGAAGAAGAGGGTCGCTCTGCTCGATGTCGCGAAGCTGCGGATCTACACATGCGAAGGCAATGTCAGCGCGAAGAAGGGCAACAAGTGCGGCGTCCTGGAGGCCAAGCTGCCCGACCGTTCCAAGAACCCGACCGGCCATCACCGGTGCTGGGCATCGATCAACAACCCCGACGACGAGCTCTACCAGGTGAGCCGACAGCTCTTTCGATCGCGGGTCGTCGTCTTCTTCGTCTCCGTTCGGTGGGGACAGACCAACAGCGTGTATCAACGGCTCTTCGAACGCCTGAGCTGGATCGAGAACAGGTTCACGACACTCGGAGAATCACCGATACCCCAGCTGAAGAATCTCGAGGCAGGGATGGTCCTCTTCGGCCAGAACTGGAACGACGCCCGGGTCCTGAAGACCCAGCGGCAGAATTTCAAGTGGTTCGGCTGGAAGACTCCGCAACCCCTCAGCTTCTACTGGCAGTACACGCGGGACGCCGAGGACGAATCGCCTGAGTCGTACCTGGGGGCCGTCGAGGAATTCGACGCTCTGATGCGTACGGAGCTGCCACGCTGATTCTCGTCCGCACGTGGGAGCACGCCCTGGACGTCGTTTTCATCACCAAGAAGTGGATCAGCCGATTCGTCCTCCAGCGCGATCCCGCGGCCTGAACCACCTCTTTCTACTGCCTCTCCCCGCCGGATCTCCTCCTCATCCCCCGTGGCGGTCGCTCGTGCCTACCACTCCCGCGGAAAAAACAGAGCCAACGTCAGCGCAGACCCGATCGCGAGCGAAATCCACGGATTCGTGACGAAATACCCATAGACCATCAATGCGATACCGATGACCACAGGCCGAGGTTCGGAGTTCTTTCGGCCGTAACGGAAAGCCGCGAAACCGATGAGACCGAACCATACGGCCAGCAGGATCGTGTACAGCGAAAACCCCGCAAGCAGTCCGCCGGGATCGGGGCCTTCCATTAAGAGCAGGATACGCGCGTTACCCCGCGCGTTGTCAGGGTGAGGATCAGCTCTTCGGTGCTTCGGGCGGGATTCGCGAGATCTGCACGCTGACGATCTTCCACTGGCCGCCGCGTTTCACGTAGATGTCGATGTATCGATATTGGCTCGTGAAAGGCTTGCCGTTGTAACGGCCCGTCATGCGCGTGCGGCCGGAGAGCAGCGCCACATCCCCGTAAACGCGCACGTCGAAGTCTTCCACCGTGTAGGGATCGATCTGCAGGTCGGCCGACATGAGGTCGTCCACGAAAGCTGCCTTGCCCGCGACCTCGCCGCTGCCGTCGATGTTGCGGAAGTCCTCCGCCATGTTGGCCTCGACGGCGGCACGATCCTTCCGGACGATCGCCTTGTCCCAGCGATCCGCCTGCGCCCTGAGCTGGGCGACGAGAGCCGAGTCGTCGGCCTGCACTCGGCCGTTGGCGGCCAGGAGTGCGGCGCCGAGGGCTCCGACTCGAGCCATCCGCGAGAGCGACCGGGAGCTGGCAAGAATGAGCGCCATTACGTTCCCTCCTGTTCGGGAAGCTGATCCTAATAGGATGCCCGCA
>Ga0075424_100006618_pt1 | contig 11165 bp, 10 predicted proteins | sample SoiMethybrSBSTD3_FD_75301 | JGI IMG/M metagenome (GOLD analysis project Ga0075424, IMG submission 75301) | Bulk soil microbial communities from a Populus tree surrounding site in Tennessee, USA - Soil MetaG P. TD hybrid SBSTD3 | ecosystem: Environmental > Terrestrial > Soil > Tree plantation...
AATCGAACCTCGTCGACCCCAAGGCCGCCGCCGCGACGCCGCTCACCGCCTATTACGACAATCGCTACGTCGAGGAGCTGAGACGCACAGGCTTTTTCGCGCAGCTCTGGAAATAGCCGGTCGCGCCCTTATCGGTTCCGCTTCCGAATATTACCCATGTTCCGGATCGAAGACGAGCTTCACGACGAGTCTTTTGGACAGGACTTGCGACAATGGACGCCGCGGTAGCCGAGCTGCGGCGTCTCGCGGCCGGTGCGCGCCGGCGCCGGCCTTTTAACATCGAGGCATGAGAGCCTATTCCGCCGCCGCCGAGATCGACCGCCGGCTCGATCCCGCCGTGCGCGAGACGATCGTCCGCCGCTTCAAAGAGATCGGACCCGCATCAAGCCCCTGCCTTTTAATCTTCTTTTAACTTCTCGAAGCGGCCTTTTAATTTGCCGCCCCGCGCGTTGAAGCCTTACAGTTTGCGTATGAGCCACAACCAGGAACTCGCTTCCGGCGAGAAGCTCGACCAGTACGAGGTCATCGATCTCGTCGCGCGGAGCGGCATGGCGACGGTTTTTCGCGCCCGCGACACGGTGAACGGCCGCGTCGTCGCGCTCAAGGTGCCGCACCTCGAATGCGAAGCCGACATCGTCTTTCACCAGCGTTTCCTGCGCGAAGAGCAGATCGGGCAGCGGCTCGATCATCCCGCCGTCATCAAGGTCTTCAAGCCGAGCGAGAAGAGCCGCGTCTATCTCGCCATGGAATACGTCGCGGGCGAATTGCTGAGCGACCGCCTGCAGCGCGAGACGCGGCTTCCCATCGAAACGGCGGTCGCGATCGCCGGTCAGATCGCCGCGGCGCTGAGTTATCTGCACGAGCACAAGGTCGTGCACCGGGACTTGAAGCCGGCGAACGTCATGATCCAGCCGGACGGCAGCGTGAAGCTGATCGATTTCGGCATCGCGATGGACGCGACGCTGCGCAAGATGACGTGGGCGCACATGTCGCATACGCTTGGGACTCCGGACTACATGGCGCCGGAGCAGATCAAAGGGTTGCGCGGCGACGCGCGCACCGACATCTACAGCCTCGGAGCGATGCTCTACGAGATGCTCACCGGCAAAGTGCCCTTCCCGGCCGAGAACGTCTTCGCCCAGATGCGCTCGAAGTTGAACGACGATCCCATCCCGCCGCGCCGCGTGCGGCCCGAGATATCGCCCGAGCTCGAAGAGGTCGTGCTCCGCGCTCTCGAGCGCAGTCCGAACGATCGCTTCGAGAGCGCCTTCGAGCTGCGCGAGGCGCTCGCTCATCCCGAGAGCGTGCGCCTGACGAACCGCGCCGCACGACTGCGTCCGCAATCCCGAATACCACAGTGGCTGCGGATTTCCCTCACGGTTGCCGGCGGCATCGCCGTTTATGTCTTTCTAATCTGGGCCTTTTCCGTCGTCGGGGCACTCATTCCGCGCGCGACCCCAGCAGGCGCCGCCCAGACGATTTCCGGCCGTTGAGCCGCTCCCGCCGTTTTAATTCTTTTTTATCCTTTCCGGCTCGGGTTTTAATTTGGCCCGCGCCGTCCGGCAACCTAATCTTTCCTTGTAGAACGAGAGCGCCCATCGCGCTCCAACGTCTTACGGGAGGTTTTTATGCCGCATGCAACTATTCTTGTCGCCGATGCAGACCGCAGCTCTCGCAACGATCTCAAAAAATGGCTCGAAGCGCCGGGCTATCGCGTCGTCACCGCCGCGACCGGAGAGGCCGCCCTCGCGATCTCTAAGGCGGAGCATCCTCTTATCGCTCTGATCGACAGCGCGATGCCCGACATGCAAGCGACGGATATGGTGGCTTACATCCGCGGCTTGAGCCATACGACGACCGTCGTCGTTCTGACCGGCTCGGGGACCGTCCTGCAAGCGGTCGGGTCGATGAAGCTCGGCGCCGCCGACTACATCGAAAAGCCCATCGCTGCGAAAGCGATTCAATTGTTGTGTTGGGAAATTTTCCTGCGCCAAAAATCGCGCAATGGCGGCACCGTCGACGACTTCCTCAATCTGGCGGACGTCGCCCGCGATAGAAACGCCCGGATCGAGCGGCGCATGTATCTAAAAACCGCGATGCTGCGCGATCCTGCGCGGCCGGAACCCTATTATTCGCTCGGCCAATTTTATGAAAGCGAGGCCAACAGAGACCAGGCGGTTCGATATTTCTATATGGCGCTCGACGCCAGCAGCTCGTTTGAGCCCGCGCGCAAAGCGCTCAAGCGTCTAGGCTATCTCGGCGGCGCAAGCCATGCGGACGAGTCAAGATCGGAAGGCTCGGGCCACCACGCGCTCGGTTGATCGGGAGACTATGCGCAGAAAGCGAGAATATTAATGTGCGCGACCATTAACCTTTTTTTAACCTTTCCAGGAACACTTTTAATTTGGCGGCATAGGACAGGGTGATTAACCTAAAAGAAGCAACAGGAAGGAGCGGGTTTTATGTTCGATTTGATCTTGATCGCCGTCAGCGTCGTCTTTTTCGTCCTCTCGTGGTGGTACGTCAAGGGCTGCGATCGCATCTAAGGAGAAAAGTCATGGGGCTGGAATACCTGATCGGTCTCGTCGTCTCGTTTGTAATCATGGGCTACCTGTTCGTCGCGCTGCTGTGGCCCGAGCGCTTCTGAGGAGCAAGGTATGACACTTATCGGCTGGCTGCAGATTCTGACTTTTTCCGCCGTCATATTGGCTTTGACCAAGCCGATCGGCGTCTGGATGTTCCGCATCTTCGAAGGCGACCGCCAGCCCGGCCGCCGCCTCCTCGGCCCGATCGAGCGATTCTTGTACCGCCTTTGCGGCGTCGATCCGACGGTCGAGCAGGACTGGAAGCAATACACGCTCGCTCTGCTGCTCTTCAGCATCATCCCGCTGCTCGTGACCTACGCGATCGAGCGGCTGCAATTTTTCCTGCCGCTCAACCCGCAGGGCTTCGCCGGCGTCGGCCCCGACCTCGCGTTCGGCACCGCCGTGAGCTTCACGACGAACACCAATTGGCAGGCCTACGGCGGCGAATCGACGATGAGCTATCTCACGCAGATGGCGGGGCTCGCCTGGCACAACTATATTTCGGTCACCTCCGGCATCGCGGTCATGCTCGTCATCATGCGCGCGTTGACTTATCGCCTAAAGCCCGACGCGCCGAAGTTCGTCGGCAACTTCTGGGTCGATACGATCCGCGGCCTGGTTTATTTCCTGCTGCCGATTTCCATCGTCCTCGCGCTGGTTCTCGTCTCGCAGGGCGTGATCCAGAATTTTTCCGCCTACATCGACGCGACGACGCTTGAGGGCGCCAAGCAGACGGTGCCGATGGGGCCGGTCGCCTCGCAGATCGCGATCAAGCAGATCGGCACCAACGGCGGCGGCTTTTTCAACGCCAACAGCGCGCATCCGTTCGAAGGCGGCAACCCGCTGGCGAACTTTCTCGAGATGATCGCGATACTGGCGATCCCGGCCGGCCAGACCTACATGTTCGGCCGCATGGCGCGCGACCAGAAACAAGGCTGGACGCTCTTCGCCGCGATGGCGTTCTTTTTCTTCATCGGAGTCACGACCGCGTATTACTTCGAGACGCGCCCGGCCGGCAATCCGGTCGTGCAGAGCCTCCCCGTCGATGCCTCGGCGGGAAACCTCGAAGGCAAAGAGGTGCGCTACGGCATCGCCAATTCCGTTACCTGGGCGACGGCGACGACCGACGCGTCGAACGGCTCGGTCAACGCGATGCACGACAGCTTCACGCCGCTCGCCGGGCTCGTGCCGCTCGTCAATATCCAATTCGGCGAGGTCATCTTCGGCGGCGTCGGCGCGGGCGTGTACGGCATGCTGGTGATGGTGCTGATATCGGTCTTCATCGCCGGCCTGATGGTCGGCCGGACGCCGGAATATCTCGGCAAGAAGATCGAGGCGCGCGAGGTGAAGCTCGCGATGCTCTACGTGCTGATCTTTCCGCTGATCATCCTGTATTTCACCGGCTGGTCGGCGGTCGCGCCCTACGCGCTCTCCTCGCTCAACAACGCCGGACCGCACGGCCTCAGCGAGATCCTCTACGCCTACAGCAGCGCGGCGGGCAACAACGGCTCGGCGTTCGCCGGACTCAACGCGAACACGCCCTGGTACAACATCACGCAGGGCGTCACGATGCTCTTCGGCCGCTTCTGGATGATCATTCCCGTCATGGGGATCGCCGGCTCGATGGTCGGCAAAAAAGTCTCGCCGCCGAGCCTCGGAACCTTCCCGACCGACGGAGCGCTTTTCGTCCTTTTGTTGATCGGCGTCATCTTCATCGTCGCAGCGCTCACTTTTTTCCCGGCACTGTCGCTTGGCCCGATCGTCGAGCATTTCGTGGCCCGGGCGGGAAAGGTTTTCTAAATTTATGGCGGATTTGAAGAAACAGGAACTGTCGCTCTTCGCGCCCGAGATCTTGAAGCCGGCGGTGTGGGAGAGCTTTCGCAAGCTCGCGCCGCAGCTCGTCATCAAGAATCCGGTCATGTTCGTGGTCGAGGTCGGCAGCGTCCTCACGACGCTGATATTTCTGCGCGATCTGATCGCGCCGACGCCGCAGTCCCAGCCGCTGTGGTTCACGGCGAACGTCGCTGTCTGGCTCTGGTTCACGGTCGTTTTCGCCAATTTCGCCGAGGCGGTCGCGGAAGGCCGAGGCAAGGCCCAGGCGGCGAATCTGCGCAAGATGCGCAAGGAGACGACCGCGCGCCGCCGCGTCAATGGAAAGGAAGAGCACGTGCCGGCGTCGCAGCTCCGCAAGGGGGACGTCGTCATCGTCGAGGCCGGCGAGTTCATCCCCGGCGACGGCGAGGTGATCGAAGGCATCGCGTCGGTCGACGAGTCCGCCATCACCGGCGAATCGGCGCCGGTCATCCGCGAAAGCGGCGGCGATCGCTCGGCGGTCACGGGCGGAACGCGCGTGCTGTCCGATCGGATCGTCGTCCGCATCACGGCCAATCCGGGCGAGTCTTTCCTCGACCGCATGATCGCGCTGGTCGAAGGGGCGAAGCGGCAGAAGACGCCGAACGAGATCGCGCTCAATATTCTGCTCGCCGGGTTGACGCTCGTCTTTCTCTTCGCCTGCGTGACGCTCGTGCCGCTGGCGCTCTACTCCAACATCGCGATCTCCGTTACGGTCATCGTGGCGCTGCTCGTCTGTCTGATTCCGACCACGATCGGCGGCCTGCTCTCGGCGATCGGCATCGCCGGCATGGACCGGCTCGTGCGAAAAAATATTCTCGCGATGAGCGGCCGCGCCGTCGAGGCGGCCGGCGACGTCGATACTTTGCTCCTCGACAAGACCGGCACGATCACGCTCGGCAACCGCATGGCGACGGAATTCATCACCGCGCGCAGCGTGCAGGCCGCGCGTCTGGCGGAAGTGGCGCAGCTCGCGTCGCTCGCGGATGAGACGCCCGAGGGGCGCTCGATCGTCGTGCTCGCCAAGGAGAGCTTCGGCATCCGCGGGCGCGAGCTGGCGGACCATCCGGAGTTCATTCCGTTCAGCGCCAAGACGCAGATGAGCGGCGTCGATTTTTCCGACAACGGCACGCGGCGGCGGATTCGCAAGGGCTCGGCGGCGGCGATCCGGCAATACGTCGCGACTCTCGGCGGTGCTTTCCCGGCCGAGGTGTCGAGCGCGGTGGACGCCGTATCGCGCCAGGGCGGGACGCCGCTGGTCGTCTCCGACGGCGGCCAGGTTCTCGGAGTGATCCAGCTCAAAGACGTGGTGAAAGGCGGGATCAAGGAGCGCTTCGCCCAGCTGCGCCAGATGGGCATCAAGACGGTCATGATCACCGGCGACAATCCGGTCACGGCGGCGGCGATCGCGGCCGAGGCGGGAGTGGACGATTTCATGGCGGAGGCGAAACCCGAGGACAAGCTCGCGCGCATCCGCCAGGAGCAGGCCGGCGGCCACCTGATCGCGATGACCGGCGACGGCACGAACGACGCGCCCGCGCTCGCGCAGGCGGACGTCGCCGTCGCGATGAACACCGGCACACAAGCCGCCAAAGAGGCGGGCAACATGGTCGATCTCGACTCCAACCCGACCAAGCTCCTCGAAGTCGTGGAGATCGGCAAGCAGCTGCTGATGACGCGCGGCGTGCTGACGACATTCTCGATCGCGAACGATGTGGCGAAATATTTCGCCATTATCCCGGCGATGTTCGCGGGCGTCTATCCCGAGATCGCGCCGCTCAACATCATGCATCTGGCGACGCCGCAGAGCGCGATCCTCTCGGCGGTGATCTTCAACGCCATCATTATCGTTGTGTTGATTCCGCTTTCGCTCCGCGGCGTCAAATACCGGCCGCTCGGGGCGGGCTCGCTGCTCGCGCGCTCGCTGCTGATTTACGGCGTCGGCGGCATCATCGCGCCGTTCATCGGCATCAAGCTCATCGACATGATCCTGGAAGCGATCGGACTGGTGTAAGGAGGCTAAAATGCCGATGCTCGCTTTTGCCACTTTCTTTATCTCCGCCGTTCTCGAAGTCGGCGGCGACGCGGTCGTCCGCAAGGGCTTGCGCGGGGGGAGCCTCGCCGTCATCGCGGTCGGCTGCATCCTCTTGGCCTCTTACGGCGTGCTCGTCAATACGGTGACTTGGGATTTTTCCAAGCTGCTCGGAGTTTACATCGCCTTTTTCGCCATCCTGAGCGTTTTGTACGGGCGCTTCTTTTTCCACGAAGAGGTGCCGCTGTCGACCTGGATCGGCTGCGCATTGATCGTCGCCGGCGGCCTCGTGATTCAATTCGGCCGCGAATGGAAAGGATTCGAATTATGACTAAGGCATTTCTCATCGCGTTACGCACGACGATCGTGACTTTGGTCCTGACGGGGCTGATTTACCCGTATGTCATGACGGCGGTCGCCCAAATGCTCTTCCCCGCTCAGGCGAACGGAACGCTTGTCACCGAGAAGGACGGGAAAGTCATCGGCTCCGAATTGATCGGTCAGCCGTTCATGAATCCGGCATATCTCCAGCCGCGCCCTTCGGCCGCCGGCGAAAAAGGCTGGGACGGGACATCGTCGGGCGGCTCTAATTTGGGCGTAACCGCGAAAAAGCTGCAGGAGCGAGTGGCCGCCGACGTGAAGCGCCTGAAGGAAGAGAATCCCGACGCGGCCGGCGACGTCCCGTTCGAGCTGGTGACCGCCTCGGCCAGCGGCCTCGATCCCGATCTCTCGCCCGCGGCGGCGCTCTGGCAGGCGCCGCGCATAGCCAAGGTTCGGAAATCTAGTCCGGAGGAGATACAAGCGATCATCAACTCGGCGGTCGAAGGCAGGACGCTCGGTTTTATGGGCGAGCCGCGCGTCAACGTGCTGAAAGTCAATCTAGCCCTGGATCAAAAGTTCGGCCGCCCCGCGCCGGTTCCGGGCCAGGACCGAAAGGAAGAAAAGAAGGAAGAGCCGGCCGCGGGCGGCGCGGCGCAAAAATCATGAGGTGCGGCGATGAAAAAAATCGAAGCCGTCATCGAGCCCTTCAAGCTCGACGAGATCAAACAGCTCCTGCACGCTGAAAAGCTCCATCGCGTAAACATCTTCGAAATGAAGGGCGCCGGCTGCGCGCAAGGCAAGCTCAAGCAATATCGCGGCGTCCACTACGTCGAAGATGCGTTTGAAATCAAAGTCGAAGCGATCGTGGACGACGACGACAGCGAGCGCATCGTCGAGGCCATTCTCGCCGTGCTTCGGAGCGGCGATCTCTGCGACGGCGAGGTCCTGGTGCTTCCCGTCGAAAAGGTTGCGACCCTGCGCAGAGGACGGAGCGACCTACGGCGATCGCATTAGCCGCGGAACGTTATGCTGCAATTCACCGTCGATCCCGCGCGCGAGCCCGACGGCGCGTCGCTGCGCCGGCTGCTCGAAGCGCACGTCGTCTGCGAACGCATGGCTTCCGCCAAACGAGCATCGCTCCATCTCCTTGCGGTCGTCGGCATCGTAGTCTGGTTAGGCGCAGCGTGGCCGTCGCTGATTTCCGCGCAGCTGCTCGACGCCGCGCTCGCGCTTTGGGCTCTGCTCCTGTTCCTGGCGATTCTGGCGACTGTCGAGGAATGGCTTTGGCAGCGCAAGGTCGCGCGCTACCGCGCCGAGCAGCAGCGAAAAAGCGCATGAGATAGGATAGAGTCTCTTCCGATGGCAGACGATTCTCGCCCCCATCCCGACGCGGTTTTAGCGAACCTGGGTCAACAGGCATCGCAGAGCCGGGGCCGCCTAACGGTATTTCTCGGCATGTGTCCCGGCGTGGGCAAGACCTATACGATGCTGCAGTACGCGCGCCAGCGATTGAAAGACGGCGTGAACGTGGTGATCGGGGTCGTCGAGACGCACAAAAGAGCCGAGACCGAGGCGCTCCTCGTCGGACTGCCGGTCGTGCCGCGCCGCGCGATCGAATACAAAGGCGTGTCGCTCGACGAGATGGACCTCGACGCGATCCTGGATCTCCATCCTGAATTGGTTCTCGTCGACGAGCTGGCGCACACCAACGTCCCCGGCAGCCGGCATCCGAAGCGCTATCAGGACGTGCTCGAACTGCTCGACGCGGGCATATCCGTCTACACGACGCTGAACGTCCAGCACATCGAAAGCCGCGTCGATGTCGTGCGCCAGATCACCGGCGTGACGGTCCGCGAGACGGTGCCCGACTCGGTTCTCGAAGGGGCCGATGAGGTGCAGCTGGTGGATTTGACGCCGGAGCAGCTCCGTCAGCGGCTCGAAGAGGGCAAAGTTTACCTGGGCGAGATGGCCCAGGCCGCTTCGGCCAATTTTTTCAAGCTCGAGAACCTCGCCGCGCTGCGCGAGATGGCGCTCCGCTTCGCGGCGGAACGCGCCGACGACGCGATGCGCGGTGCGATGCGCGAGCGCAAGATCAGCGGGCCGTGGAAAACCGGCGAGCGCCTGCTCGTCGCCATCTCGGACGACGCGCAGGCCGAGAGCCTGCTCCGCTGGACCCGGCGCGTTTCCGGCGAGCTCGACTGCTGCCCGTGGCTCGCCGTCTATATCGAGCCGAACACGCCTGTCGAGGGAGCCGCCAAGGAACGTCTCATGCGCAACATGTCGCTCGCGCGCCAGCTCGGCGGCGACGTCATCGTCACGTCCGGGCAGGACGTGAGCGGGGCGCTCCTGCGCGTGGCGCGCGAGCACAACGTGACGCAGATCGTCGTCGGCAAACCGACGCGCTCACCGTGGCTCCACTGGCTCACGGGCCGCTCGCCGGCCTACGATCTCATTCGCAAAAGCGGCTACATCGACATTTATGTGGTCCAGCCTGAAAAACGATCCGCGCCGGAACGTTCCGCGCGTCGGCTGTTTTCTTCCAGCGCGCCCGCGTCTGAATTTATCACCGCGACCCTTCTCACGCTGCTGGTAACGGCGGTTTCCTTTCTGATCGAGCCTTTGACCGGATACCGCGCCATCGCGCTGGTCTATCTGCTCCTGGTCGTGGCGGTGAGCTTCAGATTCCGGCGCGGGCCGGTGCTGCTGGTGGCGGCGGCCAGCGCGATGCTGTGGAATTTTCTATTTATCCCGCCGGTGTTTACTTTCTACATCGAAACGTTCCACGACGCGATGATGTTCGCCATGCTGTTCATCGTCGCGCTGGCGATGGGCCATTTTACCAGCCGGCTGCGCCAGAGCGAGGAGGCCGAGCGGCGCCGGGAGCGCCGGACGGCGGCTCTCTACGACCTAGCGCATGAGGCGGCCCTAGCCCCCGACCTCGATTCCGGTCTCCGCGCCGCCGTCAAGCTGATCGATTCGATCTTCGGCACGCACTCGGCGCTTCTGCTGCGCCTGCCGGACCACACCCTCTCAACCAAGCCGCATCCGGCGAGCTCCTTTTCACCTTCCGAAAAGGAGATCAGCGTGGCGACCTGGGCGTTCAGCCACCGCACGCCGGCCGGGAAATTCACCGACACGCTGCCCGATTCCGACGCCCTCCATCTCCCGCTGCAAGCGCGCACGGCCGTCATGGGCGTTCTCTCGGTGCAGCCCCCGGGCAAGTCGCTCGATCTCGCCGAAAGGGAGCTGCTCGAAGCGTTTGCCGCGCTGATCGGGACCATTTTGGAAAAGGATCACTTCATCCAGGCGTTCAAGTACGCCGAGATCGTCGAGACCTCGGAGCGCTTGCACCGCGCGCTCTTCGACAGCGTCTCGCACGAGCTGAAGACGCCGGTCGCCGCGGTTCAGGCCGGACTGGACGCGATGGCGAAGCAGACCGCGGCCGACTCCAACGCCGCGGCGACGCTGCGCGAGATCCAGACCGCCGTGCGCCGGCTCCGCCGGGTCATCGATAATCTTCTCGACATGACACGCATCGAAGCCGGCGTGATCGAGCCTAAGCGGGACTGGTCGGATATCGGAGAGCTGGTGCATGAATCGATCGGGCTCGCCGGCGAGGCGCTCACCGCGCACCCCGTCGTCGTCGAAGGGCCGGAGAACCTGCCCATGGTGAAACTCGACCAGCCGCTGATCGAGCAGGCGCTCTGCAATCTGCTGCTCAACGCCGCCACGTGGAGCTCGCCGGGAGCGAAGATTGTGGTGCGGGTGCGACTCCAGGACGACAAGCTCTCGCTCGCGGTGCTCGACGAGGGACCCGGCGTGAAAGCAGCCGACATGCGGCGGATCTTCGAGAAGTTTTATCGCGCTTCCGACGCGCGGCCGGGAGGCACGGGACTCGGCCTCTCGATCGTCAGTGGCTTCGCCCGCGCGCATGGCGGCAGCGTGCGCGCGGAGAATCGCGAGAACGGCGGAGCCGCATTCACCATCGAGATCCCCGTCGAGACGATGCGCGAGGACCGGATCGAGGAGCTCGCTTGAGGCACGCCGTTAAAAAAGCTTTAGTCGTTTGCCGGCGAGGCGCCATTGCCCGCGGCAATCGCGCGAAATTTGAAGGGAATTCTTCCCTTCGACCCTTTTAACGAAATTTTAGCATCTCACGCCGCGATTTTAATTTGGCCGACCGGCGCCGGCCTTTTAACATCGTGGCATGAGCGCGTACTCTCCCGCAGCCGCAAAACAACGCAGCCCGGTTAAACATCTCATATTCGGCAAACCCAAGGACCCGCTCGACCCGAAGGTCTTCCACCAGGTATCGCTGGTCGCCTTCCTCGCCTGGGTCGGGCTCGGCTCGGACGGGCTCAGCTCTTCCGCCTACG